>MDSY01099870.1_pt1 | contig 53946 bp, 52 predicted proteins | sample 811131 | NCBI WGS metagenome assembly MDSY01 (sample SAMN05326643, study PRJNA326480) | marine metagenome | isolation source: seawater | place: Atlantic Ocean: South West | collected 2010 | reverse complement strand
TAAAAACATTTATTATGAAAAACATTAAAGAAACTATTATCGGTGTATTTGCTGTGATCGGATTTGTAGTAGTCGCATCAGGTTTTACGACTAACAATGAAGCACAAGAGCCAACTTATGGAACACCTGAGAGCCACGTATGGGAAATCGTTGGTGTTAATGGCAGAGCATTTGCAATAAACAAAAAGACAGGAGAGACAAAGCTATATGTAAGACTAGCAAAAGGCAGCCTAACTAACGGATTAAAGGCTTACACAGCAAGAGATATAGCATATGGAGAAAGTCCTAAAAACTAATATTCTAAATACGCTTATATTTGAACCTAAGTTGTTGAAATGCTGAAAGTGGTGTTTAGATCAATATTTTGATTTTAATTGTGATTTTGAGTAAAAACACCTGCCAATCCAACATTAAGATGCTCTGTCAAGTACTGATACCATTGACAACGATCCTATAGCTCAGTTGGTTAGAGTGGCTGATTATGAATCGGACTCTAAATACAATGCATATCCTGGCAACGTATCCATTAGCAATAATACCTTTGATAATAAGTTTTGTTTTCCTACTCTTAGCAATGAATACGGCTGGTTAATACTTTTCAAAAACAAAATGAAGATCCCCGATATAGCCTATGATGGAATCCTTTCAGAGGGTGCAAATCTTCAAGATAGTGAGCATAAGATTTGCATAAAAGACAATGGAGTATTTAATTTTGTGTTTATGGATGCAGCCAATGATTTTCAGGTTTCTCAAACGAGGTTAAGCCTTATTTGTGTAACCCATATTAATATTATTTAGACAGATGAAAAACTATTGGCTACTACCAGTCATTTTAATTTTTTCTGCTTGGCTTGCATGTCAAGATGGAAGTAATAAGAGAATTGCACCCAAGGCTAAAAAAACAACTTCCTTTAAACCACTTATTCAAAAAGACATCTCAGAAAAAAAATTATCATAATATGGATTTTTCAAACTGCCTTTGGTGAATTTAAAACCCACCGATTAGGTTATTTTATATGACCTCAATACACCTCTTTTTCTGACTACGCTTTTAAAAAACGATTTGTTTATTTCTCCGATTCTACCAAAATTAGTTAAAAAAATAAGGGAGTCATGGACTTTGAAAATGGGAGTGTATTAATCAAAAATTTTTATTGCCCTTAAGATTTTAGAAAACCTGATCAAGAAAAAATAACTATTGAAACCCGACTTTTGATAAAAGAAAATGATAATTGGAAACCACTCAATTAGGTCTGGAATACAGAACAAACCGATGCCAAACTGAACTATGTTGGAAAAGAAGAACAGGTCTATTGGATCGATAATACTGGCAAGAAAAGAGATGTCTCTTACACAGTACCCAATTTAAATCAATGTAAAAATTGTCATTTAAAAGGAAAAAATATTACACCCATTGGCCCTACAGCCGCTCAATGGAACAAAACCTATACCTTAGTACTTACGGATAAAAATCAGCTGGATTATTTCAATGAAAAAGGGATCTTAGAAAAAGTTGTTGAACCTGCTTTGCAACCAAAAATGACCGTTTGGAATGATACACTACTCCCTATTGGTCATCGTACTAAAGCCTATTTGGACGCGAATTGCGCTCATTGTCATAACCTTGAAGGAAGTGCCAAAAATTCCAGACTGTATCTGAGTTATACCCAAAAAGACTCTTGGAAACGAGTTGTTTTCAAACCTCCAGTAGCCGTAGGAAAAGGCTCTGGAAATCTGGTCTATGACATCGTTCCCGGGCATCCCAAGAAATCTATTTTAGTCTATCGAATGAAAAGTAATGACCCATACATTCGCATGCCTGAAATTGGACTGTCTATTGAGCATAGAGAGGGGCTCGATTTATTAGAAAATATATTACTACACTCGCCCAAAGCAACTAAAAAAATTGCTTCTTTCGATTAAAAATGTCTTGATTTTGACCTATCTTTGAATCATATTCTTAAAAAGTAATTTCCATGTTACCGCTAGATTTTAATTCAGGTTTTGTGTTTGGAAAACACATCAAAAAAGTTCAAACACCCTTTGAGCGACTGTTTGAAATATTCAAAGAACTCATTACCCATACATCTGGAGATTTTGATGAAGCCATCGATTGGTTGAGAGAATTGGACGAGGAATACAAACTCACAGATGAAGATTACACCGTTGATGATTTTGTAGAAGATTTACTCAAAAGATCTTTAATTCAGCCCAAAATAGGAAAAGGGGGTAAAGGTGATGGAATGAAACTTACCGCCAAAACAGAAAAATTACTTAGAGAACACGCCCTGAAACAAATCTTTGGCAAATTAAGGCGTTCTGGGTCTGGTGATCACAAAACAAGAAAACTAGGTCAAGGAGAAGATAGTACAGGAGAATTAAAGGCTTATCAATTTGGAGATTGCTTGGAGAAAATTGATGTTACCGAAAGTATAAAAAATGCACAAATTCGCTCTGTTGGAGAAGATTTTACTTTACAACATCAAGACTTAGTTGTTGAAGATTCCGTACATAAAACACAGATGAGTACGATATTGATGATCGATATCAGCCACAGCATGATTCTTTATGGTGAAGATCGTATTACACCAGCCAAAAAAGTGGCAATGGCTTTAGCCGAACTAATTACAACACGATATCCAAAAGACACCCTCGATATATTAGTCTTCGGAAACGATGCCACTCCTATTGCCCTCAAAGACATTCCTTATCTGGAAGTAGGTCCCTATCATACCAATACAGTAGCAGGACTTGAACTAGCTATGGACATGCTACGAAAGAAAAAAAACACCAACAAACAGATTTTTATGATTACGGACGGAAAGCCAAGTTGTCTAAAAATGCCCGACGGAACCTACTACAAAAATAGTGCTGGTTTAGATGAATTAATTGTCGAAAAATGCTACAACATGGCTCGCCAAGCAAAAAAATTACACATACCGATCACAACTTTTATGATTGCTCAAGATCACTATCTACAACATTTTGTTCGAGAATTTACTGAAGCCAACCAAGGAAAAGCATTCTTTACAGGTCTAAAAGGTTTGGGTGAAATGATTTTTGAGGATTACGAAAAAAACAGAAAAAAACGTTTAGGCTAACCTAAAGTTTCAACTACATTAATATGAAAAAAAAACAAGCTACAATTCTTGGAGAATTAAAAAAAACTGATTATTCCTCAAGAAACATTCAACAAGAACTGGCTCAAAATTTAAAAGAACGTTTACGTTCTGGACGAAAAACTTTTGAAGGTTTAGTTGGTTATGAAAACACTGTAATTCCTGATGTTGAACGTGCAATACTTTCTGGTCACAACATCAATTTACTCGGACTAAGAGGGCAGGCCAAAACCCGTTTAGCACGTCAAATGACTGAATTATTAGACGAATGGATTCCCGTTGTAAAAGGCTCCGAAATCAATGATGACCCTCTCAATCCCATAAGTCATGAAGCTAAAGAGATCATTGCTAAAAATGGAGATCAAACTAAGATTTACTGGTTGCATAGATCGGATCGTTTTTTCGAAAAACTAGCTACTCCGGATGTTACTGTTGCAGATCTTATTGGTGATGTGGATCCCATAAAAGCATCAAACCTAAAACTTTCTTATGCAGACGAGCGTGTCATTCATTTTGGGATGATTCCCAGAGCCCATCGTTGTGTTTTTGTGCTTAACGAACTCCCTGACCTCCCAGCAAGAATTCAAGTTGCCTTGTTTTCAATATTACAAGAAAAAGAAATTCAAATTCGCGGATTTAAATTAAGGTTACCCATTGCCGCACAATTAATTTTTACTGCAAACCCCGAGGACTACACTAATAGGGGTAGTATTGTAACCCCATTAAAGGATAGAATCGGCTCGCAAATCCTAACGCATTACCCGCACAACATAGACATTGCAAAGACCATAACCAGACAAGAAGCCGTCCTAAAAGCAGAACAAGCACTAAAAATTCATATTCCTGAATTAGCTCGAGATATTCTTGAACAAATTGGATTTGAAGCCCGAAAAAGTGAATATGTAGATTCAAAAAGTGGAGTAAGTGCTCGAATGAGTATTACAGCATTTGAAAATTTGATTAGCACAGCCGAAAGACGTTTACTCATTACAGGTGATTCAAGTTCAGCACTAAGGATGTCTGATTTTACGGGAATTATTCCTGCTATAAATGGTAAAATTGAATTGGTTTACGAAGGAGAACAGGAAGGAGCAGAACAAATATCATATCACCTCATTTCAGAATCCATCAAAACATTATTTACAGATTATTTTCCAAAAATCGAAAAACTACAAAAAGAAGACAAAGTTGGACCTTACGATAAAATATTAGAGTGGTTTTTGAAAGACAATGAACTTTTCCTTGAGGACACTCTTTCTAATCGTGAATACGAAGATTCGTTGAGACTGGTCCCTGGAATCGATGAAGTATTAAATTCAAATTTAAACGATGTAACCGAACAAGATCGATTCTTTATGATGGAATTTTTACTTTGGGGGCTTGAAGCCAATAAAAAATTAAATAAATACAGAACACTTGAAGGTTTTCAATTCAAAGATTCATTGGGAAGTTACGTCAGCGGTTTGTGACACAAATTTATTCACGATCTTTGTGACTTTTATATGGGAGGAATTGTAACTAAAGGGAATTTTAAAATTGGGATTTAACCAATGGAAAATTTCCTACGATAAGCGAAAATAATTCAAAAATTTTTAGATGAATTATTACCTTAGGAGGTTTATGATTTGCTCGACAATTTACAGGCTTATCTTAGAACCATTTCAGATTCTTTGAATTTAAAGTTCAATAAATAAAATGACTAAATCAATTTTAGAGAAAAAATGATAAAAATCGATATCATCATCATCGGAGCTGGTCCAGTAGGTTTATTTACTGTTTTTGAAGCGGGTCTTATGAAATTAAGATGCCACTTAATTGATGCTATTCCTCAAGCAGGGGGACAATTATCCGAAATATACCCCAAAAAACCTATCTACGATATTCCTGGATTTCCGTCAGTATTGGCCAGTGAATTGGTGGATAATCTGATGAAACAAGCTGAGCCTTTCAATCCAGGGTTTACGCTGGGAGAACGTGCTGAAATCATTGAAAAACAGGAAGATGGAAGTTTTATTGTAACAACAAGTGAGGGAACCAAACACAAAGCACCAACGGTTATGATTGCAGGCGGATTAGGAAGTTTTGAGCCCAGAAAACCAAAAATTAAAAACTTACCTCAGTTTGAAAAGAAAGGAGTTGAATATATTGTTCGAGAACCAGAATCTTTTCTAGGTAAAAAATTATTCATTTCTGGTGGGGGCGACTCTGCTCTTGATTGGGCTATTTATTTTGCTGAAAATCATGATATCCCCATAGGGTTAGTTCACCGAACTAGCATGTTCAGGGGTCATAAAGATTCTGTAGAAAAAGTTTATGCACTTCAAGATCAAGAAAAAATCGAGTTATTTACAGACGCTGAGGTAATCAATTTACATGGATCTGAAAAACTTGAACAAATTGAGTTGAAGGAAAAAGGCAAAGATGCCATAAAAATTGATGTAGAATATTGGTTACCTTTATTTGGACTATCTCCAAAATTAGGCCCCATTGCCAACTGGGGATTAGAAATTGAAAAAAATGCTATTAAAGTTGATAATACCTTAGACTATCAAACAAACATTCCTGGCATTTTTGCAATTGGTGATGTCAACACCTACCCTGGAAAATTAAAACTTATTCTATGTGGTTTCCATGAAGCTACACTAGCAGTGCAAACAGCATATAAAATCATTCATCCAGACAAACGTTTTACAATGAAGTACACAACTGTTCAGGGTATCCAAGGATTTGAGTCTGATTCCTTTAAACCATAGAAAAAAAAGATTTTTTAACAGATTTTTTAGAAAAATTTATAATGGCCTTAACAATACTTTCATTTTGGACTAATTATATTTGTGCTCAGTTTTCATATATTTGTTAAAAATTTTTGATTTATAACTCCTCCGTACGATAGGTATTGGGGGAGTTTTTGTTTTTATATATTTGTGCTCGATGAGAAAAAAAAAGAATAGCATACAAAGTATTGATCTTCATGGAATCCGGCACAAAGAAGCCTTAGAGTTGGTTCATAAAACCTTAAATGAATGTTCTGAAAAAGGTAGTTTTTCACTTACTATTATTACTGGCAATTCAACAGTACTACAGGAACGCATATTTACCGAATATCTTGAAAATTCAATATTTACCTATTTTATCCCCTCATGGAATATGGGCCAAATCATAGTAGAAAATATTGTGTTATAATCTACAGGCTTCCTTTAGCTTCTATTACTCAATAAACACAGAGATTTACTTTCTATTGGCTTCCTTTGATTTACTTTAATTATGTATATTTACTGTACGAAATTTGTACGATATATTTATTCGTACATAAATAACCACTATATATGCTGACAATATCTCATAGTTTACGGGACTCTAAGAGCGTCAAAAAAAAGGGGCAACAATACGTAATGATGTACATTAAATCTCCTAATTGGTCAAAACCATTAAGACCTACACATAATAACATTATGTTTTTTAAGCGTGCTGATACTGCTAAGAAGAAAATTCAAAACAAAAAAAGCAAACAACTTCTTGATGCTGTATATAAAGAATACCAAGAAAAATACAAAGGTGCGGAATATAGTGATGCACAAACAGGCACTATTACTCTCAAAAAGCAAATAGAGAAAATGTCAGAACTCAAAGCAGATAAATCAGAAAGCACCATATCTGGTTACCATAACCTTTATATGGCTATGGAAAAGTTTTGCAAGGCCAAAGGGCATAATTTCAATATGGATATTAATCGTGTTAACATTCAGTTCATTGACCAATGGAGGTTGTGGCTAACAACTGGAAGCAATTACGCTCAATCTACTGCTTATAAATACTTTACGTTGTTTAGTACCACTCTAAAGCAAGCTAAATCATACAGACTATTATTTTACAATCCATTTACAGAAAATAAAATTGAGTTTCCAAAGAACGAGACCAAAGAAGTTGTCTATTTAACTCCAGATGAAGTAAGTATGATGATTCAAACTCCAACCAGATACGAACAGATTAAGAATGCATTTTTATTTATGTGCTATGTTGGAATAAGACAAGGCGATTGCTGTAGATTAACTTGGGGAGATTTGCCTGAAATTAATGGCGTCGTAAAAATGAACGTAAGAATTCAAAAAGCTAAAACAGATATTTACTTTAAGATTCGTAGACAGGCAATGAAATACCTTCCAAAAAGAATGGGAGATGATGATTCAGTTTTCCCTAGCCTAAAATTTGGCAAGGAGCAAAACCAAAAACTTAGAGAATGGGCATATAAATCTGGTGTAAAAAAACACATAGTCCCCCTCACCGCAAGACATTCATTTGCGTTTTATATGCTATCTGAAAACAACACACCTCTTTATACAGTGTCAAAACTAATGGGACATACCAACGCAAGAACAACCGAAGAGAGATACGGACATTTATCAAATGAGAATATTGAACTAGCAATGGAAAAAGCATTTGGCTCATAAAGACTACTCTCCCTTATGTTTGGAGGTATTATAGTTATTACGTAGCTTTCAGGCTATAAACAATTCTCCAAGTGCCATTGCAGATGGTATTAATAGATAAATTCTTATGCTACAAAAAAAAATTAAAAAAACATTATTCCTTTTTGTAATTTTTGTGATTGATATTTCAGCTCAACAACAAGATTTCTATGCTTTTGTCGATACTTTGATTTCCGATGAAATTCCAAAAATTACCGTAAACGAATTGTTAGAAAAAAAAGAGTTTATCCTTTTAGACGTGCGTTCCAAAGCAGAATTTGAAATCAGCCATATTGAAGATGCGATCTGGGTAAGTGAAAAAAATTGGAGTCTCATCAAGCTAAAAAAACTTCTTGACAAGCAAAATATTATTGTGTATTGTTCCGTGGGTTTTCGTAGTGAAAAACTTGCTAGAAAATTAATTAAGCAGGGGTATTCTCCGGTTTACAATCTTTATGGAGGAGTTTTTGAATGGGTCAATCAAGGAAACCCACTTCAGAATACAAATGGAACAACCGACAGGATCCATGCCTTTGACAAGAGTTTTGCTAAATGGATAAAGAATGGAAATGTTTTTTATTAATTTTTCTTAACTAAATTGTTTTTTTTAACAATTAATAATTTGAAATCTATTTCAATATCAGAAAATTGATTGATTTTGGTATTAATTTACTACTTTGGAATATATTAAATGTTATGACTGAGGTTATTATTGTTATTATTGCAATTATCGTACTCATCGTTGGGGTTATTATTTACGGAGTTGTCACTACCACCATGGGTACTGAAGAGGATGTAAATAAAAATTTCGTTCCCGATCGTTTTGAAAGAATGGTAGGTAAGGATCCAAAGAAAAAAAGTAGTTGAATTTAAATTCACTGTTTTTGAAAAGTGCGAAAATATGTTTATTTCAAGAGGTTTAAATTTAAAAGCTAAAGAAATAGATACTAATTTCTATTGGGTTTTATTAAGAAAATATTCTAGAAAAACCTTGTTTCGTATATTTTAGGAAGTAAAACAAAAAACCCTCGGTTTTACTGAGGGTCTTGTTGGTCTACTAGGGCTCGAACCTAGACTCTTCTGGACCAAAACCAGACGTGTTGCCAGTTACACCATAGACCAATTGAGGTGCAAATTTAATAGAAATATTTGCTAAGACAAGCCATTTCATAAAAATAATTAATTCTTAGAGATTTGTAAAGTTTACATTCTGTTAAATTCAAGGTTGTTTCTTCAAATATTCTTACATTCGTTTTCATAAAATTGACCTATGAACGAGACACAATTCAAGTTTTGGAATCGTATTCTGGGGTGGAGTATTTTCGGAATCGCACTTCTAACATTTGGAATTACCGTTGAGCCCACAGCTAGTTTTTGGGATGCAAGCGAGTACATCGCAACTTCGGCTAAGTTACAAGTAGGTCATCCGCCAGGTGCTCCTTTTTATCAAATGATGGGAGCTTTCTTCGCAATGTTTGCTAGCGGACCTGAGCAAATTGCCTTAATGGTAAATTTAATGTCTGTTTTTTCCAGCGCATTAACCATTCTATTTTTATTCTGGACCCTTACTCTTTTACTTAAAAAAATGCCTGGGTTTACTACTCTTGAAACTTCTATCGATGCAACTGGTCTTTTTGGGAGCGCTGCTGTTGGGGCTTTAGCATTCTGTTTTTCAGATAGTTTTTGGTTCAATGCTGTTGAGGCAGAGGTGTATGCAATGGCTACATTCATCCTTTCACTTCTTTTTTGGCTGAGTCTTCGGTGGGAACAAGAAATGAATACCCCTAGAGGTGATCGTTGGTTGTTGTTAATCTCCTTTATTATTGGACTTTCTTTTGGGGTTCACTTTATGGGACTTTTAACAATTCCAGCCATTGGAATGTTGTATTATTTTAAAAACACCAAAACAGTAACCTTCAAAGGGTTTATTCTAGCCAATATTGTCTCCGTTGCTATTTTACTGTTTATTTTCAAGCTTTTACTCCCCCTGACCCTTACCTTATTTGGAAAGATGGAAGTTTATTTTGTTAATAATCTTGGCTTTGCATTTAACAGTGGAACTATTTTTACTACACTCTTACTTGTTGGGTTTTTCACATACACACTTAGTTTTACACGTAAAAAAAATTATGTCAATCTGAATACGGGTATTCTCTGCATTCTTTTTGTTTTCATGGGATTCTCCTCTTGGATTATGCTACCGATACGTGCAAATGCCAATACGGTTATCAATGAAAACTCTCCTTCAGATGCTCGTCAATTGTTGGCCTACTACAACCTTGAACAGTACCCAGAAACAAAATTATTTTATGGCCCTATGTTTTCTGATATGTATGCAGGGCAAGACGAACAAGAACCTTACATCGATGATAAACCCAAATATGAACGAGACAAAAATACGGGTCGCTACATTATTGTAAATAACTGGGAAGGTTCAAGGATCAACGCTAATTCAAACCATAAAGGTTTGTTACCGAGGCTCCACAGTTCTGAACATGCAGCAAATTACATGAACTTTACAGAACCTCTGGAGTTTTCTATCAAACCAGAATATCGAGGGATCAAAAAATTGCGAGCAGAAGTTCAATCATTTAAACAAGAGGCAATTCAGGGGACTGTTTCTGGTGAAGATTACCACAAGTTTTTTAAGGAAACGTCTCCCTACCTCAATATTAAAAAACCTTCGTTTTTAAGTAATATGAGGTACTTGTTTGAGTACCAAATAGGATACATGTATGTACGTTATTTTATGTGGAACTTTACCGGAAGGCAAAATGATATTCAAGGGCGTTATGACCTCCTTAATGGTAATTGGATTAGCGGAATCCCTTTCATTGACTCCATTCGTCTGGGATATCAAAACAAATTGAGTAATGATGCGTTGAATAATAAAGCTAGAAACACCTATTTTTTCCTTCCACTAATACTAGGTTTAATAGGTGTTTTCTTTTTGTTTGGACAAGATAAAATGAAATTCTGGGTGTTGATGTTGTTTTTCCTTTTTACAGGATTAGCGCTTAAAATTTACTTGAATGAACGCCCTTTTGAACCTAGGGAGCGTGACTATGCCTTAGTAGGATCATTCTATGTATTTTCAATTTGGATTGGAATGGGAGCTTTTACGCTAGCACAAAACCTCAAAAACAACTGGTCTAACAAGCTTGCAGTGCCTGTTTCTGTTCTTTTATGTTTATTGGCAGTACCCTTTCTTATGGGTTATCAAAACTGGGATGATCATGATCGCTCGGAACGATACACTGCTCAATCCATTTCAAAATCATATTTAACCTCAATACAAGAAGATAAAGGTGCTATTATTTTTACCATTGGAGATAACGACACTTTTGCACTCTGGTATGCTCAAGACATTGAAGAATTCCGTAGAGATGTCCGACCAATAAACACTTCTTTGATTGCTACCGATTGGTACATCGATCAAATGAAACGCAAGACATACAACAGTGAGGCGATTTCAATTCAACTGGAACATGCTCAATATGCTTATGGAGTTCGAGATTACATTAAACACGAATCAATTATTGACAGCGTTCGCTGGGACATAAAAGACTTTATGAATTGGGTTTCTAGTGACGATCCAAGAAATAAATTCAAAAGAATAATTCAAAAGTCTGGAGTTGATCCAGAGCTTTACCCAGTTAGTACTCAAGAAATGATCTTTTATCCAACTAACAAAATTAGGGTAAATGTTAATTTAGAAAATGTAATTGAAAGCGGATTAGTCAAGGAAAAGGATCGCGATTTAATCGTTCCCTATATCGATATTGATTTACCTCGAAATGGTTTGTACAAGAATCAGTTGATTATGCTCGATATTTTGGCAAATAACGATTGGAAGCGACCCATCTATTTTACGGGAGGAAGTTTTGATGATTCGGAGTATTTATGGATGAAAAATTATCTACAACTCGAAGGATTAGTTTATAAGTTGGTTCCAATCAAAACTCAAAAAAATAAAAATAACCCTTATCTAATGGGACGGATTGATGCTGACTTGATGTACGAGATTGTTAAAAAGTGGGAATGGGGAAATTCTGATAGCCCAGAAATTTATCATGATCCCGAAACAAGAAAAAACAGCATTTCGTACAGAAGTAATATGGCACGTTTGGCTGAAGCCCTTATCGATGAGGGGAAAACTGATAAAGCAAAGGAAATCATTGATCTAAACTTAGAGAAAATGCCTGTTGATTATTTCGGATACTATAGCCTTTTGACTCCTTTCATTGAGGGATATTACCGAATCAACGAGCAAGAGGAATCACGTAAACTTTTTGATAAAATTGCTGAAAAACATCAAGATGAGTTGGAGTATTTTGACAGCCTCTCTCTAAACCTTCAATATGAACTCGGTGAAGATGTTTTAACTGAAATTGAGCGCTATCGTGCCTTGATTGAGGTCGTTATTGATAATAAAGATAAGGAGTTTATTAGTTCTAAGATTACAGAATTTCAACGCCATTCGGCTCCTTTTGAATTTCTTTATGGTAGCTATGATTACTTTACAAGCCAAGAGGATTTTGTGGAAGGCTTTTACATTGGTGGCAATCCAGCAGCAGCTCGTTTATTGATAGATAATATTTCTGCGGTCTATGAAAAACGACTAACCAAACTAAGTGATATTTCTCCTGAAGAACAAGAATATTACGAAGAAATCATTATGGATGAGGTCAATGGATACAGAAAGTTAATGCTTTTTGTGAGTCTTTATGATGATGATGTTTATCGTGATAAAATGGAAAAACGTATTTTCAGAGCTATTGAGCCTCTTGAAATCTTTAATCGCTTATTTGATAACGCAACAAAAGAATAGCTAATCGGCTACATAGTCATTCATCAAACTGATTAGAGTATTTGCATTTTGTTCACCACTTTGTCTCCAAACCATTTCGCCTCCCTTATAAATCATAAGGGTTGGAATGGCTTTAACACGAAGCGCCACTGTTAACTTGGTGTTTTTAGTAGTTTCAATTTTAATTACTTTTCCTTGATCACCAATCGCAGCAGCAACGTCTCTTAGAGAAGGATGAAATTCGTCTGAAGGTTCAGCATCCTCTTGAAAAAAAACGAGAAGAATTGGAACTTTGTCTTCAATTAATTCGCCAAATTTGGACACGCTTATTAGTGTTTAAGGTTTTTACAAATTTAAGTTTTTTTTATTAAATCACTTTATCAGAGCATTTTAAGGTAATAACCGTTATTTCTGGCCAGATTCCAACTCTTCCGGGATAAGCCAAAAATCCAAAACCACGGTTGACATTAAGGTATTGTTTTGCTTGATGGTAAACTCCTGCCCATTGTTTGTAGCGCCATTTTACTGGACTCCACTTAAACCAGCCTGGAATTTCTATGCCAAATTGCATACCGTGTGTATGTCCGCTTAAAGTAAGTTCAAAAGGATAAGGGTGATCAATTACCTGTGCCTCCCAATGAGAGGGGTCGTGAGACATCAAAATCTTAAAATCATCAAAATCGACTTCAGAAATCGCTAGATTTATGTCTCCAGCCTTCTTAAAGCCCCCTTTACCCCAATTTTCAACTCCTATCAGGGCAATTCGCTTTCCTTCTTTTTCTATGAATTGAGCTTGATTCAATAAAACTTGAAAACCCATTTTTTGTTGAGCTTCGATTAAATCTGTGAGGTTTTGTTTTTTTGCATCATCAGACCCCCATTGAACATAGTCACCATAGTCATGATTACCCAAAACAGAAAACTTTCCTTGTGGTGCTTCCAGAGAGCCAAGGATGTCCATCCAAGGGTAAACTTCACTGGCCTTATTATTAACCATATCTCCTGTGAACAAGATAACATCAGATTTTTGTTGATTGACTAGATCAATTCCATAAGACACTTTTTCTATATTATCAAAACTACCGCTATGGATATCCGAAATTTGGGTGATTGTAAACCCATCAAACTCTTTAGGCAGGTTGTCAAATTCAAGAGTGTAGTTCAACACTTTGTAATTATACTTTCCCTTGTACATTCCATACAACAAGGAAACTAGAGGGACAGCTGCAATCCCCAGGGCAAGTTGTGAAATGAATTTTCTTCGATCTGGAAAATAAGAATTTACATTACTTTGATTAAAAAAGCGATAAATCGCCTGGGGAATCCTTACAATATCTTCAAAAATCAAGAAAAAGATCAAAAAGGTTTGAAACACAAAAAGGGAAAGAAATAAACCCAATGCCAGGCTTATTTGATGATTGAATCCTTCATCACGGTTAAAAGAAATACTTTGATAAGCAAAATTTGACATCACCAAAACGACAAAAATCCAATACAAAGTTAGGAGACTTCGCTGTTGGGTTAAGGTTTTGATCGCTTGAAAAGCATAAGTTCCGTATAAAGAGAAAAAAAGAATAAGGATAATCCAGCGTAACATAAAATAGTTGAAATTTGAGGTTATTTGATTTTTTGAGAAAGTTCCATAGCTCTTCCATCTGAAAGGCTAGCAACGTAACAAGTAGCGTTAAGTAGCGTTTCGTAAAAGCTTTTGGAAACAAAAGGGGTCCCTGCGGGGACCAATCGAAGAATAAGCTGGTCATAGGCATTGGCTTTCCCTTTGAATTCGTGAACTGCTGCCGTAGTGTATGCTTCGAGCAGAGTGGTAATTACTTTATAGCCTACAATTTCTTTTTGAAGTACCTCTGGAGATTGATATACTTTTTCTACACTCAAAGAAATAATATCATCAATCTGAGCTTCGTGTTTACTTTTGTCTAATAAAGCATGTGGGAAAGTTCCCTTCAAAATAGCTTCTTCATTTTTTATAAAGATGGCTACCGATTCATTTATAAGCCTGTTAATAGCCAAAGCTCTGAGATAACTCATACGCTGGGGTTTATGTTTTAGAGAAGCATAAGTTTTTTTATCAATCGAATCTTTGACCAGATTAATAAGATACTCCAATGCGTAGGATTCCGAAATCCATCCCAGATTAATTCCATCTTCAAAGTCTATTATAGTGTAACAAATATCATCTGCTGCTTCAACTAAATAAGCCAAGGGATGTCGATGATAAGTAGAAGTACCTTTTTGTAGCCCCAAATCTTTGGCAAGGATACTAAAATCAGAAGCTTGAGTTTGGTAAAATCCAAATTTTTTATCTGCTACGTGTTTTGTTGGTTTATGAGGCAACGAGGCTTTAGGGTATTTCATGTATGCCCCTAGGGTAGCTGCACTGAGTCGCAAACCTCCTGGGGCACCCTCTATTGATTGGCATAAGATTTTAAAACCATTTGCGTTTCCGTCAAATTTACATAAGTCTTCATATTCTAGCGGACTCAACTCACTTTTATAGGCTGCTCCAAGTCCAGAGGAAAAGAAATGACCGATAGCTTTTTCACCACTATGACCAAAAGGTGGATTTCCAATATCATGTGCCAATGCTGCTGCCGCAACAATTGCTCCAAAATCATTAGATTGATAACCGTGAATTTGAGATAAATGGGGGTGTTTCTCTAAAATAGCTTTTCCAGCTAACCTACCGATGCTCCGAGCAACAACAGAAACTTCTAAACTATGAGTAAGTCGAGTGTGAACAAAATCTGTTTTTGAAAACGGTATTACCTGGGTTTTGTCCTGTAAACTCCTAAATGCAGCAGAAAAAACAATTCTATCGTAGTCAACCTCAAAACCCAAACGGGTTTCATCTTGTTCGTTTCTCAATCTTTTGGTTTTGTCTCCATGGCGCTGTAAGGATAAAAGCTGCTCCCAGTTCATACGTAATTTTTAAGTAAAAATAAGAAGTTTTTGAAGAGTAAACTATCTATGTTAAATCATAGTTAAGTAAATCTATTGTTATTTCACATTGGGTTAATATTTAGTGAACTTCATTTAACTTTTAAGTAAAATCACAGGATAGTTGATGACATAAATTTGCTTCATAATTAAAAACAAAAAAATGAAGACCTATCCAAACCTTAATTTCTATTTACTATCAGCTATGTTCGTATTGGTTCTTGGATCTTGTACCAAAGACCCTGAAACACTAATTGAAACCGTTTTAGTTACCGAAACGGTAACCGTAACTACAACTATTCCAACAGCAACTCCAACTTCTGAAAAAGTTGGGTCAGGAGGTATTAGTTTTATTGATGATTCTCAGACATGGACAAATGATCGCATTTGGATTATGGATGGAAAAATTGTTGTAAGATCCGGAGGAACCTTAAACATTGAATCGGGTACTATTATTAAATCTCAAAATGGTCAGGGGGTTGATGCAACTGCTCTAGTAATAGCTCCTGGTGGAACAATCAATGCAGCTGGAACCAGTGATGCACCAGTTATCTTTGCTGATATCGATGACAATATTGATTATGGAGACGGTATTGTTAGCCCAAACCGTGTCCCAACAGATACAGGATTAACTTATGAGATTGTAAATAAAAATACAGAAATGGGACTTTTCTACAATGTTCAAGGAAAAACATTAGAGGTCGTTGGTGTTGGAAATATTCCCGATGTGTATACAGACCCTTTCAATAATTTAAATTTTACTTTCAATAAAAAAATCGGTGCAAAAGAAAATCAAACCATAACTTTTGGAGTCAGAAATATACTAAACGATACAAAACAAAGCTATTACGACTATTATGGTGAGGAACAACAAAAATTTTCCTTTTTCAAAGTTGGAAGAACATTTAGCTTGGGATACAGTATTAAATTTTTAAAATTTTGAATAATTAAAAAGATAACAATTACATAACATTCGAACTGTGTTGAGGTTTTGTTAATTTATAAATTTGAAAAAACTACCAAATGCAATTATTTAAAATTTACACAACTGTTGTCATCTCAATATTATTTATTAGTATGATTAACGGACAAGAAGTCAGTGCCCCAAAATTTGGAAAAGGCCTTATCAATATCGCAGGAAAAGACAGTACCTTTTCGATGAATTTCAGTGCACGCATGCAATATCTAACCTCTTCAACTTGGACCGAAGCAGACGATTCTTTCGGAAGTCCTGAGTCCAATTTTTTGATTCGACGGTCGCGATTAAAGTTCAAAGGATTTGCTTACAATCAAAAACTTACTTACAATATCGAATTGGGGTTATCTAATCGAGATATTTCGGGAGCTTCAGAATTTACGAGTAATGCTCCGCGCTACATTCTTAATGCTTTCATTCGTTGGAATTTTTACAAAAATTTTACGCTTCAAGCAGGTCAAGGTAAATTACCTGGAAATATCGAACGTGTTATTTCTTCTGGTAACTTAGCCTTGGTTGATCGTTCTTTGTTGAACAGCAAATTCAATATTGATCGTGATTTAGGAGTTCAACTTCGGCATCATTTTACACTTGCTGGGAACTTTATTGTAAAAGAAAGGTTCGCTATCTCACAAGGAGAAGGACGAAACGTTACAAAAGGGAATTTGGGCGGACATCAATACACTTCGCGAGTTGAGTTTTTACCTTTTGGGAACTTTACAAAAAAGGGAGATTACAGTGGAGCGGATCTATTGCGAGAACAAACTCCAAAACTCATGGTAGGTATTGTTTATGATCAAAATACTAATGCAGTAAAAACAAGAAGCAATATGGGTAGTTACATAACAACGAGTGAGGGTTTTTATCAAACAGATATTAATACCTTATTTATTGATACTCATTTCAAGTATCGTGGTTTTTCAATTATGGGAGAATATGCTGACCGAAAAGCAGATGATCCAATCGCAAAAAATGAAGATGGAACCTTAACAGGAGATGTTGTCAATGTAGGAAAAGCTATTAACCTTCAAATGGGATATGTTTTACCTTCAAATATCGCAATTACTGGACGTTACACCAACGTGAAATTCGATAAAATTGTTTCCTCAAAAAATGACATTACCCAATACACCTTTGGGGTATCAAAATACGTAGCAAAACATAAACTGAAAATACAAACCGATGCCACTTATGAAAATACGGTTGCCTCAAACAATAAAATTATTTATCGATTACAATTCGATATTCACTTCTAAAATTTATAACTATGGATAATATTTATGTGATACTTGTTGCAGTCTTGGCAATCTTAGCCATTGGAGACTTGATTGTTGGAGTAAGTAACGATGCAGTTAATTTTCTGAATTCAGCTGTTGGCTCCAAAGCAATCTCCTTCAAAACAATTATGATTCTTGCCAGTCTTGGAGTAGCCTGTGGTGCTTTATTTTCAAGTGGTCTCATGGAAGTTGCTCGAAAGGGTATTTTCAATCCAGGAGAATTTTACTTTGATGAAATTATTTTGATTTTTACGGCTGTAATGCTTACCGATATTTTACTCCTCGATTTTTTTAATACACTGGGGATGCCAACATCTACAACAGTCTCGATTGTATTTACTTTATTAGGAGCTGCAGTATTTATGGCCATCATAAAGATTAGTCAAGGTTCAGGTGATTTTGGTGATATCGTTAATTACATCAACACCAAAAAAGCAACACAAATCATTTTTGGTATTCTGCTCTCAGTAATAGTTGCCCTGACCATAGGAGCAATAGTTCAGTGGTTTTCAAGGCTGTTTTTGACTTATGAATTCGAAAAGAAAGCCATGTGGGTAAGTGCTCTTTTTGGAGGTATTGCTCTTTCAGCAATTACATATTTCATCTTAATGAAAGGTATTAAAGGAACCCCCTATGTAAGTTTGAAATTTGACCTTATTGGTGGGATGAAAATTAAAGATTTTCTAGAAACCGAGGTATTGAAAGTATCCATCATAAACTTCTTATTTTGGTTTGGTATTTCCTTTTTGGCTATCAAAGTTTTAAAGGCAAATATTTACAAAATCATCATCGGCACAGGAACATTTGGTTTAGCCTTGGCCTTTGCTGGAAATGACCTTGTAAACTTTATTGGTGTTCCTATTGCTGCATATCAATCCTATGAGGCTTGGGCCGCTTCTGGAGCAGTTGCTTCAGAATTCAGCATGGGAGTTTTATCTTCTAAAGTTCCCACTCCTCCGATATTACTAATCTTATCGGGAGGCATTATGGTTGTTACCCTATGGTTGTCTACCAAGGCAAAAAAAGTAATGAAAACGGAGCTAGACCTCTCCGATCAAAACACCATTAAAGAACGTTTCCAACCCAACTTATTATCCAAAGGAATCGTGAAAATATCTCAAGTCTTGGGTAACGGTTTCAACAAAATTTTATCCGCAACAATTGTAAGTTCGATAGACAAACAGTTTACAAATACCAATATTGCATTAAAAAATCAAAACGATAAAGATGCACCATCCTTTGACATGTTGAGGGCATCAATAAATTTAGTCGTCGCTTCCATCCTGATTTCAATAGCAACTTCTTACAAACTTCCTCTATCTACGACTTATGTAACCTTTATGGTAGCAATGGGAACTTCGCTTGCCGATCGAGCTTGGAAAAGAGATAGTGCCGTTTATCGCGTTGCTGGAGTATTAAATGTAATTGGAGGGTGGTTTTTAACTGCAATCACTGCCTTTTTAGTTTCTGGAGTTATCGTTACGCTAATCTACTTGGGTGGGGCTCAGGCAATTGCTGTGATTTTATTCATAATTCTAATAATTATTGGGAAAAACTACCTAAAACACAAAAATGAAAACGCTGACTTAATTGACCTCGATAGTTTAGTAAAATATGAAAGTAAGTCCATCAAAGGGGTTATGGAAGAAAGCACCAAAAACATAATCAAAGTTTTCAAACGTATTGATAAAATTTATACCTCTCTTGCGTCAGGTCTATCTAAACACGACAAATCAGAACTTAAAAAAGCAAAGAAAAACATCAATCGTTTGTCTAATGATATTGATGAATTAAGAGAAAACGTTTTTTACTTCATCAAAAACTTAGAAGAATCGAGTTTGTCGGCAAGCAACTTTTATATTGTAATTCTTAGCCTTATGAATGACCTTGCAGATGATCTAGAATATATTGTAAAGAAAAGTTACAAGCATGTCAATAATGATCATTCAAAATTTAAATTGAGTCAAGTCCGAGACCTTCAAGAAGTTCATGAAATTTCTAAATCAACTTTTCAAAATGCAATGGAGACTTTTCGAAACAATTCCACTGTCGAGTTGATATCAATTCTAAATAGAAAAGATGAAGTAATGAGTGTTTTAGATCAGAAAATCAATGCTCAAATTAAACGAACTCGTAATGAAGAAACGAGTCCAAAAAACACCCTACTTTATTTTAATATACTATTAAAAACAAAGGAGTTGTATTCAAACAAATTAAATATTATTAAGTTGTTTTTAGATAACACAAGAAAAACAGAATCGTAGTTTATTCAATCCCCAACAAAAAACTCCTTGTTTAATTCACAAGGAGTTTTATTGTTAATTATTGGGTTTTGGTTAACGTTGCTTAACAACCTTAGTTTGTTCTTGCCAAGTAACTTTTTTTAAAAATTTGTTTGATTTGAAATCAACTTGAGTGAGACCGCCAGTTTGATCCCAAAATAGCCATGTCCCATCACGTTTACCTTTGTTGTAATTTGCTATGGAAATCTTTTCTCCTTCAGATGAATAACTAACCCATTTTCCATGAAGCTTATTATTCTTTAAATATCCTTCTTGAGCTATTTTACCATTATTATGGTATTCGGTTACCTTCATAACATTACCTTCTTTTACAAAAAGCTTTTCAGTTTTTAACTCATTAGTTTCTTGAGCATAAGAACTAAATCCAAATAATAATATATATAGAATAAATGGGAATTTCATGAGCATTTATTTTATAATTAATGCCTAAAATTAACTATTAAATAACATTTATGCAGGTTTTGTTAACATTAAGGTAACATTAGGGTTTTATCACAAAAAAAACTCCATCGTAAAATGGAGTTCAATTATTTGGTTATTATATATTTAAGACCCGCACATGAGGCAGTCATCTCCTTCATTTTCTTTGGATTGTTCCAACATTGATTTAAGTTCAGTTGGAGTTAAAGGTTCAACTGGAACAGCTGCCGCAGTGGGTTTACCCTTCGGTTTTGTTGATGCTGCTTTAGAGCTGTCGTCAGCACTAATCCCTTTGGCTGCAACAAATGCTGGTTCTTCTTTCTTCTCTTCTCTATCTAATGTAAATTTGATTGCATCTACTGCAGACTTAGTCCTCAGATAGTACATTCCTGTTTTTAATCCTGACTTCCATGCATAGAAATGCATTGAGGTCAATTTAGCCATCGTTGCTCCTTCCATGAAAAGATTTAAAGATTGTGATTGGTCAATAAAGTAACCTCGTTGACGTGACATATCAATAATGTCTTTCATACTCATTTCCCAAACCGTCTTGTACAATTCTTTGATGTCTTCAGGGATCCCTTTGATGTTTTGAATGGATCCATTAGCACGCATCAGTTCTTGTTTCATATTCTCAGTCCAAAGACCTAAATCAACAAGATCTTCTAGTAGGTGTTTATTTACAACAATGAATTCTCCTGAGAGCACACGACGAGTGTATATGTTGGAAGTGTATGGCTCAAAACACTCATTATTTCCTAGAATTTGAGAGGTAGATGCTGTTGGCATTGGAGCTACCAACAAAGAGTTACGAACACCGTGTTTTTTCACTTTTTTTCTTAAACTAGCCCAATCCCAACGGCCGCTAAGTTCCTCGTCTTTGATTCCCCACATGTTGTGTTGGAATTCTCCCTTAGACATCGGTGAACCTTTGTAAGATTTGTAAGGACCGTCTTTTTCTGCTTCTTCCATTGAAGCAGTCACAGCGGCAAAATAAAGCGTTTCAAAAATTTCCTGATTCATTTGTTTTGCCTTTTCGGAGGTAAAAGGTAAACGCAATTGGATAAATGCATCTGCAAGACCTTGAACTCCTAGTCCAACTGGACGGTGACGCATATTTGAATTTTCAGCTTCCGGAACTGGGTAATAATTGCGATCTATTACTCTGTTTAGATTAACCGTTACTTGCTTAGTTACCCGAAATAACTCATCGTGGTCAAAGGCACCATTAGTTACAAACATGGGTAGAGCTATTGATGCTAAATTACAAACGGCAACCTCGTCTGGAGCAGTATATTCGATGATTTCGGTACATAAGTTTGAAGATCGAATTGTTCCTAAATTCTTCTGATTAGACTTCCTGTTAGCGGCATCTTTGTAAAGCATGTAAGGAGTACCTGTTTCTATTTGAGATTCTAGAATTTTCTCCCATAATTCCCTTGCTCGAATTGTTTTTCTTCCTTTCCCTGCTTCTTCGTATTTTAAATAAAGTTCATCAAATTGATCGCTGTGATGATTGAAAAGATCTGGACATTCGTTTGGACACATAAGCGTCCAAGTACTGTCTTGCTCCACGCGCTTCATAAATAAGTCAGGAACCCACATAGCAAAAAACAAGTCTCGTGCACGCATTTCTTCTTTTCCGTGATTTTTCTTTAAATCTAAAAAATCGAAAATATCAGCATGCCATGGTTCAATGTAGATTGCAAATGATCCTTTGCGTTTCCCACCCCCTTGATCTACATAACGGGCAGTATCATTGAATACCCTGAGCATCGGTACAATACCATTTGAGGTACCATTTGTCCCAGCGATATATGATCCAGTTGCGCGAACGTTGTGAATAGATAGACCAATACCCCCTGCAGACTGGGAAATTTTAGCAGTTTGCTTCAGGGTGTCATATATTCCATCAATACTATCGTCTTTCATGGTTAATAAAAAACAAGATGACATTTGTGGTTTAGGTGTACCGGAATTAAAAAGTGTTGGGGTTGCATGCGTAAAGAAACGCTTAGACATCATTTCATAAGTTTCGATGGCTGCATCCAAATCATCAATGTGAATCCCAATAGAAACTCTCATTAACATATGCTGTGGACGTTCGGCAATAACTCCATTTAATTTAAGAAGATAAGAACGCTCTAAAGTTTTAAACCCAAAGAAATCATATCCAAAATCGCGGTTGTAGATAATGCTTGAATCGAGTTTTTCAGCGTTATCCTGAATCACCTTGTAAACCTCATCGGATAATAAAGGTGCTTTTTTTTCTGTTCTAGGGTTTACATATTCGTATAAGTCTTTCATCGTTTCGGAAAACGATTTTTTGGTGTTTTTGTGTAAGTTAGAAACGGAAATACGTGCCGCGAGTTTCGCATAGTCAGGGTGCGTTGTTGTCATTGTAGCTGCAATTTCTGAAGCTAAATTATCTAATTCCGAGGTTGTAACTCCGTCGTAAAGTCCTTCAATTACCCGCATAGCTACTCGAACTGGATCAACTAAGGGATTCAATTCATAACACAGTTTCTTCACCCTAGCAGTGATTTTATCGAACATTATGGGCTCACGGTGCCCGTCTCTTTTGACTACATACATGATTTACTTGCGATTTAATTTTATCTAAAAGGGTCTACAAAGACCTTTAATCAGGTTGTTTGGTTTTGGGGTTGAGGCATAAAAATTAAGCAGGATCAACTGAATTATTAGAAATCAGCATCAAAACTGATCTTAGCTTCTTGATCCTCTTGGTTGAGCACTCCTGCTTTTTGATATTCTGACACTCGTTTTTCAAAGAAATTTGTTTTTCCCTGAAGTGATATCATATCCATAAAATCGAATGGATTGGTTACATTAAATTGCTTATCACAGTTCAACTCTTGTAACAAACGATCGGTTACAAACTCAAGATACTGCGTCATCAATTTCGCATTCATTCCAATAAGACTTACTGGAAGAGATTCTGTAACAAATTCTCTTTCGATATTGAGTGCATCAATGATAATTTCTTCAATACGCTCTTTGGAAACTTTATTAACCAAATGGTTATTATGCAGATGAACGGCAAAATCACAATGGACTCCCTCATCTCTAGAAATTAACTCATTTGAAAAAGTAAGCCCAGGCATTAGACCTCTCTTCTTCAACCAATAAATAGAACAAAATGCTCCTGAAAAGAAAATCCCTTCAACAGCAGCAAATGCTATTAAACGTTCAGCAAATGAATCCGACTCAATCCATTTGAGTGCCCATTTGGCTTTCTTCTGAATGGCTGGAAAAACATCAATCGCTTGAAACAATTGACTTTTCTCTTGCTCATCTTTAACATATGTATCGATCAACAAAGAATAGGTTTCCGAATGAATATTCTCCATCATGATTTGAAAACCATAGAAAAACTTAGCTTCTGAGTATTGAACTTCATTGACAAAATTTTCAGCTAAATTTTCATTTACTATCCCATCAGAAGCAGCAAAAAAGGCTAAAATATGTTTGATAAAGTACTTTTCATCCTTATTTAACTTAGTCTCCCAATCCGTTAAATCTTGGTGTAAATCAATTTCTTCTGCAGTCCAAAAACTAGCTTCCATCTTCTTATACCATTCCCAAATATCATGATGTTCAATTGGAAAGATTACAAATCTGTTTTTGTTTTCTTGAAGGATTGGTTCTACTGCTTTTGTCATGTCGTTGTAAATAAATTTGTGTTCTTTTTTTTTGTCTATTACAAAGATTGAAAATTGTTGTGATAAATGAAAGTCATAATTATTCACAATGCAGGCTAGTTTTTAACAAAAAACACCAAAAAGGGTGAAAAAAACAAAACTGCAATTTATTTAAACATCTGTTTTACAATTGTTTGAAAATAAATTAAGAGGTTAACCCCTGTAAACACTGAATTATCAAGAAAAGTGATTTTGAGCAACTCGATCCAATTCATCGTACCAATCTTTTCCAAATTTTCTAATGAGTGCTTCTTTGACAAATTTATAAATCGGAACTTTCAGCTGAGCACCCAAAGAACATGCTGTCTCACAAATTTGCCATTGATGGTAATTAACTGCACTGAACTCGTCGTATTTTTGAACTCTTACAGGATACAAATGACAGGATGCTGGTTTTTTCCAATCCAGCTTTCCATCTTTATGTGCATTTTCAATCCCACATTGTGCAACTCCTTGATCTGTAAAAACAGTGTAAGCACACTCTTCACCATTTACTAGAGGGGTTTCCCATTCTCCTTGAAAACGTTCAATGAATTTTCCTTGATCTTTTATTGCTGCTTTTCCTTTTGAATTTAAGTAAGGTTCTATCGCATCAAAATTATCTTCAAGAATTTGAAGTTCTTTTTTTTCTAAAGGTGCGCCCGCCTCACCATGGACACAACAAGCTCCTTTGCATTGAGAGATATTACACACAAAATCACAATCCAATAAGTCTTCAGAGACCAATGTTTTACCTATTTGTAGCATCGTTCAAAGATACAACGGTTATTACCAAAAAGAAGCTTGTTAAAACCTAAAAATAATAAATAAAAAAAGTAATTTCGCAAAAAAAAAATGAGCATTAACGCTAAAGAAATTTTTACTGCAGGAATGATTCTTTTTGCAGTGATTGATATCATTGGAAACATTCCTATTATCATATCTCTTCGGAAAAAAGTGGGTCACATCCAATCCGGTAAAGCCTCAATTGTTTCTTGTATAATAATGATTGGATTTTTATTTTTGGGCGAAGAAATTTTGAACCTCATCGGCATCGACATCAATTCCTTTGCAGTTGCTGGTGCATTTATCATATTTTTTATGGCAATTGAAATGGTTCTTGGAATTAACCTCTACAAGGATGATGCTCCAGAAACAGCGTCAATTGTACCTTTAGCTTTTCCAATGATTGCTGGTGCAGGAACAATGACCTCTTTACTTTCTCTTCGAGCTGAATTTGAGGTCATCAATATCATTATTGCAATTGTTGTTAACATTGTCATCGTTTATGTTATTTTAAAATCTTCAAAAAGAATAGAATCTATTTTAGGGCCTTATGGAATCAGTATCATTCGCAAAATTTTTGGAGTAATTCTATTGGCTATTTCAGTAAAGCTATTCACCACTAACATAAGTCAAATCATTTAATGCAATTCACTTTTCATTTATCCTTTATATTGCTAAATTTGTTTGTTTACAATCTTTAAATTTTTTAACTCTAACTTATTATGAAGATTTTTATTCAAGTAATGATGGTTTTAGCTCTTGGAATGGCTGTTTTTAATACTACTAAAATAGATTTTGAAGCACCACTAAAAGGAGACAGCAGCATAGCTTTGATAGGAGTTATGGCTTCCGCTTGTGCTTTTTTACTTTTATTAATTTTATTATTATCTAAAAAAATAGCAGCTAAGGTCAACAAAAAATAGCCTTAATCTAAAGGTTTTTGTTTTAATAGTTCTTTTGTCTTAGCAATGAACTCATCTTGGCTATGAACAATCTCCAAAAAAGCTTCTTGATTGAAAAGTTGTAATGCCATATATGACTTAATCGAGTTTAAAATCAAACTTTCGTTTTTCATATTAACTGGAACCCCTTGTTGCTCAAAATAAATCTCCAAATTTTCTAGAAGGAGTTTTTTGTTGGAGATGGGCTTTTGAATTAAATCTTTTTTCGATTTAAAATTGTAATATAAACGGTTTTTATCCAACTCCAAAAAAACAAAGTGGTTCACAAGATTCGAACGAATAATGTAATTATCCCACTCTTGATCTAAATTTAATGTCCCTGGGACATACTCATCGGGAATTATCCCTCCTCCTCCATAGACCACTCTTCCTTTTGGGGTTGTGAATTTCAAAGAGTCGTTTATTGGTAAGCTGTCTCTGGTTTGAATTTCCCCGGTTTCGTGTCGTTTATCTATTTCGTCATAATAGGCTTCTTTCCCATCGTTAAAGGGCCGTTGAATGGAGCGTCCTGTTGGTGTGTAATATCGTGCTGTTGTCAACCGAATAGCGTCTCCAGAACCTAAAGGTATCTGTTGTTGAACCAAACCTTTGCCAAAAGAGCGGCGTCCAACAATCCGTGCCCTATCATTGTCTTGCAATGCTCCAGCAACTACTTCACTGGCTGAGGCAGACTGATCATTTATCAACACATAAACCTGCCCTTCTTCAAAAAGACCTCCTTCGGTAGCTAGAGAAGATTCTCTCTTTCCTTGATTACTTTGTGTAATAATAATTGTTTTGCCTTTAGAAAGAAAGGAATCAGATATTTCTTTTGCAACATGCAAGTACCCGCCTGGGTTGTCTCTAAGATCGAGAACCAGTTTTTTTGCTCCTTTTAGTTTTAATTTACTTAATGTTTTTCTAAACTCTATACCAGAGGTCTCAGCAAATCTATTAAGTTGAATGTAACCAACTCCATCTGTCAAGAGATATCCATAAACCGATGGGATTGGAACTTCTCCTCTTTCTACATCAAAGTTTAGGTATTCTTTTGTCTGCTTTCTGTAAATTTTTAACTGAACTACCGTTTTTGGTTTTCCTTTTAATATTTTTATGATTGATGCACTGCTTCTGTTTTTTCCAAATAAGGTGTCTTGATCTACAATTAAAATTCGATCTCCTGGAAGAATCCCAACAGCTTTACTGGGGCCTTTCTCCAAAACTCGTACTACACTTACGGTGTCTTGCTCCATGAAAAAACTAACCCCAATGCCAACAAAAGCTCCTTGCATCTCCTCACTGATCTTTTGCATTTCTTCCTTAGGAATATAAACTGAATGTGGATCCAGTTGACTGATTGAATTATCAATTATTGTATTTACCAAGCTGTCTATATCGATTTCATCAACATAGTTTGTCTCGATAAATTGGATGAATCGTTTTAATTTTTGGCTGCTGCTAATTTCAAAACTTGTAGCGTTAAAAATCAGTTGTTGATTACTCCCTATGGTAAAACCTAAAAAAAGAGAAAGAAATACTATTACCAAAAGATGTAGGTTGTTGTTTTTCATAGAGGAGGGGTATTATGGAAGATGGGACAATTTAATTCCTGCTTTTTCTAAAAAGTTCAATCCAGAAGTATCTTTATATGCTGTGGCATAGACTACTCGTTTGATACCTGCTTGATGAATTAATTTTGAACATTCTTTACATGGAGATAAGGTTATGTAAAGTGTAGCTCCATTACACGACTGGGTTGATGCAGCTACTTTTAGTATAGCATTGGCTTCAGCATGAAGAACATACCATTTCGTGTAATGATTGTCGTCCTCACAAACATTCTCAAAACCTGAAGGGGTGCCATTGTATCCATCCGAAATTATCATACGGTCTTTAACAATCAAAGCGCCAACTTTTTTACGTTCACAATATGAAAGTTGTCCCCAGATTTCGGCCATTTTTAAATAGGCCCGATCGTATTTTATTTGTTTATCCATTCTTTGCTAATATACTTGAAATATAATGCTATTAAAAAATCATTAAGCCTTATTTAAATTCCAAAAAACAGAGTCTTTTAGTTATTTTTGATGAACGATTTAAGAAACATACTTTTTATATTGAACCAAAAAGCTAATAATCCACTCATTTGTTTTTTGGGTCTTTTCCCTTTTCCAAGTCTATGGATTTGTAATTCATACCAAGATAATTCAATACCTCCCATTTTGTCAATTATTTTAATTCCTAATGTTGGAAGGGGAGTTACGAAACCTTCTATCTTTTTTGAAAAAATATCTTGAGCTAATTCAGGATACAAACAAAAGGGTCTAGCCAATCCGACAATATCTAAATTACCATCGACCAATGCTTTTTCCATAACGGTTACCGTTCGAAAACCTCCGGTAAGCATTAAGGGTTTGGTTGTTATTTTTCTTGCTTTCTCAATATAATCTAAAAAATATGCCTCACGTTCTTGGGTGGTTTTTTTTTGTTTATACCCTACCATAGCTGGTTTTTCGTAGGTTCCTCCAGAAATTTCAAGCATATCGATTCCCTCTTTAGACAAAATGCGGATCACTTCCATAGACTCTTCTTCTGTAAAACCACCACGCTGAAAATCTGCGGAATTAATTTTAATCCCAATGGGGTACTCTTTTCCCACTTGAGCCCTTATTTCTCGGTAAATCTCAATTACAAAACGCATGCGATTTTCTAGAGTTCCACCCCATTTATCTTTCCTTGTATTGCTCAGAGGGGATAAAAATTGACTAACTAAATAACCGTGTGCACCGTGAATTTGACAGCCTGTAAAACCTGCATCTTGCATTATTTTAGCTGTATTACCAAAGCGTATGATTATGTCCCATATGGCATCTTCGCTCAATGGGGTTGGTTTTTTGAACATCCCAGAAGCAGCTCCCATTTTTAAAGAAACGGCAGATGGAGCAACGACCTTTCGGTTAATTGCTGCAAAAGCTTGACGTCCTGGATGATTCAATTGTGGCCAAATATGAGTGCCTGTTCCTTCACAAGACTTTGCCCAATCTTGCAATAATTTAAAATTTGATCTGTCTTCAACAACTACATTTCGAGGTTCTCCCAAAGCTCTAGAATCGATCATTACATTTCCTGTAATGAGTAATCCGGATCCACCTTTTGACCAAACTTCATATGCTTTTATTAGATTTCTAGTAGGTGCATTTTGTAGCGTCCCCATATTCTCACTCATCGCTGATTTTGCAATTCTATTTTGTAAAATAGTTCCGTTAGGAAGTTTAATAGAAGACACTAATAGTTTCATGAAATATAGTTTTTTAATGCCGAAGAAGATACAAACTTATCTTTTACCCAGCTGCCAGAGAATCATTTTAGCAAATGACTAAAATGGGCTAGATTTTATCATCATTGTCAAAGCTTGCGAGAGTATCATTGCACCAACAACCAACCTCCACTTCGAACTTGGAATTTTTAAAATTCTCGTAACTAAAAAATTAACCAACAATAAACCCAACACGATACAAACCTGAATAGCCTCTAAACCCAAAGCAAAGGAAAGTAATTCAATCAATGCTTCGTCTTTTGAAACAATCAGCGAAAAATAACGTCCAAATCCCAAACCATGAATGAGTCCAAAAATGAGGGTTACCAAAGATGGAAATAAGATTTTAAAATTAGATGTTTTATTGATTATTAATAGAATGCAACTTAGAGCAATGGTCAATGGAATTAAAAATTCAATCCACACAGCTGAAAGTATTATTTCAAAATAATAATTTCCAAAAAGAGAAAGGGTATGACCTAATGTAAAAAGGGAAACCCACCACAAGAGTTTTTTAAAATCATTGAAACTAAAAGAGAGACATAGTGCAATAATAAAATAAAAATGATCCAAAGCTTGAAAATCCAATACATGGTTGAATCCGAGTTTTGCATAAAACAAAATTGTTTCCATATAAAGATACTTTTAAAGTCCGCGTTCTTTTTGAATTTTTTCATAAGCCGCTTGAACCTGTTGAAATTTTTCTTGTGCTCCTTTCTTAAGTGCCTGATCTGCTGTGTTGAGCTTGTCAGGATGATGCTTTTTTGCCATGTTGCGATAAGCCTTTTTGACCTCAACATCAGTAGCATTTGAGTCTATTTCTAAAATTTTGTAGGCATTTCCTGCTTGTTGAATAAACATGGCTTTTACACTTTCAATATCTATTCTTCTGACGCCAAGAGCAGAAGCAATTTGTTCTATTTTATTTATTTCTAACTGAGATACACTTCCATCGGCATTGGCAATTCCAAACAGAAAATGAACAATTTGTAAGCGTGTATTGTAAGGAGTACTTGTTACAAATAAACGAGCAGTTTTTGAAAGATCTTGAACCTCTTTTTTAATTTCTGTATTAAATCTTGAAAAAATAGTTGCAGCATAATCTACCCCATAATTTGCAATAAAATAATTTCGTACAAATCGCAATTCTTTTTCTTCAACCTTTTTATCAGCTTTGATTACCATGGCCGCAAGTGCCAATAAGTTCAACTCAAATTGATTTGATCCCATGGTTCGATAACTTGATGTCTTGAAAGAAGTCCTAAAGGATCGCTTCATCAACCCTTCAATCATGCTACCTGCAAAATACCCTAAAACAGCTCCTCCAAAGCGTAAATAAGTATACCCCAAAACAGCGCCAATCCATTTTATCATTAATCAAAAAAATTTCAACAAATATAGTTTTAAGTTTAAAAAATAAAGTGAACATTCCCTTAAAATGCGGTAAAATGATAGAAACTTTTTATCTTTGTGGAAAATTTAAAAGTCAGAATATGTATCCAGCAGAATTTGTACAACCTATGCGAGATGAATTAACCGCAGCAGGATTCAAACAATTAAACGCAGTAAGTCAAGTTGATGAGGCAATAAACGCAAAAGGAACAACATTAGTTGTAGTAAATTCTGTTTGTGGATGTGCCGCTGCAAATGCTAGACCTGGGGTTCGTTTTTCTTTAGAAAACAAAAAAAAACCAAGTAACTTGGTAACCGTTTTTGCAGGTGTTGATTTTGAGGCTACAGATCATGCTCGTTCTCTAATGGTACCTTTCCCTCCATCATCACCAAGTATGGCTTTGTTCAAAAATGGTGAATTGGTTCACATGCTCGAACGGCATCACATAGAAGGTAGGCCAGCTGAAATGATCTCTGAAAACCTGAAACAAGCCTATGATGAATTCTGTTGATTTTTAAACTCATTCAGTTAATTTTCGAGAAACTCAATTTTAATGTACAAAATCATCGCAATTCTTTTCTCGTCTTTTTTTTATCTGTGCTTTGGTTTGCTTTTGTTTGTTTTTCATGGAATTCAAATAGTTACACGAACTCTTCTAGGTTTTCAAGCCCACAAAGTTTCTGTGGACATTCTCAACTTTTTCTTGTTGAGATGTCTTAACATTCTGGGAACTCGAATTCATTTTAATAATCCTTTGGATTTACCCATAAATCGCCCCCTTATCATTGTTGCAAATCATCAAAACACCTTTGATATTCCACCATTAATATGGTATCTAAGAAAACATCACTTAAAATTTGTTAGTAAAAAAGAACTAGGAAAAGGGATTCCCAGTGTTTCTTATAATCTTCGCAACGGTGGTTCTGCTTTGATCGATAGAAAAAACCACAGACAAGCGGTTGATGAAATTAATCGGCACGCACAACTTTTGAGTAAAAACAATTGGTCCACTCTTATTTTCCCTGAGGGTACACGATCAAAAACAGGGATTCCAAAAAAATTCAAAAGTAGAGGTGTTCAAACATTAATTGAAAAAATGCCAAATGTTGTTGTTGTTCCAATCACAATCAACAATTCATGGAAATTTAATCGTTGGGGTAACTTCCCGCTCCCTTTGGGGATCAAAATGACATTTGATGTTCATCAACCCGTTGAACCACCTGTTGATCTCTCCAAAGACTTTTTTAATTCGATCGAAAAAACAATAACAGATGCAGTTGTTCTTGATTAATTTCCGCTGAAATTAGCCTTTCTTTTTTCCAAAAAAGCCTGTGTGCCTTCCTTAAAATCTTCTGATCCAAAACAGGCTCCAAATGCATTTATCTCAACTTCAAATCCATTTTGATGTTCATCGTATGCTGCATTAACTGATTTAATTGCTTGACCAATTGCAAAAGGTGAATTCTTTAATATTTTTTGTGCCAACTCAGATGCTGCAGATAATAAATCTTCTTGAGGTACAACTTGAGAAACCAATCCAAAAGACAAGGCTTCCTGAGCATTAATCATTTTACAACTTAAAATTAATTCCATTGCTCTACCCTTTCCAATAATCTGAGCCAAGCGCTGAGTTCCCCCATAACCGGGTATTACACCTAAAGAAGTTTCTGGTAAACCCATCCGTGCATTAGTTGAAGCTATTCGAATTTGGCAAGACAGTGCCAATTCAAGCCCTCCCCCTAAAGCAAAACCGTTGATTGCCGCAATTACAGGTTTGTTAATCTGCTCTATTAACGTAAATACTTTATCTTGACCACTTTGAGAAAGTTCTTTTCCCTGACTAGGAGTAAATTCTGAAAACTCAGCAATATCTGCTCCAGCAACAAAGGCTTTTTCACCACTTCCTGTTATCACAATTACACGAATTGAATTGTCCTGCTGAAGGTCAAGAAAAACTTGATGAAGTTCTTCCAAAACTTCTTTATTGATCGCATTAAGCTTTGTAAGGCGATCAATTTGAATCCATGCTACTTGATCTTGTTTTCTTAGCTTAAGGTTTGCTGTATTCATGCTTCTTTTTTTAATTGGATGATAAATGTAGTTCCTTTATCCTCTTGACTTTTGTAGGTTATAGATCCGTTTAGAGAGTCAATACTGTTTTTAACAATTGCCAAACCTAGCCCCATTCCCCCAGTTTTAGTTGTAAATTTGGGTTCAAAAACTTGATCTATGTTTTGTGCAGAAATACCCGAACCATTGTCTTCTATTTCTATTCGAAGCCCTGAAGCTTCACTTTGTATTCTGACTTGAATCAAGGGTTTTCTTCCCAGTGGAACGGACTCAATTGCATTTTGAAGTAAATTCGTCATAATTCTAATCCATTGTGTTCTATCAATGTCCCAAAAAATTTCCTTTTCTGAACAGGTAAACTGAATTACACCTAGTTCAAAAATATCAATCGACAAAGATGTAATCTCGACAACATCAACTGTTTCAATTCTTAGCTCCGGTAGGGTAGCAAAATCCGAAAAAGCAGTTGCGACCTCACTCATAGTATCTATTTGTTCAATCATGATTTTAGAAAAATCCATTACCTTTTGATTGATTTTAGGATCACCTGGGTCAAAACGTTGCTGAAAACTTTGGATTGACAAACGCATTGGAGTAAGCGGGTTTTTAATTTCGTGAGCAACTTGCTTTGCCATTTCTTGCCAAGCTTGTTCTCGTTCAGATCGAGCCAGCTTAGCTATGCTTTCTTCTAAAGCATCCAACATACTATTGTATGAATTTACCAAGCTGTCTACCTCTTTACTTGCATTGGAAATGTAAATTTTTTCGTTCCCTTTCAACAATCCAGTTTGGTCGATTCTTGCACGAATAGTTTCTAAAGGACGAGTCATGTAGCTTGAAATAAAATAGGCTATTATGATTGCAACCAATAGCATAAAGAAATAAATCTGAAAAAGTCTTATTAAAAAAGTATTTAGTTCATTGGAACTAAAAGATACATCTTCAAAATATGGGAAATATAAGATCCCATATGGTTCATTAGATTTATTGAAAAGAATACTATAAGAATACTGAAATTTCCCTCTTTCTTTTTCATTTTGAATTGTAATTCGTTTGCGTTTACTTTCCAGAAGTTCTTTAGTAATATCAGAATCCAGTACTTGACTTTGGTCAAGACTTCCAAGCTCCACATAAGAATAAAAGTATGGGATCCCATCCAGAGAATACAAGGCGTACTCAACCTTATGGATTAATGAAATCGATTCTAAAATATTATACAACCTTGATTGTTTTTTCTTGCTTAAATCAAAGGCATTATCTCGGTCTAGGATATAAAAAAGATGGTTTTTTACTTGAGATTCCTTTCGTTCTGAGCGTCTTAAGTTGTAATCATCAGATTGTGAATAATATTGAAAAAAAGTAGCTCCCAATATAAGTAAAGAGGTCATGACAACCAATAAAATCATGGAGAAAAATACACGTGATCTAAGGGAAAATTTACCTTTTGCCATTGCTATTTTTCATTTCTAAAATTTTTGTAAATTCTAATACCGAGCATCAATAATATTGCTAAACCAACAATGGAGAGTATTCCAAAAATCCAGTGAAAACTGCTTTTTAATACTACTAAAAAAACAACTGAAAACAAAATAAGCGTGGCTCCCTCATTCCAAATCCTCATAAAAAAAGAAGTGTGTCGGAATTGATCTTGTTGCAATTCTCTGAAGATTTGATGTGTTTTAAGGTGATACAAATATAAAAGTGCCACAAAAAATAATTTGATCAACATCCAGTCTTGATCCAACCAACTCGGCATTAGATACAATAAAGCAAAGGCAAAAAAACTAGCTAAAATAGCCGAAGGCCATGTAATTATGTACCACAGACGTCTAGCCATCAGCTTCAACTGTTTACTAAGTACAGCAGATTCAAATTCTGATTTGAACTGTGCTTCAATATGATAGATAAAAATTCGTGGCAAATAAAATAAGCCCGCAAACCAGGTAAAGACAAAAATTAGGTGGAGGGATTTTATGTAATTGTAATATTCCAATAAAAGGATTGTTTTAGATGTTCTAAAGTACAAAAAGAAAGATAAAACTAGCTTGGTCTACTCACGGTATTGTTTCAATTCTTTTCTTAAAAAATATGCTGTAACAATTGTGGAAACAAACTCAGCAATTGGGAAGGATATCCAAATTCCAAATTCCCCAAAATATTGAGGTAAAATCAAAATTAAAGGAACAAAGAAAAATCCCTGCCGCGTTAGGGTCAATAAAAGTGCTGGAATTGCTTTTCCTATGGCTTGAAAATAAGCAGATCCTATCAACTGTATTCCTATGATAGGAGTAGATAAAAAGACCCATGTCAAAACTTTTTTTGTTTTCAAAATAATATCAATATCTTGAGTAAAAGCACTAGCAATTTCCTTTGAAAAAAAAATGATTACAAGGAAAACAAAAGTTGCTAAAACACTAGAAGATAATAATGCAGTTCGAATAACTTCAAGAACTCGTTCTCTTTTATTTGCACCATAATTAAAACCTGCAATGGGAACAAATCCTTGCGTGATTCCTAAAATTGGGAATAATGCAAACATGAGCATTCGGCTAATAATTGCATACACAGCAACAGTAGATTCACCTGATAATTCGAAAAGAATGTTATTAACTAAAAGTACGGTTATGCTCACAGCAGCTTGTCGTGATAGGGTAACAAATCCCAAAGATCCTATCTCTTTCACGATTGAGAAGTCAAGAGATAAATCTGAAGCTTTTAAAAATAAATCAGATTTTCCAGAAACAAAAAAATAAAATATGTAGGCCATACATATTCCATAAGACAATGTTGTGGCCCAAGCGGCACCTTCCATACCCCAATCAAATACATGAATAAAAACATAGTCTAGCAAAAGATTAGAAATCGAAGGCAGCATCATTGCGTACATTGCGTATTTTGGCTTTCCCTCTGAACGAATGATGTTGTTACCCATCATTGCTAATCCCAAAACCGGAACTCCGTACAAAACAATTGTGTAGTATATTTTTGCTGGTGCATACAAGGCGCCTTTTCCTCCAAATATTGGAATTATGGATTCCATAAAAACCAATCCCAATGTCATAAAACTTATGGTAAATAATAAAGTTAGAGTCAGTTGATTTCCAAAAGTTTTATTGGCTTTAGATTTTTGGCTACTGCCCAAAGCTCTGGAAATAATAGAGCCTCCTCCCATTCCGATAGACATTCCTAAAGCTGCAATAAAAAAAGAAACTGGAAGAACTACGTTTATTGCTGCTATGGCATTGGAACCAATCCATTGACCCACAAAAATAGTATCAATTAAAATATTTAAAGACATGACCAAAATTCCGATAGAAGCCGGAACTGACTGTCGAAGTAATAATTTACCAATGGGATCGGTACCCATTTGAATTGCTTTCTGTTGCATCAAGACTTAACTTCAGCTAAAGCCCATTCATCAATCCATCTACTCATTACACTAATCCATTCTTTGCGATCATTAATGCACGGAATTACATGCAATTGTTCACCTCCTTTTTCTTCAAAATCTTCGGCTGCCTCCATTCCTATTTCTTCCAAAGTTTCTAAACAATCTGAAACAAATGCCGGGGTAACGACTGCCAATTTTTTGATGTTGCTTTTAGCAAAATTGGCAACTGTTCGATCTGTGTATGGTTGTAACCATGGGTCAACTCCTAATCGGGATTGAAAAGATGTAGAGTAAGTACCTTTTTTTAGCTCTAAATATTCTGCTACCAAACGGGTGGTTTCATAACATTGATGACGATAGCAAAACTCATGTGCTTTAGAGGCAGTAACACAACATTCTCCATTGATTTTACAATGTGATTTTGTTACATCAGATTTTCGAATATGTCGTTCGGGCACTCCATGATAAGAAAAAAGTAAGTGTTCCCAATTTTTGCCTTTCAGTCCGTCAGATATTGAGTCTGACAAAACACGAACATAATCAGGATGGTTGTAAAAAGCGGGTAAAGAAGTAAACGAAACCTTGGGGAAAAATTCTTTTCTAAGTTCTTCGGCAAGCACAAGAATTGTCTCAGTTGTTGCCATTGCAAATTGAGGGTACAATGGAATAATGAAAATATCATCTACTCCTTGATCTACTAATTCCTGAAGTCCTTTTTTAATAGACATTTTCCCGTATCGCATTGCCAAACCAACGGGGATAGATACGTTTTCAGATATTTTCCCTAGAAGCCTTTCGGATAATACAATCAAAGGCGATCCTTCGTCCCACCATATTTTTTTGTAGGCCTTTGCAGACTGTTTTGGACGGGTGTTTAAAATAATTCCTTTAACCAAAATGGTTCGGAATAATTTAGGCAAATCTACAACCCGTTCATCCATTAAAAATTCTCCTAAATATCTTTTAACATCCTTAGGGTTTGGGCTATCAGGTGACCCTAAATTAACCAATAATACTCCTTTCATAAATTCTCTTTTCATGTAGCAGGATAGTCTCCTGTTGTTCAGCAATTTTACTGCGAAGATAATGACATTAAGTATTTTTTTGGAGTTGTTCCATACTTCTTTTTAAAAGCAGCAATAAAGTGACTGGAAGTACTGTACCCAATTTTTAATCCAACTTCATTAACATTGTAGTTTTTAGATGCTAACATTCGTCGAGCTTCCTCCATTTTGTGGTCTAGAAGGTAACCAAATACTGTATCACCATACAATTGTTTAAATCCTTCCTTTAACTTATTTAAACTCAAGCCTATGGATTCTGAAAGTATTTGAAGTGATGGAGGCTCAGATATGTTTTTGAGAATCAATTCTTTTGCCAATCTTATTTTACGAATATTATCTTCATCGATCAAAAATGGACATTGCTCAATATCGGTATCTTCATTCTTATTAAAATACAAACTCAAAAGCTCGTATACCTTGCCTTTTAAATAAAGTGCTTTCATACTTTCGTGAATATTAGAACTTAATATTTGACTGAGCACCACTGCCATACTGGGACTGACAACATCGTTGTCGTAGTACTTTTTTGTACTGTTTTCGGGGCTTAAAAAATGGATATGGTCAGCATCTTGAGAAAATAGACCGTGAAATTTTTTGATGGAAATCACAATTCCGATTATCCATGTATTCGGTTGTAGTTTTAGATCAATCGGCAGATCTCTTTGTGGATTGTACAACAAAATAGAATGCTCCTCCTTTACATTAAAAATATAATTCCCCATATTAAACAAAAAATTACCCTCCCCTTTCATACAAAAATGAAACTGAATGTAATTGCTGCTAATATCGTGTAATTCGCGAGTTACTTGATCGGTATTGTTCTGAAGTCGAAATACATAAAAACCATCTTCAATTGTAATTCTAGAATTATTACTTTCATCGTTATTTTTTTGCATAATCTATTTTTAATTTATTTAGAAACACTCTAAATAACGCTAGTGAAACAAGGCTTAAATCCTTTATTTTATAGTAACTTAGCGTTTGTGATGTAAAAATAAACTCTTTGCGTTATTATTTGTTCTTTTAACGTTACTTTTTTTGAAACAAGCCCCTTACTTTTACCAGCGATTAGATCAACCTAATGGAAGTTTCGAACAACAAGAAACATTTTTACGCCCTCGGTGTAAGTTACAAGAACGCCGATCTCAAAACAAGAGGTGATTTCAGTCTTGGTTTAGAGCAAAGAGACGCTCTTATTCTAGATGCAAAAAAAGAAGGTATTAAAGAAATTCTTGTCAACTCTACTTGTAATCGCACTGAACTTTACGCCCAAGTAACTGACCCTTCTCAACTAATCAATTTACTATGTATGCACTCACAAGGGAGTTCGTCTGTATTTGATAAAATTGGCTACACCCTAAAAAACAGTGCTGCTATTCATCATATTTTTAGAGTTGGTACAGGTTTAGACAGCCAAATACTTGGAGACTTTGAAATCATTGGTCAAATGAAACAAAGTTTTTATCGTTCCAAAAAAATGGGAATGATTCAAGGTTTTATGGAGCGCCTGGTTAATGCAGTTATTCAAGCAAGTAAGAGAATTAAAACAGAAACTAAAATCTCAAGTGGTGCTACTTCAGTAGCCTTTGCTTCGGTTCAATACATAATAAATACCATTGAAAAAATATCTGATAAAAATATTTTGCTTTTTGGGACCGGAAAAATTGGAAGAAATACCTGTGAAAATTTGATCAAACATACAGAAAATAATCATATTGTTTTAATCAACCGCACCCATGAAAAGGCGAAAAACGTTGCAGGAAAATTTAATGTGTTGGTAAAAGAATATGGAGACTTACCCACCGAAATCAGAAAAACAGATGTTTTGATTGTCTCTACAGGCGCTCAACAACCTACTGTCTCAAAAGATATTATTCACAAAGATTCTCCTTTATTAATTTTAGATTTATCTATCCCCAGTAATGTAAATCCAAACGTTAAAGAATTGGAACATGTTACGCTCATAAATTTGGATACCCTTTCTCAAATCACCAATAAAGCACTAGAAGACCGAAGAAAATACATTCCACAAGCAGAATCTATTTTGGAAGAGGTGAAAGATGAATTTCTAGAGTGGTTGGGTCACAGACAATATGCTCCCACTTTGAGAGCATTGAAAGCCAAATTAACTCAACAACAAATTTCTGAAATTAAGACACAAGAAAAAAAAGAAGTTCTTTGTGTTTTTAATTCAGCAACTGCGACCATTTCGGAACAAATGATTCAAAAAATCACAGGTCAAGTTGCTAATTACCTCAAAGAAAATCCATCCAAAGCCGACAGCACGCTTGATGTAATCAGTGAGGTCTTTCAACTTGACATTGAATCCCATGAATAAGGTAATTCGAATCGGTACCCGAGAAAGTGCCTTGGGATTGTGGCAAGCTCATACCTTTCAAAATCTATTGAATTCTAAAGGCTTTTCAAGTGAACTTATTCCTATTAAAAGTGAAGGTGATTTGGACTTGGTTCAGCCTCTTTATGAAATGGGTACAATTGGGGTTTTTACTAAAACATTAGACACCGCTTTATTGAATGATCGAATCGATCTTGCCATCCATAGCATGAAAGATGTTCCTACGCTTTTACCTGAAGGAATTCTGCAAGCCGCAGTCTTAGAACGAGGGCCAGTAAAAGATGTTTTTGTTAAAAAAAAAAAATGCGTCTTCTCCTGGAATTCCTCAAAAAATAGCCACAGGGAGTTTGAGAAGAAAAGCACAATGGCTATCCAAATTCCCAAATCATAATATTGTCCCACTAAGAGGTAACATACAAACGCGTTTAACCAAGTTAAAAAATGAAGATTGGGATGGAGCAATATTTGCGGAAGCTGCTTTAGTTAGACTAAAAACAGAAAACGAAAGTGTTAAAATATTAAATTGGATGATTCCTGCACCAGCTCAAGGGGCATTGATGATCGTGTGTAAATCTAAAGACAAAGCTTTAGTAAATACCTTAAAACAGTTCAATCATCCCGAAACTGCTTTATGTACCCAAATTGAAAGAGACTTTTTACGAACCCTCGAAGGGGGATGTACAGCTCCCATTGGAGCTTTAGCTACTGTTGAAGGAAACAATATTCAGTTTCAAGGAGGTGTTTTTTCATTGGATGGAAACCGTAAATTTATTATTGTCGAAACATTCGAAAAATCAACGAATAAAAAAGGGATGAAACTCGCCAATCAACTTCTAAAAGAGGGGGCGGCAGACTTGCTTCAAGAACTCAAATCTTCCTCATGAGCAGTACAACTCGAATCCTTTCAACAAAAGTGCTTTCACAAATTCAAAAAAATAGAATAGTTGAATTTGGATGCAACTATGTGGAACGAAATTTTATCGAAACAGGAGCAATTTCATTTAACTACACAGAAAATAAACATACCCTCTTATTTTCAAGTCAAAATGCGGTGAAATCGGTTTTTAAAAATCAGAATTACAAAATAATTTTAAGAGATAAAAAATGTTATTGTGTGGGTGAGAAGACCAAAAAGCTTTTATCTATAAATGGGCAAAAAGTAACTCATTTTGAAGAAAATGCTTCCAAATTAGCCAATTTTATTGTAAAAAAAGCCCAAAATGAGCGATTTTTGTTTTTTTGCGGAAAAGAAAGACGAGCCGATTTGGAAGACCAATTGGATACCCATAAAATTCATATTGAACCCCTTGAAGTGTATCAGACATTTTTGAAACCGAAAGCAGTTGGAAAATTTGATTATGTGCTATTTTACAGTCCAAGTGGAGTTCGTAGTTTCCTACAAAACAACAGTTTCAAACAAACGACCTCTATTTGCATAGGTACGACTACAGCTGAAGCCTTAAAAAATAATTCCAAAAGAATCATAATTGCCTCCTATCCAACAGTAGAGCATATGATTTTTGAATTAAAAAAACAGTTACAACATCATGATTAAAAATGATTTATTTCTCAAAGCCTTATCAGGAGAGACCGTTTCTAGACCTCCGGTTTGGATGATGCGTCAAGCAGGCAGGTATTTACCAGACTTCATGAAATTAAAAGCAAAGTATGATTTCTTTACACGCTGCCAAACCCCCGAACTCGCAACAGAAATAACGATAATGCCCATTCGTCAAATTGGTCCCGATGCAGCCATTTTATTCAGCGACATACTTGTTGTACTTCAAGCCATGAATATTGAAGTTGAAATGAAACTCAATGTTGGCCCTTGGATTCCAAATCCAATTCGAAATCGAGCAGCACTTGATCAAGTTGTTATTCCTCATGTAGAAGAAGCTTTGAGTTATGTTCTTGAGGCGGTAAAAATGACCAAACAAGAACTCAATAACGAAGTCCCTCTAATTGGTTTTGCAGGATCACCATGGACATTACTTTGTTATGCCGTTCAAGGGCAAGGATCCAAAACCTTTGATAAGGCAAAGGAATTTTGTTTTACTGAACCTGAAATGGCGCATGAATTACTTCAAAAAGTCACGGATACAACCATTGATTACTTGAGAGCCAAAGCAGCAAGCGGGGTCAATGCATTGCAGATATTTGATTCTTGGGGAGGTTTACTTTCTCCAGAGGATTACGCAGTGTTTTCGTGGCCATACATCCAACAAATTGTGACCGCAGTAAAGGACTTGTGCCCCGTAATTGTATTTGGGAAAGGATGCTGGTTTGCCCTTCAAGAAATGTCTCAGTCAGGCGCTAGCGCACTTGGGGTAGACTGGACTTGTTCTGCACGCAACGCACGCTATTTGTCGGGTGAAAATATCACTCTACAAGGAAACTACGACCCATCACAGTTATTATCTCCTATTCCAAAAATTAAAACTGATGTTACAAAAATGATAGATGCCTTTGGTAAAGATCGTTACATTGTAAATCTTGGTCATGGGATTTTGCCCAACATCCCTGTAAGTCATGCTCAGGCATTTGTTGATTCTGTTAAAGAATATGGAAATTAAATCGTTTTTTTATGAAAGAAATTTTCTATGATTACATTTGCAAACTTCAAGATAAGATTACCGATGTATTGGAATTATCCGATGGGAAAGTAACTTTTAAGGAGGATATCTGGAAAAGATCTGAAGGTGGCGGTGGAAGAACACGAGTGATCGAAAATGGAGCTGTTTTTGAAAAAGGAGGAGTAAATATCTCTAGGGTTCATGGAGACCTACCAAAGACAATGCAAACGACCCTTAATGTTAGTCAAAGTTCTTTTTATGCTTGTGGATTGAGCTTGGTTCTTCATCCAAAAAATCCATTGTTACCAACTGTTCATGCGAATTGGCGTTATTTTGAAATGTATGACCTCAAGGGAAATATCGTAGATCAATGGTTCGGAGGAGGATTAGATTTAACACCCTACTATTTGTTTGAAGAAGATGCTGTTCACTTTCATCAAGTTTGTAAAGACAGTTGCGATCGACATGATCCAAATTTTTATGAAGGCTACAAAGAAAAATGTGATGTGTATTTTTGGAATGCTCACAGAAATGAAGCTCGCGGTCTTGGAGGACTATTCTTTGATTATTTAAAACCAACACCACAAAAAACCCTAGATCAATGGTATTCTTTTGTAACAGATGTTGCTGATAATTTTCTTAACGCATACCTCCCAATTTTGAATCTAAGAAAAGACCTCCCCTTCACAGAGGATCAAAAAGAATGGCAAGAAATAAGAAGAGGCCGTTATGTAGAATTTAATTTAGTTCACGATGTGGGCACTCTATTTGGGTTAAAAACTAACGGTAGAATTGAGAGTATTTTGATGAGTTTACCACCTAAAGTTCAGTGGCGTTATGATTACACTCCCGAAAAAGATTCTCCAGAGTCCAAATTAATGGAGGTGCTCAAAAAGCCCAGAAAATGGGTCTAATCTACTAGGTTTTTACTATTTTAACCTTGAGAAATAAAACATCAAAACATGAATACATTATCGATTTTAATTGTTTTACCTCTTTTGGTAGTGTTTTCCTACATTTTTGATGCGATTGCACGAAAGACAAAATTCCCTTCAGTAATATTGTTGATGTTTACCGGAATAATTGTCCGGATCGGAACCAATTTATACGGTTTTACAGAGTTTAAATTTTTGGATCAACTGATTCCTGTTATAGGAACTGTTGGTTTAATTCTTATTGTACTAGAAGGAGCATTAGAATTAGACATCAAAAAAGAAAAGCTTCCAGTTATCTTAAAAGGATTCTTTGCTGCTGCTCTCATTTTGAATTTAAATATTATCGCTGTGGCATGGGTTCTACAAAACTTCCTTAATATGGAACATAAAACTGCTGTAATTTTTGCAATTCCCTTGGCAATAATTAGCAGCGCAGTGGCAATTCCATCAGCAGCGGGTTTATTGGATCATGAAAAAGAATTTGTGGTTTATGAATCTACTTTCTCTGACATTTTGGGAATCATGATTTTCAATTATGCAATCCGCCAATTTGAATCCAATCAGAGTTTAATTAGTCCTGAATCTATGATAGCACTGGGTTTACAAATCATTGGAGTTATTGTGGTATCACTATTCATAACTTACCTTCTTTTTCAGCTACTTCAAAAAATTGAGCATCATGTAAAATTCTTTTTGATCCTTGCCTTACTCGTTTTGGTCTATGCTTTTGGTAAATTCTTCCATCTGCCAGCCTTAGTTACTATTTTTATCTTTGGGCTGTTTTTAAGCAATGTTCAAGCTCTACTTCCTGGGTTTATGAAAAAATATTTAGATCTAAATCAAGCCGAAAAGGGACTTCACGAATTTCACATACTTACAGCAGAATCGACTTTTTTAGTTAAAACCTTCTTTTTTTTATTTTTTGGTTTTTCGATTAGCTTGACTCAATTTAATTCTCTTAATCCTTTTTTGATTGGGTTGTTGATTTTTATAATAATGTTGATAATCCGCTATATTTATTTTACGGTTTCTACATTTAAAATAATCCCCTCTGCTCTTGTTTACATATCCCCACGTGGTTTGATCAGCATACTATTGTTCATACAAGTCAAAGAAGTTGCGTTCATCGATCTTTCCAAAACAATAATTGATGAACGGGTTTTACTAGTTGTTATTTTGTTATCCATGATGATCATGGCCCTTGGAACCATGAAAAAGACAGAGGATAAAGATGAGACTGACCTTTTAGAAAATACAGAAGAAGCAAACACAAATTCTCTCGATGAATTCTTAGATGGAATTGCAAATGAAAAAGATGACCTTACCTAAATTACAACAATATGTATCCCATTAAAAGAAATAGACGTTTAAGAAGTTCAGAAGCTCTCAGATCTTTAGTTCGAGAACAAATAATTACACCCAGTGATTTTATCGTACCTCTTTTTATCGCAGAAGGAAAAGACATAAAAGAAAGAATTCCTTCCATGCCCGACTATTATCGAATGAGTTTGGATCATACCAAAAAGGAGGTCTTGGAACTTTGGAATATGGGATTAAAGTCTGTACTGTTGTTTGTAAAAGTTCCTGAGGAATTAAAAGATAATAAAGGAACAGAAGCTATCAATCCAAAAGGCTTGATGCAAAGAGCAATTTCGGCCATAAAAGAAGCTGCTCCAAAGATAATTATAATGACAGATGTTGCACTGGATCCTTATTCTTCTTTTGGTCATGACGGAATTGTTGAAAATAATAAGATACTAAATGACACAACTGTTGAAGTTCTTGCTCAAATGGCATTATCACATGCACAAGCAGGTGCAGACATTATTGCTCCCAGTGATATGATGGATGGAAGGATTTTAGCTATTCGAACTCTTCTTGAGCAAGAAAAATTTCATAATACTGGAATACTTAGCTACAGCGCCAAATATGCTTCTGGATTTTACGGTCCTTTCCGATCAGCTTTAGATTCTGCGCCTGGTTTTGGGGATAAAAAAACCTATCAAATGGATTTTCATAACCGTAAAGAAGCCCTGACAGAAACAGAATTAGATATTGAAGAAGGTGCGGATATCGTAATGGTAAAACCCGGTCTAGCATACTTGGATATTATTCGTGATTTGAGCAACCAAATTGAAATTCCAATTGCTGCCTATCAAGTTAGTGGTGAATACGCAATGCTAAAAGCCGCAAGTCAAAAAGGGTGGATTGATTACGACGCTGTTATGTACGAGCAACTCGTTTCATTTAAACGTGCTGGAGCATCACTCATTGCAACATACTGTTCTAAAGATGCAGTTCGTATTCTGGGGTAATTTGACTTTAAGACATCGCTAATAAATAATTATCCATATTTACGCTCAGGAGAAAACTTATCAATTGGCATAGATAATTTTTTATTGGAAACTACCTCTGTTACTAGTTTGCCAGTGGCTGGTCCTAAACTCCATCCCATCATGGAGTGCCCTGTGGCTAAAACCAAGTTCGAACAAGAAGAATGTCTTCCAATAAAGGGTAATCCGTCTGGAGACAAAGGTCTCAAACCGCACTTGGCTTGCTTTCGATCTTTCAAATCTATCTTTAACCCTGAATAATATTGAGTTGCAGCATGGGCAATTGCATTGACGCGATTTTCTCGGATATTGTGATTGATTTCTGCTATTTCCATTGTCCCCGCAAAGCGAGTAAATCCTTCCATTGGAGTGACTCCAACCTTAGACTCCATAAGTATGCAAGGCAATGTGATTCCAGTTGGAGCTTCTACATTGATTCGGTATCCTTTCCCTGCTTGAACAGAGAGTGCGATTTTTAGGGGCTTCAAAAGTTCTTCTGTCCAAGCGCCTGCCGCAAAAACTACTTCATCTGCTTCAAAATTTCCACGATCTGTAACAACAGTAGAAATACGATTCCCTTGGACTTGAAAATTTTTTACAGTGGTTTCGGTTTGAATCTTAACTCCATTTTTAAATGTGTTTTGCTTCAATTGATTCATGAAGACTTCGGGAGTTGAATGAGCATCGCAACGATAATGATAAGCCCCTGCAACATTCATTTGAACACCAGGTTGTAATTGATTTACCTCTTCTACTCCAAGCAAAGAAACATCCAAACCCAAATCTTGAGCAGCTTGCATCACCGAGTATTCGCTTTTTTCTGCTTTAGAAGTCTTAAAAGCCATTAATACTCCACGATCTTCTAGGTGGAAATCAAAATCAATAGACGCATGCATTTCATGATACAAGCCTTTACTCAATTCATTTATTTCCTTAATCGCAGCCAAAGATCGCTGAACATGTTTTTTGGAACATGAACGCATAAATTTCCATCCCCACGAAATAAGGTCGGCATCTAATCGAGGCTTGATGTAAAAAGGGCTTGAGGAATTTAACATCCATTTCAACCCTTTAGAAATCATTCCTGGAGCAGCAAGAGGGACAATATGACTGGGAGTTAAATATCCTGCATTTACAAATGAAGCTCCCTCGGTTATGGTTCCTTTGTCCAATAAAATTACTTCATGACCTTCTGCTCTTAAATAAAAAGCGGTGGACAAACCTACAATCCCTCCACCGATTACAATTACGCTCTTTTTCATACTAATTTAAATAACTTGAAATCCCTCTGCATAGGGATCATCCCAATCGATAATTATGGTATTGTACCCCGTAATTCTTGCACTTCCCTCGATACTGGGAAGAATTGCTTTTAGGTTTCCTATTCTTGTTTCTTTTTCTACTTTTCCCCTGAACTTTGAGCCAATGAAGCTTTCATGAATAAAGGTTGAACCAACCTGTAGTTTTTCTTTTGCAAACCATTGTGCCATTCGGGCAGAGGTCCCTGTACCACATGGGGATCGGTCTATGGCCTTGTCTCCATAAAAAACCGCATTTCTGGCTGTTGAGCTTGAATCTAGAGTTTCTCCAGCCCACAAAACATGACTACATCCATAAATATTGGAATCTTCTGGATGAATAAAATCCTGCAATTCGTTTACCAAATCCCGTAAGGTTTTACTGTAACTAATTAAATTTATAGCTGTGTAATTCTCAACACCTTTAAAATTTTCTTGCGGATCAACGATGGCATAAAAATTGCCGCCGTAAGCAACATCCACTTTTAATTTTCCAAGATCAGGATGCTCGATCTCCAGATCAGTTGCATGTAAGAATGAGTCAATATTTGTAAACTTTACAGCTGTTACCTTTTCACCCTCTTGTTTGTAATCTGCAACAATCAGTCCTGCTGGTGTTTCAACACGAATTGTACCTCTTACTTTAGGAGAAATCAAATTCTCTTCGATCAAAATGGTTATGGCTCCAATTAATCCATGACCGCACATGGGCAAACAACCACTGGTTTCAATAAATAATATCGAAACGTCGTTTGAAACATTTATTGGGTCAAAGAAAAAGCTTCCACTCATCATATCGTGTCCCCTAGGTTCGAACATAAGGCCTTTACGAATCCAATCAAATTCCTTTAAAAAATGAAGCCTTTTTTCCATCATTGTATTCCCCCTCAACTTCAGAATGGGATCGGTAACTATCCGAACTGGATTACCTGCTGTATTGCCATCGATACAAGTAAAATGGGTGACTTTACTCATTTATTTTTTGATTTATGTAGGTGTCTATTTCTTGTTCCATAAGTGGGAGGGTAAGTGTTCCTTTTTGCAAAATAATATTATGAAATTCTCGAATATCAAAATCTTCTTTGAGGGCTTGCTCTGTTTTCTTTCTGAGTTCTGAAATCTTCAATTCCCCCACTTTGTAAGCCAATGCTTGTCCAGGCCAAGAAATGTAGCGATCAACTTCAGTGTTTATTTCATGAAATGAAAGCGCTGTATTTGCTGCCATAAAATCAATCGCTTGTTCTTTGGTCCATCCAAAAGCATGAATTCCAGTGTCAACAACCAAACGAGATGCTCGCCACATCGAATAAGTCAACTGACCAAAACGTTCATATGGAGTTGTGTAAATTCCCATTTCCCCTGCCAGGGATTCGGTATACAATCCCCAACCCTCACCATAGGCTGATAAATATAAGGACTTTCTAAATTCTGGTATGTCATCTCGGAGCTCTGAATTTAAAGCCATTTGTAAATGATGACCGGGAACGGCTTCGTGAGCTGTTAATGCAGGAAGAACGTAAAGAGGTCGACTTGGTAAATTGTATGTATTAACCCAATAGTATCCGGGATTTGTACTCTCTGGTTGTGTAGGAATGTAACGCCCACCGGTGTACTTGGGAGCAATTGCATCTGGCACTGCAGCGACTCCATAGGGAGTTCTGGGTAGCGTCTTAAAGAATTTTGGTAATTGTTCATCGAGTCGTTTTGAAATATCACGAGCACGCATCAAAAGTTCATCTGCAGTTTTAGCATAGAACTGTTGGTCTGTTCTTAAAAATGTGAAAAAATCTTCAAAACTTCCTTCAAAACCAACCTCACCAATTATCGATTCCATTGCTTCTTTTATTTTTTTTACCTCTCTCAATCCCAATTGATGAATCTCATTGGAAGTCATTTCTAAAGTGGTGTAGTAAGCAATTCGATTGTTGTAAAAAGAGGCTCCATTTGGTGTTTGATTTACGCCTATGGATTTACGTGTTTGCGGATAATACTCTGTTTCAAAAAAAATCTTAATTTTTTTAAATGAAGGAATAACCTTTTTTTGAACTGAATTTTGAGCAGCAGTTAAAATAGAATCCCTTTCCGTAACTGATAATTGCCCGGGTAATTCATTAAAGGGTGAAAAATAAAAATTATCAACAAAAGAATCTGTAATATGTCTGTTGTAACTAATCTCATAACCCTTAAAAATTACTAAGGGTTGAGACACTCCTTCTTCAATTCCTTTTCTCAGCAAATTTAAATTTTGATCGACATACAAGGGAATTGCTTCTAGCATTTCGAGATAATCGATAGCTTGTTTTTTTGTTGTTAGAGGTCGTACACTATAAAACAAATTATTGTGAAATCCTGCATCAGACAAAAGAGGGTTCAAATGAGTTTTAAATTCAAAATTTGCTAAATGATCGTTCAACAAGAATTTTAAAAGTTCAAAAGATACAAGATCATTTGCTGATAAATTTTCAATGGGAATTTTTTCTATCTTTTCGAGTAGTGATTTATGAAAATCATAATCTGCTTGATGACGTTCTTCGGAGTGATCACCAAGAGGGAAAGTGTCTGAGTCATAAGACTCATAGTTTTCGTATTGGTTTATGAGGTCTTGAAGTGATTTTGAATCGTCAAAAGGAGATGAACATCTTAAGGCAAAAACAAAAATCAGAACATATTTTAGAGCGATTTTCATACGACAGCTTTTGTGATTTTATTGTTCAAAGTGCGAGAAATTTGAAGTGGATTATCATCTTTCAATGCTTCGGGTAAAAAGTCAGCTGGGCAGTCTTGAAAACAAATGGGTCTCAACCACCGTTCAATGGATGAAGTTCCTACAGAAGTAAAACGAGTATCCGTTGATGCTGGAAATGGCCCCCCATGATTCATAGAAGCACAAACTGCAACACCAGTAGGTACTCCATCAAAAAGAATACGACCTACTTTTTGTTGTAAGTTTCCTATTAACATTTTGTTGTTTTCCAAGTCCATTTTACTTCCCAAAACTGTAGCGGTTAGCTGTCCTGGTAGTTTCTTTATCAATTGAGAAATTACTGCTGTACTAGCACTGTGTACAACCAAACTGAAAGGACCAAAAACTTCTTCTAAAAGTTCTGGTTTTTCCAAAACGCTTTCCGCGGAAATTAATCCTGCAACTGGACTATTATCTTCTAGTGATTTTCTATGAAGTAAAACTCCTTTACTTTCTAATTCTTGAATTTGCTTTTGATAATTGTCACTAATCTTTGGATGAACCATGTTGTTTGCTTCTCCAAAATTCTGTACCAATTGATCAACAAAAGAATCTGGCTCGGTTCCACATACTAAAATCAGACCGGGGTTGGTACAAAATTGTCCAGTCCCCAACTGAATAGAATTTGATATTTGAGCTGGTATTTCTGAATCAGATATTAAGCGCTCTGGTAAAATGAGTACGGGATTTACGCTCCCCATTTCAGCAAAAAAAGGAATGGGTTGTTTTCTTTTTTGAGCAATATCGTAAAGTGCTTTCCCAGCTTTGAAGCTGCCTGTAAAACCTACTCCTTTAACTTTGGGATGATCAACTAAAGTAGATCCTACTTCAATTTTTTCTCCATGCAAATGCGAAAAAATTCCTTGGGGTAAATTACACTTGTCAAGTGCGTGTATTATCGATCGAGCTACTAGCTCGCTAGTTCCTGCGTGGTAGGGATGCCCCTTGAGAATGACTGGGCAACCTGCTGCAAGTGCAGAAATTGTGTCTCCACCCGCTGTTGAGAATGCCAATGGAAAATTACTCGCTCCAAAAACAACTATGGAACCGATAGGATATGACATTTTTCTCAAATCAGGAGTCCCTTCAATCCCAACATCCATGATGGCGTTAATATAAGACCCCTCGTTCAATAAGTCTACAAAGCATTGAATTTGAGCCAATGTTCGTGAAAACTCTCCCTCAGCTCTTCCATTGGGGTAACCCGATTCCAGTTGATATTGTTTTAAAATCAACTCTTTGTCTTGTTCTAATTCAATTTTAATTTGAGCTAAAAAAGTAGCTCTTGTAGCTGCTGAAGTATTGGAGTATTTATCAAATACATGATCTGCAAGTTCACAAGCTTCTTTTGCAATTTCAATAGATGCATTTTCATAAATGTTTGAAAGCGCTGTTTTATCCTTTGCATTAAAAGTTTTGTAGGTAGTCGGTTTTAAACAATCTACTTCTTTTCCATTGACTAGATTTTTCCCTCTGATCATAAAAACATTTTATAATTTCCTAAATCTGGACGAGTAGCCAGCGAAACATCGATGATCTTCTGAACTCGAATCCGTTCACTCCCTTTGAGTTCAATCCGAGGTTTTCGAACATGGCCTGTCCCTATCCCCGTTGCAACTTCACATTGCTTGATGTTCTGAACCAATTGAGGAGATATATCCAACTCTAGAAGTGGTAAAAACCATCGGTAAATTGCCAACGCCTCATCAATTTTTTTTGCCTTGGTGTAAGCAAATACTGCAGTCGTTTCTTTGGGAAATGCATCCACCAAACCAGCTACCCACCCATTTGCACCCATCACTAAACTTTCCATTGCAAGTGTATCCACGCCGCAGAGAATTTTATATCTAGATCCAAAACGATTAATCATTCGTGTAACATTTGATATGTCTCGAGTAGACTCTTTTACAGCTTGAATATTACTGAATTGTTGCAGTTGATCAAACATATCCAAGGTGACTTCAATTTTGTAATCCACCGGGTTGTTGTAAATCATTATTGGAAGCTTAGTCGCTTGTGCAATTGATGCAAAATATTGAACAGTCTCACTGTCTGTTGCTTTGTAGCGCATTGGCGGTAATAACATTAAACCATCTGCTCCATTTGCCTCAGCAGCCTGTGCAACTGTAATTGCATCTTGAGTAGATTGTTCTGCGATGTTGATGATTATTGGGATTTGCCTTGAAATAATTTCTTGAGATTTTTTGAGTAATTGGAGTTTCTCGTCTGCTGAAAGCGTGCTTGCCTCACCGAGTGTTCCTCCTAAAATAATTCCATGAACACCTGCATCAATTTGCGCCTTGAGATTGATCTCAAAGGCTTTGAGGTTTAAATTTTCTGAAGCGTCAAATTGAGTAGTTATGGCGGGCATAACTCCTTCCCAGTTAAAATTTATCATTTCCATTTAATTTTATGATTCAAATATATGAAATCAAAATAGTTGTATTTTGTCTTAAAGAAACAATATTAAAATAAACATGGTAAGTATCCTATTTTCAATAAAACATTAGTAATTCAAATTGAAAATCTTTTTGAATATTTATTTAAGCAAAACTAAATGCCAGATTCTGTGGGTTTTAAAATTTTTGTTTATTTAACTTTATGATTCTCGAATCACTTTTAATAAGATCTCATGGAATTTGCAAAATTTAAAAGTTCGTTAGGCACCATCGAGATTATCGGAGATTTTGAGGGTGTTCAGTCCATTAAAGTTTTTACTGATGAAATCTTTGAAATAACTACAATTCCAAGTTTGCTTGAGAAAAGTGTAAATGAAATAAAGGAGTAAATTGAAAAAAGTCAAACTCACTTTACATTTTTGATGAATCCAAAAGGAACCGAATTTCAACTTAGGGCATGGGACATCTTTAAGATAATTCCTTACGGGGAAAAAATATCATATCTTAAAGTTTCCGAAATTTACGGAAATACCAAGGCGGTAAGAGCTGTTGGGGCGGCTATTGGAAAAAACCCTATCTTAGTTGCAATCCCTTGTCATCGAGTTATTGGAAAAAATGGCTACTCCAAAAGAAGGGCTTTGGGGTTCAAAAAGAGTTTGATTTTTAGTAATCATCTCATTTTTAATTTACTAAATTTTGTGCTTATGAAAAAAGTATTGAAAATTATTTTTTTTGTTCTAGTTGTATTGTACGCAGTGCTTTACATTAGTTCATACAACTATGTAATTCCAGGATTAATAAAAATTTACGGGACAGGTCATACAACAGCTTTTTTGCATGACTATGAAGTTTTTGATAATCGTACTGTAGAGGCTTCCGATCAGCCCCAACAGTGGGATATTCATGAAAAATACAATGCTGTTGAGCCCACAGATCGATTGATAAAAGCACATGAAGAGTATAAAACTGTAGCGTATCTCATAATCAAAAATGATAGTATTTTCCATGAAAAGTATTATGACGGATATTCAGATACCTCTAAAAGTAATTCTTTTTCCATGGCCAAAAGCATGGTGACTGGTATGCTAGGGAAAGCAATTGAAGATGGAAAAATTAAAAGTATCGATCAAAAAGTAGGTGATTTTTTTGAAGAATTTAATGAAGGTAATGCAGCTGATTTGACTGTGGGAGACCTCGCAAGTATGGCTTCGGGTTTAGACTGGGTTGAAGAATATTACAATCCCTTGAACATCACAACCCAGTCCTATTTTACAGATGATCTGCAAAGTCTTCTGCGAAACAGAAAAATAACAGGAACACCAGGTCAAGAATATTCGTATCTGAGTGGAAACACACAGTTACTAGGTATGGTTATCCAAAAAGCGGTAGGATCAAATCTAAGTGATTATTTTTCGGAAAACTTTTGGAAGCCAATGGGTGCAAAAGGAAATGCACTTTGGCAAATTGACAGCAAAAAAAATGGAATGGAAAAAGGATTTTGTTGTTTTGCTTCAAATGCAAAAGACTTTGCAAGATTCGGCAAACTTTACAAGGATCATGGAAAATGGAATGGGGAAAAACTAATTGATTCCTCCTTTGTAGCTTTAAGTGTTCGCCCCCGATTTGAAAAAAGTCCTGAATATGGATACGGGTGGTGGCTTTCTGAAATTAATGAAAAATCTCTTTTTGCTATGCGGGGTCATCTGGGGCAGTACGTGATTGTAATTCCAGAAGACGATATGATTGTAGTTCGCTTGGGTCACCTTACTGGAAAATTGAATGAAACTGATTTCCCTGAGGTATTCCACCTATACATTGAAGAAGCCTACAAAATGCTTGAAAATGCTGCAAAAAGTTGATTTAACAAAGGTGTTGTTTTTAGACATTGAAACCGTTCCAGAGAAAGAAAATTTTGATCAACTTAGCAATTATCGAAAAGAACTTTGTCCTCAAAAATCTGCCTACCAAAGGAAAGAGGAAGAAACTCCAGAAACCTTCAACAGAAAAGCTGGAATATGGGCAGAATTTGGAAAAATAGTTTGTATTTCAGTTGGGTATTTTATAATTGAAAAAGATCTTCGAAACTTTAGAATTAAAACTTTTTTTGGAGAGGAAAAGCAATTGCCTCTTGATTTTAAAGCGTTGTTAGATATTCATTTTAGTCTTCGAAATCACGTTCTATGCTCTCATAACGGGAAAGAATTTGATTTTCCATTTATCGCAAGACGTATGATTATTCAAAGCATTGATTCGCTAAAAAGTTTAAATCTTTTTGGGAAAAAACCTTGGGAAATTCCTCATATTGACACCATGCATTTATG
>MDSY01109351.1_pt1 | contig 54057 bp, 50 predicted proteins | sample 811131 | NCBI WGS metagenome assembly MDSY01 (sample SAMN05326643, study PRJNA326480) | marine metagenome | isolation source: seawater | place: Atlantic Ocean: South West | collected 2010 | reverse complement strand
GCGCACCCTTAAGCGGTTTGCTTTCGCCAAATTCTGCACGACAAGCCATCAGGCCCGGCATTTCAGTTTCCGCAATATCCAATTCTTTACGGCCAAAACCCGCCAAAGAGATATCTTGCACAATATAGTCATTTGCCATCCAGCATTCCTCGCACGATGTTAAGTAAAGGTTGTATTAGAGGTTTGCGGCGGCATAACATTGCAAAGACCTCTCGACAATAGGTTGCTGGCTAGGATAGTTTTACTCCCAAAAAGGCAAGCAAAAATGAAACAGCCCCGCGCTTGGCAACGTATGCTCTCAGGTCGCAGATTGGATCTGTTGGATCCAACCCCAATGGATGTTGAGGTTGAAGATATTGCACATGGCTTGGCCTTTGTGGCGCGGTGGAACGGGCAGACGACTGGAAATTTCGCCTATTCAGTCGCTGAGCACTCTTTGCTAGTCGAACAAATATTTCTGCGGCTTGTCCCCAAGGCAACGCCCGCACAACGATTAACAGCCTTAATGCATGACGCACCAGAATATGTGATTGGAGATATGATTTCACCAGTGAAGGCTTCCGTTGGGCCTGGATATGAGGAGTTGGATAAACGCCTCACCGCGGCGATTCATATCCGTTTTGGCCTGCCGGCCATCACCCCTGTGGCGCTGAAGAAGCAAATCAAAAAGGCAGATAAAGTGAGCGCATGGCTTGAAGCCACTCAGTTGGCCGGATTTTCAAAGGCGGAGGCGGATAAGTTATTTGGTAAGGTAGATGCAACCATCGTCGCGGGGTTGCGGTTGCACTTGCGGCCACCAATTGAGGCTAGGCAGGACTTCACGCGTCAGCATGCAGCATTGTTAGGACCCTTATAATGAAGTTCATCGTGAGACCCGCAGTGCAGCAAGATACTGAGGCCATGTGCCAAGTCATCAATCCGCTGATCGAGGCAGGAAACTCAACTGCTCGCAGCACGCTGTTCGATAGCTCGCGCATGTGGCACGATGTCATTGCCACGCCATCAGGGCTTTCTTGCTGCGTTGCAACGGTTGGCCATAAAGTATTGGGGTTTCAAAGCCTAGATCTGGCGACACCGCCTGGTGCACATAGCCCCGCTGGACGCTGGGGCTCTATCGCCAGCTTTGTCAGTGCTGGTGCACAGGGGCGGGGTCTTGGTCAGGCCCTGTTTGATCACACCAAATTTCAGGCTACAGCTGCGGGGTTAGACTTCATCGACGCAACAATCCGGGCAGACAACGTATCTGGGCTACGCTATTACACAAGACTTGGATTTGTGGATTACAACCGCGTGCCGAACAAACCATTGGCCAACGGCCGCAAAATTGACAGGATCCAAAAACGCTTTGATATTTAGCTAGCGAGGGCTGCGTTTGGCTAGGATACGTTGAAGTGTCCGGCGGTGCATACTCAAGCGGCGCGCAGTTTCGCTGACGTTGCGGTCACAAAGCTCAAATACCCTTTGAATATGCTCCCAGCGGACCCGATCAGCAGACATTGGGTTCTCTGGTGGCGGAGGCAATTCTTTGCCGCTGGTCAAAAGCGCATTTGTAATATCGGTCGCATCCGCAGGCTTCGAAAGATAATCAATCGCTCCAATTTTGACAGCGGCCACGGCCGTGGCAATCGCACCATACCCCGTGAGCACAACAATGCGACTGTCAGGGCGTTTTGCGCGCAAAACTTCGACCACATCCAAGCCGTTGCCATCTTCCAGACGCAGATCAATCACGGCATAGGCGGGCGGGCGGGCAGTTGCAATTGCTCGGCCCGCCGCGATGGAACCTGCTTGTTCAACAGAAAACCCTCGCTTCTCCATCGCCTTCGCGAGCCGCTTCAGAAACGGTTCGTCATCATCTACCAAAAGCAAAGTTTTGTCTTGTCCAATTTCGAGCGGTTCGGTTGCCATGATCTGATCCCTCCGATTTGTCTTAATCTATCAAAATGGTTCGCAGAACGCTAGTATCAAGCGGCCCTTATGACGCAGGCCACACGATCGGCCACTTTTTGCGGTGAGGTATCACTGCGCAGAAAGTCCACAAAGCCAATACCTGGCAGCATAAGATAGGTGAAATTTGAGTGATCCATCAGGTAATACTCCTCATCATCGCCCGGTTGCTTGCGATAATAGACCTTATAGGACCGCGCCGCTTTGGCTACCCGTTCACCTGTACCCGTCAAGCCAACCAGATCAGGATGATTGTTTGCGACAAAATCCGCCAGATGTTCTGGCGTATCGCGCGCCGGATCAATTGTAATGAACACGGGCTTCACCTGAAGTCCACGGTCAGCCAATATTTCGACAGCAACCACATTGCGCGCCACGTCTATTGGGCAAACATCTGGACAAAAGGTATAACCAAAATAAACCAACGCCGGTTGATCCAACACATCCACATCAGTGACCATCTGCCCCCTATGATCCATCAGCTCAAACGGCCCCCCAATCGCACCACCGGCAACTCCGCCGCCGACACAATCCTCAAACCGTTTTGCCGGCACCATAATTTGAGTGATCAAAAACGTACCGCCCAGCGCCACAATCAGCGCAGTACCTGCAATGGATACAAATTTCGTTAACGACATTGTGGCCCCCTGTGATCTTCTAGTTTAATGCTTATGACATATCTTTTAATTTATTTAGGTTCAGATCGTCACAGGAGCAATAAAATGTCACAATCCGGCATTGGTTATATTGATCAGAACGCCCGCAGCAACTGGATGCGGCTGCGCACTCTTGTCACAGTGCGGTGGTTTGCGATTACCGGGCAAATCTTAGCACTGATCGTGGGAAAACAGCTTTTTGGTCTACAGCTTGCACTGGGACCCTGTGCTGCTGTGATTGGGCTGTCAGTCATAGCAAATCTATTAGCCGTTATTATCTTTCCAGACAATAGGCGCCTCTCGGAGGCTGAAACTGTATCAACCCTGGTGTTTGACACTTTGCAGCTGTCCATGCTTTTGGCCTTCACCGGCGGGCTTAACAATCCGTTCGCGCTGCTCATTTTAGCCCCAGTCACAATTGCCGCAAACGTTTTGCCGGCTCGCTCTACCCTTTTATTAGCCAGCTGTGCTATCGCAATGATCAGCACCGTTGGCTTGACCTACATACCCTTACGCGCCACGAACAACAGTTTGCTGGAAATGCCCGTGGTTTTTGTCTTTGGATTTTGGGTCGCCATCGTCACTGGCATTATCTTCATCTCCATATACACCCGGCGCGTCACATCTGAGATGACCTCCATGTCTGAGGCGCTTTTGGCCACGCAGATGGCTTTGGCCCGAGAGCAAAAGCTCACCGACCTTGGCGGCGTTGTGGCCGCCACGGCTCATGAGCTAGGCACACCTCTCGCCACTATAAAGTTGGTCAGTGCTGAGCTGATGGAGGAGCTCAAAAAAACAAAAGACCTTTACGGAGATGCGCAACTTATTCGAGAACAGGCTGAAAGATGCGGAGAAATTTTGCGCTCCATGGGGCGTGTGGGCAAAGACGATTTACATTTGCGCGTCACCCCTTGGTCGGCCCTGGTGCGCGAAGCCGCTGAACCTCATCTGGACCGCGGCAAAAATGTGGTTTTTACTTTTGATGGCAATCTCGAGTTTGATTTGGACCAGCCGCTGGCCTACCGTAAACCAGAGGTGATTCACGGGCTACGCAATTTGATCCAAAATGCCGTCGATTTCGCTCAAACTCAAGTTCGTGTTGATATCAGCTGGAGCGACACCGAACTTTTTGTGAAAATTTTCGACGATGGCCTAGGGTTTGCGCCACAGGTTATAAATAGGATCGGAGATCCCTTTGTCCACCGCCACAAACGCAGCAAAAAAAATGGGGCCCGGCCGGGGTATGACGGCATGGGTCTTGGCTTATTCATCGCAAAAACACTGTTGGAACGCTCAGGTGCGGCATTAGAATTTTCAAACGGTTCGGCTGGCGACCCGCTGCGCGGCGCCGTGGTTCGTGGCGTGTGGCCACGCCAAAAGCTGGAGGCGGTGGATGTACCAACTGGGAAAAACAGGCCCATCGAAATTAGTTGAGCAGTTAATCGCGACTTAAAAGAGATGCGGCACAGTCATCGCCAGGAGGCGTAACTGTACTTGGGCTTGAGGACCGCACCAACTGGGGCGTTCGGGTGATCTCCAAATCGAGCCCGCCCTGCGCCTGCGCTGCACCCACTTCATAATCGATATACACTGATCGAACCGGATGATGCCAAACGCACCAAGTTGTAATCGCATACAGAGCAATCTGTCGCGTAGTTTCCTCTTGCAGCACCCACGGCCCGCCTTATTGTGCCCACATGCTTAAGCACTCATCATCCCCCACTCCCACACCTGTGAAAATTCGCTTTATGAATTACTGTTCCCAGACCTTGGCGCAAAAAGGATCACACGAATGACCCGGGCCGATGATATTCATGAATTTCTGATATCCACCAGCTGGGCCAAAGCCACACGCGCACCCTTGGCTGGTGACGCCAGCAGCCGACGATATGAGAGGCTGGCCGATCCAGCCAACAACAAGGCTATTTTGATGGATGCCGACCCTGCGATGGGTGAAGATGTCCGCCCCTTTCTCAAAATCGCAGCCCACCTCACCAGCTGTGGTCTCGCAGCGCCAAAAATATTCGCCAAAAATGCCGAGCAGGGCCTCATCTTGATGCAAGATTTTGGCGATGGGCTGCTGTTCACCCTCGCCGAGCAATCACCTGATCTGGAGCTGGGCCTATACCGCCTCGCGCTGGCCGCTTTAGATCAATTGCATAAGACTGCGCCCCCCACAGCAGTCGGACAATATATGGCTGACGATATGGCTAAGGGCGCAGAAATCACCCTGGCTTGGTATTGCAACCAAGAGCTTGCAGCTGCGATTTCGGCTGAACTTCGCATGCAGCTGCAAAACCTAGATTGGTCTAATCCTGTTTTGGTACTGCGCGACTACCATGCACAAAACCTGATCTATAGGCCCGAAGAAACAGGCCTAGATCAAATGGGTCAACTCGACTTTCAAGATGCGCAGCTTGGCCACCCTCTGTACGATGCGGCCTCCTTGATACATGATGCAAGGCGGAGTTTAGCTCCGACCGTGGCGCACCAACTCAAACAAGAACTCGCTGCAAACTATCAACGCGCCGACACCTTTGAACATGCCTTTTCAACCCTTAGCGCGCAACGCAATCTAAGGGTCTTAGCCTTATTTGTACGCCTTTGCCTGCGCGACGGTAAGCCCGGATATCTTGATTTAATGCCCCATGTTTGGGATAATCTTTGGCGAGACCTGAGCCACCCAGACCTTGCGGCTTTGGCGAAGATCTGTGCCAACTTATCACCCCCCAGCCCAGAGCTGCGATCTAAATTGAGAGTAAAATGCACAACTCGCCCCACGAACTGATGCTCTTCGCCGCGGGTTTTGGCAGTCGGATGCAGCCCCTTACTGCAAATCTGCCAAAGCCACTGATCTCGGTCGCTGGACAAAGTCTGCTGGATCGCACTTTTGAGCTTGCTCAAGCGGGTGGCATCTCCAAAATTGTCGTGAATACTCACTATCTTGGCCACAAGATTCGAGATCACCTGAAAGATAAGCCTATCAACGTAGTGCATGAGACAAAGATTTTAGACACTGGCGGTGGCCTCAAGAATGCCCGTTCGCATTTTGAAGGTCCTGTAATTTTTACCAGCAATGGTGATGCGATATGGTCTGGACCCAATCCCTTTGAGGTCCTTGCTCAACACTGGCAGGATGACTGCGAGGCTCTGCTTTTATGTGCGCCAGTTGATCAAGTACAGGGCCGCACCGCGCCCGGTGATTTCTCAGTCGCAGGCTGCGGGACCGTCATGCGCGGCGGAGATTGGGTTTATCTGGGCGTGCAGATTATCCGGTTGGACGCAGTGGAAAGTATTGCCGCCGAAACTTTTTCACTAAATCTTGTTTGGGATCAGCTTATCGCGCGGGGCACCCTGCGCGCGGCCACCTATACCGGCCGATGGTGCGACATCGGCAGGCCAGAAAACATCGCCCTGGGCGCTGAAATTTTGGACAGGCCACATGTTTAACGACCACGGATTACCGCGCATTTTCGGCACTCACTCCGGGCAGGAGTTTCCAGCCACATTGCTGGAGGGTTTGACCCAAAGACTGCAACACAGCCCGGCCGAAGATTGGGCTCGAGTTGAGATTTACGTCAATACTCGCCGGATGCAGCGGCGATTGTCAGAACTGTTCCTCAAGGGCCCAGCGCGATTGATGCCCAAGCTTCATTTGGTCACGGATTTGGCCAAACACCCAACGCTCACTGATCTACCTATGCCGGTCCCGGCTCTGCGGCGGCGACTGGAAATTGCCCAATTGGTGCGCCGGCTGCTCAGCCAAGTTGACGGCTTGGCACCACGCAGCGCGGTGTTTGATCTAGCCAACAGCTTGGCGGCGTTGATGGATGAGATGCAGGGTGAAGGTATTGAACCCGACGCCATCACCAATCTCGATGTCTCGGATGTTTCCGGGCATTGGGAAAGGGCGCTTAAATTTATCAATATTGTGCAGCGATATTTTGAGCATGGAGCCACGCCAGATGTGGAAACCCGCCAACGCGCCAGCGTCTTGGCGTTGACAGAGGGTTGGAAAACATCGCCACCAGAGCATCCGATAATTTTAGCCGGCTCAACTGGATCACGTGGCACCACCTTTCGGCTGATGCAAGCCATTGCCCACCTGCCACAGGGCGCGCTCATTCTGCCAGGTTTTGATTTTGATATGCCCAATCGCGTGTGGGAGAGGCTTGCCGATCCAAAAACTAGTGAGGATCACCCTCAATATAGGTTTTCGCGCCTGCTCACATCGCTGGGGATTGAACCAAATCAGGTCGAAGCTTGGACTTCTGCGCCACCAGAGGCCCCTGCCCGTAACAGACTCATCTCTTTGGCACTGCGCCCCGCCCCAGTCACACACCACTGGCGACAAGAAGGTCCATCGCTTGAAAATCTTGACGCAGCGACGGGTGACATCACTTGGCTTGAAGCCCCAAACCAAAGGGTTGAGGCCATGGCTATTGCTCTAAGATTGCGCCAAGCCGCTGATGACGGTCAAACAGCCGCAGTGATCACACCGGATCGAAACCTAACGCGGCGCATTGCAACAGCTCTTTCTGCATGGAATATCACCCCTGATGACAGCGCCGGCATCCCGCTGAACCTGACGGCACCGGGACGGTTTTTGTTGCATGTTTTGGATTTCGCCCAGCCACAGACAACCTCTGAAACCTTGCTGGTGCTGTTAAAACACCCGCTGGCCCATTCAGGCAGCGAGTGTGACCGCGGCCAACACCTGCTTAACACCCGTGATTTAGAGCTATATCTACGCCGGAGAGGCCCTGCATTTTTGTCACCCGAAGCGCTTTACAAATGGGCTGAGACCAAAGATCGCTATCGCCCCTGGGTCGATTGGATTGTGGGCAGCGCATTTTCAACATGGCCAAAAGGAACCCAGACACTCGACCGCTGGCTCGATCATCATTGTGCAGTGGCAAACGCTCTGTCAAACGGACCATCCGGCGCAGAGGGTGAGTTGTGGCAGAAAGCCCCCGGGCGCGACACGAAATCGGCCATTGATGATTTGACCCAACATGCTCCCGCTGCGGGTGATGTAGAGCTTCTAGACTACAGTGCGATTTTACGCGGTGTCTTAAGCGCTGGTGAAACCCGCGATCAAAATCAAGCGCATCCCAATATCTTGATATGGGGCACGCTTGAGGCGCGGGTGCAAAGTGCGGATCTTGTGATCCTTGCAGGGCTGAATGACGGGACGTGGCCCGAGCCGCCTGCACCTGACCCTTGGCTCAACCGCAGCTTGCGGCTTCAGGCTGGACTGCTGCTACCTGAACGGCGGATTGGCCTATCAGCCCATGATTTCCAACAGGCTATTGGCGCCAAATCCGTTTGGGTAACCCGCTCTTTGCGGTCAGATGATGCGGAAACGGTGCCGTCTCGTTGGCTCAACCGGATTGAAAACCTGTTGAACGGCCTACCAAAACCCGATGGAGAGACTTGGGTAAAAGATATGTGCAGCCGTGGTGATTATTGGCTTGATTTGGTTGAAGCCGTTGAGGCCACTACAGCGCCGCAACACACAGTCCGCCCCTCCGTCGCTCCACCCCTTAACAGCCGACCCACAAAACTAGCTGTGACAGATATCAAACACCTTATTCGCGATCCCTATGCTATTTATGCCAAGCACGTCTTAAACCTCAGGCGCTTAGATGCACTGGCAAAGTCTCCCGATGCGCCCTTGCGCGGTACGGTTATTCATCATGTTTTGGAGGCTTTTGTCAAAGCCGGGCCTTGGGATGATGCCACCACTGCCAAAACAGCTTTGCTAGGCTTGTCTGCGGATATGCTTCAAGAGTTGGTCCCGTGGCCAGCAGCGCGCCGGATGTGGCAAGCACGCGTGGCGAGGTTTGCGGATTGGTTTGTAGCCGGCGAGCTGCAACGTCAGGCGCAGCTATTATCTTCAAAAACTGAAATCTGGGGAGAGGTGAGGCTGCCTGCCCTTGGGTTTACCTTGGTTGGAAAAGCGGACCGGGTAGACCTTTTGCGTGATGGCACCGCTCATATTTATGACTATAAAACCGGCCAGCCACCGAGCACTGCCCAGCAACTACATTTCGACAAGCAGCTGTTGCTTGAGGTTGAAATGTTGCGCCAAGGCGGGTTTGAAGGTCTTGGCGCACTGCGTGTTGCCGGAGCCACCTATATTGGTCTTGGCAATGATCCCGAAGTTGCGGCAGCCCCTATGGGTGAAACCGATGTCTGGGCCGAATTTTCAGAGTTGGTAGCCAGCTATCAAGATCCTGAGCAAGGCTATGCGGCACGGCGCGCCATGCTAACGGCTGACGCTGTATCAGATTATGACCATCTGTCCCGCTACGGCGAGTGGAGCACCAACCAACCAGCCCATTCACTCAAGGTGTCAAAATGAAATTGAGCGACGCGAGCTTAAGGCAGATCGAGGCGGCGCATCCGGCGCGGTCTACATGGTTGGCCGCCAATGCGGGATCGGGAAAAACCCGAGTGCTGACCGACCGCGTGGCAAGGTTGTTGCTTGATGGGGTGATGCCACAGAACATTTTGTGCCTGACTTACACTAAGGCCGCTGCCTCTGAAATGCAAAATCGTTTATTCCGGCGCTTGGGGCACTGGACAATGCTGGACAATGCAGAACTTATTGATGAGCTGCAAGAATTGGGCATTGAGCGCAGCCTTGATGCTGACGATATTGATCGTGCGCGCACGTTATTCGCCCGTGCGGTTGAGGCCCCAGGCGGGTTGAAAATACAAACGATTCATTCCTTTTGCGCCTCCATCCTTCGTAGATTTCCACTAGAGGCCGGCGTGAACCCTCAGTTTGTTGAAATTGATGAGCGCGCGCAAAAACTTTTGTTGGATGAAGTGGTTGAGGCTATTGCAGATGGCCCTGAGCAGTCCAGCTTCGACGGTATCGCGCAATATTTCACTGGGATGGAATTGCAGGATGTCTTACGAGCTATCTTGGATTTGGCACATCTTTTTGAAGATATGACCACACAGGATGATATCTGGAGCGGGTTTGATCTGGCGCCCAGCTATCGAGACGAAGACCTTGCGACCGATTGTTTTTTGCCAGGTGATGCAAAAATTGTTTTTAATCTTAGGGCCGTGCTTCTGACCAAAGCTGGCAATGACTTCAAGGCCGGAATGAATTTGCGGGCAATCAAGGGATCACGTTTGACTGTGGCTGATTTGCCAGTTTTGGAATCTGTCTTTTTGACCAAATCAGGCGCAGAGCCCTTCACCGCAAAGGTTGGGAAATTCCCCACCAAGAAAACACAGCCCGAGCTGCCCTTTATGATACAGCTTGAAGCGCTGATGATGCGGGTTGAAGGTGGCCGTCAAAGACGGTTGGCGCTGCGCTCTGCACAACGCACTAAAGCCCTATATGATTTCGCAACAGAGTTTTTAGAAAGCTACCATGACCGCAAGCAAACGCGTGGCTTTCTAGATTTCAACGATCTGATTTTGCGCACACGCACCCTGCTGTTGGATGAACGTGTGGCGTCTTGGGTGTTGTTTCGGCTGGATGGCGGCATTGATCATATTTTGGTGGATGAGGCTCAAGACACCAGCCCAGCACAGTGGGATGTTATCCGACTATTGGCGCAGGAATTCACCTCGGGGCAAGGTGCGCGCGCAAATGTGCAACGCACAATTTTTGTGGTGGGCGATAAAAAGCAATCCATTTATTCCTTTCAGGGTGCTGATCCTGAGGGCTTTGATCGGATGCGCGACCAATTTGCAGCACAGCTTTTGGAGATTGGTCAGCCGTTTCAATCCACCACGCTGGACTACTCATTCCGTTCATCCCCAGCTATTTTGGGGCTGGTCGATCAGGTCTTTGCCAACCGGATTGGCTTGGGGTCTCAGTCAGAGCATTTGGCTTACAAATCAGAACTGCCCGGCCGCGTTGATGTTTGGCCTGTGTTTGAAAAAGCTGAAAAAGCTGAGATTCGCCACTGGACAGATCCCGTGGATGAAGTGTCCACCGATCACCAAGACAGGCAATTGGCTGATGCACTCGCTGGGCATATTCAAGAATTAATAGAAACCGAAACCCTGACCCAGCTTGATCAAAAGGGTGTTCCGTTCCACCGGAAAATCACAGCTGGTGATTTTTTAATCTTGGTTCAGGGTCGCCAAAAGCCATTATTTCGCGAAATTCATCGAGCTTGTAAGGAGGTGGGTCTCCCCATCGCCGGAGCAGATCGGCTTAAAGTAGCCGCTGAGTTGGCGGTACAGGATATTCGATCTCTACTCGCATTTTTGGCCCTCCCGGAAGACAATCTGTCTCTTGCTGAGGCGTTAAAGTCACCGTTGTTTGGCTGGACAGAACAGGATATGTTCAATCTCGCACAGGGACGGGACTCCCCGTTCTTGTGGCGCAGCCTACAAAACCGAAAAACAGATTTCCCCGAGACCCTCAGGCGCTTAACCGAGCTGCGCAATCTTGCAGACTTCAAGCGACCGTTCGAACTTATTGAAAATATCTTAACGAGCCAGAATGGACGCTCTGCGCTTTTGGGACAATTGGGCCACGAGGCCGCCGAGGGCATTGACGCTTTGGTCAGCCAATCTTTGGCCTATGAGCGCGGAAGTGTGCCCAGCCTCACTGGGTTTTTGGTGTGGCTTGATACGGACGATCTTGAGATTAAGCGGCAAATGGACAGTGTTGGCGACAAAATAAGAGTAATGACCGTTCATGGCGCAAAAGGGTTAGAGGCCCCTATCGTCATTTTGCCAGATACGGCCGCGCGCAAAGCTCCAAAGACCCGGGACGTGATTGATCATCGTGGCCTTGCGGTCTGGAAGCCAAATTCAAAGTTCATTCCCGACGTTATCACCCCCACATTGGATGCGCTACAGTCGCGTCAATTGGAAGAGCGCGACAGACTTTTATATGTGGCACTCACTCGTGCGGAAAGTTGGCTGATCGTCATGGGCTCGGGCGACATCAAAGAGGGGCATGATTGTTGGTACAATGCAATTCATGCAGCGGCCCTCGCCAAGGAAGCTGCGCCACTGATCACGGCCGCTGGTGTTGGATTGCGCTATGAACTTGTTCCTTGGCTGGCGGGAGGGCTGAATGGGGTGAACACCACAACACGGGACGTTTGCATGGTGCCCGATTGGGTGACACCGTCCACCACCTCCCAAATTTGGCCAATCGCCGGGCGCGCTCCCTCAGAACTTGGCGGCGAAAAGGTGGTCTCAGGTGGGTTGGCTCAGTCCAACCCTGACGCATTGCGCTTGGGCACAGCGGTTCACCTGTTGTTAGAGGTCCTGCCGAATACAAAGCAATCAACATGGTCTGGTGTTACAGCTCGTTTGATTGATGCCGACATTTTTACTGCCGCGTTGAGGGAGGCAACGGACCTTCTCGCTCATCCAGATTTTGCACATATATTCTCGCCTGAAAGTTTGGCAGAGGTGGATATCACCGCGCATTTGCCTGAATTGGGTGGTGATGCGATCCAAGGCTCCATAGATCGGTTGATCATATCTGGTAAAAGGGTTCTGGCAGTGGATTTCAAAACGAACCAAGTGGTTCCCGCAACTCCAAATCAGGTTCCTGAAAGTATATTGCGTCAAATGGGGGCCTATGCATCAGCATTGTCACAGGTTTTTCCAGACCATGAGATTGAAACCGCTGTTTTATGGACAAAATCACAGTATCTGATGCCGCTACCGCATCATCTCGTGATTTCCTCACTCCAAAACACACCATCTGCTTGACGCTGGGCGTTTGCAACTCTAACCCTTAGCCTAAATTTTATCACATTTGGAGTATAACTCATGGCCACAGTAGCCGCCACCGATGCAACTTTTGATGCCATCGTCAAAGAGTCTGACCTGCCCGTTGTTGTAGATTTTTGGGCTGAATGGTGTGGTCCTTGCAAGCAAATTGGCCCCTCGTTGGAAGAGCTCTCTACCGAGATGGAAGGCAAAATCAAAGTTGTGAAAGTCGATGTTGACAGCAACCCATCAGCAGCTGCCACCCTCGGTGTCCGCGGCATTCCAGCCTTATTTTTGTTCAAAGATGGCCAAGTGATCTCTAACAAAACCGGCTTCGCACCAAAAGCAGCGCTGAAGAGTTGGATCGAAGACGCTATTTAAGACTTGCGTTAATATAAGAGAACGGGCGCTCCTCTGGGCGCCTTTTTTCTTGCACTTGTTGCAAGCACATGCTTTTGCCATATAGCTTCCATATTGAGGAGAGGCACATGAGCGATACAAAGTTCCCCGGTTGGCATGGCACAACGATTATTGGCGTGCGCAAAGGCAATCAAGTTGTGGTTGCCGGTGATGGCCAAGTCAGCCTTGGCCCCACGGTAATAAAAGGCACGGCACGTAAAGTCCAGCGGCTTTCGCCGGGTGGAAATGATGTTGTGGTTGGCTTTGCGGGCTCTACCGCAGATGCTTTTACCTTGCTTGAGCGCCTAGAGGGCAAGCTTGAAGCCACGCCCGGCCAGCTCCAGCGCGCTTGCGTTGAGCTCGCCAAAGATTGGCGCACTGATAAATATCTGCAAAAGCTGGAGGCAATGTTAATCGTCACCGATGGCGCTGAATTGCTGATCATCACAGGTGCTGGCGATGTGTTGGAACCAGAGCACGGCATTGCTGCAATTGGGTCTGGTGGGAACTTCGCCCTTGCCGCAGCCCGTGGGCTTCAGGAAACAGACTTCAGCGCTGAGGAAATAGCCCGAAAAGCCATGGCCATTGCCTCCGATATTTGCGTCTATACAAATGGCAATCTCACTGTTGAGGCGATCTCCAAATGACCGATCTTCCCCCCCGCGAAATTGTATCTGAGCTAGACCGCCACATTGTTGGCCAAAACGATGCCAAACGTGCCGTGGCTGTGGCCATGCGCAATCGGTGGCGTCGCAAACAATTGTCAGATGATCTGCGCGATGAGGTATATCCAAAGAATATTTTGATGATCGGCCCCACGGGCGTGGGTAAAACTGAGATTAGCCGCCGTCTGGCCCGTCTGGCCCGCGCACCATTCCTGAAGGTTGAGGCCACTAAATTTACCGAAGTGGGTTATGTTGGGCGCGATGTGGAGCAAATCATCCGTGACTTGGTTGATTCCAGCATAGCCATGACTCGTGATAACATGCGTGAAAACGTTCGTGCACGAGCCAAAGAGGCAGCAGAAGAACGTGTAATTGAGGCCATTGCAGGTGAAGATGCTCGCGACGCAACCCGTGAGATGTTCCGCAAAAAACTCCACAGTGGGGAGTTGGATGATACAATCATTGAGCTGGAGATGGCGGATACCTCTAACCCCATGTCGATGCTGGATGTTCCGGGACAGCCCAGCGGTCAAATGGGTATGATGAATTTGGGCGATATTTTTGGCAAGGCCATGGGGGGGCGCACCACCCGCAAAAAGCTGACTGTTGCCGCAAGCTATACTGTACTGTTGGGCGAAGAGGCCGACAAGCTGTTGGACGATGAGGCTGTGTCCAAAGCTGCTGTAAGCGCTGTAGAGGAAAGCGGAATCGTATTTCTCGATGAGATTGACAAAGTTTGTGCCCGCGCCGATGCGCGCGGGGCAGATGTCAGCCGCGAAGGTGTACAGCGTGACTTATTGCCCTTGATCGAAGGCACAACCGTATCCACCAAATACGGCCCTGTGAAAACAGATCATATATTGTTTATCGCCTCCGGGGCGTTTCATGTGGCCAACCCGTCAGACCTATTGCCAGAACTTCAAGGTCGCCTGCCGATCCGGGTAGAGCTGCGGGATTTGACCGAAGAAGACTTTGTGCGCATTTTGTCCGAAACAGAAAATGCGCTGACACTGCAATATTCAGCCTTGATGAAAACCGAAAATGTCACCGTGTCTTTTAGTGAGGATGGCATAGCAGCCCTTGCGCATGCAGCAGCTGAGGTGAACCGTTCCGTTGAAAATATAGGGGCTCGGCGTCTTTATACGGTGATTGAACGGGTATTTGAGGAGCTGTCTTTTGTTGCTGCCGATCAACCGGGAACTGAAATTTTGATTGATAAAGCCTATGTAAACAAGAACCTCGACGCCTTGCTCCAATCCAGCGATCTCTCGCGCTACGTGTTGTAGCCCCTTGCCAGCACCAACATTTGGTCCGACAACAGCTGCATGTTCAGATTTATAATCCAAAACAGCCGTTGGTTGGCAGCCGGTGCCCTGCTCACTTTATTGTCGAGCTTTGGTCAAACGTATTTCATCTCGATTTTCGCTGGTGAAATTAGGTCCGCGTTCAACCTGTCTCACGGGAATTGGGGGGCTATTTATGGATTTGGGACCTTTGCTTCAGCCGTTGCCATGGTTTGGGCTGGCGGCCTGACCGACATAATGCGCGTGCGGCGACTTGGGCCGATTGTTCTAGCCGCCCTCGCCGCGTCCTGCCTGTTTATGGCGTTCAATCCTTGGGTCGCCTTGTTGCCCGTTGTCATTTTTTGCCTGCGCTTCACTGGCCAAGGCATGTCCACCCATATTGCCGCCGTGGCCATGTCGCGTTGGTTTGTAGTCAATCGTGGTAAGGCGCTTTCAGTCGCCAGTCTGGGTTTTTCCATTGGCGAGGCCGCCTATCCGCTTCTGGTTGTCGCCTTGATGATATTTTTCGCTTGGCAAGGCGTTTGGATTTTTGCGGCACTATTGGCGTTATTGTCAATTCCCACTCTAATGTGGCTTTTGCGCGAAGAGCGCAGCCCGCAATCGATGGCCTCGGAGGGTCAGTCTGCAGGGCTTAATGGCCGTCACTGGACTCGCAATCAAACCCTGGCGCATCCGCTGTTTTGGTTCATGATGCCTGCATTTTTAGGGCAGTCAGCATTTGGAACCGCATTCTTTTTCCTTCAAGTGCATTTCGCCGAAATCAAAGGCTGGGAACATTTCCAACTTGTAGCCATGTTTCCAGTTTATACTGGCGTGGCCATTGGCTCTATGGTGTTGTCTGGAATTTTGTTGGATAAACTCGGCACCGCCCGCCTGATCCCTTATTTTCAACTTCCCATGATTTTCGCGTTTTTACTATTTTCTTATGGGCAATCGCTTATCTCCGCTCTGGTAGGTTTCGTTTTTCTGGGCCTGGCTTCTGGTGCAAATACCACCTTACCCAATGCGTTTTGGGCTGAGTTTTTTGGCACAAAACATCTAGGCTCAATAAAGGCAGCTGCGGCCGCAGCTATGGTGCTCGGCTCCGCAATTGGGCCCACAATCACAGGAATATTGCTAGACTTTAATCTTTCACTTGAGGTTCAGTACATTGCTATCGCTGGTTTTTTTGGGTTTTCATCTATAATGATGTGGGTAGGAATATCACGCGCACTAAAATCACAGAGAACTTAACGCTTGCGGCGCAAATAAACATAGAAAGCACCGCTCCCACCGTGCCTTTGATGGGCTGACGTCACCTCAAGAATAACGCTAGAAAGCGGTGCTTGGCGCAACCAAAGTGGCACGTTGTGACGCAAGACACCGTGGCGCTCAGGGATTGGGCCATGTCCAGGCTTAGATTTGCCCTTCCCGGTGATCACCAAGACCAAACGACGCTGCAATTGAGCCGATCCTAAGATAAATTTTTGCAACATGGGATGCGCCTCAGACATAGTCATCCCGTGTAAATCAAGGCGTGCTTCTGGCTGCAATTTACCGCGTGTTAATTTTCCAAAAGACTTTGCATCCATTGTTGACTGAGGCTTGGCGGCAGACCCCATATGGGTTGCCGCTGGTTTTGAGGGGGCTTTGGCGCCTATCTTAAAGGCCATAATTTTGGGGGCAGGCAAACTTGGACGTAGTTTTATCGATCCCGGCATGAGAAATGGTGCTGTAACATCCACGGACGCAGGCCGCATTGGCGTTGCCGTTTCGACAACTCTTTTCCAGAGCTCTCGCTCTTCGGGACGTAGTTTTCTAGCCATGATTACTGCCCCAAAACCTTGGCGCGCGCACCTTGAATAGGAATGAACACGACTATCCAGCACGGGTCCATAGTGAGGCCCGCCGCTATGCCCACTTCCAAGCTGGTGCCAAAGAAAAGATCTGCGCGCTGCGCACCTGTGATGGCGTTACCTGTGTCTTTTGCAATCATAAGGCGTTTTAGCGGCCTTGCCCCCCCTTTTCAACCCATATGGGCGCGCCAAGTGTCACAAAAGGGGGATCAATAGCCAAGGTTCGAAGTGACGTAAACGAACGGTTCTTGGCGCCAAGTGGCCCCCTATATGCTGGAACCCGTTCGGCACAGCAAAAAAAACAGGCCGGATTGTTCCACATTATTTTCTGGCCAAGTTCTGGATAATCTTGCACCCAGTCTTTAATCCGATTTGTGGAAGCCTCATGCTACAGAAGAATTTGACGCTCCACCAAGTCTTTATCAATCGAGCGATAACTGGGGCCATTGGCGCCGCCACTGCCTAGCCCATGAATTTGCAAAAAAGAATACAACCGCGAGGCTTTCAACCAAAGCCAGCTCAAGCGCCCTGCCCTTTAGAAATTGGTTTTTATCAAAATCTCTGTGGGTTTTCCAAATGCTACCAGAGCTCACTTCATGCGGCACCACAAAAATAAAATGCAGAAAACAACGTGTTGGGGTGAGAGATTCTTCGAGTTCAGGCTCGAAGTAGCTTGTGAAAGGCGCGTACTCGATGCTTTTAATCAAAACCGGTTGAAAGATGGCTTCAAAAAAATCGGAGTTTATTTTTTTCAGACATTGCACAAATCTGCTGCCACTCAAACCCACCCATTCCTCTGCAGGCCTCTTTGAGGGCCAACAAGGCGTTCTCATAATCCATTTTATTCTTGCCGTCCATCAAAATCTTAGAGGGTAATCGGCCTGTGCTACACATATGCACGCGCACACAATCCAAGGCTTACAAACAGTATGTTCTAAATGAACAGCTTGAGGCTCATTCACCCGTGGCAACAAGCTGCCAATTTGGATCTGTTGATCCCATTGTCCGGCCAAAGGTCCAAACGTCTCGTTGGCGTTTGACTTCGGTTTCATTGCCCTCAACAATTTCTCCATTGGCGTCGCGCACCGCCGATATCAGCTCGCAAACAAACCGCACATCAACCTCACCACGACTGTCAACCCGATTAAAACTTGCACCCATAAGGCCCGTTTCACGCACACCGATGAATTCAACCTCAATGGAAAGGCCCTGTTCTTTGCGCGCTTTAACCACTGACGCGAAAGCCTCATAGACATCGTCGCTGAGGAAAGATCGCACGCTTTCAAGATCGCCATTCTCAAACGCCATTAGGATCATTTCATAAGCACCCTTGGAGCCCTGCAAGAAGTCAGTTACCGCGAAAGATGGTTCAGCAAGCTTCATGCCCAGTAGCGCGTTCGCAGCTTCACTGCCTTCAGTAGCATGGTCGGTTATATCCTCATCCGGACCACCCTCAATCACTTCGAATGTTGACCGGGTGTTAACTGGTTTAGCTAAATCGGCACGTGGTCCCTCGTGGCCGTCACGCGTGCCAAGCACACCGCGTAGCTTGAAAATTAGGTATACTGCGATGCCTGCCAAAGCCAAAAGCTGGATTAATTGCATATTCATTGTTTATCTGTTGCCCCATGAGGAATAGAAAGTTTCATTGTTAGTACATATGTAGAACAGCAGGTGGTTCAAGTCCACCAGCACAAAGTTGAATAGGAGACACTAAATGCGATTGTTGCTTGCTTTTATCGCCGTGCCCTTAATTGAGATCGGCTTGTTTATTCAAGTTGGGGGCGCAATCGGTCTTTGGCCCACACTTGTGATCGTCCTATTAACCGCAATTGCGGGTACTTGGTTGGTACGCAGTCAGGGCGCGCAAACCTTGCGAAATCTACAGAGCTCCTTTCACAATACGAAAGACCCGACGGAACCCCTGGCTCATGGCGCAATGATCCTTTTCGCAGGGGCCTTGCTTCTCACACCAGGTTTTTTCACAGATGCTGTGGGGTTTTTGCTGCTGTTTCCACCTTTTCGAATGTTTGTGATGCACAATATCCGGTCGCGCTTGAAAAACTCTACTATCAATTTTAAAACACCGCCAGTCAGGCCTGGTGGGCCCGACGCAGATGTGATTGAGGGCCAGTTCAAACCAGTTTCACCAGAAGATGGCCCGTCAGGCTGGACAAAGGATTGAGAGCCCGCAAACATTCTGTTATGCGGCTTGAAACATATTTGTAGGAGTGATGGGAATGGCGAAAGAGCCAATCAAAAATGCGAAGAACGAAGAAAACGTGGCTCCAAAGCCTTTGAAAATGCAAGTTCTGGCCCAATATATTCGCGACATGTCGTTTGAAAATATTTTAGCACAAAAAGGCATCAGCGGCGATGTTCAGCCTGATATCTCAATTCAGGTGAACATTGATGCAAAAAAACGTCCGCTTGAAAACCAATATGAGGTGATCATAAAGGCCGAGATTGCATCAAAAACCAAAGAAAAGGCTGAGCCAATGTTCTTGCTTGAGCTGGAATATGGCGGAATTTTCCATATTGAGAACATTCCAGAAGATCAACTGCATCCCTATCTGATGATTGAGTGCCCAAGAATGCTATTCCCATTCTTGCGCCGGATTGTCAGCGACGTGACGCGCGATGGTGGTTTCCCACCTTTGAACCTTGATTCAATTGACTTTATGCAGCTTTATCGCAATGAAGTTCAGCGGCGCGTGGCAGAAAATGCGAAAGAAAAGGCCAACTAGGTCTATTTTGACCAAAGGGCTTCGGCTTCAAAAGTAGCAATGAATTTTTCATGTGCCGCTTTTTCTGTTTCAGACAGCCTTGAAGCGAGTGGTGTTAGGCGCTCCGATGGCCGCCAGTCACGCGGGCCCGAGCCATCGGCTGCTTTTTTAACTGATGACCCCGACAAGACCAAATCCGGTTGGCGCCCACCCACAAGCTCCAAGTAGACCTCTGCCAATATTTCGGAATCCAAAAGCGCGCCGTGTAGTGTTCGAGACGAGTTATCGATGCCAAATCTGCGGCAAAGGGCATCAAGCGAAGCAGGTGAGCCCGGGAACTTACGGCGCGCGATGGCTAAGGTGTCGATGGCTTGAGTTTTGGGCAACAGTGGGCGGTTGACCCAGCCCAACTCTGCATTCAAAAACTTCATATCAAAAGAGGCGTTGTGGATCACAAGACTTGAATCTCCAATGAAATCAATGAAGTCTTGCGCAATCAATTTAAAAACAGGTTTGTCTGACAGAAATTCTTCACTCAGCCCGTGAACGCCAAATGCGCCTTCGGGCATATTGCGCTGAGGATTGATGTATTGATGATAAGTGCGGCCTGTTGGAAGGTGGTTGAGCAGCTCAACCCCACCGATCTCGACTATACGGTCCCCATCGTTGGGCTCAAAACCTGTTGTTTCAGTGTCCAAAACAACTTCACGCATTTTCTAGCTTTCTTTTTATGTCTTTCAAAACAAACTCAACTGATGTGGTGGCCGTTTTAGTACTTGTGGTATCAATAATATAGTCCGCGCGTGCTGCTTTGACAGTGGCGGGAAGCTGTTTGCCATTGATCATCGTAAAATGAGCCTCAGTCATACCGGGGCGCCCCATCACCCGAGCTTTCTGTGTCGCCGATGGAGCCAAAACACAGGCAACCGCATCAAATGCTGCCTCAGAATTGAGCTCAAACAGCAATGGAATATCGAACACCAGAATTAAATTAGGATTAGATGCAATGAAATATTGCCGGTCTTGCTGCACAATTGGATGAATTATTGCCTCTATTTGGGGCAAAAGGGCAGGGTCCTTTGATATTAATTGGCGCAGTTGGTCACGGTTCACTCCGTTGGGGCCTACAGCAGAAGCCGCAATTTTGGCAATTGCACCTACCGCCACTCCTTTAGGGCCATAGGCGTGATGCACCGTTGAATCTGCATCCCAGACGTGACAGCCACGGTCTTCGAATAACGCGGCCGTGGTAGATTTTCCCATGCCAATAGACCCAGTTAATCCTAACAAATAGCTCATTTCAGGACCAAAGCCTCTATTTCAGCATCAACAGTAGGCCGCGTGCCAAACCAAGCCTCAAACCCAGGGACGCCCTGATGTAGGAGCATTCCTATGCCGCCAACCACATCACATCCCAAACCGCGGGCCTGGGCCAGAAGAACCGTTTCAAGCGGAGCGTAAATCAAGTCTGTGACCAGCGCGGTTGGGTTGAGAGCAGATAAATTAATCTTAAGCGGGGGTTTGCCGATCATGCCGAGAGAAGTCGTATTCACCAATGTATTAACTTCAGCAAGTTTGTACTCTTTGTGGTCCCAGTCAATCACCTCGATAAGGGACGATAGCTCCTGTGCTAAATCTAAGGCCCGTTGCTGGGTGCGGTTGCTTAGATAGATTTTAGGTACGCCAGCTACCAGCAGTGACACCACGATCGCGCGTGCGGCACCACCGGCTCCCAAAACCAGCACTGGGCCCGCTTGAGGAACCCAGTTTTTGCTGTTGTTTTTTAAATTAGCAATAAATCCGCAACCATCTGTATTATCTGCATTAATCTCACCATCAGCGCCAATTATTAATGTGTTTGCTGCACCAATTTTTGTTGCGCGTTCAGTTTTATGATCAGCAAGCGCCAATGCACTTTCCTTATGCGGCAATGTCACGTTGAAACCTGACAAACCCACTCCAATAAGTAGTCTCACCGTCTGAGAAAACCGCGCAGGCGGAATGTCTATGGCGATATAATCCCCTGAAATTTTGTTGGTTTTCAGCCAGTGGCCGTGCATGCGGGGCGATTTGCTTTGAGCGATAGGATGCCCCAAAACAGCAGCGACCTTTGGAGATTGAAATCCGGCTCCTGCGATATGTTGGTTTAAAAACATGGCTATTGGGGCAATAGAAAGGCCCATGATATCAAACCAGTTACCACGCACCTCAGAAAAGAGGTGGGGCGTTTCTTCGAAATAGTAACCTCCAGCCGAATGTCGGGCATCTGGACATGCTTTTTCAGCATATTCTGAAATCTCATCAACTGTCATCGGGTGCATGGTCATGTGACTCACCGCCACATAACGCCACATTGGCTTGGTATTTTGGTAAATCACATTTGCGGTAATTAGGCGGTGGGTTTTGCCAGACAGGCGGGTGAGGCATTGTTTGAGGTCATCTAATGTGCGCGGTTTTCCAAAGACTTCGCCCTCGAAAGCCAAAATTTGATCACAGCCTATCACCCAACTCTGCGGGTTTTTCATAGAGATTTTTCTAGCTTTATGCTCTGCTAAAGTATCTGCAATATCTCGAGGCATCACCTGTTCGGCGGCTAAAGATCTAGTAATGGCTTCTTCATCAATTTGCGGTGCCATGGATGTAGCTGCGATATGCGCACAACTTAAAATGCGCCGCCGCGTAGTAGATTGAGAAGCTAGAATAAGATCCATTTAGGGTAAACCTGTGGATAAGTTTCGATGTGTCTTGTTATTGAACTGTGGAGGTAATCGTGGTTTATTGCAAATACAAGAATTCAGCCACATTTTCACTTTGCGCCAGGAAGCTTCAGCACTATTATCTTATCTGAATATGTATAAAATTTGCCTGTTGATGTCTTTTAAAATAGATTTAAATACATTTTTTATCAACAGGTTTACATATTTTATTTCCTCCTAATTCCTTATTTTTAAAATATATATATTTTATAGTTTTTAGCATATAATAATTTTTATGCTATGTGAATAAACCAGTGGAGCTTTTTTAATCCACAGAAATAGATTTCCCTACATCTATCTACTAAACTTATATACTATATATATTATTAAAGAAGGATAAGAGCATGCAACGTTAATGGATTATCTAATTGAGTTCTATCCTTGGTTGAAAGCTGGCCACATCATTTCTGTAATTTCCTGGATGGCGGGTATTTTTTATCTCCCAAGGCTTTTTGTACATCACAGTGAAAAAGTGACGACAGGATCTGAAACGGATCTCTTGTTTGTAATGATGGAGTTAAAATTACTCAAGGTGATCATGACCCCAGCGATGATTGCAACATGGGGTTTTGGTGTTGCTATGGCTTTGATACCTGATTTGATTAACTGGGGCGCGATTTGGCCTTGGGTGAAGCTTTTTAGTATTATCACTATGACGGTTTTTCATTTCTGGCTGGCGGGTCGACAGAAAGAGTTTGAACAAAGCCGGAATATTTTAAAGGGTCGAACTTACCGAATTATGAATGAAGTTCCGACTGTTTTACTGCTCGTAATTGTTATTATGGTTGTGGTGCGTCCTTTTTGACATGGAACCTCATATAATTTGACTCGGATGATTGATTTTAGTATCGCTAGAGCACGCCCATTCGGGATGGTAATTTTTCTTAAATATATATGTGATGCTCGACTCTAGTTTGGGCAGGAAGAGACTTCATGACAACTGATCGTGTAACTTTAGGTGAACTGAAGGCAAAAAGCCCTAAAGATTTGCTTTCGATGGCCGAAGAGCTGGAAATTGAAAACGCGTCGACCATGCGTAAAGGCGACATGATGTTTTCAATTTTGAAAGAGCGGGCAGAGGATGGCGCTGAGATTTCAGGGGACGGCGTTTTGGAAGTTCTACAGGATGGGTTTGGCTTTCTAAGATCTCCGGAGGCCAACTACCTGCCTGGTCCAGATGATATTTATGCCTCTCCAGAAATGATCCGCCAGCTTTCATTGCGGACTGGTGATACTGTTGAGGGTATAATTAAGGCTCCTGAGGACACAGAACGTTACTTTGGTATGACTAAAGTAGAGAAAATTAATTTCGAGGACCCAGTGCGCGCACGTCATAAAGTTGCTTTTGAAAACTTGACACCTTTGTATCCAGATGAACGTCTTATTATGGAACTTGATGATCCGACATCGAAGGACCGGTCTGCGCGTATTATTGACCTCGTTGCACCAATTGGGAAAGGCCAGCGGTCCTTGATCGTGGCTCCGCCGCGGACCGGTAAAACGGTATTGTTGCAAAATATCGCCAACTCCATCGAAAAAAACCATCCGGAATGCTATTTGATTGTTTTGTTGATCGATGAGCGGCCGGAAGAGGTTACTGATATGCAGCGGTCAGTAAAAGGCGAAGTCGTCAGTTCTACATTCGATGAGCCAGCTACACGTCATGTTGCAGTGTCTGAAATGGTTATTGAGAAGGCTAAGCGTCTTGTTGAACATAAGCGCGATGTTGTTATTTTGCTGGATTCTATCACCCGCTTGGGCCGGGCATTCAACACAGTGGTCCCATCATCCGGGAAAGTCTTGACCGGTGGTGTGGATGCCAATGCTTTACAGCGTCCAAAACGCTTCTTCGGTGCTGCGCGTAATATTGAAGAGGGTGGGTCTTTGACAATCATAGCAACCGCTTTGATTGATACCGGCAGTCGGATGGATGAGGTAATTTTTGAAGAGTTTAAAGGCACAGGTAACTCAGAGATTGTTTTGGATCGCAAAGTTGCAGATAAGCGCGTATTCCCAGCGATGGATGTATTGAAGTCAGGCACACGTAAAGAAGAGTTGCTGATTGATAAGGTCGATTTGCAGAAAACTTATGTATTGCGCCGAATTTTGAATCCAATGGGCACCACAGATGCAATTGAGTTCCTAATCTCGAAATTGAAGCAAACCAAGTCCAATTCTGAGTTCTTTGATTCAATGAATACATAGAGCTATCTATGGATACTATTTTTGCTCAGGCTACAGCATCAGGACGGGCGGGTGTTACTATCATTCGTCTGTCCGGAGCTCAAGCATTTGATATAGCTTCAAACTATTGTAAAATTCCGCCGGTTGGTAGGACTGGCTTGAGGTCGGTTTTTGCCTTAGATGGCGCGCTGATTGATCAGGCTTTAATCTTATGCTTTGAGGCTGGGGCAAGTTTTACGGGTGAGCGGGTTGTTGAATTTCATGTTCACGGCGGTTTGGCAACGGTCGCTAAGCTGTTGTCGGAGCTGTCGAGCTGTGGCGGCTGTCGCCTAGCTGATCCGGGGGAGTTTACCCGCAGGGCGCTTGAAAATGGTCAGCTGGACTTGAACCAAGTCGAGGCGTTGTCCGATTTAATCGATGCAGAAACTGAATCACAGCGGCAGCAGGCTATCCGTGTCTTGGATGGCAGTTTTGGTGATGCTGGCGAGGCTTGGCGTGGGGACTTGCTCCGTGCCGCAGCGCTTCTGGAGGCCAGTATCGACTTTCCCGATGAGGAAATTCCAGAGGACCTTTATGTTGAGGTTGCCGCATTGGTAAGCCAAACGCAGGTATCAATAGGGGCGATTTTGGAGCGGTCAACGGTTGCTTCCAAAATCAGATCTGGGTTTACGGTGGCGATTGTTGGTGCTCCAAATGTTGGCAAGTCGACCTTACTCAACGCCATTGCTGGACGGCAGGCTGCGATCACATCTGACGTGGCCGGAACGACGCGAGATGTTGTTGAGGTGCGTGTTGACCTCAAGGGCTTGGCAGTGACATTCCTAGACACAGCCGGGCTTAGAAATTCAGAAGACGAAATTGAAAAACTTGGTATATCAATGGCTTATGATAGATCTGATACTGCAGACATTCGCATATTTCTGGTAAAATCCTATAATGAAGACTTGCCATTTTTGGCTCGTTTGGACGACTTTGTCGTGCTGAATAAGGGCGATCAAAGGCTAGCTGACGGCTTGTCAGTGTCGGGAATAACTGGGGTAGGTGTTTCAGAGTTGCTTAAGATGGTTGCAGACAAACTGTTGCAAAAAACACCAACAGATGTGGTTGCTATCCGGGAGCGACAGGTTGCGGGCTTGAGGGCCGCCGAGGTTTCTTTAGTGAAAACACTTAAGTTGACGTCGCAATCACCCCTGCCATTTGAGCTGGCGAGCCAAGAACTCTATTTCGCGTTAAGTGAACTGGATTTTGTTTTTGGTAAGATTGATATAGAATCAGTGCTTGATGAAATCTTCTTGAGTTTTTGCCTTGGGAAGTAGGGGGGGCGTGTTTCACGTGAAACATTTTGATGTAGTTGTAGTTGGTGGAGGCCATGCGGGCTGTGAGGCACTTCATGCCGCTTGCCGATATGGGTTGTCTGTAGCACTTGTGACCCTGGACAAGACTAAGCTAGGCGTAATGTCTTGTAACCCCGCGATTGGTGGTCTGGGTAAGGGCCACCTCGTGCGCGAGATTGACGCGCTTGACGGCATCATGGGCACAGCAGCAGACCTGTCAGGCATCCAGTTTCGACTTTTGAACCGGAGTAAAGGGCCGGCAGTTCAGGGGCCCAGAACTCAATCAGACCGACAGCTTTATTTGGAGGCTATCCAGTCACTGCTGTCTAAACAGGATTTCACACTGGTTCAGGGTGAGGCATCTGCGCTCTTGTCTAGTGGTGATGCGGTGACCGGCGTTCGGCTGGCCGATGGGTCTGAGATCAACGCGCGTTCAGTCATTCTTACTGCCGGTACATTTATGCGCGGTACAATCCACATCGGCGACAAGCGCATTTCTGCGGGCCGTATGGGAGAAAAGGCAGCTGATGAACTTTCGGTGCAGATGGAATCCCTTGGTGCGACTTTCGGGCGGCTAAAAACAGGAACGCCACCGCGGCTCAATGGGGACACGATAGATTGGGAAAGCTTAGAGGTTCAGCCCGCCGATGAAGACCCGGTGATGCTGTCATTCCTATCTAGCGGTCCAACCGCCCAGCAGGTTGGTTGTGGGATTACCCAAACGAACCCACAAACTCATGATATTATCAGAGAAAACCTAGGACGCTCCGCCATGTATGGTGGGCACATAGGGGGCGTCGGTCCGCGCTATTGTCCGTCCATCGAAGACAAAATTACACGGTTTGCGGACAAAACGAGCCATCAAATTTTTCTGGAGCCTGAGGGGCTTCAGACCAACTGTGTGTACCCAAATGGGATTTCAACGTCTCTTCCGGAGGATGTGCAGCATGATTATGTGCGTTCCATAGTGGGTTTGCGGAACGTCGAGATCCTCCAACCTGGCTACGCGATTGAATATGACTTTCTTAATCCCCAGGGTCTTTCTTCAGACCTCGAATCTGGGTTGATGTCTGGTCTGTTTTTAGCTGGGCAGATCAATGGTACCACTGGCTATGAGGAGGCTGCTGCTCAGGGTCTCGTTGCGGCAATAGGTGTTGCAAAACGCTTGAGCGGCGTGGAGTCTGTATGCTTTGATCGCAGCACCAGCTATATTGGGGTTATGATTGATGATTTGACAACTCGGGGGGCCACCGAGCCCTACAGAATGTTTACATCACGCGCCGAGTTTCGCTTAAAGCTACGGGCGGACAATGCCGACCAGCGGCTGACGGAGCGGGGGTATCAGTCGGGCTGCGTATCTGGCGAGCGATATGGTCGGTATCTAAGAAAGCTCGAGCAGCTGGACGCCTGTCGAGCATTATTGTCTGATATGGCAATTTCCCCAAACCAAGCCCGGGTTTCTGGAATTGATCTTGGTTTAGATGGCCGCCGGCGTAATGGTCACGAACTTTTGGCAATTCCTGGCGTATCAACTGACCACCTACTGGCAATTGAGCCGGCGCTGCTCGGAGTGGATTTTGAGTCGCTTATTCAAGCTGGTCGTGAGGCGCTTTATGTCACCTATATTGAGCGCCAAGGTCGTGACATTGAGGCTTTGGCCCGCGACCTAAATGTACAAATTCCTGATGGGTTCGAGTATTCTACAATATCAGGCCTGTCATCCGAGATGATTTCTAAGCTGTCCTTGGCGCGACCACGGTCCCTTGGCGCGGCAAAAAATATCGAGGGCATCACGCCGGCTGCTTTGACGGCTGTTTTGCTACGCCTGAAGTCACACCAACTAAGAAAAGCCATATGAATAAAAGAGCCCACATCATAAAAACCGATGTTTCACGTGAAACACTGGACCGGTTGGAGGCGTTTGTTGCGCTTGTAAAAAAGTGGAATCCGGTCATAAATCTTGTTGCTAAGGGCAGCCTGTCAGACGTTTGGCACCGGCACGTTGAGGATTCTGCCCAAATAATTCTAATGGCCAAACTCGGAGACTATTGGATTGATCTTGGAAGCGGTGGCGGCTTCCCTGGAATAGTCGTTGCAATAATTCTTAAAGAAACGGCGCCGGCCACCAAGGTTGTTTTGATTGAAAGTGATGTGAGAAAAGCGACCTTTTTAAGACAGGCCGCCGCCACTTTGGATCTAAGCTGTGAGATCCACAATGCCCGAATTGAGTCCTTAGACCTACGGCGTGGAGCAACTATTTCTGCCCGCGCTTTAGCGCCGCTACCAAAATTACTTGAACTTGCTGAAAACCTCGTTGAGGAGGGCGGGGTTTGTCTGCTCATGAAGGGGCAAAGTTATCTCGACGAGCTTGCAGACGCGCGAAAAGCGTGGTCATTTGAGTGTGAGGTTATAGAAAGCCAAACAAACGCCGCTGCGGCGGTCCTTAAGATCAGGAATATCCAGCGTGCAGCACAGTAAGCCAAAGATAATTGCAATTGCGAACCAAAAAGGTGGTGTTGGAAAAACGACGACGACCCTAAGCCTGGCCGCGGCCTTTGCGGAAGTTGGTCACAAGGTCTTGGTTATGGATTTGGATCCACAGGGTAACGCGTCAACTGGGCTTGGCTCGGCGGCTGATTCGCGTGAGTTTACAACCTATGATGTTTTGGTTGGCAAAGCCGTGGAGGAGCGATTTATTATACAAACTGATTTTAAAAACCTCTTTCTTATTCCCTCAACGACTGACCTCAGTTCGGCCGACATTGAGTTGGCCAGTACAAAAAACCGAAGTCACCTGCTGCGGTCTGTGTTGAACAATTCAGATTTATCAGCATATGACTATGTATTGTTCGATTGCCCGCCATCACTCAACGTCCTCACCGTAAACGCGCTGATTGCTGCTGACGCTCTCATAATACCCCTTCAAAGTGAGTTTTTTGCGCTTGAGGGGTTGTCTCAACTGCTGATGTCAGTACGCGAGGTGCGAAAACTTGGCAATCCGGACCTTAGAATCGAGGGTGTTTTGCTCACCATGTTTGATGCGCGCAACCGTCTATCGCTGCAGGTTGAAGAAGATGCGCGGGAAAACCTAGGCGAATTGGTCTTTAAAACAGTGATTCCACGCAATGTTCGGATCAGTGAGGCGCCATCATTTGCAATGCCGGTTTTAAGTTATGACAGCAAATCTAAGGGCGCAGAGGCCTATCGTGCTCTAGCGCAAGAAGTGCTGTTACGTCGGAGCTAACGAGTTAGGAAATAAAATGGCCAACACCACAAAACTTCAGCGCGGCTTGGGCCGTGGGTTGTCAGCACTGATGGCTGACATCGAACCAATAGCGACTGAAACATCATCGAGCGCATCCGCCAGCAGAGCGGAGTCCTTCGTTCCAATCGAGAAAATTCATCCAAATCCGGATCAGCCGCGCCGTCATTTCGATACTGACGATCTGAATGATCTGGCCGGATCCATACGCTCAAAGGGAATTATTCAACCGCTTGTCGTGCGCGCACACCCCAGCAAAGCAGGAGAGTTTGAAATTGTTGCTGGCGAACGGCGCTGGCGGGCATCTCAGATGGCGCAATTGCACCAGCTGCCAGTTGTCGTTATGGAGTTTTCTGACCTCGAAGTTCTTGAAATTGCCATCATCGAAAACATCCAACGGGCTGATCTTAACCCAATTGAGGAGGCCAATGGATATCGCCAACTCATTGATAGGTTTGGCCATACGCAAGAGCAAATGGCCGTGGCAATTGGTAAATCACGCCCCCATATTGCGAACAATTTAAGGCTTTTGGCGCTTCCAGATGATGTTCAGGCGCTGGTTGTGATGGGAAGGCTCTCCAGCGGCCACGCACGCGCACTCATAACAGCGCCGAACGCCTCTGAATTGGCGCAGATAGCGGTAAGTCGCGGCCTCTCTGTGCGGCAAGTTGAGAAACTGGTGCGAGAGCCGAAAGTGCTGAGAAAAAGCGGGTTAACGCGGCCGGGCAAGGATGCCGACACCAGGGCGCTAGAGGGCGATCTGTCGGCGGCTTTGAAGATGGGCGTTTCGATTGCACATAATCCGGATCAAGAGGGCGGCTCGGTCACAATTCGCTATCGAGATCTTGAACAACTTGATGAACTTTGCCGGCACCTTGCCGGTCTTTAAAACATTAACGTGGAAACCAGTTGATTCAACAGAGGGCGACCACTTTGGGTGGTCCTTAAACGATCTTCATTTACTGCAATAAGGCCCAGATCAAGCAGGTGGGTCGGAACCGTGATAGGCGCGCCAGCAATCGCTTCAATTCGGGACAGGGAAATTCCATCCTGCATCCTCAGGCCCATCATGATCAATTCATTTGCATGATCGCTTCGCGACAGGGGCTGTGATGCCACTGTTCCGCTTGATGTCACCGAAACCCTGTCCAGCCAAGCTTTCGGCGCGAGGGCTGTTTGGGTGGCGACGCGTTGTCCGCTGGAGGTCAACCGACCATGGGCTCCGGGGCCGATTCCAATATAATCACCACCCCGCCAATAAATAATATTATGGCGTGACTCCAATCCCTTAGTAGCGTAATTAGATACTTCATAGGCCTGCAATCCGGCGGCAGCGCAGACCTCGTTTGTGAGATCAAACATATCAGCAGACAGATTTTCATCGGGTAAGCCACGCAGCTTGCCGGCTTCGGCGCGAAAACCAAATGCTGTGCCGGGCTCAATAGTGAGTTGATAGAGCGACAAGTGCCCGTCGCTTAATAAAATGGCCTCATCTAGTTCTTTGTGCCAATGTGATAACAATTGATCTTGCCGCGCATAAATCAAATCAAAGCTAACACGACCAAAATTCTTCTTGGCAATCTTCAGGGCGGTCATCGCCTCACTCACAGAATGAAGCCTACCAAGCCGTTTTAGGTCTGGGTCATTGAGGGCCTGAATTCCCATCGATATGCGATTAACGCCCGCAGCCTGAAATCCCGCGAAGCGCGACGCTTCTACAGAAGAGGGGTTCGCTTCAAGTGTAATTTCAATGTCATTCGCCGGGACCCAATGTTCCAGGGCGCGCGCAATTAAGTTCCCTACCATGGCTGGCGGCATCAAGCTGGGCGTGCCACCGCCAAAGAATATGGAGTTTAAAAGACGCCCCCGGGTCAGCTCAGCGTGGCGATCCAACTCAGCGATGAGAGCAGCTTCCCAGACGTTATCATCTATATCGGTGCTGACGTAGGAGTTGAAGTCACAATAGGGGCATTTAGCCTCACAAAACGGCCAATGGATATAAAGCCCAAACCCACCATGGCGCCAATCTTCACTCAAGACAACCAACCACCAATTTTGCAAAAGCATCGGATCTATGGGTAAGTGGTTGTTTCTGTTCACTAAGCATCTCTGCAAAGGTTATGTCATACCCATCTGGCTGAAACATCGGATCAAAACCAAAGCCATGTGAGCCGCGCATTGGCCAAACCACTTGTCCGGGCGTACTCCCTTCGAAAACCTCATCATGCCCGTCAGGCCAGGCCAAACAAAGGGTGCATTGGAACTTTGCGTGACGTGGGTGTGGTGCGTCTGCGGTCTCGAGTTTATCCCAAAGCCTGGTCATTGCGAGCACGAAGTCACGACCATTTGGTGTTTCAGCCCAATCGGCCGTATAAACTCCGGGCGCGCCATCTAAAGCATCAACAGAAATCCCGCTGTCATCGGATAGGGCTGGCAGGCCAGAGGCCTTCGCGGCAAAATGCGCTTTTAAACGAGCATTGCCTGCGAAGGTGGTTTCTGTTTCTTCTGGCTCCTCCAGCCCGAGATCACCAGCGCTCAAACACTCAATACCGAAGGGCTCTAGGAGCACCTGAATCTCGCGCAGTTTGCCCCTATTGTGGCTCGCCAAAACGATTTTTGAGTCTGTGAGTTTGCGCATCAGCTGACAGCCGCCAGCTGGGCCGAAACTAATTGTGAAACACCCACTTCTGCAAGGTCCATTAATTGGCCCATTTGGTCCCGTGAAAAGGCAGAACCCTCAGCTGACATTTGGACCTCAACGATTTTTCCAGAACCCAGCATCACGAAGTTGCCATCAACGCCGGCTTCGCTGTCTTCTGGATAATCGAGATCCAAAACCGCTTGACCCGCATAAATGCCACAACTGACAGCCGCAACGGGATCCAACAGCGGATCGCTTTGAATGTCACCAGCCCTCATCAGCTTTTGTACCGCCAACTTCAATGCAACCCAACCCCCGGTGATTGCAGCACAGCGCGTGCCCCCATCTGCCTGGATTACATCACAGTCAATGCTGATCTGACGTTCACCCAAGGCTGAGCGATCGACGCCCGCGCGCAGACTGCGACCAATCAGGCGCTGAATTTCTTGAGTGCGTCCTGACTGGCCATTTTTGGCCTCCCTGCGCATCCGCGTGTGTGTTGCACGTGGCAGCATGCCATATTCAGCTGTTACCCAACCCAGCCCAGAGTTGCGCAGAAATGATGGGATACGCTCTTCAAGGCTCGCAGTGCATAAGACGTGGGTGTCCCCAACTTTGATCAAACAAGATCCCTCTGCGTGACGGGTGACCCCCGTTTCGATCACAATGTTGCGCATTTGATTTAATTCTCTATTGGATGGTCGCATGGCTTGTCCTCTCAGTGTTCATGGGCGAATATGCGATGCGCACCCCAAATGGCAAGGGCTAGGTGAATGGATTCGTCTACAGAACTATTTTCAGAACTGGATGCTCGCAGCCGCGAGGTGTTTCAGAGGGTCGTGGAGAGCTATCTTTCTTCTGGTGAACCTATGGGCAGTAATACCCTGACTCAGCAGATGAACCAGCAAGTAAGCGCCGCAACAATACGTAACGTAATGAAAGATTTAGAGTTTTTGGGACTTCTCGACAGTCCACACACATCGGCAGGTCGTAAGCCAACAGAGATGGGCCTGCGGATGTTTGTTGATGGCATCATGGAGGTCGGAGATCCCGATGAGGCGGATCAACGAAAACTTGCCGCCACGATGGATGAAGGTGACAGCATCACAAACATGCTAGACCGTATGTCCAACGCACTTTCAGGCTTAACGCATGGTGCTTCATTAGTGCTTGCGCCAAAAAAATCTTCGCCCATAAAGCACATTGAGTTTGTGTCTTTAGCTACCGATCGCGCGCTGGTGGTCTTGGTGTTCGCAAATGGAGAGGTCGAAAACCGTGTTTTTCTACCACCCCTTGGCCAAACCCCAAGCCAAATGCGCGAAGCGGCGAACTTTTTGAACGCCGTTGGGCAGGGGAAAACTCTGCAGGAGCTTCAGTCATCCGTAATTTGGGAAATTAAAAAACACCGTTCTGAGTTGGACGCACTGACAGCTAGCCTTGTCGAGGCTGGAGTCGCGGTAATGCAGAATGCAGGCGGCGACAATGAGCGGTTGATCGTGCGCGGCAGATCGAATCTTTTGGAAGCAGCGGGCACTACTGAGGACTTGGAGCGGGTGCGGGTGCTGTTTGATGACCTCGAACGCAAGCGAGATATTGCAGAATTCCTGCAATTAACCGATGAAGGAGAGGGGGTTCGCATTTTTATTGGCTCTGAGAACAAACTATTTTCACTTTCGGGTTCCTCTTTGGTGGTTTCTCCCTATATGAACGCTGACCGAAAGGTAGTTGGTGCTATTGGTGTAATCGGACCCACACGTTTGAATTATGGCAGGATTGTGCCAATTGTAAATTATACCGCCCAGATGGTTGGGCGAGTTTTATCTGATCGAGGTTAGGTCCGGATGGCGATAGAAAATGAAGAAGACTTTCTCCAAGACATAAGTCTTGCTGAGGAGGAAGAATATGGTGACGAAGAGTATACCGAAGATGAGCTTGAACTTGACGCCCTGCGCGCCGAGCGTGATGCGCTGAAAGACAAGTGGATGCGCGCCCTGGCCGATGCTGAGAATTCGCGAAAACGCAGCGAGAGAGATCGCAGAGAAGCGGAAAGTTATGGTGGCTCCAGGCTTGCCCGTGATTTGCTGCCGGTCTATGACTATCTCAAGCGAGGCCTAGAGGTTTCTACGGATGAGCAACGTGAGGTTGCCGTTGCCTTGATTGAGGGTGTCGAGTTGACCATGCGTGAACTCGTCAATGTTTTCAAAAAACACGGCATTGAGCCCATTGTGCCGAAGATTGGTGATCGTTTTGATCCACAAGATCATGAGGCAATGTTTGAAGCCCCGATTCCGGGCACAAAAGCAGGGGACATTATTCAGGTGATGGCTGAGGGCTTTATGTTACACGACCGTTTGTTGCGACCGGCTCAGGTTGGCGTATCGTCGACACCGGGCTAAAAACCTTTTTATGTCATTTGGGCGGCCTTGGCCGCCCATTTTAGTTTTGCAGCTTTGCTTTCAGTGCATAGATTAAATCAAGCGCCTCCTTTGGGCTGAGCGCATCTGGTTGAATATCCACCAAAGCATCTTCAAGCGCAGAAGGCCGCATGGGAGCTACGGTTGCCACTGCTGAAAATAGTGGCAGATCATCGATGAGAGCCTTTTGCTTGCTGTGGCCCTTGCGCTCCCCGCGCTCCAATGCTTCCAGCACCACCCTTGCCCGCTCCAACACGGATTGAGGCAAACCTGCAAGCTTAGCGACCTGCACTCCGTAAGACCGATCTGCTGCCCCTTTTTTAACTTCGTGCAAAAACACGACATCACCCTGCCATTCGCGGACGGTTACAGTGGCATTGTCCACGTGGTCCAGCTTTGCCGAAAGCTGTGTGAGTTCGTGATAGTGGGTTGCGAATAATGCGCGGCACCTGTTGACATCATGTAGATGCTCAAGCGTGGCCCAAGCGATGGAAAGCCCATCATAGGTTGAGGTCCCCCGCCCAATCTCGTCCAGAATAACCAACGCACGATCATCGGCTTGATTCAAAATCGCGGCAGTTTCCACCATTTCAACCATAAATGTGGACCGACCACGCGCCAAATCATCTGCTGCTCCGACCCGACTGAAAATCTGTGAAACAACCCCAATCTCTGCTCGGGCTGCGGGCACATAGGATCCAGCCTGCGCGAGCAAGGCAATCAGCGCATTTTGTCGTAAAAACGTAGATTTACCAGCCATATTGGGACCGGTCAGCAACCAAATCATATTTTCCGCACCCTTGAGCGTGCAATCATTGGCAACAAAAAGAGAGGATGACTGGGCTTTGAGTGCGGCTTCAACCACGGGGTGACGACCCTGCTCAATCACAAAATCTCGACTGTTGTTTAAAATGGGCCGCACCCAGCCCCTGTTCATTGCCAATTCAGCGAATGCAGAAGCCACGTCAATCTCTGCAATGGAAGCTGCGAGCGCTTGAAGAACCACCGCGTGGTCCAAAATCGTTTGGCGCAGGCCTTCAAAAACTTCCAACTCTAAACCGGTTACACGACCTGCGGCGTTTAGGATTTTGGTTTCTAATTCTCCCAAATCAACCGTGGTAAAGCGCACTGCATTGGCTGTGGTTTGTCGGTGAATAAAGGTTTCATTTAAGGGCGCTGTAAGCATGCGTTGGGCGTGGGCAGCGGTGGTTTCGATGAAATAGCCAAGCACGTTGTTGTGTTTTATTTTCAGGGTGGTGACGCCAGAAAGAGTCGCGTAATCTGCCTGCATACCGGCAATAACTGAGCGCGCCTCATTGCGCAGAGACGTTACCTCGTCCAGCTCAGCTGAATAACCCGTTGCCACAAACCCACCATCACGCGTCATAAGGGGGGGGTTGGCCACAAGTGCTTGGTCCAGCTCTGACAATAGCGCGTCATTACCCACCAAGTCAGCCTTTGATCCCTCCAAAAGTTTCGGTAGATCGTGCTTTTCTAGTAACCCATAGACTTTAGCCGCCTGGGTCATCCCGTTGCCTAAAGACACCAGATCACGCGGCCCGCCCCGTTCAAGTGCCAGGCGTCCGAGGGCCCGTTCAATGTCTGGAAGCTGCTTCAAAGCGTTGCGTAGGGCTGAACGCACCCCGCTGTTTTCACAAAAAAACTGAACAGATGATGTTCGCTCATCAATTACGTCCAATCGTTGTGAGGGCGTTGTTACGCGGCGATATAGCAAGCGCGCTCCAGCTGCTGTGACCGAGCGATCAACAACAGACAGCAAGGAGCCGCTTTTTTCACCTGATAGGGTTTGAGTGAGCTCAAGATTTCTGCGGGTTGCAGCATCAATTGCCACAAAATTATCACGGGTTTCGCACTGGGGTTGACGCAGTAGGGGCAGTTGTCCCTTTTGGGTGGTGGTAAGGTATTCTATTAGCGCTCCAAGCGCTGCTATGTCTGCGCGGCCAAAGTCACCTAAGCCATCCAGCGTGCTGACATCAAAAGCATTGGCTAGCCGCTCAACACCAGTCGCACTGTCGAACATAGTTTGCGCCAATGGTGTCGATGAGGCGCCAGAATCAGCAATGACCTCCAGCAATTCAGGCGTTGCTGTGTCTGAAATCAAAACCTCCGCTGGAGCAAGGCGCGCGAGTTCAGGGCCGAGCCGCATCACGGGGCACGGGCTATAGCGGACATCACCTGTTGATATATCCAGCCAGGCCAAACAACTTTGATCCCGGACTTGGGCAAAGGCGGCTAGAAAGTTGCTTTGGCGGGGATGCAGCAGAGTGTCTTCGGTGAGGGTTCCTGGTGTCACAAGGCGAACCACCCCACGCCTCACGACGGATTTAGCACCCCTCTTTTTGGCCTCCTTTGGGTTTTCCAGCTGCTCACAAACCGCAACACGAAAGCCTTTTCGAATAAGATTTAGCAGATAACCCTCGGCCGCATGTACAGGGACACCGCACATTGGTATGTCGTTGCCAAGATGTTTGCCGCGTTTGGTCAGAGTAATATCAAGAGCCTGTGCCGCCGCGACAGCATCATCAAAGAACAATTCATAAAAGTCGCCCATCCGGTAAAACAGCAATGCAGTAGGATACTCTTCTTTTATTTCAAAAAACTGCGCCATCATTGGCGTAACGGAATGGTCAGGCTTAGTCACAGATTAATCTCCATTTGCTGCCAGTATTAGGCAAAACCTGTCCTGAAAGGAAGCGGTGATCCTGCTGTGCTTGTGGATAGATGGGGCGACGTCGCAGGCTCCGCCAATTATGTGGTAAAAACATACCCTATGACTGCTGTATCGCTGCTAGATGTGGGGCCATGTACAAATTTATTAGTACGCAATACCATTGGTAGTATTAAATACGTTCGTGTAGGCCTAGCAATAAAAATTAGATTTGCACCAATATGAAATATAGTTTAATATTAAACTAATTAATAATTGGAGTTTTGTGATGGCCAATAATAAAGTAACAGATGCAGATGCACTGGCGTACCACTTGGAGCCAACACCAGGTAAATTCGAAATCACTTCAACGGTGCCCATGACAACGCAGCGCGATCTTTCGCTCGCCTATTCTCCTGGCGTAGCTGTTCCTTGTTTGGCAATCGCTAAAAACCCTGAGCTAGCCTATGATTACACCAACAAAGGTAATTTAGTAGCCGTAATTTCCAACGGCACAGCCGTTTTGGGTCTAGGCAACCTTGGCGCTTTGGGTAGTAAGCCAGTAATGGAAGGCAAGGCGGTTTTATTTAAACGCTTTGCCGACGTGAACTCCATCGATATTGAGCTCGACACAGAAAACCCAGATGAATTTATCAATGCTGTTAAGTTGATGGGACCTACATTTGGTGGCATCAACCTGGAAGATATCAAGGCTCCGGAATGTTTCATCATTGAGCAAGCGCTAAAAGAGGTCATGGATATCCCCGTGTTTCATGATGACCAACACGGTACAGCTGTGATTTGTGCCGCTGGTCTGATCAATGCATTGCACCTGTCTGGTAAGCTTGTCCAGGACGCAAAAATCGTATTGAATGGGGCAGGCGCAGCGGGCATTGCTTGTATTGAGCTGCTCAAGTCTATGGGCGCCAAGCACAACAACTGTGTGGTTTGCGATACCAAGGGTGTGATTTACCAAGGTCGTACTGAGGGCATGAACCAGTGGAAATCTGCTCACGCCATTTCTACAGAGCAGCGTACACTGGACGAAGCCATGGTTGGTGCGGATGTGTTCTTGGGCGTTTCCGTGAAAGGTGCTGTTACTCTAGAGATGGTGGCCAGCATGGCACCAGACCCTGTGATCTTTGCGATGGCCAACCCAGATCCAGAGATCACTCCGGAAGAAGTGCATGAAGTTCGCCCTGATGCGATTGTGGCCACCGGCCGCTCTGATTATCCAAACCAAGTAAATAACGTTCTGGGTTTTCCATATCTGTTCCGTGGCGCATTGGACATTCATGCCCGCGCGATCAATGATGAGATGAAAATTTCTTGTGCGCGTGCTTTGGCAGAATTGGCCCGAGAAGAAGTGCCGGATGAAGTGGCTTTGGCCTATGGCACAAAGCTTAGTTTTGGCCGTGATTACATTATTCCCACACCATTTGACCCACGCTTGATCTACCGCATTCCACCGGCCGTTGCCAAGGCGGGCATGGATACAGGCGTGGCACGGCGACCGATTGTGGATATGGCTGGCTATGAGCTGTCGCTCAAAACCCGGATGGACCCAACCGCCAGCATCCTTCGCGGCATCAATGCCCGGGCCCGCTCTGCGCAGGCTCGGATGATTTTTTCAGAGGGTGATGACGAGCGTGTTTTGCGCGCGGCGGTTATGTATCAACGCCAAGGCTTTGGCAAATCCATTATTGTTGGCCGTGAAAAAGACGTGCGCGCCAGGCTCGAGGCCGCAGGCCTTGGGGATGCAGTGGACGAGTTGGAAATCGTGAACGCGGCCAACACCGAGCATTTGGATAGCTATAAGGAATATCTATATCAGCGATTGCACCGGAAGGGCTTCGATCAAACGGACATTCACCGGCTTGCTTCGCGCGATCGCCACGTGTTTGGTTCACTGATGCTTGCGCATGGCCACGGTGATGGCTTGGTCACCGGCGTGACCCGCAAGTCCGCCCATGTGCTGGACTTGATCAGCCATGTTTTTGATGTGGGTCCACATGATGGTGCGGTTGGGGTTACGGCTGTTTTGTCGAAAGGCAAAATTGTTTTAATCTCGGATACTTTGGTCCATGAATGGCCAGATGAAAACGACTTGGCTGATATTGCTGAGCGTGGCGCCAGCGTGGCGCGAGCCTTGGGGCTTGTGCCTCGGGTGGCTTTTGTTAGCTTCTCTACCTTTGGTTATCCAATCTCTGAGCGGGCCGAAAAAATGAGAATTGCCCCCGAAGTTCTGCAACAACGGGGTGTTGATTTCGAATTTGAAGGCGAGATGGCCATTGACGTGGCACTGAACGTTGAGGAAATGAAGAAATACCCCTTCAGTCGCCTGACTGGCCCAGCCAATGTTTTGGTTGTGCCCGCAAGGCACTCGGCGTCCATCTCGGTCAAGCTCATGCAGGAAATGGGTGGTGCGACGGTTATTGGCCCAATTTTGACAGGCATCGACAAACCAATTCAGATTTGCTCAACCATTTCCTCGGTGAACGATATTTTGAACATGGCGGTTATTGCGGCCTGCAATATTCGATGACATTCTGAAACTTTGGCTAAATCAATGCCGATTATTTTTACCAGGGGCCGCATATCCCGGCGCTAGGGCAAACCCTCGCCACCACGACGCCTGAGCGTGGCCTAGGTGGCAAGGGGGCCAATCAATCGGTTGTTATAGTAAAGGCCGTGGTTGACGTGGTGAACCTGGGCGCTGTTGGGATGGATGGCCAATGGTTGCTAGATCGCTTGTTGTGTCTGGGCGTGGATGTGGCCGCGATTGAACAGCTTGACTGCCCATCTGGCCATGGGATCATCAACGTTGCCGCAGATGGCGAAAATGCAATCACACTCTTTCAGGGCGCAAATGTGGTGCTAGGGCTTTATCGGATCCAAGCTGTGCTGGGTGGTATATCCGCTCAAGATTGGCTGGTTTTACAGAACGAAACATTACATCAGCGCGTGGCCGCAGCGCTTAAAGTAACAAGGCCTGAAACCGCAGACGCGATCCTGGACCTTGCAGAGGTAATGGCGCCTTCGGAATAACCGCACCGATTCCACTTACCCCACCAACACTTTTAAAATCTGAGTCCACGTACTAATAACACATCCCTGTGACAATAAAGATTTGAATGTCGCGGGCTGGGGTGACAGCAGCCCGTGTGAGCGGCGCAGCGCAAAGCAGAATAAACTTCAGCTTCATAGTAGACCCCTTCTTAATTTCAGATAACCTTCACCACGGCTGGAGAAATAACAGCACACCACTGTGTGACGTCACGAATGTTTTACCCCTTGGCGGGAAATGTTTCACAGCCTACTGTTCTAAATATGACAGATCATGTAACAACCCACCAGGCCGCGGAAGATGCCCGCAATGAAAACATCCAGATATACCTGAACGGTGTGCTGGTCCCCAAAGAGCGCGCTTTGATCAGCGTCTATGACAGCGGATTTATGCTGGGGGACGGCGTTTGGGAGGGGTTGCGGCTTTACAACGGCACTTGGGCCTTTCTCGATGAGCATATGGACCGGTTGTTTGATGCAGCCAAGGCTGTTGATATTGATCTTGGGTTGGACCGTGCGGAGGTGGTGCAAGTTCTGTACGACACTCAAACCGCCAACAATATGTACACCGATGCCCATGCTCGCCTTATGGTGACGCGTGGCGTGAAGAGGCGACCGTTCCAGCACCCCGCCTTGTCACAATCTGGTCCCACCTTCACGATCATCATGGAGCACTCACAGCCCAGCCTGCCACGTGGCATTAGATTGGCGACCGTACCACATATGCGCGGCTTGCCGATGACACAGGACCCCAAGCTAAACTCCCACTCGAAGCTCAACTGTATCTTGGCCTGTATAGCGGCGGAAAAGGCGGGGGCGGATGAGGCCTTGATGCTAGATGTGCATGGCTTTGTGAATACCACCAATGCCTGCAACTTTTTCATCGTGCGCAAGGGGGTGGTTTGGACCAGCACGGGTGATTATTGCATGAACGGAATCACCCGGCAAAAGGTGATAGACCTGTGCCGGGAGAGCGATATCCCCGTGTATGAGAGAAATTTTAGCTTGGTAGATACTTATGGCGCTGACGAGGCTTTCCTCACTGGGACCTTTGGCGCGCAAACGCCTGTGATTGAGTTAGATGGCCGCGCAATTGGGGGTGGTGGCATGGGGCCAGTGACCACACGCATCCGCGGGCTTTATAAAGACTTGATTGCAAAGGTCACGACATGAGGCTTGCCATGTGGTCTGGGCCGCGCAACCTATCCACGGCCATGATGTATGCCTTCGGCAATCGCGTTGATACCGCAATTGTGGACGAGCCATATTACGGGGCATATTTGCACCACTCCGGTGTTGAACACCCCATGAATGCAGAGGTTCTGAGTAGTCTGCCTCATGAGCCCGAAGCGATCCGCGCCTATGTGACCAGCCCGGTGCCTGATGGGCTTAAAATATGGTATCAAAAGCAATTGACCCATCACATGTTGCCACAATTCTCTTTGGATTGGGTTGCCCAGCAAAAAAATGTGTTTTTGATCCGTGAGCCTGCCCGGGTGATTGCAAGCTATGAGCGTAAACGCGAAACGTTGGCGCTTGAAGATCTTGGATTTTTACAACAAAAGCGGATCTATGATTATTGTGTGGCGCTGGGCCAGAGCCCTATTGTCTTAGATAGCGATGATATTTTGGCCGACCCCCCAGCGATGCTTGCAGCGCTGTGTGCAGAGCTTGGTATTGCATTTGATCCAGCAATGCTCAGCTGGACGGCGGGGCCACGCGCGGAAGATGGGGTTTGGGCTGCGCATTGGTATGACGCGGTGCATCAATCCACAGGTTTCGGCGCCGCGCCGGGACCTGTTCCGACCGTTGGGCATGAATTCGTGGAGATTTTAAAGCAAGCGCAAAAAATTTACCAACAATTTGAAGTTTTAAAACTGGGAGTGTGACCAATGGAGGCTCCCAGATTAACTAGGGCGATTGGGGCTGAGATTATTGGGGGGGATGTTACGAATGATGAGGATTGGTCTGAAATAAGGCTGGCCTTTATCGACCATGCGGTCATTATTATCCGCGCACAGTACATCAGCGCTGATGTCCACATTTATTTTGCCAGCCGTTGGGAGCAGATAAACGAAAATCGATTTTTCACTCCACATTCTGATGTCCTAAATATTGCCTTGGTGCTGAAAGAGGCGGACCACACCTAGGCGATTGGGGCGTGTGTGGCATACGGATCATTCCTATGGCTTTGCGTTGGCGATGTGCTTGATCCTATATGCGATTGATGTGCCGCCCTATGGTGGCGACACCTGTTTCACCTCCATGTAGGCGGCCTCTTTTGGGCTGAGCGCGCCGCTTAAAACCTTGATCAACGGGCTGAGCGCAGAACATTTATCGTGCCATGTGTTTGATGAAGCAAAGGGTAGTGATGTCGTGCACTCAATGGTGCTAAAGCACCCGCCTTCAGGCCAACCCGCCCTTTACGTGAACCCACAGTTTACCACTAAGATTTTAGGCCTGTCGGAAATTGAGTCAGCCGGGCTTTTGAAAACGCTTTTGACCATTGCCTGCGCCCATACATACAATGCCGCATCAGGTATGGTAGCGATGACATTGCCATGTGGGATAACCGCGGGACATGGCACAAAAGGCCGTCGCTGCTTAATGCATCGCATTACGGTAGAGGGCTGTGCGTTGCTTGACTGTTATCTATAGAGCGGAAAGCCTAGGGCACCCGCTCTCGTTCAATGTCTAGAGATCAGCCGACGCGGTTTTTGCGCGCGGCCAAGAGCTTTAGGCGTAGGGCGTTGAGTTGGATAAATCCGGCCGCATCTTTTTGATCATAAGCGCCTGCATCATCTTCAAAGGTCACATGGGCCTCGGAATAAAGGCTGTAATCAGACCAACGGCCCACGGTGCGCGCGGAGCCTTTGTAGAGCTTCAAGCGAACTGTACCTGTGACATGCTCTTGAGATTTATCGATCATAGCCTGCAGCATTTCACGCTCTGGGCTGAACCAAAAACCATTGTAGATCAGCTCTGCATATTTGGGCATCAGTTCATCCTTCAAATGCGCCGCGCCGCGATCAAGGGTGATGGACTCAATGGCGCGGTGCGCTTCCAAAAGCAAAGTACCGCCGGGTGTTTCATAGATCCCACGTGATTTCATGCCTACAAAACGGCCTTCAACTAGATCAAGCCGTCCAACGCCATGCTTACCTCCGAGCGTGTTGAGCTCTGTGAGAATTGTGGCCGGGGACATTACAACACCGTTGATCGAAACCGCATCGCCAGCCTCAAAGCCAATTTCAACATATTCGGGTGTATCTGGCGCATCTTCTGGGTTCACGGTGCGCTGGTAGACATATTCTGGGGCTTCCATAGCTGGATCTTCCAACACTTTACCTTCTGAAGAGGTGTGCAGCAGATTAGCGTCCACACTAAACGGTGCTTCGCCCCGTTTGTCTTTGGCGATTGGGATTTGGTTTTTCTCAGCAAAACTGATTAACTTTGTGCGGCTGGAGAGATCCCATTCGCGCCAAGGGGCAATTACTTTGATATCGGGGTTAAGGGCATAGGCTGCCAGCTCAAACCGCACTTGATCATTGCCTTTGCCGGTGGCGCCATGGGCCACGGCATCAGCACCTTCAATGGCTGCGATCTCAACTAGACGTTTGGAGATCAGTGGCCGTGCTATGGAGGTGCCGAGTAGGTAAAGGCCCTCATAAAGCGCATTGGCGCGAAACATTGGAAATACGAAATCACGCACAAACTCTTCGCGAACATCTTCGATGTAGATGGATGAAGCCCCCATCAGTTCGGCTTTGGCGCGCGCAGGTTCTAGCTCTTCACCTTGACCGAGATCAGCAGTGAAGGTCACAACTTCGCAACCGTATTCGATTTGCAACCATTTCAGAATGATTGAGGTGTCTAATCCGCCCGAATAGGCCAGGACAACTTTCTTAGGGGCTGACATGCGTTTTCCAATCCAAATGTGTCGTAGTGTGATCCGCGCGGAGGTACCTGATTTTTGTTTGCGCGGCAAGTTGGTGGAGCGTAATTTTCAGGAAGGCTGCGGCCTTTATCTCACTGGGCGCAATAAATCGCGAGTTGACCTAAAACTTGCGTATTTTTGCGGTTTCGGTCACTAGTCCGCAGTATGACAAACTTTAGTATACAGGCTGCTGAGGCCACTCAACGCATGCGGGAATTATTCGCCGCAACACCGCTGCAGCGCAATGATCATTTGTCGAATGTCTATGGTGCCGATATTTGGCTTAAGCGCGAAGATCTTTCGCCCGTGCGCTCCTATAAATTACGGGGTGCTTATAACGCGATGGGCAAGCAAGTGGACAAAGAGGTGTTCGTTTGCGCCAGCGCGGGCAATCATGCTCAGGGCGTGGCGTTCGTGTGCGAACATTTGCGCAAAAAAGGTGTGATCTTCATGCCAGTGACCACACCGCAGCAAAAGATTGGTAAGACTCGATTATTTGGTGGCGATTGGGTCGAGGTCCGCCTAGTGGGTGACTATTTCGACGATACGCTGCGGGCAAGCCAAGCCTATTGTGAGGAGGTCGGTGGGCACTTCCTATCCCCCTTTGATGATCAAAACGTGATCGAGGGGCAGGCGACTGTGACCCATGAGATGCTTGAGCAATTGGGTCGGGCGCCTGACATACTGATCTTACCTGTAGGCGGCGGCGGCCTGTCCTCCTCTGCGCGTCGTCTTTTGACAGAGCGTGCCCCTGAGACAGAAATATTCTATGTGGAGCCTGAGGGAGGAAAAAGCCTTGCGGCGGCTGTGGCAGCAGGGGAACCCACAACGATTACGAAGGTGGATAACTTTGTAGATGGTGCAGCTGTAGCCCGGATCGGGGAACATACTTTTGCGGCCCTAAAAGGGATTGATGCGGATCATGTTTTGGCCATCCCAGAGGACCGCATCTGCACGACGATTTTGGAAATGCTAAATGTTGAAGGCGTGGTACTGGAGCCTGCTGGGGCTTTGGCTCTGGATGCTTTGAAAGACCTGAAAGACGAGATCAAAGGCAAAACGGTTGTTTGCGTGTCCTCCGGTGGAAACTTTGACTTTAAGCGTCTGCCAGAGGTTAAAGAACGCGCCCAGCGCTATGCGGGTATGAAAAAATATTTCATTTTGCGATTGCCGCAGCGGCCCGGGGCCTTGAAAGACTTTTTGGGTCTTTTGGGTCCAGATGATGATATCTCGCGTTTTGAATATCTCAAAAAATCGGCGCGAAACTTTGGGACGGTGTTGCTTGGTATTGAGACCTCAACTCCAGAAAACTTTACGAGCCTGTCGGAGCGCCTAGAAGCCGCTGGAATGTCGATTCGTGATATCACTGGGGATGAGGCGATGGTCGATCTGATCATTTAAGCCTGGATTTTAGCCCTAAAGGCCAAAGAACCGAGCAACCGCATGGCGATCCCCTGCGTTTGTCAAGCGGTTCATTGCACCCTCGATTGGCAAAACAACAGGGCAATGATCTGGCTCAGGCGGGGCCGCGTATCGTCTAACTGGCTGTGCGGTGTAAAGCGTGCAGATTTTTTCTGCCCAAAGATCATAATCTGGCATGAATACGTAACGTTTGAAGCGAAAAAATACCCGCGGCTGGGTGATATGCCATCCGGTTTCCTCAAAAACCTCACGATACAGCGCTTGTAGGGGCTGCTCTCCAGGATCCACGCCGCCGCCAGGCAATTGATATTCGTTATGTATTCCAGCCTGGAAGGTTGTGAGAATCCCCCCCGAATGGGGCAAAATTGCATAGACACCGGGACGGCGCGTGTAGCGGCGATTGGGGTCTGGGGTGGTGCCAAAACGTTGCAATCTGCTCTCCAATGGTTGGTGTTTGCCTAGACGAGCTTATATGGACAAGTTAAGGCAAGGCCAATCGATAGAAAGAAATTATGACACGTTCTAGAAAAATTAGTTGGGATGATACGGTATTGCCGTTTCAATTGGACGCATCAGACATTCGTGGTCGTGTAGCGCGACTCGATGGGGTTTTGGACCAAGTGCTGGACCAGCATGACTATCCGCCAGTTGTTGAAGCGCTGGTGGCTGAGATGGCCCTGCTGACCGCCCTAATTGGCCAAACCATGAAGCTGCGCTGGAAGCTATCGCTTCAGGTGCGTGGCAGTGGTGGGGTGCGCTTGATTGCGACGGATTATTATGGACCGACAGATGATGGTCAGCCCGCACGCATTCGCGCCTATGCGAGCTTTAATGCCGAGGCACTTGATGTTGATGCAGGTGGATTTGAGCAAATTGGGAATGGGTATTTTGCAATCTTGATTGACCAAGGCCAAGACATGACGCCCTACCAAGGCATCACGCCGATCTCTGGCACTTCTTTGTCCTCCTGTGCTGAGGCTTACTTTGCACAGTCCGAGCAAATCCCCACACGCTTTTCGCTGGCCTTTGGCTACTCCCAAGAGGCTGATGGCAACAGTGGTTGGCGCGCGGGTGGTGTGATGTTGCAGCATATGCCATCTGCTGGCGCTTATGTGACACCTGACGAGCCTACGGGCGAAGATGGGTTGCTCAGTGCGGCTGACCTGCTCGACGGGGATGCTAACGAAAACTGGAACCGGGCGAATATCCTGCTTGATACGGTTGACCAGCTTGAATTGGTGGGCCCATCTATCGAACCTGCGCAATTGCTGCTGCAATTGTTTCATGATGAAGGGCCTCGGATTTTTGATATTCAACCGGTGATCTTTGGGTGTACCTGTTCGGATGACCGCGTGCGGCAAAGCCTGTCGATTTACTCGGCCAAAGATATTCGCCACATGACTACAGATGACAATCAGGTCACAGCCGATTGTCAATTTTGTGGTGCGCATTACACTTTTGATCCCAAGACTTTGGGGTTTGAGGCGAAAACGTCAGTCGAAAATGATCTCGCAAAAAGCTGATATTCTCCGCGCGCTGGTGCGGCCTGCGGCCGCGTCCTCGGATTTTGATCTTAATCCTGAATTTGCGGGACGTGTTGCGCCTGTGCGGGATGCAGGCGTTTTGGTGCCTTTGATTGAGCGCCCCAGTGGCGTTCATCTTGTCCTAACAAAACGCGCCGCTCATCTTGCGGCCCATCCGGGGCAAATTGCTTTTCCGGGTGGCAAGTGCGATGCGCAAGATGTTGATATCACGGCGACAGCTCTGCGTGAAGCCTATGAGGAAACTGGATTAAGAACTGAACTGGTGCGCGTGCTAGGTCATTTGCCCCCTCATGACACGGTAACAGGTTTTAAAATCACACCGACCATTGGCTGGATCTCAGAGCCTTGGCAGGTGAAAGCAGATCCGGGCGAGGTGGAAGAGGTGTTTGAGGTGCCTTTCTGCCATGTTCTGCATCTGGCAAATTTTCATGTACAAAAACGCATTTGGAACGGGCAAAACCGGGCCTACTATACAGTGCCATACGGTCCCTATTACATTTGGGGCGCAACCGCGCGCATTCTACGTGGCTTTGCAGAACAGATGAGGGCGCCATGAAGATTGCAACAGAGGAATTGGACCGGGCCATTTTGGCCCCTATATTTACAGAATTTTTCCGTGCGGGCTTTAAGCTGCTCTATGTTGGTGGCTGTGTGCGCAATGCGGTGATGGCGGTGGATGCAACGGATATTGATCTGGCAACCGATGCCACGCCGCCGCAAATGCGTGAGATCGCTGAGGTGCTGGGCTTGCGTGTAATCCCCACCGGAGAAGCACATGGCACCCTGACGTTTCAGCTGGGTAAGCAAAAGTATGAAATCACCACATTTCGGCAAGATGTCGAAACAGATGGTCGGCATGCCACCGTGGCCTTTGGGACCTCACTCGAGAGAGATGCGGCCCGCCGTGATTTCACTATGAATGCACTCTATGCAGATGCAACGGGCAATCTGATTGACCCATTGGGAGGCTTGGAAGATGCCAAATCCCACAAGCTTCGGTTTATTGGTGATGCTGATGGTCGTATTGCTGAGGACTATCTGCGCATTCTCAGATTTTTCCGGTTTTGGGCTTGGTATGGTGATCCCGATCAGGAAATTGACGCGGACGGTCTTGCGGCTTGTGCTCAGCTGCAGTCTGGGCTGGATGTGATTTCAAAAGAGCGTATCGGCTCAGAGCTTTTGAAGCTCCTTGCGGCCCCAAATCCTGCGGCGGCATTGGCGGCGATGGAAGCCACAGGTATTTTAGCGCATATTTTGCCCGGCGCCAGTGTGCGCGGCATGGCGCTTTTGGTGGAGGCGGAGAAGGGGCTGGAGCCTAATGTGCTACGCCGCTTGGCCATGTTGGGCGGAGATGCTTTGCAAGCAAATTTGCGGTTGGGAAATGCGGCGGCACGACAGGTCGGACAGATGCGCCACCACGGGCAAAATTCTGACATGGCCTTGGCGCATGGTTTCGCGCTTGGGGCTGAGCATGGGTGGTCGTCATGGTTGCTACGCTCTATTTGGTTGGAGCAAATGCCAACTGTTGAGGATAGGCTGGCGGTCAGTGCTGGAGCAATAGCGATTTGCCCGGTTAAGGCTGTTGATCTTAAGGGCTTGTTTGAGGGTCCGGCCCTAGGCGCGGCATTGCGGCAAGCGCAGGCAGCTTGGATTGCGTCACATATGCAGCTGGAAAAGCCTGAGCTGATAATGCGACTCCGTGCAGAGTGAGGATAGGATGAAAATTGTCTCAGTGCAAAACCCATCCACATGTAGCCAGAGCCGCTATGTTTAGGTTTTTTGAAAAATTAGTTGATCCATATCAACCTTATCCTTTGAGCAATACACCTCCGCGACTGCTCGGTGCATTTTTGCGCGAATATCTTTTGCCATTCAAAAAGATCTTTTGGTTTTTGGGGTGCTTTTCTGCTGTGGTTGCCGCGATTGAGATTGGTCTGATCTGGTATCTGGGCCGGTTGATTACCCTGTTGTCATACACCACCCCAGCTATGTTTTGGGCCACTCATAAGGTTGAATTGATCTCTGTCGCCGTGTTCATTTTGACCCTGCGGCCACTTATTCAAGCTATTGATACTTTGCTGCAAAACAATGCGATGTTGCCCAATGTTGGTACTTTGGTGCGTTACCGCGCACACAAGCATGTGCTGGGACAATCGGTCAGCTGGTTTGAGAATGACTTTGCAGGCCGCATTGCAAACCGCATTATGCAAACCCCACCGGCAACGGGCGAGGTGGTGTTTCAGGCCTTTGACGCGGTCACATTTTCAATTGCTTATTTGATTGGAGCTATCTTCTTGTTGGCTGAGGCAGACCCAAGACTTGCCATACCGATGATCATCTGGGCTGGACTATATGGCGCGTTGGTATTTTGGACAGTCCGGCGGGTTGGGCCGGCGTCCACGGCGTCCTCCGATGCGCGCAGTGCTGTCACGGGCCGAGTAGTGGACAGCTATACCAACATTCATTCGGTCAAGATGTTCTCGCAAGATGACCAAGAGTTGAATTATGGGGTCGAGGCTATCGAAAAGGCCCGCACGACCTTTCAATATGAAATGCGGCTTTATACAACCATGGATATTGGCCTTGTTATGCTAAATGGATTTCTAGTGGTCAGCGTTGTTGGTTGGGGCATTTATCTTTGGACCACAGGCAGCGCCAGCGTTGGCGTGATTGCGGCGGGCGCCGCTTTGACCACGCGCATGAACGGCATGTCTGGCTGGATCATGTGGGCACTAACAACGGTGTTTCGTGAGCTGGGCGTGATCCGTGAGGGCATGGAAACAATCTCTGCACCGATTGAATTGGTTGACCTGCCAAATGCCCAGCCCCTCCTGATGAAAGACGGACATATATCTGTGTTGAACCTAACGCATCGTTATGGCCGTGATTTTGGTGGTTTGGAGAATGTTTCGCTGGACATTAAACCGGGCCAAAGTGTCGGGCTGGTGGGGGCCAGTGGCGCGGGTAAATCAACACTGATCAAACTACTGCTGCGCTTTTATGATATTGAAGCGGGCAAGATTGAATTCGACGGCCAAGATATTTCGTTGGTCACCCAAGACAGCCTGCGTGCGCAAATCGGGGTTGTGCAGCAAGACAGCTCGCTTTTGCACCGCTCGGTGCGCGACAACATTCTTTACGGCAAACCGAATACCTCAGAGGCGGATATGATTGCTGCGGCCAAGAAGGCAGAGGCGCATGACTTCATCTTGACCCTGCAAGATCCGGAGGGCCGTACGGGCTATGACGCCCAAGTTGGTGAGCGGGGTGTGAAGCTTTCTGGCGGCCAACGCCAGCGCGTGGCCTTGGCACGGGTGATTTTGAAGGATGCGCCGATTTTGGTTTTAGATGAGGCCACTTCTGCGCTCGACAGCGCTGTCGAGGCAGAAATTCTCAAAACACTTTACAAAGTGATGGCTGGTAAGACAGTAATTGCAATTGCACATCGACTTTCGACGATTGCACGCATGGATCGTATTGTGGTTCTTGAAGAAGGGCATATTGTGGAAGAGGGAACGCATGCCAGCTTATTGGCGGTGGAAGGTGCTTATGCTGGCTTTTGGAAGCATCAGTCTGGCGGCTTTTTGGCAGTGGAAAATACCTAATGGAAATCACTATTGAGCGCTTGGGTCACCTAGGCGATGGTTTGGCTGCAGGGCCAATCTTCGTAGATCGCGCTCTACCTGGAGAGGTGGTTTCTGGCGATTTGGTTGGGGACCGGCTGGAGAATGTTCGGATTATTGAGCCCTCCGAACACCGTATTACTTCCAGCTGCGGCGCGTTCAAGCGGTGCGGCGGTTGCTCATTGCACCACGTGCATCCAGATTTTGTAGCTGATTGGAAACAGGCCGTTGTGGTGCGCGCCTTGGCGGCGCAGGGCATCGTGATTGAAGTCCAAGCCATTCATACCTCACCAGAGAATAGCCGTCGACGTGCCAAGCTGAGTGGGAGGCGCACCAAAAAAGGGGCCACGGTCGGATTTTTTGGCAAGGCCAGCGACACCATCCAAACTATCAAGCCTTGCAAGGTTCTGTCTCCGGAAATCATGGCTGTTATTCCTGCACTTGAGGCTTTCACCGTGCAATTCGGTTCACGCAAAGGTCAGCTTGGGTTTTGGGTTTTGTCGACCGATACGGGAATTGATGTTTCTGTTAAGGGCATGGAGCACCAGGCCGAGGCGGATCTAGGGCCCTTTGCAGAATGGGCTGGATCAAACGGTATTTGCCGGCTGTCCGTTGAAAATGAAACGATCTGCCAACACCAAGCGCCACAACTGACTTTCGGCAAGGTTAAGGTGGCGCCACCGCCACGGGCATTTACGCAGGCGACACCGCAGGGAGAACAGGCGTTGCAAGAGACCGTCGGTCGGGCCTTGGCCGGTGCGGATAAGGTGGTTGACCTCTTCTCAGGTGCGGGCACATTGGGTTTGCCCTTGGCAGAAGTGGCCACGTTGCATTGCATGGAAAATGACTTGGGTCTTCTAGAGGCTTTGGCCCTTGGTGTGCGCCACACCCAGGGTATTAAGAAAGTCATCACATCCGCGCGGGATCTTTATCGTAACCCTATTGATCACACGGATTTAATGAAATTTAATGCCGCAATTATTGACCCGCCATGGGCTGGGGCTGAACAACAGGTCCGACAATTGGCACAGAGTAATTTACGCGATATCGCAATGGTATCGTGCAATCCAGTTACCTTTGCGCGTGACGCAAATATTCTTTGTGCAGGCGGATATGCGCTAAAATGGGTTGAAGCGGTTGATCAATTTCGTTGGTCACCTCATATCGAGATCGTTGCCCATTTCAGCAAGGTCTAAACCCAATGTCATTTCTATAACGAATTTTTAAATCTGTGCATCTTCGCAATTTCATTACAGGCGTAATTTTGTTCAACGCGCTTATTCTTGGGTTGGAGACATCGCAAATTGTGATGGCGAATGCCGGCTCTGTTGTAGAGTTTTTAGACAGGGCCTGCCTTACGGTCTTTGTGGTTAAGTTGATCGCCTACCGGCTGTGGGTTTTCTGTGATGTGTGGAAATTTTGATTTCATTATCTTAGGTGTGTTGGTTGCGCCGCGCCTGTGGTGGGTTTTATTACGGCCTTACCGAGCATGGCCTTGGTGTTTTTGTTGATGGAAATTATTTTTTATATTGGGTCTGTGATGGCCACTAAACTGTTTGGCGCTTACTTCCCGGAATGGTTTGGCACTTTGGACCGCTCTGCCTACTCCTTATTTCAGATCATGATCTTGGAAAGCTGGTCGATGGGGATCGTACAGCCGGTGATGGAGCTTTACATTTACGCATGGATGTTCTTTGTGCCCTTCATCATGGTGATCACATTGGCTGTTGTGAACTTGCTGGTTGGTCTGATCGTAAGCTCTATGTAAGATGCGCATTCTGAGAGGGCGGATCAAAAAACCGACAGCTATCGTGATGAGGTATTAGAGCGTCTGAAAGTAATTTAAGCGCGGATGAACACAGATAGATGAGTTGCTTTTTACCTAAGCTAAGATAAAGAGAGTCTTAGGCGAACAAGGGCAACTTCTATGAGAGCATTTAAATACATTTTGATGATCTGTGTTGCACTGACGCTGGCGTCGTGCTCGAGGCTTGAGTGGCCAACCTTGCAAAAAGTTACGGAAATTCAGGTGTATAAATCTAAACGCCGGATGCTGCTTTTGAATGGGAATACCATTATCAAAGAATATAAATTTAAGCTTGGTTTTGCGCCTATCGGCCACAAGCAGGTTGAAGGCGATGGAAAAACACCCGAAGGCAAATATTATATTGACCGTAAAAACCCCAAAAGCCGGTATCACTTGTCTGTTGGGATTTCATATCCGAACGCAGCTGACCGCACGGCGGCAAATGGAAAAGATCCGGGGGGCGATATCTTTATTCACGGTACGCCGCGGCCCTACCGCTTTACCGTTAAAGATTGGACCTGGGGCTGCATCGCGGTGAGTAATCGTGAGATTGAAGAAATTTACCAGATGGTGGATGTCGGAACAATAATCTGGATCTTGCCTTAGGTTTTATTTGGAATTCCGGTCACCAAGGTCCACCAGATTTTGCCGCTGGCCTCCTGAAACCAGCTGAACCCCATGTCTTTGGCACTATGTGTGAGAAGCACGTCGCGCGTCGCGGGATTCTCCATCCAAGCGGCGAGGGTCTCAAGCTCCGATTCGAATGTTTCGGAGATATTTTCGCCAAGCAGCTTTCCCTGATACCCTACGCGCAATAGGCGCTCCGGTGGGGAGGAGCCATCAGAGCCAAAATGCCAAGCTCGGTTTTGAACTGACATATCGCGCGAATGTGTCGCGGCGGCGGCGTTGAGTTCAGCGTTGAGATTCAAAGAGGCGAGACCCCGGGCACGTCGTAAAGAGTTGACGCCGTCTAACATCGAGAATTGGATGTGACCTATGTCTGTCTGGCTAATAATATAAGCTCGTTGATATGGCAGACCGTTTGGCCCAAGATTAGTGGAGGCATTTTCAGCGCATCCTGCTGTAACTAATAAAGCAGACGCAATTAGGTTTTTAAAATTCATACTAAACTCCAGGGTTCTAATTTTTCATAGACTGTATTGGCTTTCAATCAAAGCCAGCAACTGGAAAAATTACTAAGGTAACTATTCTTTGATTTGTATGAGGCGTGTTTATTTGATAGGAAACTTCAACAATATTGGAGCAAAAAATGAACAATGCGGCGCCAAAACTTGCGAGACGTGCATTTATGTCTGGTGTGACTTCACTTACTGCTAGTGTAGCTATTTCCCAAAATATAGATTTTCTTGGTGACGCTGATCAGGAGGCATCAATTATAAATAGTTCGCCGCGCAATATTAGTAGTTTTAGAATGCTTGACTGGAGGCTATATTTCAATAACTTGAAAAACGGAGCCATCCTATCTGACATTAACTCTAGAGTGATACATTTTTGGTCTGAAAATGAAGAAATATATAAATTATACCCAACTTCGGTTCCCATCAGTGACGATTTGACAAGAAAAGGGCGAACAAAAATTGTTAAAAAGGTTGTCGGTCCATCATGGAGGCCAACCCCCGATATGCTCATACGCAATCCTGAATGGCCTGCATTGATCGGTCCAGGACCTGATAATCCACTTGGTTCGCACGCCCTGTATCTTTCCTGGACGTATTACCGCATTCACGGGACGCACGATACCCGCAAGATTGGGCGAAGATCTTCCAGCGGGTGCATTGGTCTTTACAATGAGCAAATTGCAGAATTGTTTGAGCTAACCAAGGTAGGTACACAAGTGTTGCTAATTTGAATTCACTTTGTGTTTCGCAAAAAATCACTGCAATATTGCTTGAAAAGCCCGTAATTTGGTCCACTGAGGCTAGCCGATCTTCGGTTCAGCTGGCAGAGTTTAACGAAGTTAGACACTGATTTGGAGAAGAACATGAAAAACTAGTTTTGGCGACAGTATTCGCAGCAGCAGCAATAACAACAGCGTTCGCTGGTGGCATAGGCGAACCAGCAATGGACGCGCCAGTTTTAGCATCGACAATGGAGTCAGTCGCCGGCTCATCTAATGGCCTGTTGCTTCCGCT
>MDSY01154750.1_pt1 | contig 54193 bp, 52 predicted proteins | sample 811131 | NCBI WGS metagenome assembly MDSY01 (sample SAMN05326643, study PRJNA326480) | marine metagenome | isolation source: seawater | place: Atlantic Ocean: South West | collected 2010 | reverse complement strand
TTTCATCAATATAATCTAATTATTAATTCAGAGACAGAAAACAGACTTACTTTTTACTAATCCAAGAGCGAGTTTGACAAACTAATATTCAATGATTTTAGCCTTAATTGAATAGAGATTACATTTAACTTAAGTAAAGTAGTAGTATTAACATTGTAGATAAAGACAGCGCAGGTATCATTTTTTGAAGTGGATTTTTAATCCTCAAATGAGTCATTATTGCTCCAGCCATTAGACCTAAAATACCTAAACATCCAATTGTTGAGAGATAATTATCATTAAATAGAATCATGATGGAAAAAGATACTTTCAAAATACCAACTAAATCTCTTAACCATGCAGGTAATCTATATAAAGTAAACTCTTTTTTTATGTTTTCATAGCGAACAACCCAAACAAAAAATAACGAAACAAACAAAAATATTTTAATTACTGCAATTATTGTGGAAGAGTATATAATCATCATTTAAAAAAGATTAGTAATTTTACAATATAAGTGTGTAATCATGAAAAAGACAGGAATTGTTTAAGGTATGATTTTAAAACTTTATGATCTATTGAAACACAACTTATTAAAATTTTGAGAAGCACTTTTTTTGACTACTCTGTGCGGAAGGGAGATTTACGCTACTAATTAAAATCTCATATACCCTTAGGGATATAAAAAGCGTATCCCACACAATTGTATCCTATACGAGACTATTAATGATTAAAAATGACTAAAAATGGAATTAAAAAGCCTCGCAGTTAAGCGAGGCTTTTATTGAGAGGTAAATGGTATCTACTCTCTGTGCGGGACCGACGAGACTTGAACTCGCGACCTCCGGCTTGACAGGCCGGCGTTCTAACCAACTGAACTACGATCCCTATTTATTTTTTTTGTTGTTTTCTTTAGCACGATAAATTAATGCTGCAGGTATAAAAAAAATATATCCAAAAAATAGCATGAGCGGAGCCAATGTTAAACTTTCAAAACTATCAACACCCTCTGGACCTTTATTCATCACAAAGTAACCGGAAATAACCAGAGTCAATCCTATACCAAATAAAATATAATTGATTTTAGAATATGACCAACTTTTGAATAATGGACCAATTTTATTTTTATCGTTATTATGGTTGAGGTTGTCCATGATTACATGAAGTTACATTTTATTTTTTTTCACCCAAAATAGTTTTTAAACATTTAAAGATAATGTAGATTGACATGAAAAAACTAGTCATTATAAATTCCCACCCCTGTAATGGTTAATAATGAAAAGAGAGAAGCATACATTCTCAAGGGAACATTTGCTCTATGTTTTGTAGTATTAACAGCACTTTGTTTTGTGCTTTTTTGGCCTCAGAAAAATTTGCATAACCCTACGCAGTTGAAGATAAGATCGGGTATCCCACTTTCTGAACTAGCTCAACAAATGAAAAATGATAGTTTAATATCAAATAAGAGAACATTTATTTTGACAGTTCAATTATTGGGAAAATCGCGGAGTATACCTGCCGGAAGCTTTACCCTAAATAATGCCTCTAACAATTACGCTATCATTTCACAATTAATCAATGGATCACCTGAACTAAAAAAAATTACCTTTATTGAGGGTTGGAATACTAATCAATTCATAAACCACATGATTAATACTCTAGGGTTTGAAAAAAAAGAAATTAGATCGTTGATAGATAATAACGATCTGCTCAGAAAATACAATATCAATTATCAATCAATGGAAGGATATTTGTATCCTGACACATATCTAATATCAAGTGGTGTGACTCCCGAGTATATTGTTAATCTACTACTTAACCAAGGGCAAAAGTTTTGGACAAAAATCAGGGAAGATAGAGCAACTAGCTTAGGTTTTACAAAGCATCAAATCATCACCTTAGCATCAATTATTGAGGGTGAGGCAATTTATGATATTGAAAGACCAATAATTTCAGGTGTTTATCATAATCGTCTCAAAATAAATATGAAATTACAAGCAGACCCGACTGTACAATACATAATTAATGATGGCCCCAGAAGATTGCTGAACCGGGACCTCAAAATTGAATCTCCGTTCAATACTTACCTTTACCAAGGTTTACCACCTGGACCAATAAATTCTCCCGGTGAAAAATCCCTTTTAGCAGCACTTTATCCCCAAGATAATGATTTTTTATTTTTTGTTGCAAAAGGGGATGGTTATCATACTTTTACCAAAACAGAAAAAGAACACCTTCGAGAAAAAAAGAAATTTCAAAAAATTCGGAAAGCTCTAAAAAGGAATAAAAAGAAGTGAGTTTAAATAGGCTTAATAAAAACCAAAAAAGTGCTGTTGAATCAGTGGAGGGGCCTGTGCTTATTTTTGCTGGGGCAGGAAGTGGAAAAACTAGGGTGCTTACCAACAAAATGGTTTATTTGATTCAAGAAAATTTATATAAGCCTGAACAAATTTTAGCGGTTACTTTCACAAATAAAGCAGCATCTGAGATGAAAGAGCGAGTGAGAAAAATGTTGAAAGATAATTCATTGCCCATAGCGATAGGTACTTTTCATTCTATTTGTGCAAGACTACTAAGGACTGAATCAAAATTTTTAAATCTAAGCAAGAATTTTGCAATTTATGACGTCCAAGACCAAATTGACTTAGTGAAGGTCGTACTGAAAAATCTCAATATCAAGAAAGATCTGATTACTCCAAATAATGCAAGGTCCCAAATAAGTTATTTAAAAAATAAAATGATAATGCCAGGGGTTCAATTAAAAAAAGCTAGGACTAAATTTGAAAAAGCCATGGCAGACGTCTACTCGGCTTATCAAACTTCACTGAAAGAAAATCAAGCCCTTGATTTTGATGACTTGCTTTTATATCCATTAGAGCTCTTTGATAAAAATCCTAAAATATTAAAAAAATACCAAAGAATATGGAAGTATATACTTGTTGATGAATATCAAGACACAAATCGCCCTCAATATTTTTTGATTACAAAATTAGCAGAAAAAAATCAAAACATTAGTGTTGTTGGAGATGATGATCAATCAATCTATGGCTGGCGTGGTGCGGATGTAACAAATATTTTAGATTTTCAAAAGTTTTTTCCTAGTTGTAGAGTGTTTACCCTTGAAAAAAACTATCGCTCAACACAACAAATTTTGGATGCTGCAACCGCAGTTGTGAATCACAATGATAAGAGGGCAAAGAAAAATTTAGTTGCAACAAATGGTTCTGGTGATATGGTAGGATTATTTGAAACTAGGGACGAGTTAGAGGAAGCTGATGCCATTGTATCTGCATTAGAGAAAGAAATTAAGCTGAAAAAACGTACCTTTAATAATTTTGCAGTACTGTATCGTACCAATGTTCAATCCAGAGCTCTTGAAGACAACTTCCGCAGAATGGGTATACCCTACAACATCATAGGAGGTATTCGATTTTACGACCGAAAAGAAGTTAAAGATATAATAGCATATTTAAGGTTAGTCATTAACCTTAAGGATACGATTTCTTTAAGGAGGGTCGTTAATTTTCCTCCGCGAGGGATTGGCGCAAAAACAATGGATAAATGTGTAGAAAGAGCTATTTCAAATAGGTCAGAACTTTTCGACGTATTAAAAGATGCAGCAGATCTTCCAATTAGAGGTAAACAATCTGACGCATTACAAACTTTCTATAAATTAATTAACAAATATAACGAATTATCTGGAAAGCTAAGTGCTAATGAACTATCTAGGGCTCTTATCGAAGAAACAGGAATTCATTCCTATTTCAAAAGATCTAACGATCCAGATGATGTCGAAAGATGGGCAAATGTGAATGAGCTTTTAAACAGTATAGATTCATTTTGTCAAAAACTTCCAGAATCTAGTTTAAGTGACTTTCTCGAAGAAGTTTCATTATTATCTGATATTGACCATTGGAATGACTCCGAGAATCGAGTGACTTTAATGACAGCTCATTCCTCAAAGGGATTGGAATTTCCAGTAGTTTTCATTGCAGGCTTGGATGATGGATTATTTCCGATTTACAGTTCCATAGAAAATAAGGAAAACCTGGAGGAAGAGCGGCGTTTATTTTACGTGGCAATGACTCGTGCTCAAGATAGGGTATATCTTTTATATGCAACTAATCGAAGGCGATTGGGAGGAGAAAACACAATGGGGTTACCCAGTAGGTTTATTGGAGAAATCCCTGATGTATTTCTTGAGAGAATCGAATTTCAATCAGCAGTAACTCATCGTGTTGTAGGCGGTAGTAGGAAAAAGCAAACTAGAGTTGAAATAACAAGAACGATTACATCATTTGATGATTTCAAGGTAGGTGATTTGGTTGATCATCCAATATTTGGCTCAGGCAAAATTATGGTATTGAGCGGCACTGGCGAAAACCAGCGCGTTGGTGTTGTATTTAAAGACGGGACCAAAAAAAAGCTCATCGTAAAGTTTGCAAATCTCACTAAGGTAAGCTAATAGGTACTCTTTACCTTTATTTTTGTTAATTTAAATTATAATTTTAAAAGAATACATTCTTACAAGGACTAACAACTTGCTATCAAAAGAATATACAGTACTAAAAAATATACTCAAAAATGAAGGATTAAGGTTTACAAAACAGCGTCAGGCTATTTGGGATGAAATAAAGGGTTCAAAAGAGCATCAAGATGTCGATAATATATACTTTAACTTGCAAAAAAGAGGTATAGCTGTAAGTAGAGCCACAGTTTATAGAACTCTTGAAGTTTTAGTGAAAAATAAGCTTGTTGGGAAAATGGATGTAGGTGATGGTAGAAGTCGATATGAATTAAAATTAAATCAAAAGCATCATGATCATATGATATGTCTCGAAACTGGTGATATAATTGAATTCTATAATCAAGAATTAGAAGAATTACAGGAAAAAATTGTTGCAGAGAATGGTTATGAATTAGTAAGGCATGTACACCAATTGTTCGTTCGACCATTAAAAAAATGAAAACTATATCATTTTATAGTATTTAATTAAATTATTTTTTATTTCGATAGACCTTTTGTATCCTAAATTCTCAAATAGTTTTTTTGCAGGCTCATTTTTAGATATAATATCTGAATAAAAGTAATTTGTATTTAATCTTTCATGATACTTGTGAATTTGATTGATTAAATGAGATGCTAATCCTCTTCTGCGATATTTTGGATCCATAAAAACGTGAAATATTTTAACCTTATTACCATCCATCATAAAGCTAGCATGTCCGATTATCCAATCTTTTTTCAGTATTATAAAGGTTTTTGAATTACTAGAAACTCTATAAAATTTTTTCCAAGTAGAAAATGAAAAAGGAAAGGTCATCTCAGATGAAACAAAATTCAATACTTTAGGATTTTTGAACCATGAAAGGATACATGGTTTCATAAAACGGCAATCTTCTTTGCTTAAATAAGAAATTTGTTTTATTGTATATTGTACATTATTCATTTTTCAATTTACCAAGCAAAACTAATTGACTAGATCCAAAAATAATCTAAAAATTCATCAATGAAGAAAAGACTCACTTCAATAGAAAAATTTAAAATAGGTAAATCCATACAAGGATTTTTTTTATGCACTAAAAAAAATTTAAGATACACAAGAACCTCAGACTTATTTCTTGATATCGAACTTAGGGATAAGACGGGTAGTGTTTCTGCTAAAGTTTGGGATAAAGTTACGAAGACTGATTTGTTATTTGAGAAGGGCGATGCGGTAGCTGTTTCAGGAGATGTCGAATCATTCAAGGACCGCCCACAATTGATTATCCGCAAAATTCGAAAAGCTACACTGCAATATTATGGTAGATATGGATTTGACCCTACAAAAATTGTTCCCTCCTCTAAATATGATCCAATAAAAATGTGGAAAAAGATAGAGTTGATTATTGACCAAATGAGCAATGAGTATTTGAAGGAACTTTCAAAAATAATTTATAAACGAAATAAAGCGAAAATATTGATTATCCCAGCCTCATTAGAACTTAACCACTGCTTTAGGTCTGGTTTCCTAGAAAATGTTTTATCAATGGCGATAATAGCAAAAAAAATTTCTGTGGTATATAATGCTGATAAAGATTTACTTGTTTCGGGCGTATTGTTACATAATATTGGAGCCCTCAAGTCAATTAATTCATCATATGAGGCTGGATCAACAAAAGAAGGATATTTGATTGGTTATAATGTATTAGGTCGTGATTTAGTAAAAGAGGCAATTTCACAAATTAAAAATTTTCCAAAAGAATTAAGCGAAAAAATTGAACATATCATTTTATCAAAAAAAATTAATTTTAATAAAATAAATATCCTTACTCCAATATTTAAAGAAGCTTTATTAGTACATTTAATAAAAAATATGGATTCAGAAATGAACCTTATAGATTTATCATACCAGCAGGATATGGGGAAAGGGGATTTCACACATTCTTTCAATTATTTCCGTGCCCCATTGTTAAAAGAGAATGAAATTAAATGATTTAATTAAGGCGGCTATCTTTTCAGCAATAGCTATCGGCTTGGGATATATGTTTTTATTTGTTCCAAATGTCGAATTCATATCTGTTACAGTTTTTCTATCAGGTTTAACCTTAGGATTTTTTTGGGGTGCAATTGTTGGGATGAGTTCAATTGCTTTATATTCTATATTTAATCCTTTAGGATCAGGAATAATATATTTTACGCTATTAATTGGTCAGGTTGTTGCAATGGGTATGATTGGATTAGTTGGAGCTTTTTCAAAGAGGTTTTTTAATATTGTAAAACCTAAGCATCATGTTATTTTGGCTGGGACTATTGGTTTTATGTGTACTTCACTTTATGATGCTGTAACAAATCTTGCTTACCCAATTAGTGCCGGTTATGCCTGGACTGAAACTCTGGTTTATGCTTTTGCTGGAATGCTTTTCACCGCAATGCATTTATTTTCTAATGTAATTATTTTCTCAATAGTTGTGTCTAGTTACATAAAAAAAATGAGATTTTAAGTTGCATATAATTATATTTTATTTTGCAGTTTCAACTTGTTTTGCAAGCGAGATTGAAGTCGTAGGATATGATTGGTTAGGCCATTTTGGGTACGTAAATCATAACGGATCATTTATGTGGAACCAAGATTGGCAAGCAGGGCCTTTCTTTTTTGATGGGACATGGAATAACAACCCTGGTTTGATGGGTCCAAACATTAGAAAAAATTTTAGCAATCTAAAAAATGACCCAATTTTTATTGATACTAGTACAACTAATATTATTGATACTAGTGCTACTAAATCATCTTTTCAATATGATGAAGGTGATTTTTTTCAAGATGAATTTTCCGCAATGGTTAGATTTAATGGAAATAGCAGAAACATCCAATTAAATGCTTATAAGAGATCATTTGCAGGGAAATATAATCAATACACCCCAGTCAATGAATCACCTAAGCCAATACATCAGACATATACTATAAATTACCAATCCAATAAGCGGAATGAATACATATGCGCAGCAATAGGCCAATTCAACACATCCTCTGGGATCCCAGATACAATAGTAAAAGCACTCTACAAATCAAATATTTCAAGCAGTAATCTTGTTTGGTTAAAAAAATATAGAAATTTTGAAAGTAAAGTGGTTTTTAATAATTTCTTGCAAATGTTTTATTCAAACCATACTTATACAGATTCCTTGAACCTTTTTGAACCATCTTCAAAAAACAGGAGATACCTAACTAGATCGAGGTATATTGGCGAATTAAGTTGGAATAGTGGCAGTAATATTACTGTCTTTACCAAAATTGAGCATAATTCTAGGGGCGTGGACATTAGTTCTTTTGAAAGATATAAGTGGCAAAATATCGAACTGGGAGTTTATCTTGGAAAAATTAAAATTGGAACTGGGGTTTTTTCTCATGCAAATAAAAATAGTTTGATTTTTGACTTTTTATATCAATACAAAAAAAATAATAAAAACTTTAATTTGTTTTACAATAATATACCACACCCAACTCACCCATTTTATAGAGCTGAGAATTCATATTCGAAAAAGGAAAAACTTGGTATCAGAAGTGGTATTGATTTTAATAGTATTAACTTTGAACTTTGGGGTTATACAACCATTTTAAAATCCGATAGAATATTAACTGAGTTTTCCACAAGTATGATTGAAAAAAACTCAAGCGCAGGTGCTAAAGCAGATATAATGTTTTACCAAAGAATCAAGCTCTCTACTGTATACAAGTATCAAGATGCAGAAGATATTATTTCTGATGGAGTAAAGAACAAAATTATATTGGGGGCTCAAACAAAATTTTTTATCATGAAGGATATTTTAGGTATAAACGCTGAGGCACAAATCAATGGATGGTTTAATAGACAATCTTCTGGTATTCTGCACCCTGTAGAGGGCATTCCAATCAATATAGGTAAAAAAAGTTTGGAGGATTTATGGTTTATTTCTACAACCGTTAATGCACAAATATCAAATTTCTCTATCTCATATACATGGAGAAGTTTAATCGACAATACCCTTCTGAAATTAGGCAATGTCGATAGCGGGAATTTGAGCGTGCACCCTTTTTTCCCGGAGATTGGTAGGCAATCTAATTTATCTGTTAAATGGAACTTTTTGGATTGATCTTTGCGTAGAAATAATTTCTTAGTATGATTAATAAAAAAGATACATGGTTTATTGTTAATACTGCAATTGCACCAGCTTACGACAGGCCCAGTTTCAAGTCTCAAAAACTTACCGAAATATTGAACGGAGAATCTGTAAGAGTTTCTGAAAAAAAAGGGGGATGGGTATTTGTCACTCAAATGGATGGTTATAGGAGCTGGATAAAAGAATTTTACGGTAAATATTCTAATGTTCCATTTGATGCATCACATGTAATAATAGAAAAAGGAGAACTCCCATATGGATCTCTTATCAAAAAAGATGGTAATCAAATTGTTTGTGCAAATGGTGATCGTAAATCAATTAACCAATCTATACATAAGTTAAATGAGTTGCAAAAACCAAAAAAGTTATTAGAAATGGCAAGAGCCTTACTTGGTTGCCCATATCGTTGGGGCGGTCGCTCCTCCTTAGGATTTGATTGCTCTGGATTTGTACAAATGGTTTTTTTTGGTTCTGGAGTGGCATTACCCAGAGATTCCTATCAGCAGCACGCTGTGTTATTGGATAAACAAATTGAAGGTAGTTTGTCGATGCCCGGGGATCTTCATTTTTTTGGTAATAAAAATGAGGTAACCCATGTAGGAATATCCACTGGTGGATGGGGCATAATTCATTGTCAAGGTATTGTAAAAGAAGAATCAATTTTCGTAAACACAAATAAAAAGGAAAATAAACTTGCAGATATCTATCTTTCAACGCATTCTACAGAGCTTAATTTTGACACATGAAAAATGGGAATAATAGCTCGAATGATGGTATCTTAATGAACAGAGCTGTACTGGTATTAAACGCTAATTATACCCCAATGTCGATATGTACTGCCAAAAGAGCAATTTGTATGTTTTTCTTAAAAAAGATAGAAGTTTTAGCTCACTATACTGAGAAAATTAATAGTCCATCAATCAAAATTGATTTACCTAGCGTTATAAGAGTTAACGATTATGTTAGGTACGATAATATGGCAGTTGAAATAAACCGTAAAAACATTTTAGCTCGTGATGAGTATATATGTCAATATTGTAAATCGTCAAATATTCCGCTAACAATTGATCATGTTATACCAAAGGTAAAAGGTGGAATGGATATCTGGGAGAACCTGGTTGCTGCGTGCAAACCATGTAACCAAAAGAAAGGAGACAGGTCGCCTGAAGATGCAAAAATGCCGCTAATTCGAAAACCTAAAAGGCCGAACCGCATTCATTATTTTCAGAGGTTTGTTAAAGAAAAACAAATTGATTGGAGGCCCTACCTGTTTATGGAGTCTTTTTGAATTTCATTTAAATAAACTAATTAAGAATTGTTACATGTTAAATAATAAAAAATTACGTATCCTGAGCGGAATACAACCTTCTGGAGCATTGCATCTGGGTAATTATTTTGGGATGATGTCCAGAATGATTCATTATCAAAATCAGCATGAGCTATTTTGTTTCATTGCAAATTATCATGCCCTTACAACCTTGCCAAAAAAAGAAGAACTTGCTGAAAATACATTCAACGCGGTGTGTGATTTTTTAGCGCTGGGTATTGATCCTGATAAAGCTACTTTTTGGGTTCAATCTGATGTTCCTCAAGTTACTGAGCTTACCTGGATCTTATCTAGTTTAACAAATGTTGGTCTCATGGAAAGAGCAACATCCTACAAGGATAAAATTTCTCAAGGAATTAATCCAAACGTAGGGCTTTTTTCTTATCCTGTTTTGATGGCGGCTGACATATTGTGTTTTGATGCAGAAATAGTTCCTGTTGGCAAAGATCAAAAACAGCATTTAGAAATAGCACGTGATATTGTTTTACGATTCAATAATTTATTTGGTGAAACTTTAGTTCTTCCAGAGCCAGAGATTGATCTAGGAATTCAATTAGTTCCTGGAGTTGATGGACGAAAAATGAGTAAATCTTATCGAAACACGATCCCCATTTTTGCAGATGAAAAAAATATTCGCAAGCAAGTAATGTCTATCCTTACTGATAATACACCCATTGATGAGCCAAAAGATAAAAATAGTCCTCTCTTTCAGATTTATTCATTGTTTTTGGATGACAATAAAAAAAATGAATTAGAGGAAAGATATGATGGAAAAGGTGTACGGTATGGAGAAATAAAAATTGAACTATATGAAACTATGATGAATTACTTTGAACCATTTAGGGAAAAAAGAAATTTTTATTTACGTAATAAGGAAAAAGTTCGAGAAATTTTACATTCAGGCGCTGGGAAAGCAAGGCAAGTAGCTGAGAATATTCTAGATCGAGTCAGATCATCAATTGGAATATATTATTAACGTGTAATGTCTTATCAGGTTAATTTAAATAATTTTCAGGGACCACTGGATTTACTATTGTTTTTCATCCGAAGAGATGAGCTTGATATTTATGATATCCCCATTTCTAGTATTACCAGTGAATTTGTTTCAGTTATCAAGGAATGGGAGCAGATGAACATGGTTGTTGCGGGAGAATTTATTGATATGGCGTCATTGTTAATGAGAATTAAAGTAAAATTATTAATTCCCAGTCCCGACTTAGATGAGGAAGGTGAAAATATTGACCCCAGAGATGAGCTGATCCAAAAATTAGTAGAATATAAGCGATATAGAGACGCAGCAGAGATGTTAAAGACTTTAGGAAAAGCAAAAAAACAATTGTTTGTAAGACAATTTAAACAAGTCCATTTAATAGAAAACGATGATAATTTGGGAGACGTTTTCGGCGAGGTGTCATTATATGATCTAGCTAAAACATTTAAAATAGCTATGGAAAACCGTCCAGTCATCTCTCAATTTGAGTTGACTAGAGAACCTATCCAACTTGAAAAGCAAAAAGAATTTTTAATCAAATTTTTTGATGGAGATGGAAAATTGAAATTTTCAAGTTTATTGGAGAAAATAAGAAACAGAGTTGAAATAATTGTGACGTTCCTTGCAATTCTTGATCTAGTTAGAGAGGGAGTCTGTACGTTGAACCAAAATAATATTTTTGGTGATATTGAATTAACCCATCATGGTATGGAGGCATAATGGAACCTTTGGAAAACCATAAAATAATTGAAGCATTACTTTTTGCCAGCCCTGATCCTTTAACTCAAACTAAAATTAATAATGTTTTTAATCACAACGCCCCTAACTTAAAACAAATTGTAAATGAACTTAATGAAACTTACAAAAAAGAAGACCATGCCTTTGAAATAAGGAATATTGCTGGAGGTTATCAACTCCTATCAAAGGCAGAATATGAATATTTTATCAAGCTGATGATTAAAAAATCAGATAACATATCTCTTTCATCTGCTGCATTAGATACACTAGCCATAATTGCTTACAAACAACCAATTAGTCGGTTTGAAATTGAGTCAATAAGAGGCGTTGATTCAAGCGGTGTTCTCAAAACTATACTAACAAAAAATCTAGTTAGTATCAAAGGGAGAGATACTGGCCCTGGTCGTCCACTTTTATACCAAACAACAAAAGTATTTTTAGAATATTTTGGTTTAAATAGAATATCGGACCTGCCAAAACTTAAAGAAATAGATGAACTTATTGAAGCTGATGGATCTCTTGGTCAACAAATTGATGCATTTAAAAATTATGGACCAAAAACTGATGATTAAAATATTTATTGTCAATTATATCAGATTAGAAAAGAGATGAGGCTAAATAAATTCTTAGCCCAATCAGGGGTTAGCTCTCGTCGAAGAGCAGACCAATTGATTCAAATGGCAACAACAACAGTCAATGGAAAAATATGTTTAGATCCTGCTTATGATGTTAAACCCATTGATATAATTGAATATGATAATATCAAAATATCGCCAGAAAAAAATAAAATTGTGATTTTATTGTACAAGCCTCTTGGCATTTTGACAACAGCTAAAGATGATTTAGGTAGAAAAACAGTGTTGGATCTGGTGGATATTAAATTAAGAATTTTCCCTGTTGGCAGGTTAGATAAAAACACCTCTGGAGTGATGTTGCTAACTAATGATGGAGATCTAAACCAATACTTGACACATCCAAGCAATCAGATACCAAAAGATTACGAAGTAATTATTGATAAAAAATTATTATCAAATGATATTAAGAAACTTAAAAAAGGTATATACATAGGTTTTAAAGAGTTTGGGCAAGGAGAAATCTTAAGTCAGCAGAAGAAGAAAAATAAATCTATAAAAATTGTCATTCGTTTACGACAAGGTAAAAAACGCGAAATTCGCAGAATTATGTTTAGGTTAAAAAGAAATGTTTTTTCATTAAAAAGAATACGCTTTGCAGGAATTGGTTTGGGTAATTTAACCCCTGGGCAATATCGAACCCTTAGTGATTCTGAAACTAAGAAGCTAACTTTGAAGGATATAATTTAAATACAATGGAAAAGTTTCTTCATTGGCATTTTGCTTGTGGAACGCTAAGTTTGCCGGCTTATTGAGAATTTAAAAATGATAATTGCAATCGATGGACATGCAGCATCAGGTAAAAGCACAGTAGCACGTGGTGTTTCAAAGCACCTAGGATTTACATACTTAAATACTGGAGCTATGTACAGAGCTCTTACATTTGGTATAAAAATTAAAAATATTGATATTAACAATAATTTTGCTATCAATAAATTTTTAAAGAGAACATCAATTCTTTTTGATGATAAAAATAATATTTTACTGGATGGAGAAAATATCTCTAATAAAATAAACAAAAGTGAGATCTCTAAGAGAGTAAGTGAAATTAGTGCTATACCCGAGATTAGATTTGCAATGGTGGAGCAGCAACGTAAAATTGCAGTCTCAAAAAATTGTGTCCTGGAGGGGCGAGATATTGGAACCGTTGTTTTTCCTAAAGCTGAATACAAATTTTTTTTAACAGCTGATCCTTTAGTCAGGGCAAATAGGAGGAAAAAAGAATTAAATTTATTGGGTGAATCAGTTCCAATAAAGCAACTCTTGAAACAGATTAATCAGAGGGATGAGTCTGATTCCAACAGGTTGATTTCGCCACTAAAAAAAGCTAAAGACGCGATAAGTATTGATACAAGTCATTTATCAATAAGCGAAACAATAAGCAACTTGATTGCACATATAAAAATAAAATAAAAAAAGGCAGTACCATAATATGGTTGAAGAGAAAGAACAATCAAAGACAATTGAACAGATAGAAGAATCTTTTACATCAAATGATAATGATATCAGCGTTGATAGTACGCCAGTTGTAAAAAATGAATCGGATCTGACCGACTCTAAGGATCTCAATTATCTAAACCCTGAAATATTTGACAATATTAAGGTATTCCAAAGAAAAGAGTTAAATGAAGAAAATGGAAAACAATTAGTTGACCCAGAGTTAGATAAAGTTTACTCAGGTACATTAATAGATATTTCTGAGAATCAGCTTATAAACGGTAGGGTTGTGGGAATGAATGAAAGAGATGTTTTAATTGATATTGGTTTTAAATCTGAGGGTATAATTGATCGCTCTGAATTTATTGAAAATGAATTACCTAAAATCGGAGACCAGGTTGAGGTTTATCTGGAATTTATTGAAGATGCAAGTGGTAATACTATTCTTTCTAAGGAAAAGGCTGATTTCATGCGTCGCTGGCGCGATTTACAAGATGCCCATGAAAATGAAACTATTATTACAGGAACCATCATTCGAAGAATCAAGGGAGGATTAATTGTTGACCTTGGCATTGTCCAAGCCTTTTTACCGGGTTCACAGGTTGATGTAAGGCCTATACAAGATTTTGATGTGTATATTGATAAAGAAATAGACATTAGAATAGTTAAACTTAATGAGTCTAGAAAAAATATAGTTGTTTCTCATAAAATTATTCTTGAGGAAAGTTTAAAAGAACAGAGAGAAGCATTATTCAAAGAGCTAGATGCTGGTTCAATATTAGAGGGAAGAGTAAAAAACATTACAGATTTTGGTGTTTTTGTTGATTTGGGTGGTATTGATGGATTATTGCATATTACAGATCTATCATGGGGTAGAGTAAACCACCCCAGCGAACTTCTGAATTTAAATGATAAAATTACTGTAAAAGTGATTGAGTATGATGAAGAGCGGAAAAGAGTCTCATTAGGATTGAAACAATTGACACCTCACCCCTGGGATGACGTTGAAATTAAATATCCCGTTGGTAATCTTGTTAATGGGAAGGTTGTGAGTTTAACAAATTATGGTTGTTTTATTGAACTAGAGCCAGGAATTGAAGGTCTCGTGCACGTTTCAGAAATTTCTTGGACAAAACATATAAAAAACCCCTCAGAGGAGTATTCACTTGGAGATCAAGTTGAAGCAAAAGTTTTATCCATTGATGTAGATGATAGAAAAATAAGCCTAGGTGTTAAGCAATTAACTCCTGATCCTTGGGATGAAATTGAAGAAAAATATACCGTCGGAGGGATTCAAAAAGGAAAAATCCAAAACCTAACGCAGTTTGGGGCTTTTGTTGAACTAGAGGATGGAATCGATGGTCTAATTCATATTTCCGATCTTTCATGGACAAAAATTGTTAAACATCCTAAAGAGTTAGTTGAAAAAGGTCAAGAATTAGAAGTTAGAATTCTCGAAGTTTCCAGAGAAAATCGGAGAATTTCGCTTGGTTACCGTCAAGTTCAAGAGGATCCTTGGCCACAGATTGTAGATTATTATGAGGCAGGTAAAGAGGTCAGTGGACAAATAATTCGTGTTTTAGAAAAAGGTATAATAATTCAATTAGAAATGGACGTAGAGGGAATAATTCCTTTTGGTAAAATGAATAAACGGGATCGCAGAACCCTCGCAGGTCAGTATGAGATTGGAGCTAATCTGTCCGGTATTGTGATGAAAGTTTCTCCTGAGGATAAAAAAGTTATGCTTTATAAAGAAGAACTTTCAGGTACTGGAGGAGGTAAGCCTGCCTCTGCAAATGAAGAAGTTAAAAGTTATCTAAAAAATCAAAATACTAGTTCAGGTGCAAAATTAGAATTTCCTGAAGAATTGTTAGAAGTAGCAAAACATGCGGAGAAAGAGGGCCCAGATGAGGAAAGTTCTGAAGAATTATCCGAATCTGATGAATAGTATGGACTAATAGGACAGGGTTTTTGTCAACTAATTCATCCATTGATCCTGTTTTTTTTCAAAAATTACTTTTGCCATTTGGGGCTTTCAGTTTAGCAGTATTATTATGGATCTTTGTTGTAAGTGAAAATGAATTTTCGATGGCAATGGATATCCCAATTGAAGCTAGAAACTTAAGCGAGCAAAAAGCCCATCGTGAAGAGGTTCCTAGTTTTGCTACTGTTAGGTTAAAGGGTACAGGTAGGGACCTTTTTAACGCTTATTTATTCAGAAGATTTTCTGGTATGAAAATGGTAATTGACCTTGAAGGAATTTCAAAAGAGTATGAATTCGTCTTGAATAATTATTTTGAGAGATATCCACAGAAAATAGTTATTCCCGCTAAGTATAATCTCACATTTGTTGAAGTTATCTATCCAAATCGAATCAAAATAAACCTTGATGATTATGATGAGAAAACTGTTTCAGTGCTATCAGATATTGTCATTCGAACCCAACCGGGATATGTGCAAGTAGGAGATATTGAATTTAAACCAAAAAAAATTAAAATTGCTGGGCCAAAAAGAGATATAGCTCTTATTAATCATGTTAAAATAGATAATGATACTATTTTTGACGTTGCTACCACCCTGAGCGGAGAGATTGGATTGCAAAAGAGCGGAAGATTAATTAAATATTCTCAGGATATAGTGAACTATTTTATTGATGTCCAAGAAATTAGTGAGCGAATAATAGTAGATATTCCTGTGAGAGTGAAGAATATAAGAGACGATTTTAGGGTATTCCCATCTCCACAAACAGTTTCACTTACCGTTATTGGGGGTCTGGAAACTATAGCAAAACTTAATCCGATTGAGATTGATGTTGTCATTGACTTCAACAATTGGACAAATAAGAAGCAATTTTATGAACCTATAGTTAATGTCCCCAAAGACATAATTAATTGGCGTGATCTTTCTCCAAGAAGTCTTGAATTAGGTGTCGCAAGAAAAGCAAAATGATAGTAATTGGAATTGAGACATCTTGCGATGAGACGGCAGTTGCTGTATGCAAAGACGGGAAAATTTTATCAAATGAGGTAAGTTCACAATCAATACATTCGAAATATGGAGGTGTTGTTCCGGAGATTGCTTCAAGAGAGCACGAAAAATTTTTAAATCTAATTGCGGATTCTGCGATAGCTAAAGCAAAAATAAGTCTTTCAGAGATTGATGCAATCGCAGTCACCCAAGGCCCCGGACTTGCTGGGACATTATTAACTGGGATCAGTTTTGCAAAAGGGCTTTCCATTGGACTTGGGATACCTTTAATTCCAATTAATCATCTTGAGGCACATATCTTTGCAAACTTTTTAGCTGATCCAAACTTAAAGTTTCCATTTGTATGTTTATTAGTATCGGGAGGGCATACCCAATTATGGAATATCGAAAATATGGGTCTATATAATTTACTTGGAGAGACAAGAGATGATGCTGCAGGTGAAGCATTTGATAAAGGAGCTCGAATATTAGGGTTAGGGTATCCTGGGGGGCCTGAAATTGAAAAAAAAGCTCAAGGTGGAGATGCAAACTTAATAAAGTTTCCTAGAAGCACAATTGATGCTGAATCCCTTGAGTTCAGTTTTAGCGGGCTCAAAACATCTCTTTTGTACTATATGGATAATTTTAAAGAAACTGAAAATATTACATTAGCTGATATAGCAGCAAGTTATCAAAAAGCAATTGTTGATATTTTAATAATTAAAATAAAAAGAGCAATAAAAAAGACCAGGGTGCAAACATGTGTTATCGCAGGAGGTGTTGCAGCGAATAAAACTTTAAGATTTCACTTGGAAAAAGAACTATCGGATACAAAAATCCTTTTTCCAGATATTTCATTTTGCACTGATAATGCAGCCATGATCAGTTTTCTTGGCGAAATTAAATTTAATTCTGGATTTTCCTCAAATATTAATTTTGGTGCTGAACCAAATCTTCAAATGGTTTAACCTTGAAAATAAACTATAATTCTCCTGATCAGTTGTTTTGGCTGTTATCTTTAATTTCCTTTTGCTTATTATTTTATATTTTCTTTCACAGCATAAGATTAAAGAAAAATAAAATAATTATGATAGTAAGAGCTATAATTATCATTTTATTAGTTTTTTTGATGTTAAATCCGGAACTTGAATTAAAGCGTGAAAATATAAAAGAATTTAAATGGAACATCTACGTAGATAGATCTTTGAGTATGTCATATCACTCTAATATTTCACCGGTTTCATTTATTTCAGGGGTAGATGAGTTTAGTGAAAAATTATCCCAAAAAAATATTGATTATGAGATTATCGGATTTGATTCAGATATAGATTCAATGTGGTCAAATGGAAATAAAAATTTGGATGGTATCGCAACAAATATTGGCACTGTAATAGATCATTTGAATTCAAACAATCTTGATAAAATTTCAGGCGCTGTAATCTTTACTGATGGGCAAGTAAATATGGGAAGAGGGGTTTTAGATAGAAACAATCAAATTGATATTCCAATTCACGTTGTAGGTATCGGTGATGTTTCACCAATGGTTGATGTTGAAGTTAGTTCTATAGATGCACCACCTTTACTAATAAAAGGAGAGGAGGCTGATTTACACGTTAAGATATCAAGTTATGGGATAGTCAATGAAAGGGGGAATGTTACTTTATATCATGATAATAAATTGATTGGTTCTAAAGTGATAAATATTTCAGGAAGTGGGAGTCAAGAGGAAGTACGGTTTCGAATTAAACCATCAAAAACAGGGAAAGAAAACTATGAAGTAAAAGTCAACACAATAACTGATGAAATAAACATTAAAAATAACAAACAAACAGTACAGATTCAGGTGCTGAAGGATGAGTATAAAATTGCAATGTTGACAGGGTCGCCAAATTTTAATTCAGGAATTATAAAAAGATTTCTTTCAAATCGATCTGAATTCAGTTTAGATCATTTTGTATATAAGAAAAATAGTTTTCATCCTTCACTGTCTGGATTTTGGGATAAAAAATATGATCTAATTCTGTTCGATAATCATCCGATTGATGAAAATGCCAAAAATTGGAAAAACTATTTAAAAGTGTTTGCAAAAAAACTTATATCCCATCAATCTAACTTTGCAATGATCATTGGTCCTAATGTAAAAAAGGATTACATTGAGGACTATTTTTCATTAACCGACTCCAAAATATTAAGATCTTTTGACCAAAGACAAAATTTAATGGAATGGGAATTAGCAGATAATTGGTTTAATCTTTTTCCATTTAGCAATTTAGAAAAAAGTGAACAATTTGATATCGACTACCCACCATTAACACCCGGGTTCAAAATGAAGGTTAATAGAAATAATATACTTGGCCGTTTTAATGGATTGGGTGATAGTGAAATATTATTTTTATGCGGGCAAAAAAATTCGTTAAGATTTTTCATTTGGAACTCTTTGGATATTCACAATTTATACTATAAATCGCAAAACACCTCTTTTTCTGATTTATTAACTGATATTTTTGATCCAATCTTTAACTGGTTACTTAATGCGGGTGGAGGGCAAGAGATTTTTTTTAGAACAGATAAAAATTCTTATTATCAAGGAGAAAGAATAACTATAACAGGTAAACCGATCAACCCCAAAAAGTATATAGATGGAGGAGTTTTAACGCTTTACTTAGAAGATCAAATAATTAGTAAAAAACAGCTAAACTATGATCCTATAAAAGATGAATTTAGAAGTCAATTTTGGGCATCTCAATCAGGTAATCTAGATTTCGATATAAAATTTGACCAATCTGGAAGCTCTCATATTATGGGAAGAGGGAGTTTTCAAGTTCAAGACAGCCAAATAGAACTGAATAAAGTTTATCTAGATGAAAAGAGCTTAAGACGGTTCTCTGATTTTCATAATGGAGTTTATAAAAATTGGAGCAATAAGAATGATTTATTGTCTAACATTGAACCCCATTTTGAAAAAGAGTTTTTAGCCTCATTATTTAATTTAAATAGTAATGTTTTTTATTTATCTTGTATCTTAATTTTACTTACAATTGAATGGATTTTTCGTCGCAGGATAGGACTTATTTAAAAACGAAGAATAATTTAAAATGCTTACAGTTGTTTTTAAAATAATATAAAAGTAAAAATGAGGAAAATCTCTATAATTGGTACAGGATATGTTGGTTTAGTAAGTGGCGCAGGGATTTCCGAATTTGGTCACAATGTAATTTGTGCAGATGTTGATTACCAAAAAATTAAGAGTTTAAAAAACGGTGTGGTGCAAATTCATGAACCGGGCCTAGATGAACTGGTAAAAAGAAACCTTGATGCCGGACGTCTATCCTTCACTGAAAATATTGATAATGCAATTCGTCAATCTGAAATTATATTCATTGCCGTAGGGACGCCACAGGCTGAGGATGGTCAAGCAGATCTTAGTGCAGTAGAGGCTGTATCAAAGACTATTGGGAAAAATTTAAATTCTTATAAGATAGTAAGTACAAAGAGTACAGTACCTGTAGGAACTGGGAATTTAATTTGTAATATTATTTCATCATATAAAAACAAGCAGGAAAATTTTGATTATGTCTCAAATCCTGAATTCCTTAGAGAGGGATCAGCGGTTAAAGATTTTCTCTGGCCCGATAGAGTAGTCATTGGTTCAGAAAGTGAAAAAGCTTTTGGGGTTATGAAGGATATATATCGCCCTCTTTATATAAATGAAACACCAATTTTGCATACCAATGTACAGACTGCGGAAATGATTAAATACGCTTCGAATGCCTTTTTAGCACTGAAAATTAGTTACATAAATGAAATTGCTAATCTTTGTGAAGAGGTAGGTGCAGATGTACATCAGGTTTCCAAAGGGATGGGAATGGATGGTAGAATAAGTTCTAAGTTTTTGCACCCTGGTCCTGGTTATGGTGGATCTTGCTTTCCTAAAGATACATTTGCAATTGCAAAACTTTCGCAGAAGCATGGTGTTCGGCTAAACACGGTTGAGGCAACAATAAAAACTAATTTATTCCAGAAAAAGCGTATGGTTAAAAAGCTTAAAGATTTAATTGGTGGAACTTTTTTTAATAATACAATAGCTGTTTTAGGGTTGTCATTTAAACCAAATACAGATGACGTAAGAGACTCCTCATCAATAATTATGATTCAATCAATAATTGATCAAGGAGGAAAGGTAAATGCGTATGATCCAGTTTCTAATGCCAAAATGCAGAAATATTTTCCTAGTATAAATTATTTTAACTCTTGGATTGATGCTTGCCATGAAGTTGATGGTACGGTTATTATGACTGATTGGAATGAATTTAGGGGAATGGATATTGGTGAATTAAAATTAAGGGTTAAAAATCCAGTAATTTTGGACACACGTAATATTTTAAGCACAGAACAATTACTTTTTCACGGTTTTAAATTCTCAAATGTTGGAAGAAAATTATTTGATAATAAAAAAAACTAAATTCCCCGACGTAATTATTTTTACACCAAAACTTTTCAAAGATCATCGTGGTGTATTTTTAGAGTCTTACCGAAAATCTTTGTTTAGTAAAAATGGAGTTGACTATAATTTTTTACAGGATAATCAGGTAGAATCTAGAAAAGGTGTATTAAGAGGTCTACATTATCAACTGAATCAACCGCAAGGAAAATTAGTTAAAGTTGTTTATGGAGAGATATTTGATGTAATAGTTGACATAAGAAAAAATTCCCCAACTTTTGGAGAATCATTAAAAGTTAAGCTTGATAGTAAAAATCATAATATGATATTTGTTCCACCAGGCTATGCTCATGGGTATATTGTTTTATCTAACAAGGCCATTGTCTCATATAAATGTACTGCGGAATATGCACCAAATGATCAATTTGGAATAATTTGGAATGACCCTAATTTGAAAATTGACTGGGAATTAAAGAATCCTATTTTAAGTGATAGAGATTTAAATTGGCCAAATTTGAAGCAACAAAACAACCTGCCAATTTTTTGATGCAGACTCTTTTGGTTACAGGGGGCTGTGGTTTTATAGGTTCAAATTTCATTCGAATGGTAATGGAAAATGAGGAAAGTTTTAATATAGTTAACTTAGATAAATTGACTTATGCAGGGAATGTAGACAATCTAGAATTTATCCCAAAATCTCGCTACAAGTTTGTTCAGGGCGATATTTGCAATAAAAAATTAGTTAGTAAATTGTTTGATGACTTTACTTTTGACGGTTTAATTCATTTTGCAGCAGAAAGCCATGTGGATAGATCGATTGATGGACCGTCGAACTTTATAAATACAAATATATTGGGAACACTAAACCTCCTTGAGCAATCTAGATCCTTTCTAGATAAAAATGCGGGTAGTAATTTTCGATTTATTCATATATCTACCGATGAAGTGTTTGGTTCGCTGGATGAAACTGGAAGATTTCAAGAAAACACACCTTATGACCCAAGCTCGCCATATTCCGCCTCCAAAGCAAGTTCTGATCACCTGGTTCGGGCTTGGCATCGAACCTATGGACTACCAACTCTATTAACCAATTGTTCAAACAATTATGGACCATTTCAATTTCCGGAAAAATTAATTCCTTTAATGATAATAAATTGTTTTGACCAGAAAACTCTTCCAGTGTACGGAGAGGGTGAAAATATTAGAGATTGGTTGTTTGTATCGGACCATTGTAAAGCAATTTTAGAAGTATACAGGAACGGGGAAATAGGAAACACCTATAATATTGGTGGAAACAATGAATTAAAAAATATAGATATTGTAAATAGAGTCTGCTCATTAATGGATGAATTTTATCCACAAAAATATGTTGAGAAGTATGCTGATTTAATTACTTTTGTGAAAGATAGACCAGGGCATGATTTTAGATATGCAATTGACTCTAGTAAAATTTATAATGATCTAGGATGGGAACCAGTTGAGTCTTTCGAAACTGGAATAAAGAAAACTGTTAACTGGTATCTAAATAATGTTAAGTGGTGGAGAAGAATACAAAATAAAACTTACAAACAAGAAAGATTAGGAATTTAAAAATATGAAAGGAATAATTTTAGCAGGAGGACATGGAACAAGATTATACCCAATCACTAAAGTTGTGTCGAAGCAGTTGCTTCCCATTTTTGACAAACCTCTAATCTTTTACCCTTTATCAACTTTAATGTTGGCATCAATCAAGGAAATATTAATTATTTCAACTCCTCAAGATACCCCAAGGTTTGAAAAGTTATTAGGGAATGGTAAAAAGCTAGGAATTAGTATATCTTATGCTGTTCAAAATTCACCAAAAGGATTGGCTGATGCCTTCATTCTAGGAAAGAAATTTATTGGCGATGATGATGTATGCTTAATTCTTGGTGATAATATTTTCTTTGGTAATGAATTAATAAAAATTTTGAGAAGCAGTGTCAATATCTCCCAAAACCAAAGGAAAGCAGTATTGTTAGGTTATCATGTTAAATACCCTCAAAAATATGGTGTTTTTGGATTTGATGATGATGGAAATGTAAATAGTATCATTGAAAAGCCCTCAAAACCTTTATCTAATTATGCTGTTGTTGGCCTTTACTTTTATCCAAATGATGTAATCAATATTTCAAAAAATCTCACTCCATCAAATAGAGGAGAACTAGAGATAACTGATGTTAATAAAGTATTTTTAGAGAAGGGAAAATTGGATGTGAAATTAATGGGTAGGGGGAATGCTTGGTTTGACACTGGTAGCTATGAAGATATGAATAATGCTACTAATTTTATAAAAACAATTTATGAAAGACAGGGTCAGAAAATTGCCTGCTTGGAAGAGATTGCTTTTAATAAAAGCTTTATAACAAATGAAGAATTAGAAGATTTAGCTAATGAATATCCAAACGAATATGGTGATTATCTCAAAAGTTTAATCAAGATAAAATAATTTTCAAAAATATTTTTATTTTTTAAACCCATTTAGAAAAAACTAATGTGTAAAAGATCGAAAAACAAAAATCAAAGTAAGAATTAGTATGAGAATATCTAAACTAAGGTCCCTTTGCTCGATATATAGCAAATCATACTCAGGATTATCATTTATTTCGGACTTTCTTGCTGGACTAACTTGCCATAATCCAGTTATACCAGGTAAAACATGCAACCGTCTTTTCTCATAGTCCTCATATCTATCTACAATAAAAGGCATTTCAGGTCGTGGCCCAACTAAACTCATATCTCCTCTCAAAACATTTATAAGCTGCGGTAACTCATCAATGCTGTACTTCCTTAACCATTTCCCCATATTGGTTACCCTAGGGTCATCGTCATTCGAAGGACAATGGGCATATTTTTCAGCATCATTTTTCATTGTTCTAAATTTATAAATACTAAAATGTTTACCATTATGCCCTACTCGCTTTTGTCTAAAAAAAATAGGCCCACTATCAAAAATTATAATTAAAAAACTTGTTACAATAAAAATTGGTATTGAGATGATTAAAAAAATAATGCTCATAATAATATCAAATATTCTTTTTATTAAATCGTAAAGTGGTTTTTCTGTAATTACATTTTGGTTTCCAGAGATTAGAGGCAGCCCTGCTATATCCCTGAGTTTATAGGGGTTTTTATCAAAAAGTTTTTTAGTTGGTTGGAAACTTAGAGCAATATCATATTTGGTAGACATATTTTTTAAAATCTGATTTTCTTTAGAGTCAATCTCTCTGATAGCTACTATTATGTGATCTATTTTAAATTTTATTATGATTGATTCAATTTCATCTATATTCCCTAAAATAGGTTTTTGATTCAAAGAATTTGAATTAACAATTTTCCTTTTCTCAACAAAACCTATTATTTTTAGTGGTGAAGATGAAAGTTTTGAGACTGCTGTGACAAATGCATTCCCAGTTTCACCAGTTCCAAATACTAAAATATTTTCTTGATTAACATTACGGAAAAATTTTGCTTCGAAAAATTGCATTAATATTCTGGAAAATATAGCTGAAATAGGAATTATAATGATGAATGTCATTGATAAAATTCTAGGAATACGGTAGTTAATTATATAGGCGAAAACAATATATACAATAACAAATTGTAAGGTGCCTTTCACAACACCTTTTAAACGAATTATACCCGCAAAATCACGTTTTCTCCTATATGCATTATTATTGTGCAAGATATATAAGAAAATAAGATAGGAAAAAAAAATTTGAGCTGCAGTAATGTCAAATACTGATCTACTTAATCCTAAAAAACCCGTATTATATAAAAAAATACAAAATAAAAAGACCCCCCAGAAGGTGATGCTGTCTGCAAATAAGTTGAGCCAAAAGTTAATATTTTTGGACTTGATTTTATTATTCAAATATTTACCTTTGATTTAGATGAACCTTTGTTGACCATACATTATTAATAGTATAGATATTTTGATTTTTATTATTAAAAATTGCCAGAAACTAAAGGCTTGATCGAAATACGTTAGGATCTGACTTCTTTGGGTGTTTAACCTATTTTTTAAATAATTAGGCGCAATTTATATCGATAGTATTCCGAATTTTCATGATGAAAATTATTTCTTACAATAAGTAAATCCAAACTATTAATAGTTGATAAATTACCATCTTTCAAAATTATAATAATGATAATTAAAGATATTCTAACCTAATAACTTCAAAATCTCTTCGCATGAGCTATTCAAATCTGTATATATTCTGTTACTATTAAAAAAGTTAGAGCTTCTGTTTAGCTTTTTAAAATTTAGGAAGTCTTCATAAGTATCATTGTTATAAACTTCTCTAAATGAATCAACAAATCCCCTCGCAACCTCATATTTTTCTATATCAGGGCAAAAAAGGTAAATTTCCTTTTTAGGGTATGCAATTTTAAAATCGTAAATGATTGACGAATAGTCACATATTAATTTTCCAACGAAGGGTAAAAGTTCGTAAATGTCAATGGAATTGCCCAAAAAATTTATTTTACTATATTTGTTTGTATCAGGTTTATTTTTCTCAAATGGATGATTTTTAATGTAAAGAACGGAGTTATTTTTTATTAGATAACGCTCAAAGTTTTTAAGAAAATTATTATTATAAAATGGATTAATGAACGGATAATCTCTGAAAGTAGGGGCATATAAGAAAATAGTTTTATTATTTTCAAATGGATTTTTCAAATCTTTTATAAATTTATTTGGTTCTTTTAAAAAATCTATTCTTGGTAAACCTCCAATAACAATTTTTTTTTCAATTATTTTAAATGCCTTTAAATAATAATTGTTGAAACTAATTGAGTTTGAAATAAAATAATTAGACCTTTTATCTCTCCATAAATCAAGAATTCTAGATAAAAAGTTTAGGTTTTTATCAAGAAAACTTATGTTTTTAATTGGAATGGCATGCCAAATATTAATAATTATTGTCCTTTTATTATAAAATACAGGCATGACATCTGAGAGTGAATGTGTTATAAAAATTGCGTATGCCTTCATACTTAATAAAAGTGTATCCCATGAAAAATAGTATTTAGCATCATAACCCGATTTGATTATTTGCTGCTTTATTTTTTTATTTTTAGTAATCCATATACACTTATAATTTGTATACTGAGATAAATATATAAATAAATATTTTGCGTTACCCTCATATGTTCTGCCTCCCTGAGTACTGAAAAGTAATAATTTTCTTTCAACTTTAAAAAAATATCGCAGGAAAAAAGAGCTAAAATACAAAGGGAAAAATGTAAAAATTTTAATCAAATTTGATAAAAATATATAACGTTAATATGAAGCAAGGTTTAAAGCCAAATCCAAACTTACATTTACTGAAATCTTCGAAATAATTTTTCCTTGATCTTCGGGATTAAATGGATCAAAACCAGGATTTTTCCAATCTACATAGTCAACCCCGATAGAAAAATCAGCAATATCTTTATAAATATTTTTATTTAATTTCAGAGAGATATGTTTTCTTTTTTCATTCGCACCTGAGAATCTATCATTCATGATATTATTATATTGGTCATTCAACATTTTATTGGTTAATTGACCACGTTTTACAAAAGAAGCCTTAGTCTCTAATTTAAATGATAATACTGTCATATTATATTGAAGATATAGTTCTTGAGAATGTGGCCCTGCCCAAAATCCTAAAGGATAATCGTAAGAATAGGATGTATTTATTGGGAAAAGGTGTCGATAAACTCTATGATCAATCCAATTGTATTCAATAATAAATTTATTACTGAAGTTGGCTATTTCTTTCGCTTTAAATCCTATTTGATATCCTGCCCAATTTCTGTTTTTATCTTTAAATGTCCATTCAGGGGTCCATTCATCGAGAAATAATGAGCCAAAAAAATTATACTTGGCATTTATTTTTAATATTACCTCAGCTAGCATTTGTATATTATCAATGTCACCAATATAACTTTGCAAAGACCAAAATGGTAAAAATGGGATTATATAATTTAATTCAAATGCCGGTCTGCTGAAAATGACTGATTCTGAAGCATTGAATTCAATATATTTATTTGGCTTAAAAGTTAATTTATGTGCAGCAATTGATCTGTTGAAAAACTTTTTTCGTTCTCCAATATTGTTACTGTACAATTTCTGATAAGAGGAGTCGGGTATGAGACTTGTTAAATTACCATAAAAATAATCCAATTCTAACTGTTGGGAAATTTTCCATGAAAATCCAAATTTAGGGAAGCTGGGGACATTATCAGAAATCATTAATGAAGAATTACCATATCCCCACTGTTCAGTCGTTTTACCAGCATATATGGAGGAATTTTTTAACTTATAATCGATTTTAAAATCTGAATTAAGAAACCATTTGTCATTGTTGTTTTTATAATCACGACTATTAATTAGACTAATATCAGGATTCATTTCTAATAATTTTGGATCTAGATTTTTTGTGGAAAAAAAAGAAAAATCTCCCTGTAAACTTAATTTATATGTTTCTCTTGAGGCTTTCATTCCGATTTGATTGATTAAAGAGTATGTTGACGTTTTTGAATTCAAAATACTTCCATTTGATGAATAACGACTCGATAAATATGGAGTAAACCTAACACTATTTGAATTGGGTAACAGCTTTGCAAATAATATGATTATGGTTAGGTATCTCATACCATTTCTTAAAAAATTAAAATAGGCCTTTTTGGCCACATTCATTAAACCAATCTGAGATAGCTTCATCCATGGTGAATTGTAGTTTATAGTATTGCTCCAGTTTTTTGCCAGAAACATTTGTTGAGATCATTAATTTATGAATTCTGTCAGGGTGAATCCCCAAAAATTCTCTTTTTAAAAATTTCCCTAGTGTGAAAAATAAAAACCCTAAAAATTTTAAAATAAAACCCGGGATCACAATTTTAGGTGCTCGTATACTTGTGACTTTAGATATACTTAAACAAATATCTCTGATTCTGTGGGGGCTTGGGTAGCATGCATTTATTATAATTGGATTTTTTTCAAATATTTTATTTGATGCTAGCATAATTTTGATAAGATCTTTAACATAAATGGTCGCCTTTTTTGTATCATTTCTGCCTGGAAAAAAAAACACACCTCTACTCATTGCCTTATATAATCTCGTGAAGTTTCCATTCTCATTTTTTCCAAATACAATCCCAGGTCTTATGATAATCAGTCTTCTGTTATCGGAATCTTCAGCTTGCCAATTTAAATGAACCTGTTCAGCTATTAATTTTGAAATCCCATATGCGTTATTTGGCATGGGTAAATTCTCTTCGCTCACATAATTTTCTTTTACTCCATATGTAGATATTGAGCTTAGAAAAATAATTGTTTTTATATTTTTTTCCCGCGCGAAATTGCAAATGTTTAAAGCTCCATTTACATTCGTATCAAAATATTCAGAATCTTTGTATTTTGGAATCGTGCATAAAGCTGCCAAATTATAAATAATACAATTTGGATCGAAGTTAGAGGAAATTTTTATTCCCATTCTGACATCACAATAATTAAAATTCTTATCAGATTTCACTATGTCATATACTTGATATTCAGCATTTATTTGCTTTATCAAGTTTTTTCCTATAAATCCAGATCCCCCAAATATTATGTTCATAAGTTTTTATTTATTTCTCAATAGTTTTTTTATGATTTATCATAAAGTTTTTTACAAAATTTCTAAAATGGTTTTTAAAGATTTCTTTATCAAATTTAAATGAATGTTTTCTTATATAATTAGGATTAAAATTATGCGCAATAGATTCAAATTCATTAATTTTTTTATTTAAGCTTTTTGGTGTTTGCTCCTCAAAAAATAATCCAGTTTTCTTATCAATAATTGTCTCTTTTGCCCCGCCTCTATTAAATGCAATTACTGGTCTTCCTGAAGCCATAGCTTCAACAGGGATTATACCAAAATCTTCAATACCCGGGAAAATTAATGCTTTGCACTCTGAGAGGTATTTTTTCAAAGAACTATCCTCGACTCTTCCGAGGAAAGTTATATTATCTTTTGCCTTTGACTTGAGACTTGGTATTTCCTCTCCCTGTCCGATAATAATTAATTGTTTTTTATTTTCATTGAAAGCTTTGACTGCAATGTCATGTCTTTTATATTTCGTACTTTGGCCAAAAATTAAATAGTATTCGTTAATATTTTTTGATATTGCGAATTTTTTTGTATCAACAGGTGGGTAAATAACCACAGATTCTTTATTCCAAAATTTGGATATTCTTTCTTTAACGTAATGAGAGTTTGCTATAATACAATCCAGGTTTTGAGCACTGTTGTAGTCCCAATTTCTTAGATAATTTATAATTGGCTGTAGAAACACCCTCTTTATGCCTCTACCAAAATATTCCTCTTGCATATCCCAAATGTATCTCATAGGAGTATGTGTGTAGCAGATATGTGGAATATTATTTCTTACCTGTATTCCTTTTGCTGGACCTGATTCGCTAGATATAACAAGATCAGAATTGTCAACTTTGATTCTATTTAAAGCTAGTGGATACAAAGGCAAATAATGCCGGTACAGGAATTTTACAAATGGTAAATATTGTATAAAGCTTGTTTTACTGATTCTTTTAGAAAGAGAACGAGATATGTTCTTTTCATCATAATAATTAGTTATAATTGCGGAATCTGGAAATATGTCTATGATGTTCTCTAATACTTTTTCACCACCCCGCATGCTTTCTAACCAATAATGGACTAATGTAATTTTCATACCAATTGTTCAATAAGCGTATTTAATTTGTTAGCAGAATCATGCCAAGAAAATTTTGTTACCCTTCGTAATCCTTTTTTTATCATTTGATTTTGCAAATTTTTATTTTCAATTAAACTCATTATTTTTAAGCGTATATCATCAATATCATGAGGATTAAAATATATTACCGCGTCATCGCAAGTTTCAACTATTGCTGGAATATTAGATGCAATTACAGGACACTCACAAGCCATTGCTTCCAGTGGCGGTATTCCGAAACCCTCATATGAAGATGGGAAAACAAAAAAAGTTGCAAGATTATATAAATAAGATATCTCGGCATTAGAAACAAATCCTGTGAAAAACACTCTTTTTTTTAGACTATCATTCACTCGAACATAGTTAAGTAGGTTTTTATAATCATTAGAGATTTTCTTATCAATTCTTCCAGCGATAACAAGACTGATTTTTTCAATTTTTCTTAAAGCTTTTAAAAGATTTAAAAGATTTTTGTTTGGTTTGATGTTTCCGACATAAAGAATGAACTTATTGGGAAGTTTAGATCGATTGAGAAATTCTTTTAATAATGTTTTATCTTTGATTTTTTTGAATACCTTTTTATCAATTGAATTTTTTATGATGTTTATACTATTATCTTCTACCTCACAATAGTTCATAATTTCCTTTTTTGAAAATTCTGATACTGTTAGAACCATATTTGCATTTTTTACAGCATAGTTTATCATGAAATATGCATAGGATTTTTGGATCAGTGTTAGGTTCTTAAAATTGTGGAGATGAAAGACATCATGAATAGTTACAATTTTTTTTAATTTAAACTTAAAAATCGGAATATTGTAGTGAGGGGACCAAAAAATATTGATATCATCCTTTATTATTCTACAAAAGTATAATTGCTCTTTAATTGAATATATTGGAGCAATAAAATTCACAATTTTTATATTTGAACTTTTTTCTAAAATTTTTTCTCTGATTAAAATCTCCCGATTTCCATATAATATAAAATTATAATCAGGGTTATTTCTGATTATGATTGGTACTAGATTTTGCAGATAGTTCCCTATCCCAGAATTATTCCACATTCTTATATCAATTGCAAAACGTATCATATTTAGTTATTCAAAGATAGGGTATAAGAACGATTTGAGACTTTATCTAATTTTTTATAATAAAGTAAGATAGCAAACCAATATAACGGTTCGCTGGAAAGTTGATAAAAAATATTGAAAAAAAACAAACCGATTAAAATAGGTAAAAAAATATTTTTCCTACTTGATAGAAGGGGAAAAAGAACCGAAAAGATTATAAAACTTATTAAGGAGAGAAAACCATTTTCTGCAAATATAGAAATATATTGAGAATGAAAGTTGCCATATTTGCTTCCGCTCCAGTAATACCCTGTTGTAAATAAATAAGATACACCATGTCCTACACCCAAAATAAATATTTTAAGGTTTGAGATAGCTAAATTAAAACCCTGTTTAATAAGTGCAATGTGAATTGCAGCGGATCCACTATTCGAAATATTATTAAATGAAAATCTTTCCTCTAAAACTTCATCCAATTGAATAATATTTAAACTATCTAGCCTAATTGTTAGCATGAATAATGATAAAAGAGGTAATAAAATAAAAAAAATCATCTTAATATTTATTAAATGTTTTTGAAACATTAATATATATGAAATGGTCAAAACAAATAAGAATAAATATGTTGACCTAGAAAGGGTTGACATTATCATGAAGATATTTGTTATGATCAAAATATTAATTTGCAGGTCATTTTTCTTACTTATCCATAATATGTAAGTGAAAAATGATAATATAAAACCAGCTCGATTAACATCATTAGAAAATCCACCAAGTCTGGGTACGTAATATGCAATCGTATCAGGCTCTAGGTTCAAGAAAGGGCTTTCTAAAGCAATAATATTTATCCAGCTAAGTAATAACAAAAAGTTAAAGGTTAAAAAGACAAGTGATCCTAACACGCTTGCATTAAATAGAATTTGATCAAGGTGTTCATGCTTGATGCTTGATAACATTAAAATAAAACTAACTAAAATGAAATTAATTAATACTAGCCTTTTTGAAGAGGTTAAAATATCTGAGGAAAAGATTGAGCTAGTTATCAAGGTAATAATGAAAATCAAAAATGAAATTAAAAATATTTGATTTTTCAGTAACCAACCCATGTTAATACTTTTTGTAAAAAAAATGATTCTTGTTATCAGATAAATTATTGATAGAACCAAAAATGGAGTCATCAAAAAAGAGTCTGTAATAGTTGCTCCGATATTAATTCTATCCATACCTGCTGTGGCTATTATCAAGGTGGCTAGATAGTTATCAATTTTTCGAATCATTATTATTTAGTATGAAAAATTTTAGGAAAAGTAATTTTATTCAGAAAATCAAATATTACCTTTTCTAATTTTCCAATAAAGGAAAAAAAATCAAAAATAATCAGTTTTATCCAATTTTGGTTTAAATAATTTTTATGATAGTGTCTTCTACTTTGTTGCATTATGATAAACTTTGAGCTTTTAAGGGGAAATTCCTTTTCAATTGATGCTCCGACTTTATGAGTAAATGTAAACCTGGGGTCAAAATAAAGTTTATAACCAGCTTTTTTTAATTTAAAGCCTAAGATTCTTTCTTCACCATACAAAAAAACTTTTTCATCATAACCACCAATATTTTCCATTGCTTCAGATTTAATTATAAAGAATGCACCCTGTAAAACTTCAACATATCTAGATTTACTTGAATTCGGATAATATATTTTGCTTGGAAATATCTTGTTTAAAATAGATATAGATAATATTAAATCGTCTTTTAGATCGGGTAACTTCCATGCAGATATTTTTTTTAAGTTATTAACATCTAGCATTTGTATTGATACCGCTGCTATCATTTCATCAATTTGAAAGTCTTTTAAAATTTCTGGAATATGTTCAATATTAATTTTTATATCCGGATTACAAATAATAAAATAATCCAACTTATATTTATCTTTTAAATATTTAATACCCCGGTTATTACCTGCACCATATCCAAGGTTCGATTTTGTCTTTATGAATTCAACATCTACATCATTTTGAAATCTTTCTGCAAATTCTTTGTATGAATTATCTGAAGAATTATTATCAACAATTAATATTTTCAATGGAAACGATGGTCGTTGGCTTTGAATATTTTTTACAAATGTTATAGTCTCTTCAAAACAATTATAGTTTAATACTATGATACCGACTTGCTTATTTTCCATTTAATTTGAGTTTTCACTTAAAGATAAAATTTCTTTAGCAAGTCTATTTGAATTTTTAAAATCATTAAATTTATTGAATTTTTTGTTGATGGTTTCCCTATCCTTTCGATATGAATCATTTCCATTAAGGATAGAATCAATTTCTGTAATGACCTCTTGCCAACTTTTACACTTGGGTCCTGGGGTAACATCTTCGTAATTATAATATAATTCGCGATCTTTTGCGATATAGGTTTTTATGTCAAATGGTGCAAAAATAATTGGACGATTTGATAAACAAAAATCAAAAAAAACACTTGAATAGTCTGTTATTAGAATATCGACGGATTTCAGAAATGCATAAATATCATCCTGAGGAATTTCTTGTATTCTTTCCTCATTTAAGTCCCAATTTGACTCATCCGCGAAATGGGTTTTATAGTAAAAAAATATATTTTTTTTCTGAAAATATCTATTAAGTGATTTAGTGTTAAAGTTTTCAAAATAATTAAAGTAGCTATTATCTCTAAAAGTAGGTAAATAAGCAACAATAGCATGGTCATTTTTCTTTCTATTTTTTAAAATATCCGTTCTTGGTAAACCTGAAATAATAATATTATCACGTTGCAAATTGAATGCAGTTATCATTTTTTTAGCATTTTCTTCGGAACTGGCAATAACAAAATCATAATCAACTTTTAGGAAAGGATAGATAAAGTATTTAAAATATTTCAGGGAAAATTGCGGTTTTCTGTTTTTAAATGAAAATTCTTTGTCTACATCGCAACCAATTTTTTTGAGGGTAATCGCATGCCAAAGATTAATTTTAATCGATCTATTAATTACAAATTTATTTACATCATGAAGTGCAGAACTGACAATGACTATTCCGGAGATCGCTGTATAAAAGTACCCCTGAAGAGAATAAGAATAATAAGCTTCGAATCCATTTTTTTGCAGTTTATTAATTACAACTTCACTTTTTGTAAGCCATATGCATCTAATATTTTTATGGTTTTTGCTAACATATTCAAATAAATATTTAGAATTATCAGAATATCTAAAGCCCTGCCAAGCACCAAAAATCCAAATATTACTATATTTTGGAAAAAAAAATGAAATCAAATATGCAGGAATATTGATAGTGTAAATGATAAATTTTTTAAACTTATTTATCATAACTAAAATTAAGAAAAGTGGTTTTGTATTTTCTAAAAGCATATAACATGTAGGTAATTACGATAATTAGATGTGCAAATATTAAAATGTATAAAGCTCCAAATAGTTTATATTGAGGGATAACAAAAAAATCAGATATAACTATAAATAATAAAGCTATTGTCACACAATAAGTTCTTACTTTTTGTTGATTTGAAATAGTTAGAACTACTCCGTATATGATGGAAAAATATCTTAAAAAAATTATGATTGAAAAACAAAAAACATAATCTGATAATTTTTCGAATTTTTGCCCGTAAACAAAATCAATTAATTCCTTAGAAAAAACATTAATAAAAATTGAAATTAAAAGTCCAATCAAAATCGATCCAAAATTTAATTTTGTGGCTAAGGCTATTAATTCTCTTCTGTTAATATTTACTAATGAAGATAATTTAGGGATTGAAACAGAATTTAAAATGCCAAGACCAATTGTGCACGCACCTAGTGCCCTCATGCCAGCTTGGTATAACCCAATTTCACTATCCGAAACGAATTCCCTCAAGATGATTGTGTCTATATTTAACAGCATGGCACCAACAGCAATGTGAATTGCGTAAGGAATGCCCTCTATCAATTCTGATATCAGATTGATATTTTCACTTTCATAACCAAAGTCACTTAAGAACTTTCTAATTGTTAAGCTACTGTATACAATTTTTACTAAAAGAAATGAAGATGATACATGTAGTATATCGTTTGTTATGCATAAGGTTATTAAAACGAATATTAATAATATCAAGTTATTTAAAAATGCATATTTAGACTCTACTTCGAACTTATCAATATTTCTGTATGGAATTAAAAAATGATTTGCTATAGAGTTGAACATAGCTGAAAAGGTTAATATTAAAAAAACTGAGAAAACATTATCTCGTGGAAAATTTAAAAATTTTAGGGTAAACAATATTATAAAAACAAATATTGTTAAAAAAATTTTTACTCTAAAGCTATTCCAAGTAAGCAAGGAAATATTATTCATATTCTTTGAAATATCTGTGGAAAGCCTAAGATTATAGCCGTAGTCGACTATTAGGACTAATATGTTTGCGAATACTAAAGAATATGTAAAACGGCCAAAATCTTCAACCGAAAGAAACCTTGCTAAAATAAATATTAAAAAAAAACCTGATACTAATCTGCTTACTGTTGTTATTGTGGAGAATGAAAAGTTTCTTTTTAGCACAGATTTAAATAATTTTTCTAATAAATGGATCTCAATATTTGGTATACATCATCATGATCCAAGTTGACGATGTTGTTATCCATTCTCCCTTTTGTAAATGATTCTTTTACTAGTTTTTTTAGATGATCTCTTTTCACGCCCCAATGATTTAATTTGAATGGTATAATCTTATCGGGTATATCTTTTATCTTTCTTTTCAAATCTTCGAACGAGAAATTTAAATTTTTGCATATAATATCAATTTCTTTAGTTATTAGGTTTGCATTAATATTTAAAATAGGTTCCAAACTTAATGAAGATGCAATTCCATGCGGTATTCCATAGTTTATAGTAAGGGGGTAGCTAATCGAATGTGCAGCTGCAGTTTTCGTATTAGAAAAAGCTAAACCGGCTTTGTTAGAAGCGAGCAGTAGTTCATTTCTTATTTGTAAATCAAAGGGTGTTTTTTTCAGGTTATCAACATTCTGGATAATAGAGCAAATAGATTCAATTGCATAAGATGTTGATGTTTCATTTGCATTTCTGTTCCATATCGCTTCAAAACCATGACTCAAAGCATCCATAGTAGTAATTATTGAAAGATCCATTGGCAATGTCAATGCTAAATTGCCATCAAGTATTGAAATATCAGGATAAAGGTTTACATTTGAAATAGAATATTTTTTTTTCCCCTCCATATCCCAAATAGTTCCCCACATTGTTACTTCACTTGCAGTGCCGTGCGTTGTTGGAACAAATATCGATGGTGTTTTAGTTGAAAAGTTAATTTTATCATTTATTAGTTTTTTTAAGTTGCTCTCAGAAGAAGATAAAAATGCTATAAATACTTTAGCTAGATCCATTGCTGATCCACCGCCTATTGCAACAACCCCATCAAAATTTTTTTTTTCACAAAACTTGATGGCTTTGAGACAATCGTTAAAATTTGGATTGTTATTAAAAGAAGTGAATATGTTTTTCGCATTTAATTTTTTTTCTAATTCCAAGCGTTCCTTATTTCCATTAGTTGTGATCACAACAGGTTGTTTAATTCCTAGGTTCTTTAAACTATTCTGTAGCTCTAAATACCAGTTGCTTGTTTTGATAATTGTAACGGGATTGTAATACTGAGACAACAATAGATGAACTCTAACCTTTTAAAAATTCTATAAAATCTTTTTTGTTTCTGATAGGAGGAATTGAAGGTCTGCCTAAGTCGGATCTGGAACCGGCAGTAGTCTTTATTTCAAGCATTGATGGTCCTCCTTCTGATAAAAAACTTAATATACTTGATTCAAGCTTTTTTTTGGTTTCAACTTTAATGTTTTTTTTGAAACCTAAGGATGCCGTAAGGTTCGATATTTTAATATCTTTAGCAGCAGTATCTTGGCCACCAACTGATTCATGAACTCCATTGTTAATTATGATGTGATAGAAATTATCCGGTTTTAATGTTGCAATGGATGCAAGACTTCCCATATGCATCAACATCGATCCATCACCATCAATACATATTATTTTCCGACGAGGCTTATTGATTGCAATGCCTAGTGCAATTGAAGAGCAGTGTCCCATAGAACCCACAGTTAGAAAATCTTTTTCATGCTTTTGATGATTGTTTTTTCGAATTTCAAAAATTTCTCTAGAAGTTTTACCTGTTGTTGAAACCACAACGTCGTCTTTATCAAGATTTCTCAATATTATTTCTAAAGCCTCTTCTCTATACATTAAAGATATATTTGGTGTCTCAGTGTTTTTTTCAGTTTTAGAAAAAGTATCCTTTTTTATCAAAATTGCAAAGGGTCTTGATTTAGCCTTAGCATGGGCGATAGCTCTATGAACCTTTTCTTTGTATTTTTTATCTTTTTGAGATATAACCTCATATGAAATATCGAGTGTTGATAGTAAATCTAATTGAATAAGTCCTTGTTTTGTATGCTGAGGCTCATCCTTAATTCCTGGTTCACCTCGCCAGCCAATTAAAAGAATCATTGGAATTGAATAGACTTTTTCATCACATAATGATAACAGTGGATTTATAGCATTACCTAAGCCTGAATTCTGCATGTAAACTAGAGGAATAGACTCTTTTGCAAGAAAGTAGCCACTCGCTAGTGCAATAGCATTACCTTCGTTTGCAGCAATTATATGGCTTTCATCATTAGTTTCTCTATCGATGCATAGACAGAACTCTTTTAATAATGAATCAGGTACGCCTGTAAAAAAATTAATCCCGTTAAAAGTGAGATAATTATAAAAGTTTAATGGATCAATTGACACTTTGACATTTCTTTAAGGAATTAAGGTAATTATTTCTTTTATTGACATACAATATTTATCGGATGCCTCTTTTGCACGACCATTTTTTAAAATGGATTCAGCCACTTTAATCATAGCCGGGTATGCAGCTCTGAGCAAGTGGTTCGCATAAATAACAACATTAATTCCAAGGTTCTTTAATTTTTTTTCAGTTATGTGGGAATATGTAGAGGGTACCACAATTAAAGGTACGCGATTATTGATATTCTTATATTTTTTACAAAACTCGGAAATCTCTTCCTCATCCTTTTTCTTACTATGAATCATTATTCCATCAGCACCAGCATTTATGTATGACTTAGCTCTTTTTAGTGCGTCTTTCATACCTTTATTCAATATCAGACTTTCAATTCGAGCAATTATCATGAAATCTTCTGTTATCTGGGCCATTTTACCTTGCTTAATTTTTTCGCAAAAATGCTCAATTGAATCTTGATGTTGGTTCAAAGAATCTTCAAATAATGAATTTTTTTTATTACCAATTTTATCTTCTATGATAATTGCCGAAACGCCCAATCGTTCCATTGTTTTAACTCTAAATTTAAAATGTTCAATTTTGCCTCCAGTATCTCCATCCATAATTATTGGCTTTGTTGTTACCTCAAGAATTTCTTCAACAGTTGAAAATCTTGAAGAAAAATCAACTAGTTCTGTATCTGGTTTTCCTTTAGCTGTTGAATCGGTTAAACTACTTTCCCATATTCCATCAAATTCAATTTTTTCCCCATTTATGTTCACATTTGTTTTTTCAACAATTATACCTGTGAGACCATTGTGGGCCTCTAAAATTCTGACAATTGGTTTTAATTCTATTAGCCTTTTCAAGGTTTTCATTCGGTTACCTGGAGTAATACCCTTTCTTTTTATGGCTTCAATTAAATTAGTAGATGAAATACCGGGAGTGTACCTAGGTTCAACAAGTTTACCACCCCAAGTTTTGAGTGTTTCGATTACTTTCTCTCTGACTTCTTTTTGAACTCCAATTTTCCAATCGTCACCATGAACCACATAATCGGGGCGAAGTTTTTTCAAATTTTCAGTATAATCGAGTTTTTTTTGTGGAATGACACGATCAACACCTTTGAGATTTTCTACAATTAATTTTCGTTCCTTAAAAGCAATTAGGGGCAATCTTTTGTAGCTTGAGATTGCTTCATCAGTAAGTAATCCGATTACAACCTTACCTAATTTTTCACCTTCCTTAATTATGTTTAGATGACCTTGGTGTATGAGATCAGCAGACATGCCTATATAAACAGTTTTCATGATCAATAACTAATTTTCACGATTGTATTATTTTCCTGAGACCGTATAAGACATAATACAGAACGAAGAACTACCTATTAAACCTAATAACATACTTAAAATTATAATTAATTTCCTTTTTGGTTTAGCCTTTTTTACTGAGGGTTCCGCTACATCTAATATGTTAATTAAAAGTGGCTCTTTAGCTTCTTCAATTTTTGCAATTTCAAACTGCTGACCTAAAGTAATATATACCGCACGGTTTTCTTCAATGGTATACTCTAAGCGACTTCGCTTCATCTGCAGTTCCGGAGTATCAAGCTGAATAGGATTTTGTTTTCGGAATTCCGTTAAAGCTTCTTCTGCATTCTCAAGAAATTTCTTGGCATCTAACTTTTGATTTTCTACAAATTTTCTATTTCTAGTAGCTTCCCTCTGCTGTTGGATAGAGATGAATTCTTTTACAAATTCAGCAATGTAGTTTGCAATATCAGCTGAAAGTTGAGGATCTTGAATTAAAACTGAGACTGTTATTAGTCCAGAGATGTCTTCTTTTACTGTTAGTAAATCATCAAGAATTGAGATAGCCTCAAATGTTAGTTTATCTTGTCTATTATTATTGTACTTCTCCTTAGGCAAAAACATTGAGATCCATTTTCTGGGAGTGAATAATTTATCTTTATTTAAATCCCAATATTCAATGAGACTGGATCCCTGAGGATATTTTTTTGTTTTCCATTTTCGCAAAACAATATCCTTTTTCAATCTTCTGCTATCAATGATATCCGGAATATTGAAAGTGGGCGCTGGTCCAAGGCCCCCAATTCCAAATGTTTTAGCAATACCTTGAAATTCTCCCAGTGCGCCACCAGTTTGTCCAAGTTCTCCAGCAGGGTACATCGAGATATTCGATTCAAAGTATATGGTTGCAATAAGTGAATAAATCAAACCAATTATGGTAGATGTTAGTGATATAAATGAAATAAATTTTTTCTTTAATTTTAGCCTTTCCCACAATTCTAAGATGTTTAATTCATTGTCGTCTGTCAGTAATGATTTTTTCTCTAATTTTTGCTTTGAGCCGTCAAGTTTTATAAGACCTCTTTTTTTCAGTTCGGCAATACGGTTTCTTAAAGTTTTTTCAGAAAGACCATATGTTTTGGCTATTGATTCTCTTTTCTCAGGATTAGCTAATACCTCAGGATTAGAGCGTATTATTTGTAAAATTTTTTCTTCGTGGGGTGTTAATTTCATTTTATGTTAGTTGTTACTCACTCTGTCTATATAAAAAAGTAATACTGCAACTTGGCTAGCTGTACTTAAAACATCCTTTAAAACTAACCATCCGTTGAATTCGTTTCTTTCTGCAGCGAAGATAATATCTCCATTATTTATCTCGATACTTTTATTTGCTGGTAGTCTTTGTCCAGTCCCTGATTTTATCACAAATTTTTTTCGAGTTGCATTAGATGTTAAGCCACCTGCTATTTTAATGTATTCCTTATAGGAATAAGTTTTTTTATATGGATATCGACCTGGACGCTTAACTGCTCCAAGTAATTCAACGTATTCAAAATTTTCTGGTATGGTTATGATATCATTTTTGACTAGAATAAAATCCCTAATATTTTTCGCTTCCCAAATCGTATTTGTTTCAAGTGCGCCTTTATGTGTCATCATTCTCGCCTTTACATATGCTCGTTCTGATTGTGACCTATTTATTTCTGGTATTAGGATAATTCGTTCAAGTTCCCGATCTGGTATTTCGTGTATATCTTTGTTGTTAATAGTAATCTTAGATGAGTCGGCTCTTGCTGTAAAACCTTTTGATTTAATTAAAATATCATTCAATGTAGTTTTTCCAGAAGTAATTGAATAGACTCCTGGATGTACAACCTCACCTGTCAAATAAACAACTTCTTGACGTTTGTATTGTTTTGAGTATCTGATCATAATGTGATCTTCAGGATTAAGCCTAACGGACTTAGATTCATTATAATTCACCGTAAATGAAGATTTTTGTTCAGGGCCATTATATCGGGTTATCTCAATATTTCTTGGATCCGCATCTGGTCTTAAGCCACCAGACAATTCTATTAAGTCAAATAATGATTCCTTAAAAAGATATTCATACTGCTTAGGGTTTTTGATGCCCCCATAGATACCTATTTGTTGATGTTTGAGAGGAATTAGCAGTATGTCTTCTTGCTGAAGGTAGGGGTTTAGACTGTTATCTCCAGTCACCCCAAACTTTGCTAAATCAACTTTTATTGTATCGCTTTGACGAATTAGTAATAGATTTCTATTTGATAGTTCTGTATATTTTTTTTCTAAAGCAGGGTCTCCTATTTTTCTATCATATAAATCTTGGATCTGAGACATTTGATCATTTGATGTTATTTGATCTTTTTCATATGTTTTTAATTCACGTTCTTCTTTCTGTTGATTGATAAGTTCTTTTTTATTATTCTCAATTATAATGTCATATAAATCTGATACTCGTGTCATTGGAGTGACATCGTATAATCCAGGATGTTTAAGTTGTCCAATAACTTTTAATTTGAATTTTCGTATCTGTTCTATTGTTGAATAGATTTTGGCATTTTGGTTCCATTTTTTTACAACTTTTTCGATCTTAATTTTTGCCTTATTTAATGTGAGACCGTAGACGGAAATAATTGCAACTGATGGAATAAGTAGTTCCCCAGTTGGAGAAACAGTCAATAAATAGTTAAATGCCTCATTACTGGAAATGATATTTATTCTAATCTGATCGCCCGGGCCAACTATGTATTGGTATGGATTCACTGGTTTATCAAGTACATCAAAAGCTTGATTTTGATTTTCTTGAGTTAGTTTTGTCCGATCCAGTCCAAACTTTGCATTACTAGATTTACCAATATTTCGAAGGGCATTAACGTCGATGGTCTGCGAAAACACGGATGTGTAAAATAAAAAAATTTTTAAAATTTTTGTAAAATTCATTTTTTAGTTTGTCACGGATTGGACAATTAAGATGGAAATCCTAAGAAAACTTCTAATGTCTCAATTGGTATTAATACTCTTTTTGTTTTAAAATGAGCGCAGTTTTAACGATAGATTTCCTAAATAGATTACTTAATGTTATCTTAATTTTACATTAAAAACAAATATTTTTATGCCCGGGCAGTTGCCCGACCCATTAGGCAAAAATTTTTTATTTTTTAGAAATTATAAATCGAAAGAGTTTAATAATGATTTCAATAAAAAAACTAAGAGAAAATCCCAAGCGATTTGAAAAAAAATTAAAAAGTAAAGATGATATTCTCAATATTAAATCGATAATTGAAATAGACAAAAAAGTTAGACGGCTAAAGCACGAGTCTAATTTAATTCGTTCAAAAAGAAATGTAGCGACTGAACAGATCGGGGAATTAAAAAGAAAAAAAGAAGATGCCGCATCTGCAATGAAAAAAGCAAGAGAACTAGGTGTAAAATTGAAATTAATTGAATCAGACTTGTCAAAAATTGAATTAGATTTAAATAGGAAACTACTTAACTTACCTAATCTTCCTCATAGTTCGGTTCCTAAAGGGGAAAATGAAAAATCAAATAAAATTGTGAGGGAGTGGGGTGAAAAGCCTAAGTTCGACTTCAAGCCAAAAAATCATATTGAACTTGGAGAAAATAATCAGTTATTTGATTTCAAGACTGCTTCTAAGATATCGGGTTCTGGATTTTCGCTATATATTGGTAAAGGGGCTATGCTTGAGAGACATTTAATTAACTCTATGTTAGATTATCACATCAAAAAATTTAATTTTACAGAATTTTTTCCACCAGTTTTGATGTCAAAAAAATCTATGCTGACTACTGGGCAATTACCAAAATTTGAGGATGATATGTATTATTGCGATAATGATGAATTATACCTCGCTCCAACAGCAGAGGTTCCCATAACAAATATACACAGGAATGATACTCTTAATGAGAAGGATCTACCGCTTCAATATGTTGGATATTCACCATGTTTTCGAAGGGAGGCGGGATCTTATGGAAAAGATACTCGCGGCTTACTCAGACTTCATCAGTTTAATAAGGTAGAGATGGTCAAGTTTGTTGCCCCAGAAAATTCTTATGAGGAATTAGAAATATTAACAACTCAAGCAGAGTCGATACTTCAGAAATTAGGTTTAACTTATCGAGTTGTTGAACTTTGTAGAGGGGATTTAAGCTTTGCTGCTTCGAAATGCTATGATTTAGAAATCTGGGCTCCCGGGGAGGAAAAATGGTTAGAAGTCTCTTCTTGCAGTAATTTTGAGTCATTTCAGTCCAGAAGAGGAAATATTCGGTTTAGGAGGCTAGACGATCAAAAAATTGATTTTGTTCATACCTTAAATGGTTCTGGCCTTGCTACTCCGCGTTTGATTGTTTCCTTAATTGAGACATATCAAACTGAATCTGGAATGATAAAATTCCCAAAAGATGTTTCTGAATTTCTTGGAACTAACGAGGTTTTTTAGTTGATACGTGGATTTTGGGCTATTATAAATGGCACTATTTGGACTACATTAATTGGAACTGCCGGATCTATTGCCTCATTGTTTGAATCAAATAAAGGAAAGACAATGGGGCATTGCGCACGGCTATGGGCTAAAATAATTTTATTTACATGTGGTATTCCTTACAAAGTTAGCGGTTTAGAATATTTGAATCCAAAAGAACAGTATATTTTTGCTGGTAACCATGGTTCATTATTTGATATACCGCTTGCGTTTGCTACTATTCCATATTGGCTTGTGCCAGTTGCCAAAATTGAGCTGAGAAAAGTACCAGTACTTGGATGGGTCATGAACTCTGGAGGACATATTTTTGTTGATCGCAGTAGTCACGAAAAGGCAATAATATCAATGAAAAATGCAAGAGATTCATTAATTAAAAACCCAAGATCAATTCTCTTGTGGCCAGAGGGCAGTCGTAGCAATGATGGATCTATTAGCACCTTTAAAAGAGGTGGATTATCAATTAGCATGGAAACAGGGATGAGTGTAGTCCCAGTTGCATTTTTTGATACATATAAACTGCATAAAAGAGGTAGTCTCAAATTAAAAAAGATTCCGGTTGAGGTCAGAATTGGTAAGCCAATAAATATGAAAAATTATAATAAGGATAGCAACAAAGAATTCATAAAAAGTATTAGAGATGCTGTTATAAAATTAAATTCCAATTAGTAAATAAATCTAAAACCAAAAGGTATTTCAATATTTATTGTCTCTAGAAAGCAAGTAATGCTATCAACATTATAATAATTGATGCAATTTTTCAAAGTAAGATAATAAGTAACGTAGAAAATCTTGTTTGGTCAATTGAAAAACTATAATTTTAAATAATCAAATCCACATACTTACTTGATTAAAAACTATATTAATTGTTCAATCCTGCTTCTTCAGTTATCGGTTGCTGCAGGGGCTCTGCATGCAGAGACAAAAATTTCTTCATCAAAAGAGACATCAATAAATTTATCCAAAGGTAAATCTGAGATCGATGAGAAAAGCAACAGATTTCCTGAAATATTAAATGATGTTAAGTTGCTTCTTTCTGATGTGATTATTGCTGACTTTCATCAAGACACACTTGAAGTAATTTACACCCTTAGCAGAATTTATGATCTTCTTATGGAGGCCGATCAGATCGGAGAAAAAAACCTAGAAGATGAGGAGGAATTTAATCGTTTTGAGAGATCATTTATGGATATCTATAATTTTAAGCTTTCAACCACACGAACTGGAGATGCACCAATAACTGCTGAACGTTTCAGAAAAGAGATGACAGAATCATTAGAGCCTGTTGAAATTGAGATGGGAGATACAAAATTTATTGTTGTAGATGATCGCGATGGTCATATTCCACTTGTTAGAAATAAAAAAGTTGATCAATTTATTTCCTATTTTCAAAATAAGGGCCGTAAGCAGTTTGAGATTTGGTTAAAGAGGTATGAAAAATATAAAGGTCTGATTATTCCCATTCTTGAGGAACATGAGTTACCAGAGGAACTTATGGTGCTGGCAATGATTGAATCAGGTTTAAATCCAAAAGCATACAGCAGAGCTAATGCCTCAGGTATGTGGCAGTTCATTTACTCAACTGGAAAAAATTACGGTTTGAAACGTGACTGGTATGTTGATGAAAGAAGGGATCCAACAAAAGCAACACACGCTGCGTGCTTGTACTTAAAAGATTTAAATAAGATGTTTGATAATTGGTACCTTGCGCTTGCCGCATACAATGGTGGTGAGGGTAGAGTTTCAAGGGCTTCTCGTCTTCATCAAACCTTTGATTTTTGGCAATTGCATTCACTGCCAAGAGAAACAAGAAACTATATTCCATATTTTCTTGCAGCTGCAATTATTGTCAAGGATAAGGAGTCATATGGTTTTTCAGAGGCTAGTTCAGATCCTTATGAATTTGATGAAGTTACTTTGGAAAATAGCGCTGATTTAGCTGTTTTAGCTAGAGTAGCTGGTTTAAAACCGAAAACTCTGCGTGATTACAATCCTGAACTGCGTCAATCAGCAACTCCCTCTGATAGGCCATACACTTTAAAGTTACCGAAAAATATTAAAGAATCTTTTTTAAGGTCTTGGAACTCCATACCCAAAGAAGAGCGATTTGCACCACAGTTCATTGTCCACAGAGTTAGATACGGAGAAAGTTTATGGACAATTTCTAAAAAATATGGTGTCTCAATTCATGATATTGCGGGTGTAAATAAAATTCGGAACCGGCATAAAATTTCAATAGGTCAAAAAATGAAAATTCCTGTGAGGGGTGGTCGTACCTGGGGTACTGGATCGAATGGAAGCCCCTCGGGTCATTATCGAGTTGTGCATAAAGTTAAAGCGGGAAACACACTCGGTCAGATTGCGGAAAATTATGGTACTACTGCAACAAAAATAAGAAGATGGAATAATATGAAATACGGAACGCATCTAATTCATGCTGGACAGCAGCTTAAAATTTGGGTTAAAGATGGTTACAATGTAAAAAAAATGAAGCCAAAAAGCGGGAGTTATGGTCCTCCTGGGCACTACAAAATTACTTACAGGGTAAAAAGGGGTGATACCATTGGACAAATTGCTGATGATTATGGAATCCTTTCAAGTAGGATCCGCAGGTGGAATAATCTAAAGCGTGGTTCTCATATTATCTACCCTGGTCAAAAACTTACACTATGGGTTAAAGAAGGGTAGTAAATTAAGAGGTCTTTAATACTGTTCAGGAGTATAATATGACAAAGCAAGAAATTGTTGATAGTGTATCAAATGCTACCGGATTAACAAAGGTAGAGACGGAAACTGTTATGAATGGCATAATGTCTGCTATAATTGATTCGTTAGCTGATAATGAGAGGGTTGAATTACGCGGATTTGGTACTTTCGGCATAAAACACAGGATGCCCAAGAAAGCTCGTAACCCCGGTACAGGAGAACCAATTTATCTTCCTGAAAGATATGTTCCTACCTTCAAGCCGAGCAAATTGATGCGCATTCGTGTAAATGAACTGACAAATAAATAGGTGAGGATATAATGCCCTGCGGTAGTAAAAGAAAAAAACGGAAAATGAATACGCACAAGCGTAAGAAAAGACTCCGTGCAAATAGACACAAGAAAAAAAATAAATAAAATTTAAAACTTCATCATAATTTGGCTGGCTTTAAAAGCTTATCTAATCTCCAAGTAAAATTGTTCTATTAATGATTGAGCCGAAAGCTAAATTTTCCGTTTCTGAATTAAGTTTTGAAATAAAACGAAACTTAGAGGGACTTTTTTTCACCGTTAAAGTTTTCGGTGAGGTTTCTAACTTTCACAGACATTCTTCAGGCCATATTTATTTTACATTAAAAGATGAAAATGCAGAATTGAGGTGCGTTATGTTTAAAAATGCAAATCAATTTCTTGGTTTTGATCCGGAAGATGGTCTAAATATATGTGTAATCGCCAGGGTTTCATTTTATGAGCAACGAGGTACATTGCAATTGATCGTTGATTCAATGCAGCCCGATGGTATTGGTGACTTATTCAAAGCATTTGAAGCTCTCAAATCTAAACTAGCAAAAGAAGGATTTTTTAAAGAGGAATTTAAAAAAACAATTCCTCCTTTTCCGAAAAGGGTAGGCATCATAACTTCGAAAACGGGATCAGTGATTCAAGACATTACTCAATCCTTAAAAAGGAGGGCTCCTCATGTCGATTTGATTCTTCGTTCGACTATTGTCCAAGGAGATAGAGCCGCAGATGATATTCTAAAAGCAATTAAAGATCTTGAAGATTATGGTAAAATTGATTGTATCATCTTGGGTCGTGGTGGGGGATCGCTTGAAGATTTGTGGCCTTTCAATGATGAATTAGTTGCTAGAACTATTTTTAATTGTAAAATACCAATAATATCCGCAGTTGGGCATGAGACTGATTTTACAATTTCGGATTTGGTTTCTGATTGTAGAGCTTCAACGCCTTCAATTGCAGCAGAGATAGTGACCCATTCAGCTAAAGAAATTTCATCACAATTATCGTTGTATCTAAAAAATTTAGAACGCAGCTATTACACCAAAATGCAAAATCGTTGGCAAAGTGTTGACTTAATCGAAAGCCGTATTTTATTTCATGATCCTCAATTGCAAATAAAAAAAACTTTTAATGATTTATCGATTGTGCAGGAGAAAATATCTTACAGAATAAAACAGTATTTAACAAAAATAAACCTGAAAAAAAATAATTATAAAAACTTACTTTTCAGTTTAGATCCTAAACGAGTTTTGGAAAGAGGTTATTCCATCGCACTTAAAAATAATGGATCTGTAATAAGGAGTGCAGAGGAAATATCATTTGGAGAAAATTTTAAGCTTCAAACTGGAAATGGTTCTTTTGAAGCGGAAAAAATAAATAATTTAAAAAATAAAGAAATAAACTAACTTCATCATTGGAAAAAAAAATGCCGAAAGATTCATTTGAAGAGATTTTAAAAAAATTAGAAAGCATCCTGGAAGAGATGGAGTCCAAAGACTCCACTCTGGAAAAAAATTTAGAATTATTTGAAAAGGGTGTCTTTTTAATTGAAGAGTGCAAAAATAAATTAGAAACAGCTGAACAGAAGGTTAAAGAACTGATTAAAAGAAATGATGGAAAATTTGATTTAAAGGATACTGAGTGAAACCTCCTAAAAAATTTGGTGTTTGGGGTAATACTGAAAAAGAAAACTTTTGGAATACATTGCCTGAAATTTTAAGTTGGTCCAAAGAAAAAAAAATTGAGGTATACCTCACAAAGCGAATAAAGTCATCAAAAAGAAATACTTCTGAATCTCCATTAGTTATCAATTCTAAAGATGATATCAACGATTTGGATTTTATGCTTGCCCTTGGGGGTGATGGTACCTTTCTATCGAGCGCTAGAGCGGTGGAAAATAGAAATATCCCAATTCTAGGAATTCATCTTGGGGATTTGGGATTTTTGGCAAAAGTAAACTTAGATGATCTTTTCCAACGCCTTAATCAAGTTGCCGATGGTATGTACGTTATTGAAAAAAGATCAATGATAAAAGCATTAGTAAAAAAAAATGGTCTTTTAATTCATCATACTGCTCTCAATGATTTTGTTGTAAAAAATAATGAGCTAAATAGAATGTTAAGTTTTACAGTATATGTCGATGGGCATCTCGTTTGTAATTATAAAGCTGATGGTTTAATTATAGCTACACCTACCGGATCTACTGCATATTCTTTATCTTCGGGAGGTCCTATAATCAGCCCTGATGTTGACAGTTTTGTTGTTACTCCAATATCGCCACACTCTCTCACATCAAGGCCGTTAGTTGTATCCGCAAATTCCAAAATTAGTATTAAATTTCCCGATAAAACTGATGAAATGATATTTACTGTTGATGGACAAATCCATGAAAAACTTAATCCTACCAATGAAATTAAAATACAAAGAGCAGCCTACGAAATAAATCTGATAGACTTTATTGATAATGATTATTTTGAAACCTTAAGAAAAAAGATGGGATGGGGGAAAAGGGGAGAAGATTAAAATAATCTTGCTTAATTAAAAGTTAATCTAATTATCAGTTAATTCTTATTTGGATTGACTTTTTTAGCAAGAAAATTTTTAAATACAAAGTTAATGATTTTAGGATTTTCTTTTAACCTTCTAATTGAATAATCAAACCAGTCTGGTCCATAAGGGATATAAACCCTCACCTTGTACCCCATTCCAATGAGTGATTCTAGCCTTCCTTCCATTGGAACTCCATACAGGACTTGGAATTCAAACCTATCTTTGCTTAATTGATATTTGTTTGTAAATCTAAGAATTTGATCAATTAATTTTTGATCATGAGTAGCATAGCAGGCATATGCATTTTTCAAAGCCATTATTTCAGCGAGAGCTAAAAAATTATTTCTTATTTTGCTACTATTTTGGAAAGCTAACTTCTCAGATTCCTTATAAATTCCTTTGCATATTCTGGCGTTGAAATTTTCCGAGGCTAGATTATTAATGTCGTCAATGCTTCGATGCAAATAAGATTGAATTGCTAATCCCGTACTTTTGTGATATTTTTTTCCATATTTATAAAGTTCAATTATTTTATCAGTATATTCAGAGTTTTCCATATCTAATCGTAAAAAATTATTTACCTCTTTAGCTTTTTTCAAAATAGTGAGTAAGTTTGAAAAGCATTGTTTTAGTCCAATTGCTAAGCCGATATGGGTTGCCTTTATTGATATATTGCAGTCAGTTTTATTTTCTTTTATCAAATCATATAACCTGCAGTACTGGGATGTTATTTTTTTAGTTTGGCTATTATCGATTACATTTTCACCCAGAATATCTAAGGTTGCTGAAAAACCAAGTTCGTTTATTTTTTTTACCTCGAGGAGTGCTGTTTCACTATCTTCTCCTGCAATGTAAGGCCTCGCAAAGTAACTAGCAATATTCTTTGGTATCGAGGAAATAGTATAGGTTAAGAATTTTTTTGATATACTCAATCGGAAAAGTTAAAAGATATCCTTGATTCCACCAACTAAATTGGTGTTTTTTAAAAAAAAGATATTTTATTCCACTTATCAAACAACTAGTGATTGACTAGAGGAAAGCGCATTTTCTAAATTACAGCTTGTATTACCTTCTTTTTATTAAAAATTAATATTTATGTATCGTGACTTTGGCACTATTCTTTTTGCTACACTTGTTGGTATAATACTAGTAGCAGTACCACTGCTTATATCAAAGCTTGTAGCTCCCGCAAACAAGACAAGGGAGAAGTTAGAAACATATGAGTGCGGTGAAGAGGTAGAGGGCTCGGCCTGGTTGCAGTTCAATATACGTTTTTATGTCATAGCTTTAATCTTTCTGATCTTTGATGTGGAGGTTGTATTCCTTTTTCCTTGGGCTGTTGTTTTTAAGGATATGGGCATAGTTGCACTAGTTGAAATGGGGATTTTCCTCACTATTTTATTAGTCGGTTTAGCATATGTTTGGGTTAAAGGTGACTTGGATTGGGTCAAGCGGAGAGTTCGGTATGCGTCTGGTCGGTATGAAAAAATTGCAATAAAATCGGAGAATTGAAATGGGTTTGTTCGAGAAAAAATTTGATGATAACATAATTGTTGAGAAGCTAGATAAACTATTGAGCTGGAGTAGGTCAACCTCGCCGTGGTTCTTCCAGTTTGGTACTGCCTGTTGTGCAATTGAGATGATGGCCGCAGCTGCGAGCAGGCATGATTTAAAGCGAATTGGGATGATTCCTAGGTCTTCTCCTCGACAGGCTGATGTAATGATCGTAGCAGGAACCGTCACCATGAAAATGGGAATTCGTGTAAAAAAATTATATGAGCAAATGGCCGATCCAAAGTATGTTGTCGCAATGGGCTCATGCGCAACGAGTGGCGGCCCATATTGGCAGCATGGCTATCATGTTTTAAAGGGAGTTGATCTTGTAATTCCCGTGGACATATATGTTCCTGGATGCCCACCAAGGCCAGAATCCCTGATCGAAGGTTTGCTGAGATTACAGGAACAGATTTTGAGCGAGCGCCCCTTGACAAGAAAATTAGCATGACTCAAGATCGGCAAAAACTAATTGATGCACTAGTTGTCAAAGGACTTGACGGCGATATGGATGCTGTCAATGCACAAGAGGATAGGGTGATTAGGGCAAAAGTTAAGGCCATGATTGTTAAAATTAATAAGGGGCTAGCAGAACGGCCCGAAATACCAGAAACTAAGGATGAGTCCGTGCAACAAGATGCTGCAGGAGAAATCGAGCAATTGTCTGAGGAAGAAATGATCTCCTATTTGGCTAATAAAGGACTTGATGGCGATATGGATGCTGTCAATGCACAAGAAGATAGGGTGATTAGGGCAAAAGTTAAGGCTTTGATTGTAAAAATCAACAAGGGGCTAGCTGAAAGACCTAAGATGCCTGCGTTGCTATCAAAATCAAGCCAACCAAACAATGATCCTCATGTTGAAGAAAAAAGTGTAAAAACAAAAAATAGTAATGCATGCCAATTAGTAAAAGATCTTCTTATAGAAAAGTTCCCCGATGCCTTGCAGGAAAATGAGAAAATTGATTACATACAACTTAAGCCAGATCAATGGTACGAAATTGCAACCTGGCTCAAGTCAGAGGATGGGTTGTTTTTTGATTCGCTACAATGTCAAATGGGAATCGATATTGGCGATGGGATGCTTGAATCAAGGTACAACCTGCATTCAATGAGTCAAGACCACTACTTAGAATTAAGAATAGCGGTTTCAAGCGATAGTGCGAAAATACCATCTGTCGAAAAAATATGGCGTAGCGCCGATTGGTTTGAGAGAGAGACATATGATATGTATGGAATAGAATTTGTTGGTCATAGAGATCTAAGGCGTATTCTTCTCCCAGATGACTGGGAGGGGTGGCCCCTCAGAAAAGATTATGTTGTTCAGGAAACTTACCACGGTATAGTCGTACCAAAGTTGAAAGAGGGATGGGAGTAGTTCAAGGAGAACAGATGGTCCTAAATATCGGACCTCAGCATCCTGCAACTCATGGAGTTTTAAGATTGCAGGTCAAAACAGATGGAGAAATTGTCACTGAAATAACGCCCCATATGGGTTATTTACATCGATGTTTTGAAAAGCACTGCGAAAATGTCACCTACGAACAAGTAATCCCCTTTACAGATCGTTGTGATTATCTATCCTCAATGTCAATGAATTTCGGTTATGTTGTTGCAATGGAAAAATTAATGGATATAAAAGTAAATGACCGTGTAGAGCACATTAGAGTTGTAATGGCAGAGCTTCAAAGGATCGCAAGCCATCTTCTATGTACTGGCGTTTTTGGTCTTGACCTAGGTGCTTTTACTCCTTTTCTCTGGGCCCTAAGAGATCGGGAAAGAATTTTAGACCTTTTTGAACTAACCTGTGGTGCAAGGCTTTTGTACAACTACATGTGGGTTGGGGGATTAAGTCATGATCTTCCGGTAGGATTTGTTGAATCAACTTTTGAATTTCTCGATTATTTTGAACCAAAAGTAAATGAGCTAGAAAATATACTGGCCCACAACAAGATTTTGGTTGAGCGTTCAGCGGACATAGGCGTAATGCCAAAAGATATTGCCATAAGTTACGGTGTTACAGGACCCAATTTACGTGCATCTGGAGTTAGGTGGGATCTTAGAAGAGATGATCCCTATTCAATCTATGATAAGTTTGATTTTGATATTCCTATTGGGGAAGGAGCTAAAGGAACTATTGGAGATTGTTGGGACAGATTCTACGTTAGGATACTTGAAATAAGAGAGAGTGTCAAAATTATTAGGCAGGCATTGTCAAGTATGCCAAAGTCAGGTGATGTGCATCAGTCGTTGCCCAAAAAAATCCGACCTCCTGTGGGCTCAATATACAAAAGAACCGAAACTCCGCGAGGTGATTTGGGTTACTACATCGAAAGTGATGGGTCTCCGATACCCTACAGATTAAAAATGCGCTCGCCTGCCTTTACTGCTCTTTCAGTAATGAATGAAATTGGTGCTGGCTGGTTGCTTTCCGATGTATTGGCTATTTTAGGAAGTCTTGATATCGTTCTTGGGGAAATTGACAGATGACTGTTGACTTTATTTTTGAAAGTTTAAACAAAATTTTTCCAAGCTTTGGAGCTAGTGACTTATTCTTAATAATTGCAATACTCTTGCCATGCGTTGCATGTTTTACTTTTATTGCAATCTATGGTTTGGTAGTAATTTATGCTGAGTTGAAAGTATCTTCATTCATTCATGATAAAACAGGTCCTATGGGGCAAGGGGTTGGGCTCCATGCCGGTAAATGGGGTCTTCTGCAACCAGTTGCAGATGCTTTGAAATTAATACTAAAAGAAGATATTATCCCAGGCAGTGCAAATAAGCCTTTGTTCGTTCTTGCGCCATTTATGATCTTTGTTGGTGCTTTCATTAGCTTTGTCGCTTTACCATTTGGTGAAAGTATTATCGTAGCTGATATGAACATAGGAATTTTTTATATCTTAGGTGTTGGTAGTTTAGCTGTAATAGCATTGATAATCGCAGGTTGGTCTTCAAATAATAAATGGGCATTATATGGAGGAATGCGCTCCGCTGCGCAGATTATCAGTTACGAAATACCAGCGGGAATTTCTCTAATAGTAGTTATAATGCTTGCAGGTTCTTTGAACATGCAGGAGATTATTAGATATCAGCAAGGAGGTATTTTTAATTGGATTATTTTTGATAATCCATTTATGCCAATCGCATTCATAATTTATTTCATCAGCGCCCTTGCTGAAACAAATAGGACTCCTTTTGACCTACCTGAATCGGAATCAGAATTAGTTGCTGGTTTTGTTACGGAATATTCTGGGATGCGTTATGCATTCTTTTTTTTAAGTGAATATGCGAACATGTTCGTTGTTAGTGCAGTTGCAGTTACTGGTTTCCTTGGAGGTTGGCAGAGTCCATTTCCGAATTTTCTTAATTCCCCTTCGTGGAGTGTATTTTGGATGGTAAATAAAACTGTATTTTTAATTTTTATTATGATATGGATAAGATTTAC
>MDSY01084719.1_pt1 | contig 54369 bp, 52 predicted proteins | sample 811131 | NCBI WGS metagenome assembly MDSY01 (sample SAMN05326643, study PRJNA326480) | marine metagenome | isolation source: seawater | place: Atlantic Ocean: South West | collected 2010 | reverse complement strand
TAACCTTGTTAACCTTGTTAACCTTGTTAACCCGTGATCACTCTTGTTGAACGATGCTTGGTTTAAGCGTCATAGCGTCATGAACCCCGAATAGATAAGATATGGCCGGCGTGATAATTCTGGCAACGTAAAAGAGTTGCGGTGCCGATTAGTAGCCTGTATTTGTGAGTTACTTGTTAGAAATAAGGTAGATTACGTCCCCTGTCACGTGAATGTGAGATTGTTGCTCTGTTGGCAGGCGCTCACCACTCATGGTAAAGGCTGTTATGTCTTGGCCTTGCTCTACTTGGGTAGTGCTTCCTGTAGTCCATATTGCCTCGACTAAAGCGTTATCGGTTTCTACTTTAAGGCGATACAGGCCATTGTTTTCGTTATAGCTTTTAGTAATACCGCCGTCTAATGTTTGTATGAGAAATTTGAAGCAGTAGTAAGCCTTTCTTTTAACGATAGTCCCATCAAGGTCGTTGATAAGCCCATAACCCGGTGCTATCAGCTGATGCCAATAACATTTCATCACTTTTCCTGATGCAATCATTATTAAGTAATATCTAACCATGTAAGCGGCTTGTAGGCGCTCATTGACCATGCAGTCACCTTGAGCTGGGGCCCATTTACCCATTCCCTCAAGCGGCCAATTAACCTCCGTAATATAAAATCGATTATCACTTTTTGGACTGATTTTCATTAAATCGTAGCTTATGTTTATTTTTGATAACGTGTCAAAGCCAAATTGTTTGTTTTCAGGTGCGCCACGACGATCAACATACAGTTGAGATGCAACGCCGTCATAATGAATATTATTAAAGTGGAACAGTGAGCGTGAAAAGAAGGGCAGGTCGAAATCAATAATATTGCCACCTAACAAATTAATAGAAGGGTAGTGAGTGTCTTTTATATTCTGCGCAATCTTAAAAAATGCAAAGTATTCATCTTGACTTGTGAACGCCCATTTTTTTCGGTTAACAGCATTGCCAATCTGAAAGGTAGACACTGTCGTATTCAGTTGTTTGAAAATAGCGGTTAAACGTTTCTTCGTTAATTGGCTATTATTAATGTGGTGACGGTCTTGTAAAATCACAACGAGGAGATCGTATTTTTGAAAGGCGCTTATAAATTCATAATAACTTTCGATATGGTCAAAGTCGGCCAATGGTATTCTAATAGAAAGGTTGTTTACCCCTAAGTCAGCGACCATGGCACGTAATGCTTTAATATCGACTTGGTTTCGATCGGTAGTAATGTTGTCAAGATTAATACACAGGCCAATACTGTCTATTGTCTGTCCTACTGTCACTCTCTTTTTAAATAACGATAAGGGCATCAATAGAGGGAGGATAACGGCCGTTGTTAGTAACTTAAGGCTTGATAAGCTAGCAATTAAATTAACGTTATTTCTTACCTCTTGATCTCTAATTACATACGGTTGGTCAGAGTAAGGATCCCATGGAAATAAAGACGGAGATAGCCTTTTTCTTTTAAGAAAAAACTGCTTAATCTTGCGTTTTCGTTCAAAGTAGTCGTTGGTCTTTTTTACGGCCAGCGCTAGCTCATGATAGGCTTTTTCAGGTGTTATATCGGTCAGTTTTGCGTATTCATTCGCAAAAAGAGCTGTAGTTTCAGGCGTGGAGCTAAGGCGTGAAAAGTTTTTCACGCCTATTGTCGATGACACCTTACCAAATTTCATTCGATTGATGTCAAAGAGGCAAAATTCGTAGCTATTATTTTTCTTTGTTATGGCTATATTGCCTAAGCTGTAATCGAGATGCAGAACTCCTTTTTGATGCAATTGAAAAGTAAAGAGCGAAAACTCATGGAGTATTTGAGTTTGGCTAGCTGTTTTACCGCTCATCACGTCACGAATGAGAAAGTCGTAGACAGCCAAACCTGATATAAAGTAACTTTCGCATAAACGAAAACCTTTAAATATTTCAATATATCCCAGCGGCTTAGGTGTATTAATAGAAAGTGAATTGAGGTTTGCGGCGTACTCGAAAGACCGCTGCGCCTTACTTGTTCGAAAAAAACGGTAGATAAAACCTTGTATTATATTGGGTGGCTTAAATGATTTTATAACGGTACTTTGGCCGTTTATACTGACTTTTTTAATAGTATTTCTGCTGTCTTGAATGGTATCTGTTGAGTCTGAAAATAATTGTTGTAGCTTGTCTACAGATAGGTCCTGCCCAGCAAATTCATTGGCAAACTGGACGTGCGCGATCCGGTTGTCGCTTAGATTTATTCTTATCATTTTGAAATTATTGTCTGATGCAATAGTTCGTTAAACAAATGTAAATACGGGCTATTTGGTGATAGGGCATTCATCAATTGCTTTTTCCTATTGTACTTTGCGCCTATTATTTCATTCATAACTTTTTTAACCTTTCTTAAACAGGAGCCGCTTCATATAGAGTGTATGTCTATACGAGGGTCAAATTTTCCCAACAGTCTTGACTTACACAAATAAGCCTTCGAATTATCGACTATTTAGCGGCCCGCTTGACTATTGTAAGGTGACGAACCGTCTTGTGCATTTGTTTCTTAAGGGCGGTTAATTTATAAGTTGGTTGCATAATTGATCTTATCACAGCGTAACTGCGAGCTCGACACCGTCATTTTGGGATTATGTCGTAGTCATCCAGTGTTTAACTCTGGTGTTCTTTAAATATCTAGTGATTCACTGCATAAATCAGATTGATATTCTTTAAGAAATTGACGTCAATTATCGTCGGGCATATTATTGTTTGTTAAGAACTCGATGCTGCTTAGATCGATAAATGAGCGGCCAACCGGTGTATTTTTAGCGACTAAGACGAATGTCATTTTTCTAATTATGCAAAAAGTCTTCTGACCTTTGTCGATTTTATGTGTAGATTTGGATGACAGGCATTGATATTCAGACGCTTAATAATCAATTGTTTTACTGCGGTTGCTTCAAAGACACACCTGCAAATATAATAGTCTGTATGCAGACTATTTATTAATAGATGCTTCCAATCGGTAACAATTGAAATGCAAGAAAGAACTGTCTAACAACATGGTGTGCAGGTAAATTTGCAGCGGTGGGTTTGCGTGCAATGCTTATAAAAGTGTTATTATAAAGCTGAGTTTAGTCCACAGTTTTATACCCGTTATGGTTTGTTTAATACTGTTACACCTCGCTTTGGCTCAGCAAATAACGTTAACTATAAAAGTCACATGCCGATAGTGTAGCCGCCATCAACGGGCAGTGTTTGACCAGTAATCCAGCTAGCCGCTGGCGACGTCAGAAATAGCACCGCGCCAGCAATATCGTCAGCTTGTCCAGCGCGCTTTATACCTTGGCGAGCAAAGGTGGCTTTCATCATTTCATCCATATGATCAATGACGTAAGCAGTGAGGTTTGATCGCGTTAATCCTGCGGCAACAGCATTAGATCGAATGCCATCTTTGCCCCAACTCATGGCCATTGTTTTCATAAGTTGAACTAAGCCGGCCTTAGCGGCGCCATAGGCTGGCGTCATCTCTAGACCGAAATAAGATGTCATTGAGGCGATGCCGATAATGCTTGCGCCGCCCTCAAATTCACTGGCGGCCAGCTTATTTTTGCAGGCTTGGCTTAAATGAAACACAGAGGCTAAATTGATATCGATCGATTGGTCAAAGCCTTCGCTAGACCATTCATCTGTCTGGGTACCACCTGCGTTATTGATAAGAATATCAAGTTGATCTAATGAGTCGGCTAAAGTGCTTAAGGCCTTTCTATCCAGCATGTCTAGCTGCCGATAATCCATGTTTTTTATATCGCTATCATAATCACTGGCAGTCGCTTGACGGCCAGTGATTATGACCTTAGCGCCAGCTTCCCTGTAGGCCTGCGCGATGCCTAGCCCTATGCCATTTGAGCCGCCTGTGACGAGTACAGTGGCGCCAGAATAATCGTATGAAATTCGTGTGAACATGAATGAACCTTATATAAACGGAGAGTAAATTGGCTTTAATATGATTTATTTATTTATTTATTTATTTATTTATTTATTTATTTATCTATTATAATCACTATCTATGCATGCGAGTATCGCCTGTGATTACGTTCATGTAAAATAATCATAAGAGGTGGCCTTATGTCCAAAGATATCCAAGTGGCGCTTAATTTGCGTCCCATTGACCAAATTGGGTTTGTTGTCAAAGACCTAGCGAAAGCCATGGCGGCTTATGATCCGTTATTCGGTCCATTTACAACGATGGATCCAGGTGAAATGGTGTTCAATTATCGTGGCGAGCCGAATGCCAGTGAGATTCGTTTAGCATTCGGTCGCAGTGGTGATGTGGAAATTGAATTGATTGAATGGATTTCTGGAGGCACACCGCACAAAGAATTCCTAGATGCTGGACACGAAGGAATGCAACACGTACGGTTTATTGTTGATGATATTGATGAGTCCATCGCCCAAGCCAAGGCGCTTGATTATCATGCCATTTGGTACAAATGTTTTTCACCGGGGTTAGCCGCTGCCTATTTAGAACGTATCGGTGATCCTTTAGTGATTGAATTTTTTCAGCGCCCATAAGGTGTTGATTAAACTTTTTAATTACGCTTAATTAGCTAGGAGTCATCTATGCGAGAAGCATTATATAAAACGCGGCCTGTTGGGCCTGAAGCTGCCCGTTTTGGTGGCCAGCGAATTAACGATTTTATCTTTATGTCTGAGGGAAACTCTAACGCTTATTTGATTGAAACCAGTGACGGCAGCATTCTTGTTAATGCGGGTATGGGCTTTGAGGCGGAAGTTCATCGACGAAATTTTGCTGATTTCTCAACGTCGCCAATTAAATATATTGTAACAACTCAGGGTCATGTTGATCATGTTGGTGGCGTCCAGCATTTTCGTAATCTTCACCCTAAGGCGAAGTATATTGCTCAATCGGGCAATCCTGAGCATCAGTCTTATGATGGACGATTACAGCCTTTCCGCTCAAGCCGATCGGCATTTGCTTTTGCAGATAAGTTTACAGATCTTTTTGCTTATTATGCTGATCAGGGTTATACCGATTTTGCCACTCAAGACAAGCCTACGCCTGATATCGTGTTTGATGAGCGCTATGACTTTACCCTTGGAGGATTAAACGTAGTGCTTATTGCGGCGGCTGGCGCTGAAACCAATGACTCGTTGATTGTTTGGTTGCCTGAAGCAAAGATTTGTCTAGCAGGAAATTTATTTGGCTGCCCATTTGGTCATTTTCCAAATTTAGTGACTATTCGAGGTGACCGCTATCGGGACGCATTAACGTGCGCGGCGGCCGTTGAAACGGTACGTGATTTAGAGGCAGACATAATACTTTACGGCCACCACCAACCAGTTGTTGGGCGTGCATTGATTCATACTGAACTTACCGTGTTGCGTGAAGCCATTTACTACGTGCATGATCAAACGGTTCAAGGTATGAATGAAGGAAAAGATTTGCATACCTTAATGCAAAATATTCATTTGCCAGCTGAACTGGAAGTGGGCGAGGGTTACGGCAAGGTGTCATGGAGTGTTCGAGCGATTTGGGAATCATACGCCGGTTGGTTTCATCATCAGTCGACAACAGAGTTATACAGTGTTCCGCCTCAGTCAATTAATGCTGATTTAATTGAACTGGCCGGAGGGGCGTCGTCAATAATTGACTGTGCAAGAAAAAAGATGGCCAGTGAAGACTATGAACAAGCCCTGCATTTGTTGGATATCGTGTTGACCGTTGAGCCAGCACATACTGCGGCGATAGCTGCGTCTATCGAGGTGCATGAGTTATTGTTACCCTTAACCACTAATTTTTGGCTCTCAGCATGGTTAGACAATCAATTAAAGTTATTAAAAGGCGGCACCACTGACTCGCTAAACGTTTGACTGTCGTGATGGGTTAACTTTATAAAGTGCGACGAAAACAGGGTATTTTTGATGCGCCTCGTTCAATAAAAACCACTTCAACCCGTTGATTGATGCTGAGCAAAGTTGCTGGGCTATCGATAATATTACTCAGCATATGCCAGCCTTCATCTAACTCGATAATGGCGGCAACATAGGGTGTCGAATAGGCTGGGGTCTGCGGTCTATGAATTTCAGTAAAGCTGTAAATGCGCCCTTTGCCTGGGCTTCTCTGCCAAGCGAGTGTATCTGTGACGCAGTGTGGACAAAAGGGTTGCGGTGGGAAAACAAATTGCTGGCAGCTATGGCATTGTTGAGCAAGCAGTTGGTTCCGTTTGCATGCGTCCCAGTGTGGCGCCGATAGCGTGGTCGGGGAAGGTTCTGGCAGGGCATTAAATGAGTGTTCATCTGAGGATGATGTTTGCTTGTCCCACGTGCTCATAATACGACTTCCTTAACGTGTTTTATTTGTTGGCAGTGGCTTGATTTGCCAACAGCATGACGTCACAAAATAACGCCCCAGAGCCACCATTGGTTGCCATGGCGGTGGTTGGATTTTTTACTTGAAGAGACGTTGGCATTTTACCGCTGAGTTGTTCGTATGCAACGATTACTTTTTGTAGCATTTGAAGCGTGCCTGCATGGCTGAATGAAAGAAGCCCGCCATTGGTTGCGACCGGAAACTCACCATCAATAGCGATTCGACCATTTGCAATAAAGTCGCCACCTTCACCCGGTTTACAAAAGCCAAATGCTTCAAATTGTCGAATGATTTCAAAAGAAAACGGGTCGTAAAACTCACAGACATCAATGTCCGTCGGTTTTAGCCCAGCTTGTTCAAATGCCCTGCGTGCTGCACGTTGACCAACATCGCCGCATTGATCCCATACCGGTGCACGGGTGTAGCTCATGCCTTGACGATCGGTTCCTGCCCCCACAATAAAAACAGCCTTTGCATCCATGTCTCTTGCACGTTCAGCAGTGGTTATTATTAAGCCGCCGGCACCTTCTGACGTAATGCAACAGTCCAACAGGTGAAACGGAGAGCAGACCATGCGTGATGCTAAGACCTGTTCAGGCGTGACTAAACCCTTACCGTAAAATTGCGCTTGAGGGTGATAGTGACCATTGCATCTGATGGTAGCGGCGACCTCTGCCAGTGCCGAGGCTTGAGTGCCGTAGATGGCCATGTGCCGTTGAGCGCAGAGAGCAAACTCAGCCGCAGTGTAGAGTCCAAAACATTCCGAAAACTCGTGGCTTGGCCGCGTCCAAGGCGCCGTTGCGCCGGTATGGCTGTATTCGCCGGCTTGCGCACAGGCAATCATAATCGTGTCAGCTTGCCCGGTAGCAATAGCGCCGGCCGCTTCAATAACAGCAGCGATGCCCATGAATTCATTGCCGCACCAGCGCTCTTGACCGCCGAGCATTGAAAGTGCTTCTCTGGGTTTTAAATTCCAGACCGCACTGTTGATATTGATACCATCGATATCGTCGGCAGTGAGCTGACTTTGACTTAAAAGATTTTGAATGACATCGGTTAGCAGTGATAGGTCATCTTGACCTTCAAGGTGTTTTGCTTGCTGGCTGTTATAGCCTGCAACAATGGCAATGTCTTGAAACGGTGTATTGGTCACGTTAGCGGTTAATCAAGGATACGTGGGTCAGCACGAAGTTCACGACGAGCCATAGCTTCCCATAAAAAAGGGAAGCCGTTTTCATCAGTTATAGAGACCTTATTGGCTTCTTCGGTAGACATGGGTATGCCACCTCCGACTAATTCAACTTCATAGGCGCGTTTACAACGCCACTCAAGTGTAATTGCGCGTAAGTGGGCTTGACGTAAATCTTTGGCGACGATCAACGCGCCGTGATTAGCTAGAAGTGCCCACTTTGCATCACCGAGTGCATTAATGGCTGCAGTCGTTGCGTTAATATCATCAAATCTTCCTTCGTACTCATTGTACAACGTCGGATCACCTGATACATGAGCTGCCGTCTGGTCATAAATCGCTGGCACGCGATTCAAGTTTGCCCAGATTCCACTCCAATGAGCATGATTATGAATCACGACATGCGCATCGGGACGTTGTTGATGAAGTTGTATATGTAAGCCAAGCGCAGGGGTGACGTTCCAGTCGCTGTCTAAGATGTTGCCTTGGCTGTCGAGTGTAACAATGTCGCTGGCAGTTAACTCATCCCAAGCTAATTCCCAAGGGTTAGTGAGTATATTCCCGTTGTTTAGGCGAAGCGTAATATGACCTGCGATGTGTTCATCCCAGCCTTCTTTAAAGAGCATCCGGCACATGAGTGCAACTTTAGCCTTATCACTCATGGACGGAAGCAACGCACGGCGGCCTGGTTGCGGAGCAAACTGCTTGACCATTGCTTCGTTTAAGCCTTCGTACTTTTTCATAGTTTTCCCCTGCTTATGTGGAACAGTTTGGTTCTCAGCGGTGCTAAAGGACAATGATTATGGACGCATAAATTGGCCGCCATCAACATTCATGATGTGGCCTGTAATCCAACTTGCCTCATCAGATAATAAAAATAATACTGCTTCGGCCAGATCTTCCGGTTGACCTAACCGTTTAATAGGCATTGATTTTATCATTTCTTTTGCATAATCACCGGCATTTCTTTCCAATGCTTGTGTGTCTGTTGGTCCTGGTGCAATGGCATTAATTCTAATTTTACGCCAGCCCATTTCATTAGCAAGGCATTGAGTGATGCCGTTCATGGCGAGTTTTGCAACGCCATAAAAACCAGTGCTCATCCATGCTGCGGTTGACGATTGATTGACAATAGAGCCTCCACCAGCTGCCGTCATATGTTCAACGACTGCCCGTGTCATGATTAAACAACCGTGCGCATTTACGCGCATGAACTTTTCGAGATAATCCATTTCAACGTTAAGATAACCTTCGATCTTCATATTGCCAAAAATAGCCGCATTATTAACAAGGTAGTTAATTGCACCAAATGCCTCTACTGTTTTGTCAGCGCAGGCCTTAGCTGATGCCTCGTCGCTGACATCGGTTTGGATAAATAATGCCTTGCCGCCACTTTGGTTGATCCCATCAGCTGCGCGATTCCCTGCTTCAGCGTTAAGTTCAGCGATAACAACGTTCATGCCTTTCTCTGCACAGGCTTTAGCATAACCTTCGCCGATACCGCCACCTGAACCTGTGATAATGATTGTTTTTCCTTGAAAATCCATATTTACCTCTGCAATGTTTTAGTTTTTTTGATTATGATGGCTCTGCTCGCCACTCATCTGTTGCGGCAATACTATTCGGTCTTACTTCAAGTAAATCAACCGCTACGCCTGGGGGATAGGACAGCGCAAAGCAGATAGATTCTGCTACATGACCGGCGTTCATTCCGCCATCAGATAATGTGCCAAAGCGCTTGGCCCATGCATTAACCCCGGCAGTCAGTCGCTCGCTATCCCAACCCTCTGCAAATTCGGTCCATGCTGCACCTGGCCGAATGCACGTTACACCAATATTATCTTCTTGGCATTCCAGTCGTAGATCGCGAGTAAAACGTTCAACAGCTGCTTTTACTGAAGCATAAATTGACAGGTGGAGCATTTCATCATAATGCCATGCACTTGCTGAGGAAATATTAATGATACGAGGGTTGTTTTCACCTCTTAACAGTGGAATAGCTGCTTGTGAACACAAAACGGTACCTAAAAAGTTTGTATTAATTTGCAATACAACTTCAGCTTCACGGAGTGTTTCAACACTGCCTGGTCGCGCTAAACCGGCATTATTAATTAACCCGTTGAGTCGCCCAAAATGTTGTTTAGTATTGGTAAATGCTTGACGAATATCATCGCCATTGGCAACATCGCAAACCTGAGTAAAAATATTTTCGCGGTTATACTTTTTAGCCAATTTTTCAGCGGCTGCCGTTAGACTTTGCTCGCCGCGCGCCAGCATGGCGATTTTTGCTCCGCGTGCAAGCAGTGATTCACTGATAGAAAAACCAAAACCCTTTGATCCGCCCGTCACAATATAAACATTATCATTGAGAGCATTATCGAGTGATGTTTTTTCGGCGGTCATTTCTTTACTCCGATAGCGATCGTTTTTGTTTCGAGGTATTCTTCAAAACCTTCTTGACCCATTTCACGGCCTATACCGCTTTGCTTATAGCCGCCAAAGGGGACATCAGCGCTGTAGTAATTACCACCATTAACAGAAATTGTGCCCGTACGAATTCGTCGAGCAACGGCGAGCGCGCGATCATCCGTCGCTGACCAAACCATCCCTGATAGTCCGTATATGGAATCATTAGCAATATTGATGGCATGTTCTTCGTCATCATAGGCAATAACTGATAATACTGGGCCAAAGATTTCTTCTTGTGCGATGGTCATGTCGTTAGTTACGTCAACAAATACCGTTGGCTCAATATAGTAACCTTTATCAATATTATTTGGCACGGCACCGCCTAGAAGTAAGCGAGCACCTTCTTTTTTACCTGTTTCGATATACTCGAGCACTCGTTGGTGCTGACGTTTATTTACTAGTGGGCCCATTATTTGACTGTCGCTGCTAGGATCGCCGTATTGAATATAAGTAAAATAGGTTTTTAGTAATGCTTCTGTTTGTGCTTGCTTCTCTCGTGGTATTAGCAAGCGAGTATTAATAGCGCATCCTTGGCCAGCATGAAAACAAACAGCCAGCACGCTAAACAGTGCAGATTCTAAATCTGCATCATCGAGAATAATATTAGCTGATTTGCCGCCGAGTTCGAGAAATACTTTTTTAACCGTTTTGGCGGCGGCTGTCATAATGTGTTTGCCAATGGATGTGGAGCCCGTAAATGAAATCATGTCGACACGAGGGTCATTGATCAGCTGATCACCTACTGTTGCCGGGTCTTCAGAGGTGATGACATTGAAGACACCCGCTGGTATATCGGTATGCTCAGCTATTACTTTGCCTAACATCGTAGCAGCCCACGGCGTATCTGGGGCGGCTTTTAGTATAATGGTGCAGCCGGCCGCTAAGGCTGGAATGCATTTAGCCAGATTAATTTGAAGAGGAACATTCCACGGCGTAATGCATGCCACGACACCAATAGCTTCTTTTTCAACAAAACGATGGGTTGGTTGGCCTAACGGCTCGGCATAGCCTTCATCACGACTCCATTCGAATTCAGGCAATGTTTTTAATGTTTGCTCGATAAAACCGATAGGAATATCACACTGCGGACCGCTGCCTCCGCAGATGCCCAAAGGTGCGCCTGTCTCAGCCGATATTTGGGCTTTCAAATCGTCCTTCACTGCAAGTAAACCGTCGTATAACTGACTTAAGCATTGATGTCTAAAGCTATGATTTGTAGACCAATCAGTCTCGTCAAATGCCCTTCTCGCCGACGCGATAGCACGTTCCATATCTTCGGGACTGGCGTCCGCGGCTTGGCCAATTACTTCCTCAGTCACGGGGCTTACGTTGTTGTAAAGCGCGCCATTTGTTGCTTCGCACAGCTCACCATCAATGAGTAGTCGGGTTTCTGGGTTCATAAATTTTTCCTAATTATCATTTGTTTTATTGTGTTTGTTATTTTGGCCCTGTGCTTAATGGGGCCTTCATGTTGTTAAGCCTTAGCAACGAAAACGTCGTTAATCATGTTTCTAATTAATTCTGTAGCGGGCATTTTTAGATCAAGATGCGAAGCGGTTTCTAATGCACAGTTAAGATCTTTTTCACCGAGCAAGCCCATAGGCCCCATGTACTTGTCTATAGTGGCCTGGTCACCATTGGCCGCTAAGGCATTTCGATTGCTGATAAACATGTACATTTGCTCGTTGATTACCCCGTTTTCTTTACCCACTTCGCGTAACACCTCTGCTGATAAGCCGCAGGCTTCGGCAAGTCGAGTGGCCTCTGACATGGCCGTAAATTGTGTGTATGTGATCAAATTATTGCAAAGTTTAAGCGCGATGCCTGCACCGAGATCACCCGCATGAATGATTTTAGCAGCTGAAGTCATCAGGTAGGGACGGCATGCGTCAACTTGTTGTTGTTCGCCGCCGACCATGTAGCACAATGTGCCGGCTTCCGCACCATTCGCTCCGCCTGTCATGGGCGCATCAATAAGGCTTAGGCCCTTGTCCTTTGCATCGCTCGCCCATCGAAATAAACTTGCTCGCGTGACGGTGCTATGAATGGCGATAAGCGTGCCTTTAACGGCATGAGCAAAAATACCTTGTTCGCCGTAAAGGAGGGCGTCAACGTCGTTATCATCGCGAACGCAAAGGCCGATATAATCACAATGTTGGGCTATTTCAGCCGCATTGCCAGCCGCCGTTGCGCCGCTATCAACCAAGCTTTTCATTGCTTCAGGGAAGTGGTCAAAGACCATGAGTGAATAGTCGCTGTCATTAAGGTGCTGTGCCATGGGTTGGCCAATATTTCCTAGACCAATAAAGCCTGCGTATTTTTTTGTCATGAATAAGTCTCTTTTTTTTATTAAGCTCGTCTGTAATAGTAAATCTGTATTGACATGCAGTCAATGCGCATTTACTATCTATCCGTATGTTTAGCACAAATAGTGACCATGTTGATATTGAGGCTGTCATTGCCTCACTGAACACCGGCGATTCATCCGCTGTAAAATCACTGTGGCTCAGTTATTCTAATAATATGGCTCGTCATATTATTGCTGTCTCACGTCATTTTCAATTTAGTTTGATGAACATGTTAACGGAAGAAGCTGGGTTTAGTGGATTACGATTAAGTTTTGAACCAGTAATCGCCGCTTTAGCGAGGCGTCATGCGTCTATTGTTCAAAACGGGGTTGAGCTATTCGACTTTCGACCCTCCGAATTGGCCAATCAATTAGGTATCAGTAAGCAAGTATGCAATCAAACAATTAATCAGTTAGAAGCGTTAGCGTATGTTCAGCGGATTGCTGATCCTCGAGACGGTCGCGCACGCTTGTTGCGCCTCACTGACAGAGGATTGAGTCTTGCGTCCGAAGGCCGAAATGGTATTTATAGAGTTGCTACTCACTATGCTGAATTACTTAATGGCAAGGTCTTGGCAACCTCGCAGGAAAACAATCTGAATGAATTGATTAAACAGCTTAATACGCTGGTTGATGGCTTGGACCTGGTAGCACCATCCCAAGTCAAGCCACATGCCATTGACGAGCAATTGCTTGGCGTTTTGTTGCCGGCCTTGAGCCATTATTTTAGCCAGCAATTGCTCACCTTGACCCAACAAGCGGGTCATACTGCTATAACAGTGGCTCACGGCCAAGTGCTGGCACTAATCGGTCTTGACGGCGGTGCTATACAGGTTATGGCCGGCATTCAAAACATCAGTAAGCAGGCGATGAGTGTCATTACTAATGACCTAGAAAAGTTAGGTTATTTATCTCGCTCTGAAGCGCGGCAGTCAACGAAAACCGTCCTGTTCAATTTTACTGATCTTGGCTGGCAATTAATGGCTGATTCAATTTCAGCCATCAGTTCCATTGAAAATGAATTGAGTAAAATACTTGGTGTTAAGAGCTTTGCACAGTTACAACTGGCGCTTAGAACGCTCTATTTTTCACTGAAGCTTGACTCTGAATTGATCACGAGCACTGAACCTACAGTAAGTACAACTCCCGAAGATTTGGCGAAGATAGTTAAACGTCACTTTACATCAATACAAGTTGACGAGTTAATAAGGTTTCTAAAAATAGAACAATAAACGTATAAGACAGGGTAAGCATGGCATGATTGATTGGTTCGTACAACATTATCACTGGCAAGGTCTGCTAGTTCATATTATTGGTCTGGTGTTAGTGACTAAGCTGACTTGGTGGCTTGCATTTAAATTGCCAGTTGTTCAGCAAATGCGTCAATGGAATCGTGCAGAAGATAAACCCAAAAAAGCCAAACCAAAATATCGACCTATAATGAAACAAACCCAAAAGATGGGTATGATTACCCATCTAATTTTCTTTTTATTATTAGTGCCATTTGTCATTACTCTCGACGCCCAGCCTTGGTGGAAATATTTCAGTGATGCGTTATTAATTTTACTAGTGTATGATTTTTTATATTATTTAACACATCGATTTATTTTTCATGGTGAGCTTTTAAAGCGAGTACATGGCTTGCATCACCAAGCTAGAGATATTTCTTATATTGACAGCCAATATGTACACCCGTTGGAGACGTTAATTGGCACGTCGCTGTTTATGGGTAGCGCCGTAGGCTTAAGTCTATGGTTAGGTGACTTTCATGCTCTGACGTTTATTATGGCTGAGTTCATTTTTAATAATGTGAACCAGATAAACCACACAAAATTCAATGTTGATCGTTTTCCTTATAAAATTGTTAACTATATAACCACTAAGCATGCGACCCATCACATTGATATGAAGCGCGGAAATTATTCCACGCTTTCACCGTTATACGATTGGATGTTTGGCACTCTAGAGTAGCAATAATAATAAACATGAGGAAATTTTTACTATGTTAGATATATTAGCCAGTTACCAATGGCCAGTGGCCTTGAGTTATATGCTGACCGTGGTCGTGTTGATGCGCTTAAGTAACAGTTTGCCATTTAAGGTGCCTGCGATTGAGGCCATGCGGCAGTGGAACCGACGCGAGGATGCCGTTAAGCGAAAAAAGCCAAAGTATCCTCCTATAATGAAGCAAAATGGTCAGGTGGGTAGTTTTATCAGCTTGCTATTGATTTTGATTGTCGCACCTTTAGTTCTAACGCTTGAGTCAGTCGCTTGGTGGCGGTTCTTTACCGATATTGTATGTGTGCTATTGGTTTACGATTTTATTTATTATTTCACCCACCGATTTTTATTTCACGGTAAATTGCTTAAGCGTGTTCATGGCTTGCATCACCAAGCGAGGGATATCTCACACATTGATGCTCATTATGTCCATCCATTTGAAACCTTTATCGGATTAATGATTTATGTGGTATCGATTACTACTGTTAGTTTAACTTTCGGTGGTCTTCATGTATTGGCCGCAGCTTTTGCCTTTGTTATCTGGTCGCAGATCAATACGATTAACCACACTAAGTTTAATCTTGATCGATTTCCTTATAAAACCATTAATTACCTTACAACAAAGCATGCCATTCACCATCAGAATATGAACATGGGTAATTACAGTTCTATCACACCATTGTTTGATAAATTATTTGGCACTTTAGATTAACTACACCGAACTTGGAGAGAGATATGAGTAAGCGAGAAAAAGGCATCGAAATGTTCAATGAGGTCTATTGCAACGATTTACCGCAACCACCAGCTAAAGGCGAAGATGGCTTTTTTGACTTTATGTTAGAAAGCTTATTTAGTGAATTATGGGGCAATGACATATTGACCATTGAGCAGCGACGTTTGTTGTTGTTGGGCGCGATTGCCTCGCAAGGTGAAGAGATGACGTTTACAATTCAGGCTCGATCAGCAATGAAAAGAGGTGAGCTGACTTTTGCACAGCTCGAAGAAGTCACTCGCTTTATGACGCAGTATATTGGTTATCCAAGAGGTTCAAAGATGCGAATGGCGTTAATGGGGCTAAAAAAAGACTTTGACCAATGATTTAACGGCTTAATAACGATTTTTAGCGTACATTTTTAACTATGAATGGTTTTTTTTCATGTCACAATGTTGCTTAGTGTTATCAACCTCAGGCTAAGCTAGCCAAAGTAAAAACCGAGTTCAAGTTACTTATGTCAACGAGTCTACCACCCTCAGCACTTGCCATTACTGGCTTAAAAAAAACCTACAGCGACGGTTTTGTTGCCTTAAAAGGGGTTGATCTCCACGTCGAATCCGGTGACTTTTTTGCCTTGTTAGGACCAAATGGCGCTGGCAAGTCGACAACTATCGGTGTCATTTGTTCATTGGTGAGTAAAACTTCGGGGACTGTCAGTGTCTTCGGCCATAGTATTGATGATGACTTTGCCGCAGCTAAACGTTGTATCGGTGTCGTGCCACAAGAATTCAATTTTAATCAATTTGAAAAAGTACTGAACATTGTTGTCACGCAGGGCGGGTACTACGGCCTTACGCGAAAGGAATCACTTGTTAGGGCCGAGAAATATCTTCGATTACTCGATCTGTGGGATAAGCGTGATGTGGTTTCTCGAACTTTATCGGGCGGCATGAAGCGCCGCTTAATGATTGCCAGAGCGTTAGTTCATGAGCCTAGGCTTTTAATCCTTGATGAACCTACCGCTGGTGTTGACATTGAATTACGTCGCTCAATGTGGGATTTTCTTCAACAGGTGAATAAGAGTGGCACAACCATTATTCTGACTACCCATTATCTTGAGGAGGCAGAAAGTCTTTGTCGCAATATTGCCATTATTGATGAAGGCAGTATTGTTGCTAATAGCAGCATGAAAAATTTGCTTGATAAATTATCTCAAGAAGTTTTGGTGTTAGATGTTGTTGAAAGCTTGCCTAATGATTTCACGCTTGAGAACTTCCGCTGTCATTGGGTCGATGAGCATTGTATTGAGGTGTCAATTGACCGTGAACAGCATGTAAATACTTTATTTACTGCGCTTGAGGCCCGTCAACTCAATGTGAAAAGTTTGCGCAATAAAGCCAATCGTCTTGAAGAGATGTTCGTTTCATTATTAAAGAATCCGGCAAAACATTTGGATGCCGATTATCCTCGTTATAATTTTGTGAGTGATGAGGTGTCAGTATGAATTTCACTGGTCAATGGGTGGCTTTTAAAACTATTGTCTATCGTGAAATTCACCGCTTTATGCGAATTTGGGTGCAGACTCTAGTGCCGCCTGCAATCACCATTGCACTATATTTTCTTATTTTTGGCCAATTAATTGGTTCGCGTATCGGTCAGATGGGCGGCTTTGACTACATGCAGTTTGTCGTGCCTGGCTTAATTATGATGGCGGTCATACAAAATTCATACGCTAACGTGGTATCATCTTTTTTTGGCACCAAGTTCCAACGCAATATCGAAGAGTTGCTGGTCGCGCCCGTATTAGAAATCACTATATTGCTTGGTTATATCGTCGGGGGTATGGCAAGAGGCATAGCTGTGGGTAGCATTGTCACTTTACTGGCTTTATTTTTCACTGATTTAACCGTCAATAATTGGTGGATTACTATTAGTATGGTTTTACTTACCGCCATTGTTTTTTCATTAACTGGCTTTATTAATGCCATTTTTGCGGAAAGTTTTGACGACATCTCTATCATACCTACTTTTGTATTAACCCCCATGATTTACCTTGGAGGGGTATTTTATTCGATCGACTTACTGCCATCTTTTTGGGCGAAAATTTCTTTAGCTAATCCAATATTATATATGGTGAACGGCTTTCGCTACGGTATTTTGGGCGTGAGTGACATCAATATCTGGCAAGCTTATGGCATGCTTGTGGTGTTTGTGATTATCGGTTTTTCGGTCTCACTGTACTTATTGGCAAAAGCTGAAAAGCTGCGCACTTGAGGTCAGTATGGCACGGTCAGATAATGAGATAAAAAATAAAAAACACAAAAACCGATCAGGATATGCCGCTGATTCCAGTTTAGGAAAAACGTCGGATTATCAAGACGACTATAATCCGCAGTTGCTACTCGCTATCGGCAGAGAAAATTATCGCTCAACCATTGAAGCACTGTCGATAGCCACCTACGGAGCAGACACTTGGCAATGCTTTGAGTTGTCATGGTTAAATCGCCATGGTTTACCGCAAGTAGCCTGTGCAACGATCACTGTCAGTTTAACGACGGCTTATATCGTCGAATCAAAGTCATTGAAATTATATCTAAACAGTTTGCATCATCAGCACTTTGCCTCAGCTAATGAGGTCAGTGCATGTATTCAGCGGGATTTATCTGACTTATTAGGGCAGGGCGTGGCGGTTACTGTTTATCCCAGCACTGAAAAAAACTTCGCAACTGACGTTCCATACAAGGCTGTTTTGCTTGATGATCTAGATGTGCGCGAATGTAGCTATACGCGTGATGCCCGTTTGTTAGTGATCGACGAGCCTTTACTTGTGGTGGAGGATGAGCATCTAAGCTCACATCTTTTAAGAAGCGTCTGTCCCATCACCAATCAACCTGACTGGGGCAGCTTAACCATTCGTTATTCAGGGTCGGCTATTCAGCGAGAAGGCCTATTGCGTTATATCGTGAGTTTTAGGCAGCACGATGGCTTTCACGAGCAGTGTGTTGAGCAGATTTATTCAGACGTGATGAATCAATGCCAACCAACACACCTTACCGTGTGCGCACAATATACGCGCCGCGGTGGTATTGATATTAACCCTACTCGTTCGAATCATTCCTCGCCTTTGGTACTCAATCGTTTATGGCGACAGTAATGGTTTGTATTGGTTTACACGACCGTTGATCTGCGCTAGAGTTGCCGCCTTAAGCAATAGGGTGTTTATACATTTTTGGTGAGGTGTCTGAGTGGCCGAAAGAGCACGCTTGGAAAGCGTGTGTACGGCAACGTACCGAGGGTTCGAATCCCTCCCTCACCGCCATTTACTGTTATCTCAGAGCTATGAAAAGTCGTGTTTAAACTAATATTTTTGCCGATGGCAAAACGCCTCTTCATCTAACTTAATCACAGCGAAGTCCCGCAACTATAGACCAATTACTACAGTGTTGAACTCATTGCCAAGTGGAGCCTGTGTTGTTAGTTAGTCAGTATCTGAGTGATGGCGCCCATGTTATAATGCTAACGATAAAATAAAGCGATTACGCATGGAGTCTATTTTGGCACTACCCAAAACATTCAAACGATCTACGATATCCGATGATGTGCTCTCAAGTGTTGACTTGTCCGGTAAGCGGATCATTGTCACCGGTGCCAATACAGGTATCGGTTATGAGACAGCAAGGGCGTTAGCCAGTGCCGGTGCTACCGTGGTATTAGCATGCCGAAGCCTTGCAACCGGTCATGCAGCGTCACAACGCATTCGTGATACCCATTCAGACGCTGATGTGTATTGCCAGCAACTGGACCTAGCGTCACTCCCTGCGGTCAAGGCCTTTGCCGAAGCCCTCGATGATGCGCCTATTGATATACTTATCTGCAACGCTGGCTCTATGTCGCTTGAATATGCGGAAACCGAGCAAGGATTTGAACGCACCTTAGGTGTGTGCCATATTGGACACTTTTTGTTAGTCAAGTTACTCATGCCAAAATTACTGGCCAGCCGCACCCCTCGTGTTGTGATGGTGTCTAGTATTGCGCACCAGAGTCCCAAGACCCTCGACTTCACGAACTTGCCTTATAAAGAATCCGATTATTCGGTGATGGGTGCGTATGGTCAGGCAAAGCTGTGCAATATACTGATGGCTTTGGAATTACAAAACCGCTATGGCGGACGCGGTTTGACGGCTTGCTCCGCTCACCCTGGCAATATGGTGACAACGGATTTCGGTCGAGAATCAGGTTTTATGAAATTTGCGTTCAAGCTGATGAGTCCGTTTACAAAGAACGCCAAACAGGGCGCAGCAACGTCCGTGTTATGTGCAGTGCACCAACCAGCCGAAGACGTAGCTGCAGGATTCTTTTCCCATTGCCAACCTGCAAAATGTACTCCTGAAGCACGTAATGCTGATGTAGCTAAAGACCTTTGGGAGCGCAGTGAGGAGTGGGTGCGCAAGTTCCTTTAACTCAGGTGCCAGAATAGGCCGTTTTTTTATTCGCAAAGCAAAAAGAATCTCGCTTACTTTTTAATTTAATTGCACTTAATCCCAGCACTGACGGACCAAGCGCTAATCAGTCCATCGCTTGGACTTATCTTATTCATACCTAACGCGTCTAAAATGCTTAACTCAGTTTGGTCACCATTTAAAGGGTCGTTAGAATCTTGGTCAGCATCAGCCACTGCAGTATTACGTATTTGAAAATAATGAGCGAAAGTTTAGCCGCCGACTCTACCGATATGCTCAACACTCTTCTTGAGCGTAATATCATTTTCTTTGGTTTTACCGGCGACGTCTTGGCTATTAAAAACAAGACTTGGCCTTTTGATGGCCTATCGCTTGAGGACATTGTGTCGTTGTGACTTTACGGCCAATTAATCACTGTTATTGAGTCAGTAGATACTAAGCCAAGGTTATCTTTATAAGGCTATTTACTGTGATGATCAGGGTACATCTTCATCATTCTGAACTTAAAATGGAGTAGAGCTTTTGGAACAATGGGTTATTACTTTTAGGGTCAGTCCCTGCAATTAACATCGAGAATAGTCAAGCGCCTTTAAACCAATTGCCACCATGAGCATTCGGTTGCATAAAAAAGGTAGCACCAATGCCTGACAGTTGTAAAAAAGCCACTGTGTGTTAAGCGACAACTGCAAGGTCAACTTTGCAACCACTGACGTCTTCATAGCGCTGGTAAAGCGCTGGAATCTCGCCCATATTTTCATAAGCGTGACGGCCACGAAAGCAGGCGAGGTCCCAATCGCGGATTCCCTGTAATTGCTCTACTTCCAATGCACTGTCATCTATTGAATGAGCAGTCCCGGTGTTGCTGTTCATATTAATGTCCCCGTATACATCAAATCACAATTGTTAATTACCATATGAATGTGGCTTTATTTTTACTTAAATATGGTTAATTTCGTTTTATTCTTAGATTTGATGCGTCTGAAAGATCAGTGAACAGCCTTGATTCTATGTTTCTAATTATGAATAAGTATTTAAATGCTTAAGGACTGTTTTAGTAATTTCAACCATTGAACGTAAATGATAAACGCCATTCTATCTGTTTATAGGTGATAGGCTGTTAATTGAGAACTTGTGTCTTGTGCCTATTGCTGGATAATAGACCCTTTTTAGACGTCATCTTCATCTCGTCAATTTATGTCTTGATATAACAGCTATGCATTATTTATTGTCTTTATTATTGCCTATTACCCCATTAAAAGCAGGTATTTTTTTCATGCTTTTTGTTGTGGTTTTCATTGATAGCGATCGTTCAGTCGAGTACCTAAATGATTCAGCGCCGAAGAATTTCCACGTTAATTGTAACACTTTAGTGGGGCATCTAACGTCATCCCGTGCGGCCAGTGAATCCAAAAAGGCAGCTCGGTTTACCCCGAATGAAGGCCAGTTAACTTATCCTGATGATAGTGCGGTGGCTACCCCGCAAGTCTTTAAAGTAATTTCTAGCTTTTTAGAAACGACAACTCAGCGTGTGGTAAGCAGTCATTGCCAAGCTATTTACACTGATCGTTCTAAGGCTTTCGGTAGTAACGTTGTCGAAATGCCAGCGCATTGCTTCTTAACCGCAATTGATAATGATGATGCGCTTGTGACTACGAGTAAATCGTCGCGCTTGATGGCTCCCTTAAAAAACTATTGTGTTTATATGGGGCAAGATATCCGTCATCCTGAGGCGTTTTTTAGCCCTAAGAAAATCGCATGCCAATCTACCTTCGGCCATTCTAATCAGGATTTACGTTCAGATAGTTGCATGGTGTTTCTCGATAAGCCAGTACCTGAATCAATCGTCAATAAGCCTTTGGTCTGGTGGCGAGCGAGTCTGGACACGCATATTAGGCCCGAAGGAAAGCTCACAGCTAATGAGCAATTTCTTGCCTTGATGGGGGCTGAGACGGAGCAAATAAGTTGTAACCTCGACGCTGGATATACCGAAGCATCAACCGATTTACAGATGATTTCCCACAGTATTGACTTTGATGATTTTGGTGCCCAAAGAGTCATGTCTTTGGGTAAGCCTATTTATCATCATCCACTGCGTGGCATTATTCTAAATACAGGTCAAATCCCTAATACTATCGATACCCGCTCAGGGGATTCTGGTGCTGCAGTGGTCATTGTTAAGCACGATAAAAAGCTTCTTATTGGGATGCAGGTAGCCATCATGCTTGCCAGTTATTACCAGGGTGACCAGCCCACCCGTGACACCGAGTCTTCAACTCGCTTTCAGGGGTGGTATTATAATATGGCCATTAATCCACATTTTGGCGCATCAGGCATCAATCGCTATTCTGATGTTTACTACTAATAAACCAACCACGCTAGGCTATATTTAAAATATATTGGTTCTTTTTCGCTAGATATGTGGCCGTTAACGCGTTCATACTTTCTTCTTGATACTCTCTTAAGCCGCTCAAGATTAATTTTTTCTCGCCATGCCCAATGTTTTTCCCTGCTGAACTTAAGTTAAAACGAAATCGAGCGTAGCCACGCTTTCCGAGAACTTCAAGCTCATGGGTGTCAAGTTTCAATTGAATGCTTGTTGCTGTCGGATCATTAATATGAAATGACATGGATTTATAAATAATTAATGGCCTTAATGGGTTGATCATCACCTTATGCTGCTTCATTAGCGGAGCTAAAATGTCAGGGAAACTTTTCGCTGAAAATTTAACGTAATCTTGAGCGAATTGGGCGGCTAACTGTTGATTGTTAAAAGGTTTACCTTTTATATCAATGCCAACCAGAGGTTTACCCTGTGTGTTAGTTAAAGAATGCTTGCCGACATTTTTCTGTGACGGGACAACAACATTCACATCAGCCGATAACATATCTAGGAAATCGAAGTGCATAGATTGATACAATCCCAATCTTCGCACCGATTCGACAAATAAAAGGTCGCCGGGAACGCAAAAACGTTTTGAATCATGGTCGTGAATAGGGTTGAAGTCACCCGCAATTTGTTTAGCGAAATCGCAACCTTGCTGAGCACTGACACGGACTGTACAGTCGTCTACTCTAGTTATAAACGGTTGTATAAAATCAAACATATAAAGTTTATCTTTAGTTCGCTTTGCCCAGAAAAAAGATCGAGCAAAGCGAAGATTGGGTTAAACCTTCAACAGGTCTAACCATAAGTGTGCTAGATAATAGCCAATAGCTCTAATTCAAACACTAGCGCTTGATAGGGGCCTATTGCGCCACCTGCACCTTGTTCGCCATAAGCGAGCTGGTAGGGAATGAACAGTTTCCACTTTGATCCAACAGTCATTAATTGCAACGCTTCTGTCCAGCCGGCTATAACACCGTTGACGGGAAATTCAGTTGGTTCACCACGACTGTAAGAGCTGTCAAACTCATCGCCATTAATAAGTGTGCCTTTATAATGCGTTCTAACGGTAGAGGTGGCCAACGGTGTTTCACCATCACCGGTTTCCAGTACTTCATACTGCAAGCCGCTGTCAGTGATACTGACACTCTCACGCTTGGCATTTTCAGCAAGAAAGGCTTCACCTTCTTGCGAGAATTCGGCTGCATTTGCTTCATTTTCAGCGGCCATAGTTGCCTGTATTTCTTGGAAAGCTGCATTGATTGCATCACCTTCAATGCGAGGTTCCTGACCATTAAAGCCGTCTTTAATGCCAGCGATAGCTGCCGCTAAAGATACTCCTTTGAATGCGCCTTTTAGTTGCTGCCCCATTTGCATGCCAACGCCATAAGACCCTTTGAGTTCTGTTGTTGATAGATCGATATCTGCCATAGTTATCTCTTCAATAATAGATTAAATTTAAAATGCCATATAAAATTGACTGAACACTCTTGTGCCTAATGCTTGACGCACGAATCATTTAAAATGGCGATTATTCATTGCCCGTTAATTAAAAGGCTGGTTAAAACAGCATGAGCTTTAACGCGCGGTGCATTATACGCAAGAAATGACAATTTTCGAGTCTAAATGATAAGATATGAAGTCATGAAGCTTTTTTTTGCTCTCTTTGAATGCAACTCTTAGAAAAGCTGTTCAATCAGGCGTCATTATGTTGTTTTTATAGGTTTTAATGCAGATTAATTGTTGTACAGCAAAGCGGGTACATGATTACTTATTATGGTCTAATAGAATGTCATTATTAGCGATATACAACAAAATCTGTACTGGCCTTTGGAGTGACGATGACTGACCAATTGACGCACATTAATCAAGCGGGTGAAGCTATCATGGTCGATGTTTCCTCTAAGACTTCGACGGTAAGAGTTGCCACTGCACGAGCGGTGGTGCAATTGGGGCAAGCTGCATTCACACAACTGCTTAAAGGGGACAATCTCAAAGGTGATGTTCTAGCAGTGGCTCGCATTGCCGGTATTCAAGCCGCCAAGAAATGCAGCGATTTAATTCCCCTTTGTCACCCATTGATGATTTCGTCAGCAACTATTGAGTTTCATTTACGTGAGCAAGATTGCTGCATTGAAATCCTTTCTCGTTGTAAAATCGATAGCCAAACCGGTGTTGAGATGGAGGCGTTAACTGGGGCTTCGATAGCAGCATTGACGATTTATGATATGTGTAAGGCCGTTGATAAAGGAATTGAAATTTCCTCTATTCATCTAGTTGATAAGTCAGGTGGAAAAAGTGGTGATTGGCACCGAAAGGAAAATACCGATGATTAAGCTATTGTTTTTTGCAAGTATTAAAGAGCAACTTGGAAAAGGTGCACTTTCGATTGATTACGTGGCTAACGAATCGCTGTTGAAATTAACTGAACGATTAATCGATCAACAAAGTGACGCTTGGCAATTACTGCTAGAGCCGGAGACCGTTGTTTCCTGCAATCAACGAATATCTAGCCGCGATCACATCGTTTCTGATGGTGATGAAATCGCTTTCTTCCCTCCAGTCACCGGTGGCTAAGAGCTATGGGTAAAAAAAAATCCGATTCTCAATTGAACTCTGGCACTGCAGATATTTATATTCTGGTGCAGACAGAAGCCTTCGATCTGGCCGCTGAAGTGAATGCCCTTGAGCAATCGATCGATCAGCGACACGAGGAAGTAGGGGCCATTAGCTCCTTTACGGGACAAGTTAGGTCAGCGGATCAAGACCGCGCAACGATGAGCCAAAGTGGAAAGCTACTGGGTTTGTCAATAGAGCATTACCCAGGTATGACTGAAAAAAATCTTCTTGAAACTTGCCAGATTGCAAATAAACGCTGGCCATTTACTGCTTGTCGTGTGATACATCGCGTTGGATTTTTAACGATTGGTCAGCCAATCGTTTTGGTGCTAGTTGCTGCCAGTCATCGTCAACAAGCAATAGCAGCTTGCGAATTTATTATTGATCATTTAAAAACGACCGCAACGTTTTGGAAAAAATCAATTTTTGAACATGATACAGCGTGGGTTGAAGCAAAACTGAGCGACCAGCTGGCGGTCAAAAAGTGGCAACCATAAATGCTCAGCTGACATAATTCAACATTGTTATTATTCTGTCAATCGGCTATTGTCAATGCGGTTAATTTTTTTTTAACAGGTATTAAAAATAAATATTTTCTTACAGGATCTCCGAATTATGACCATAGAACAACGCTCATTTCGTGATGCACTCGGCCAATTTGCTACCGGAGTGACGATTATCACTGCAGCTCCTAAAGGTCATGCCGCTTTTGGCGTGACAGCGAATTCTTTTGCCTCCGTGTCGCTTGATCCTCCGCTGGTGCTGTGGAGTCTGCAAAAAAGTTCAGATACCTTTGAAGCGTTTGAACAATCCACCCATTTCGCGGTGAATATTTTAAGCCAGCAGCAGCAAGACTTATCGAATCAATACGCAAAAAAAGGCAGTCATGATCTTGTTGAAGAACATTTTGTTGCTGGTGAAACGGGCTTGCCGTTGATTAACAATGCGATTGTCAGCTTTGAATGTGAAATTGATGCCTGTCATGACGGCGGAGATCACATTATTATGGTGGGTAAAGTTGTTGCTATGAGCGATGTTGATGCCCAGCCAGCACTGTTATTTCAAGCTGGAAAATACCGAGCGTTAGCGTCTGACAGTGAATAAATGCTTATCGATATTCGTTAAGGAGTAGTTTTTGAAATTTTGCAGTCAATGTGGCGATAGTGTTTCTTTAAAAGTGCCTAAGGGCGATAACCGTCCTCGTTATGTTTGTCAGGCTTGCGCGTTTATTCACTATCAAAATCCTAACGTCGTTGTTGGCACTCTTCCTGTATTGATCGACCCGAGCGGAGAGCTTAAAATTTTATTGTGTCGGCGTAATATTGAGCCTCGGTTCGGGTTTTGGACGTTGCCTGCTGGTTTTTTAGAAAATGCTGAAACGTCTTCTGAAGGCGCATTGCGAGAAACGGTTGAAGAATCTTGTGCAACAATCGGTAATTTGGTTTTATACCGAATTTTCAATGTGGCTCATACCAATCAAATTCATATGTTTTTTCGCGCGGACATGCTAAATGACCAATTTTCAACCACGACCGAAAGCTCGGATGTGAGACTTTTTTCTTTTTCTGAGATTCCTTGGTCTGAATTAGCCTTTCCAACGGTTCACAAAGCCTTAATGGATTTTATTGATGACCATAAAATAGGTCATTTTCCCGTTGAAATGGGTGATATTGATGAATCTTATTGGCGTAAAATGTAACAATTAGCATTGCTTCCTGACACACCATCACCATGGTTCCTTTTACAGTGCTGTAACCGACGAATTGCTTAAGGCTTTTATGTTAGACCCCCAACTACTTTATATTCTGGCTGCATACAGTGCTGTTTTAATCACAGCGATTTTATTGGGCGGTCAATTACCACATTGGGTGACGTTAACCCATACCCGCATGCAATTAGTGATGAGCTTTGTTTCAGGCCTTATGCTGGGCATTGCCATTTTCCATTTACTGCCCCATGCAATATACACGATAGATTCTACGAATGGGGTTGAAATTGTCGCCCGTTGGACAATGGGCGGGCTGCTGTTAATGTTTTTACTACTGCGGGTGTTTCATTTTCATCACCACGATATTGCTGAAGATGCTCACGATGCTCAATGTGTAGAACACCCTCACGATTCAAGATCAAATGCTATTAACAGCACAGCGGTTGGGATAAAGACCAGCTGGTTAGGTATCGCGTTGGGTTTGACTATTCATACCATGATAGACGGTGTTGCGTTAGCTGCAAGCATGCAGGCTGATTTCATGCTGAAGAACGACCTTTCACATTCAACTCTACTTCTTGGTCTCGGTGTTTTCTTGGCTATTTTATTCCATAAGCCCCTTGATGCTCTCACTATTTCAGCAATGATGAGCAGAGGAAACGTAACAACGTTTCAGAAGCGAATCATCCTACTCGGGTTTGCTCTTATTTGCCCGTTAAGCGCGTTGGTCGTGTTATGGGGGTTTGATTTCGTTGCCCATGGCGATGGTCTATTTGTTGGTTCTGCCTTGGCATTTTCTGCAGGTATCTTTTTGTGCATTTCACTGAGCGATCTGTTGCCAGAGGTTCATTTTCACAGCCATGACCGATTAAGTATGACGGTAGCTCTGCTATTGGGCGTTGGCTTGTCGTTGTTACTGATTAATTTAGAATCTGATTATACTCACGTATCGGTTGAGCCAGTGACAAGCTCATCGCATCATGTTAGCCATTAGCTTTTGAGTGTTTAATATTTTATTATTATAGAGGTTCCTCATGTCATTACCCAAAATCGGCAATTTAGCTCCCGCTTTTAGTTTGCTTAATCAGCAAGGTGAGAAAATCAGTTTAAAAGATTTTAAAGGCAAGAACAATGTTGTGGTTTATTTTTACCCTAAGGCCAGCACGCCAGGCTGTACTGTGCAAGCCTGTGGCATTAGAGACAGTGCCGCAGCGTTTAAGAAACTGAACACAGTCGTACTTGGTGTCAGTCCTGACCCTATTAAACGGCTTCAGAACTTCATTAGTAAGCAATCGCTTAATTTTGATTTATTGTCAGATGAGGACCATGCTACAGCAAATAAATACAGTGCTTGGGGGCCTAAAAAGTTCATGGGCAAGGAATACGATGGTATTTTACGTAGTACCTTCATCATCGGTAAAGACGGTCGATTAAAGGGTATTATGGACAAGGTAAAAACCAAATCACATCATGATGATGTGATCGACTGGATCAAGGCTAACCTGTAATTTTATTATCACGCACCATTTATTTATAGAGGTTTATCAATGGATTTTTTTATTAGTCAAGCTCATGCTCAAGCCGCAGGCGCTGCACCACAAGGCAGTGTTGCTTTTCAAATGGTTTTGTTGCTGGGGTTGTTTGTCTTTTTCTATTTTATAGCGATTCGTCCACAACGTAAAAGACAAAAAGAACATGACACATTAGTCAACAGCTTAGAAAAAGGCGATGAAGTGGTTATGACTAGCGGGCTTTTGGGTAAAGTGGTCAAAGTTGACGGTGATTATTTGCACTTAAAGGTATCGGATAATGTTGAGTTGAAATTTCAGCGTATTGCTGTCCATGCGGTGTTGCCTAAGGGCACATTAAAAGCCATTTGATTTTAATGGTCACCCGTTTGAGGGAGGCTTAAAAATGCTAACAATCACATACCCAGATAAGGTTACGCTGGCTCATACACCTACGCCATTGCAGCCTTTACGGCGTTTGCAGGCTGATACAGGTGGTCCTTTAATCTGGCTTAAGCGCGACGATATGACGGGGTCCACCCTAAGTGGCAATAAAGTCCGTAAATTGGAATTTATTGCTGCTAAAGCCATAAATAATAATTTTACGGCTTTAGTCACTTGCGGTGGAATACAGTCCAATCACTGCCGTGCGACGGCTCTAGTCGCCGCTCAGTTAGGGCTTAGATGCCACCTTATTTTAAGAGGTGAACCTATAGATGGCGCGGTTGCAGATGGTAATCTACTGCTTAACGAGCTTAGCGGTTGTTCGATAAGTTATCACTCCTCGGCTTATTACAATACGAATTTATCCGAGCTATTTCGTCTCACTGAAAATCAATTGCAGGCGGAGGGGCACCGAGTCTTTAACGTGCCTACTGGGGGCAGTAATGGCGACGGAATCTGGGGATATATTGCCGCTGCAGAAGAGTTGTGCCGTGATTTTTGCCATTACGGCATTCATCCGCAGTCAATAATTGTCGCAACCGGTTCTGGTGGTACGCAGGCAGGCTTAATGACGGGCATGAGCTGTTTTGATTCATCAATATCCGTTTACGGGGTGAATGTCTGTGATGACGCTTCTTATTTTTCAAGTAAGATTCAACAAGACATTACTGATTGGCACAGCAAATATCCCTTGGAGGCTGAGCCCTTTAACTGTGGCGAGTTGCTTAAGGCTAGGGTTAATATTATTGAAGGCTATGTTGGTGATGGCTATGCAATTGCAAACGCAGCTGTGCTTGCAACGATAAGCCGCATGAGTCGCCTAGAAGGTGTTGTGTTTGATCCTGTTTACACAGGTAAGGCTTTTCACGGGTTGTTGAGTGAGATTAAAAAGGGCCGATTTCTCGATCAAAAAGATCTTGTCTTTGTGCATACCGGCGGTCTTTTTGGGTTATTTCCCTTCGCTAAGCAGCTAGCCTCATCTCACTAACGATCGACTTTGGTGTTAGTGATCTCGTTAACGTTTAGATCGCTGTCGTTTAATTGATTAAAAACCTTATATTCAGGCATGGTAGGTTTCTGATCTGAGCTGATGAATCGGCTTAAGTTAGAATGCAACTGACGTTCACGCATAAATGCGTAGCGCTGAGCGGTTAAGCCGCTTATTTGCAATTGGTCTTTGAGAATGGTTGGCTTAATAAAAACCATTAAATTATTGCGGCTTTTGGTTACTGAATTAGATCGAAAGAGCCTGCCTATTAATGGAATATCGCCCAAAATAGGGACTTGACTGCGTCCTTCTGTTTCATCATTTTTTATCAGCCCGCCGAGCACTAGCACCTGACCATCTTTAATTAGTGCACTGGTTTTGATTTCAGTTTTATTGGTAACCAGGTCAAGAGCATCGCCTTTACTAGCAACATTCTCTGTGGTTTGTTCAATTTCAAGTGTAATGGAATCACCTTGATTGATTCTCGGCGTCACTTTGAGGGTGATGCCAATATCTTGACGTTTAACCGTAGAAAATGGGCTGGATGAGGTCAGGTTTGTGCTGCCTGTTTGAAAAGGAACATTTTGACCGACCAGCAAGCTGGCTTCTTCGTTGTCAAGTGCGACTATCGTTGGCGTTGACATAATATTAGTTTTATTGCGGGTTGTGACAGCTCTAAGAGCAGCAATCAGATTGCCATCTTCTAAATACCCGAAACTAAGGCCTGAGTTACTGATAAAACCTGTGGCTAATTCTTGGGTTGTTTGGCCTGCTACGCCATCGGCAATATTTTTGAAAGCGTCACTGCTGTAGGAGGCATTCACTGCGGTTACTGTCCCATCTTGGTCGGTATCATAGAGCGAAGAACCTCCCCATATGAGCCCGAAGTCGTCATCGACGTCTCCGGTGATTTGCACGATGACAGCCTCAATCATGACCTGAGCTCGTTGGATATCGAGTTTAGCGATGATACTTTTTAGGCTATTGATCACACCGTTAGGGCCAGTAATGATAAGTGCATTAGTTGTTTCACTGGATTCAATACTTAAGTGTTCAGTGTTTGGCCCACTTTTTTTGAGAAGACCTTCACCGACACTTTTTAAAATAGGGGCGATCTCTGACGCTTCAATGTAATTCAAATAGACGACTTGTGTGTTGCCGTCATTAGAGAGAGGTGTATCGAGTTTTTTAAATAGGATGATTGCTTTTTTGCGTTGTTTGGTTTCGCCGACAATAAGCACTGCGTTGGTTCTTTGGTCGACAACCATATCAAACTTAATGCCACTTGTCATAGCCGCAGATGGATTCAATTTATCAATAATAGATTTCACCGTTTTAGTGATTTCGAGCAGATCGGCATGGACCACCGTGTATATTTCATAGGCGGTTTCATCTTTTGGTTGGTCAAGTATGGCTATTAGTTTTTGAGATTTGATGATGCTATCGGCAACACCCGTGACGATAAGAGTTTTTTCAAAGGGTTGCATGACCGTTAAAATAGGCAATAGCGGCTTTAGAATCGCTGTCAGTTTCAGTGGGTCAATGTGTTTAATGTCTATAAGTGCAGTTATGACTTCTTTGTCATGGTTTCGATCATCAAAGAATGGATTGTTATTGGTTTTTGCGCTCGCTGCGGGCACTATTTTAATTGTTTCCCCCTCTTCAATGGCTGCGAGTTGGTTAAGCTCTAGTACCGTTAAAAAGATCTTGTACGCTTCTTTAGCGCTGACCGCTCTACTTGAATAGATGGTGACTTTACCCCTAACTTGATTACTAATGATGATATTTTTACCGGTTCGGACTGCAACCCATTCAATGAAGCCTGTTAAGTCTGCTTCCCGCAGGTTAATCATAAGTGAATCAAGTGTTTCTTCTGCTAATTCACCGTTGACTTCAGTCTGTGATAAGGCATTAAAAGAAACGCTTGCTAACAGTAAGCTGGTTACTAATAATGTCGCTAGTCTTTTAAAAAAAATAATGTTTTTATGTTTCATGATAATCATTGGCCTATGAGTCATTTGCGGCTTTTTGTTTTTTCAGTTGCTCAATTCTTTGCCTGATAATATTGGCTTTACTTGTCGGGCTGTTACTTGTTGCAAAGCGATTGTTTGTCTTATTTTGAGTGTCTTGAATAAATAATGTTTCATAGATTCCGTTTCGGTCAATTACAATTCGATCTGAATGGACAGAGAGGAGGGTTACATTGCCGGTGAGCTTTTCACCGATAGAAAAGAAATTCGATTCTTTTTTGGCATCGATAATAATGGCACCGCCTTTTTTCTTATTGGTTGAAGTAAATAAGCCCGCTAACGTGAGGTTAAGTTGTGTTGTCGGTAAAGCTTCGACAATAACCTGAGGTTCGGCGTCGGCAAGTCCAAAAAAATGCCGAAGATTAATAGCATCGGTGTCGACTACTGGATTATTCGTTTGACGATGATAGGCCTCGTCATTTAATTGAGGGGTATAAGCAAGTGTCGTGATCAAAAGTACTGCAGCCCATAGTGTGATGCTTGAGGAGGCAACGATCAGGGTTCCTGCGGCGACAAAAACTGGCTGTCTTGCGAGGGAGCTTGGCAATGTAAGTAGTTTTTTGAACATGGAAGCCTGCATCAGCGTGGTCATTGGTGGTAATTGTATGTCTGTTAAATGTGCACGAGATTCTTCGATTTTTGCGTTTGAGATTTATTGTATCTTAAAGTGACGGTTTCATTATAGTCAGGAAATGGATGAATAGTATCAGATCACGCTTTTTTTGATAAAAAACTTATTATTTTCCAATGTTTTATGGTGAATAGTTGACTAAAAGTGTAAATTACAAATTACTGGCTGAAATGCACTATTCCTCCCGTATACTATAATTAACGACGTTTCTTTTATCGCTGGGGTATTGAGATTCGCGTTGTTTGGTTTTTGAACTTAGCTGTTGCTCTTTTGTCAACGGCTTGCTGGCCACTGTTGAATTCAACACCGCCAGTGGAGTGCATGCTCTCGTTGCTCGATTTTGAGGATTTGTTTTGGAAAGTTATATAAATTCACTGCTAGGCCACAGCCATGATGGTGCGCCTGAGGAAGGCGTAGATCATCCATCAATTGATGATGTTGATGCAAGTCCGGCCATCATTGTTCCTTCTGCTGGCGACACAGTTGAGCAACAAGACGTCACTGCTGAAGATTTTGGTCGCCCTTTGTTGCCTTTCCCTTTTGCTAAACGTTTTGAGGGTTTCGTACTTGAGCAGAGCCACCGAAAAATTTTATACCACACGCCGACTATCGGTGCTGCTGTTGTTGCTGAGATTCAGCGTTATTTGCAGTCGTCTTTCGAGTGTAAAATAATTCCCAAGAGTCAGTTTGAGCAGGCTCTGGCGCAGGCTTACGAAAGCCGTAATAACGAAGCGATGCAAATGGTTGAAGATTTAGGCGAAGAAATGGACTTGGCCAGTCTTGCAGAGTCCGTTCCTGAGTCAGACGATTTACTCGAACAAGAAGATGATGCGCCTATTATTCGTCTCATTAATGCCTTATTAACCGAGGCGGTTAAAGAGAATGCTTCGGATATACATATTGAGACATTTGAAAAGTGCTTGGTGGTTCGCTATCGACTTGACGGGGTGCTTCGAGAAGTGGTCAAGCCCAAACGGGCACTTGCACCACTGCTCGTCTCACGTATTAAAGTGATGGCGAAGTTAGATATTGCTGAAAAACGTATTCCGCAAGACGGGCGTATCTCGATTCGTATTGGCGGCAGGGAGATTGATCTTCGCGTATCAACCATGCCGTCAAGCAATGGTGAGCGTGTTGTAATGCGCTTACTTGATAAGCAAGCAGGGCGATTAAACTTGACCTCGCTCGGCATGCCAGGCAAAGAGCTTGCCCGTTTTAAGGACATTCTTCATCGCCCGCACGGTATTGTTTTAGTCACGGGTCCAACGGGCTCAGGCAAGACGACGTCACTGTATGCGGGGATCAGTGAGTTAAACAATGAAACGCGGAATATATTGACGGTTGAAGATCCGATTGAATACAACTTAGAAGGTATTGGTCAAACACAGGTCAACAATAAAGCTGATATGACGTTTGCCCGAGGCCTTCGAGCAATGCTGCGGCAAGACCCCGATGTTGTTATGGTCGGTGAAATCCGCGATGGTGAAACCGCGGACATTGCTGTGCAAGCCAGCCTGACAGGCCATTTAGTCCTCAGCACTTTACACACCAACACGGCGATTGGTGCTGTTACGCGTATGTTTGATATGGGCGTCGAACCATTTTTACTCTCATCAAGCTTAGTTGGCGTGGTTGCTCAGCGTTTAGTGAGGCTCTTATGTGCTGATTGCAAGGCGCCGTACCTACCCGATGAGACAGAGCGGGTCATGCTGAATTTACAACCCCGTGATTCTCATTCGATGTTTAAGCCGGTTGGGTGCAAACGCTGCAATAACAGTGGTTATCGTGGTCGGCAAGGCATCTATGAAATTGTCGCAATCGATAGTGAGCTACGAAGAATGATACATGATAGGGCATCGGAGGATGAAATGATGGCGCAAGCGAGACTCAATGGCCGGAGTATACTGGATGACGGTATTGATAAAATACTCACAGGAATGACGACGGTCGAAGAGGTTTTACGCGTGACTCAAGAGGGTTAACCAGCGTGGCTGCATTCAGTTATATCGCGATAGACGGCACTGGCAAACAGCAGAAAGGAGTGGTTGACGCCGACAGCGCTCGCCAAGTCCGTCAGATTCTGCGTGACAAGTCGTTGGTGGCTACCGATGTTTCCCCTGCAATGAACGACTCAGACCCTAAAAAAAGTGTTTCTTTTTCCTTTGGTCGGCCCTCGTTAACTGTTGCCGAGCTGGCATTGATTACTCGTCAAATGGCGACATTGATTCAAGCCGGTATTCCCTTAGAAGAAGCCTTAGCGACCGTGGCACGCCAGTCGGATAAATCTAGCGTGAACGGTATCCTATTGTCGGTTCGTTCTAAGATTCTTGAGGGGTATACATTAGCCGATGCCATGGCTGAATACCCCAGTGTTTTTAGCAAGTTATACCGTTCAACAGTATCGGCTGGTGAGTCTGCTGGTTTTTTAGATACCGTAATGGATAAGCTGGCCGACTATACTGAAGCGTCGCAGGCGGCAAGGCAAAAAGTGCAAATGGCGATGATATACCCAGCCATGCTGTTTCTTATGGCGGTGGGCGTGGTGGCGTTATTAATGGTTTTTGTCGTTCCTGATGTGGTCAAAGTGTTTAGTACCCAAGGACAAGGTTTGCCATTGATCACGCGAATATTAATAGCCACCAGTGATTTCATTGTTAATCAAGGTTGGTTATTGATTGTTGCGTTGTTTGGAATAACGTTCACGATTAAGTATTTACTTGCTAAGCCTTCCATCGAATTGAACTGGCATCGCCAGATATTGTCGTTGCCATTAGTCGGTCGTCTCTCTCGCGGCACTAATACGGCGCAGTTTGCGAGTACGTTGAGTATTTTAACTGCCTCTGGCGTCCCATTGGTTGAGGCCTTAAAAATTGCTGGCGAAGTGCTTGCCAATCAGTGGTTGCGGCAGCGTGTGAGTCAAGCAACTCAGCAAGTTCAAGAAGGCACTAGTTTAAATCGTGCCTTGTCTGATGGCGGATATTTCCCCCCAATGATGCTTCATATGATCGCAAGTGGTGAGCAAAGTGGCCAGCTTGATAAAATGCTAGAGAGAATAGCTACGGCTCAGCAACGTGACTTAGAATCATTAATAGGGGTGATGTTAGGCATTCTTGAGCCGCTTATGCTGCTATTTATGGGAGTTTGTGTGTTTGCTATTGTGGTGGCCATTTTGCTTCCTATAGTTAACCTAAACTCATTGGTCTAATTTATTTTAATCGATAATAAGAAGGGTTTATGAAATACACACGTACGAACAATCAACAACTGGGTTTTTCTCTCATAGAAGTGCTTGTTGTGGTGGTGATTATGGGCATGCTTATCGGCTTGATCGGTCCTAATGTTCTCGGCCAAGTTGATCGGGCTAGAGTGACTACGGCCAGATCTGATATAGCGAGCTTATCGCAGGCGCTCGATATGTATAAGTTAGATAATCATTTTTATCCAACCACCGACCAAGGTTTAGAGGCGCTTGTCAGCATGCCTCAATCATCTCCTGAACCCAGAAATTGGAACCCTGAGGGCTATATTAAAGGCAATCAATTGCCCTTAGACCCATGGGACGGCGAGTACGTTTACATGAGTCCTGGCGAAGACAGGCGGCCTTATGAGCTGTTAAGTTTAGGCGCTGATGCTCGTAATGGCGGGGATGGCTACTCAGCTGACATCAGTAGTTCTGATCGATAATAAACCGGTTGATGTTTAAGGGTATCGACGTGCACTTTAATCAGTTTTCAACACGAATAAGGCCTTATATAAGTTCTAACGACAAGGGTTTTTCTCTGATTGAGCTTATTATTGTATTGCTTATCATTGGCTTTCTTTCCGGCATGGTGTTAATTAATATTGGCAATAATTTTAAGAGAGAGTTGCGCTCAGAGGCTGAGCGATTGCAGAAAATAATTATTGCAGGGTCGGATGAGGCTGTGTTTAGTTCGTCAGAAATTGGCGTCATTTTTCAAGGCAATGGCTATCAATTGCTACGCTTTAATCCCGCGCTTAACGCATGGGAGCCTTTTTCTGACGGCTTGTTTGAGCCCTATAATTTGCCTGGCACGATGTCTTTGCAATGGACGGTTGAGGGGTATCGACAATACGCAAACACAGACCTTTTTAGCGTTGGCGATGTGTTCGAGAAATCTCAATCCGATATGAAATCACATAATCAAGCCTCGGCTAATGAACAGAGTGATCTGTTAGACCGGTTCACCGGTGGCCTTGCATTAATGCCAGAACTCGTGTTGTCGAGTTCTGGTGAACTACCTACGTTTGAGGTTTTATTTACAGCGGCTGAGGGGGTTGAAAATCCTGCTCGTATTCAAGTAAGTTCCGATGGCTTTTCATTGCCTTCTATAATTGATTTATCCCATACCTTCGTTGTCGAGGAATAATCTTTTTGATGAGATTCAAGACAGGTTTCACCTTAATTGAAATAATGGTTGCCTTAGCTGTGCTTGCTATTTCGGGTATTGCATTGCTTGGCAGTATTGGTCAGGCTACAACTGACTTATCAAAACTAGAAGACAAAGTTGACGCACTTGTGCTGGCTGAATACACATTAAATGCGTTATTGATAGAGCCGTCATTCCCAGATTTACTTACTGATGAGCAAATGGTGCAGCGCTCGGGCAGAAATTGGCAAGTGAGACTTATTGTCAGTGAAATGCCGCGCGAGGATGTGCGCCGAATTGATGTAACGGTTTCACCTGAGCCAACCACAATGTCATACGGTCGGTCGAGCTACAACACGGTGATGCTCAGTGGCTTTAAAGTGGATATTTACTGATGTTATGTCACGTGCGGTTTGTCACTATGGCCGGTCTTATTAAACATCATGGGCAAGAATGTCCGGAGCGAGGTTTTACCTTAGTCGAGGCCTTGGTTGCTTTATTTATATTTTCTTGGTTAAGCCTCGCGGCTTATCAAATGCTTGCGCAGGTCATATTGACACAAGCGACTAATCAAAAAGCCTCTGAAGCCCTTGCTCTTAACCAACGGGTCAGTCGTCAGATGGCAAAAGATTTTCGCCATCTTGTTAATCGCCCCATCGTTGATGAGGACGGTTTTCTTCAGCCAAGCATTGTTTTAGAGGGTGAAGATAATGTCATTGCCTTCACTCGACGAGGCTGGAGTAATCCTTTAGGCTGGCGCCGAAGTGAATTGCAGCGTGTTGCATACCAAATTGACTACCATCCAGATGCTAATGACACGGCAAGCCCTTTTTATAATGATGAGCGTTTATTTTTGCTGCGATATTATTGGCCTGTACTTGATCGAATCGAAGAGACAAAGCATCAGCGGCAAGTGTTAATAGCAGGAGTGAGTGACATTGAATTTCAGTTTATGGCTTCTGCAGGGTCTGAATGGGATGCTTTACTGCCCGAAAGTGTAGCCCTTCCTTTCGCAATTGAGGTCACCTTGTTATTTGCTAACGATGAAATCAGCTCGCATATTTACCGTATTCTTTAATCGTTCAAGGCAGTAAACGTATTGGTACAGATGAAGAAAATCCATAAAAAAAATTTATTCCGCTCCACGTCGGCATCGACACAAACGGGCGTTGCATTGATTACTGTGCTCATGGTGTTTGCGATTGCTTCAGTGATCGCCGCTAAAATTATTGTCACTAAGGTACTTGATACGCAGCGAACTACGGGGTTAATTAATCGTACACAGGCTTATTATTATGCCTTAGCAACCGAAGAGTTGGCGATCTTGGCGCTTCAAGAAGACATCAAGAATGATCGTGACTGCAATGCTGAGAAAGAGTTTTGTGTCGATCATTTACTCGAGGAATCGTGGGCTACGGGGCCCTACCAGTATGAAATTGATTCTATTGGTTTATCAACGGTTAAAATTATTGATTTAGACCGATATTATAACCTTAACAACATATTAACTGACGGTTCTGAGATCAACCTTGATGAGCTTGAACGGTTTCGTGGTTTACTCAGAGGATTAGAACTCGATGAACGTTTAGCAGATAATTTACGTGATTGGCTCGATCGTGATGACCAAGTGCACGGAAATCAAAGTGACGGCAATGCTTACGAGCAATTACAGCCAGGTTATCGTGTGGCCAATCGTTCTTTGATTGATCTTTCAGAGCTTCGTTTAGTCCAGGGTTTTACCTCGGAGGTCATGAATCTCTTAATTCCTCATGTGGTGGTATTACCGTCTCAAGCGTTCATGGTCATGCCAATCAATATCAATACGGCAAGTAGCGCCACGTTAATGACGCTGACCAAGTCACGTACAGGTGCAAATTCTGCCGAAGAGGAGGGCATATCCGCCACTGAGGCTGATGATATAGTGTCTGCACGTTTGCCTTATCGGTCTGTTCAAGAATTGATCGATCTTCAGCTGATTAAGGAGCTGAATTCAAGTACCTTGCTCAGTAATGGGGTTCTCATGCCAAGAATGTCAGTTCAAAGTACTACTTATCAAATTAATATCATTACTGACTATGCCGGAAGCCGAGCGTATTTATCAACCGTCGTTCAGTTTTTGAATGAAGGCTCTGAACTCAACTTTACAGTGCTGTCAAGAAATGAGGCCAATAATGCGGCTCGATTTTTATGAGTCGAGTTAATGGTAATAAAATAGTTTCTATCTGATGGTTTGGCTGTAATAATGGATGCGCATTCATACGGTTGGTATTAGAGAATAACATGTCAGATTTTCTGTGTTTACGATTTAAAGACATTAACTTGCAATCAGATTGCGAGGTATTTTGGTCAGTCCTGTCTGGAGCCGGTCAAATATCATCCAGCGGATGTGCTCGACTGAAGGAGCTACCTCTGTGTGTTCCTAACAATATGCAGCCACGTAAAACAGTGTTGATTGCGCCAACTGAGGCATTATTACTGACGGAGGTTAACGTACCCAAGGCGCAGCAACGGCACTTGAATCAAGTGCTTGCCTTTGTGGCTGAAGAGCAAATCATTGAGCCGATTGAATCGATGCATCTTGCTATGCCTATGTTTTTAACCGGCGAAGACATCCCCTTGGCAGTTGTAAAAAAGTCATTGTTAGCCAGTTGGTTAAACGAGTTGGAATCTCACGGTTTTGTTGCTGACTTTTTGTTTCCTGATTCTTTGTGTGTCCCTGATACCGTGGGCGACCATCAGATTTTTTTTGATACGTCCCGAGTTTTGTTTCGCTATTCCCAAACTGCGGGTCTTTCTGTTGACGAGCCCCTCGCCTTGTCCATGCTTGACATCAAATTAGCCTCACTAGGGCAAGAAAAGTCGATTAGCCCTAACGCTGATAGAGACCTAACGGCGTCATCCAATTTATTTCCTTTTGCTTTGCTCAGTGCAGGGGACGAACCTCCGCTCACCGATAATTCGGTCGAAAACGAACGTGCTTCCTCTGATGATAATGATGACTCTCATGATGAGCAGGATGCTTCTGATACACAAAAAATTGAGCATGTTTCAACAAATGTTGTGCTGACAAATGAGCTTAAAGCGTCGCTTAAGTCGGCCCTTGCCGTCGCGCAAATAGAATACAAAGAGGTGCAGTATAGTGAATCAATGTCTGAGCTACTATCGATTAAGGCAATAAGGACAATTGATCAGGGTCTTAATATTCTTCAGGGTGAGTTCAGACCGAAGAGCGCCAATGCCGACAGTCGTCGCATAATTCGCAAAGCCAGCATAATCATGTCAACAGTCTTAGGCATATTCATGCTACTAACCCTAGGTGGCGGTAGCTACCTAAATTATCAAGCTGATCAATATTATGCAGATTCGGTGGGTATTTATCGAGCGCTGTTTCCGCAGCAACGGCGTGTCATAGACCCGGTTAAACAGCTAAGAAGGCAGTTGAGAGGGCAAGTTGTTGGCGTAACCACCTCAGAGTTTCTCCCCTTGTTAGACGCAGCGTCTGACGCCATGTCGAGCCTAGAACTCGATAGTGCTTCGGTTATATCTCAATTGCGCTATGACGCCCAACGCGGTCAGATAGTGATTGATATTCGTGCAGAGAATATTGACGTTCTTGAAGCGTATAAAGAAAAAATGGTTGAACGTGGTTTAAACGTTGATATTTTATCGGCCAACCAGAGTCAGGGCATGATTAGCGGAAAAATTCAGATCAGCCAAACGTAATAAAAATTTATGCCGAGATTGCGATCAATGAATAAAATTATAAGTGATTTAAAGCAGCGACTTGACAGTGAGCTAGAACAGTTTTTGCTTCGTGTGCGTGGGAATAAGCAATTTCAGCAATTGTCACAAGCGTATTTCGGTTTGGGCGCAAGAGATCGTCTCGCAGTAAATATTCTATGCTGGGTATTCTCACTTTACCTTTTAATAACTATTGTGGTGTCTCCTGCGCTGAGACATTTGTTTGACGCTGAAAAAAATTACCAACAACAAATTGAAAATCATGCCTGGATAGTGGCCCAGCAACCTATCGTGAAAGAAATGCTTGAGAGTAAACCAAGCGTTAGAGAGGGCTCTCTGCTCAGTATCGCCTCAGCCACAGCAAAAGAATTTGATATCAGTTTTAATCGGTTCGAGCCAGTCGGTGAAGATAAGGTTCGCTTGCGCCTTGATCAAGTCGAGTTCAATGCATTGGTCAGTTGGCTTGGCGTTTTAGAGGCTGATAAAGGCATTGTTGCGGTCGATATCTCGCTCGATGCAGCCAGTTCAGGTTATGTGAGTGTTCGCTTAACCATTCAAGGTTAAGTCTAAAGTTTAAGAAGCCAAGGCGGTTATATGTACCAAGATTTTTTTGGTCTTCATGAAAAACCCTTTTCGATTGCGCCTGACCCCCGTTACCTTTATATGACGGAGCAGCATCGCGAGGCATTAGCACATTTGTTATTTGGTGTTGGTGATGAAGGCGGTTTTATATTACTGACAGGTGAAGTCGGTACGGGTAAAACAACGATCTGTCGATCTCTACTCGATCGACTTCCTGAAAATACCGATGTCGCTTTTATTGTTAACCCGCGTTTGTCGGTCAATGAATTATTACAATCAATTTGTGATGATCTAAGTATAAGCTATCCAAACAATTCGACGATCAAAGATCTTGTTGACGGATTAAATCAGTTTTTGTTGAATGCTTATGCATCGGGCAGAAACACTATACTGATTATCGATGAGGCACAAAATCTTGCTAATGAGGTTTTAGAACAATTACGACTATTGACTAATTTAGAAACCAACGAAAAAAAATTATTACAGCTTATTTTGCTAGGTCAGCCAGAATTAAATGACAAACTAGAACAAAAGAATTTGCGTCAGCTCGCGCAGCGAGTGACCGCTCGTTTTCATTTGATGCCACTGAATGAGTCTGAAACTATTGCCTATATTCAGCACCGCCTTCATGTGGCCGGTTACCGTGGCGAATTATTTTCTAAATCTGCTTTTAAATGCGTCCATACACAAAGCGCTGGCGTGCCTAGGCTTGTTAATGTTATTTGCGACAGAGCAATGTTAGGTGCTTATGCGCAAGGGCAGTTGTTAATAGAGTTTCCAATGGTGCTAGAGGCTTGTAAAGAAGTGCTGGGTGCTTCTCTTAGAAAAAAATCTTCGACACCATTCTCGCGGTTTTTTTCTGCTGAACAGATTGTTCGCTTTGTGCCGTTAGTGTTTTCTATTATTGTCTTATTGGGTGCGATTTTATTATTTCAGCAGGGCGTTCTAAAAGAGGTCTTACAGATATTCTCTCGCGATGCTGCTAACGTTGTTGCTTCACTTTTTTCATTAAAATTAATGTTAGTGGGGTAATGTAAGGTGTCCTTCATTCTTGATGCAATTAAAAAATCAGAGGCCGATAGAAAAAAGTCACAACAAGCCGATGTCTATTCGCTTCAGGAGCAAGAGGTGCTTAATCGGCAACCCCATCAACGCAAGTCTCGTTGGTTTTTATTGTCTTTTGCTGTGCTAATTTTAGCCTTAAGCGGTTGGTTTTTATGGCCCGCATTTTTAGGGTATATGACAGATTTTTCACCTAAGACGCATCTAAAAGCAGCGCCAGAAATTATTATTGATGCTTCTGATAAAAATAAACTATCTAACAAATCCACAGATACTGCGGCCAAATCATTACCTGAAAAAACTTTCACGATAGATGATCCTTTGCCATCCAACTATCAAATTAAAGAACTGTGGGAGCAGCCTGTCAGTTTTCAGAACATGATTCCGACATTGGATTTTGCTTTTCATGTGTACAGTGATGTACCAGATCAAAGAACCATTATCATTAATGATAGAAGGCTTATTGAGGGCCAAATGATTGCCCGGGGGTTAAAGTTACATACCATTTCTGAGTCTGGCGTTATTCTTTTTTATCAAGACCGTTTCTTTCACGTAGATGTTGTCACGCAGTGGTGATTTTCACTCCCCTTTTTTTTGAGGGGCCGTTATTTGATTTCAATAGGAATTAAAGATATTTAAATGCTCGATAAACAGCAATTGGATGCATTATTAAGTGTAGATACCTTGTCGGATTTGACCACCGCCATAAAGAAATCTTGCCTGTTCATCACTCCAAATACACGACTCGCTAGTCAGTTGCGAGAACTTCTCAATGCTATTTATTATTATTATTTAAATGATGAAGCTGGTTGTTGGGAAACCCCTCAAGTTATGCCTTTTGATGCATGGTTTCAATCACTCTGGAACACAGCCGTTTTATCATCTATTGTAGAGCCTAAACTGCTTTTATCTTCACCACAAGATCTTCATTATTGGGAGCAATCGTTAGAAGGGACTGCTGCGCTTGAGTCTCTCCTTTCTAAGCATTCAGCTGCCGTACAGGCGCAGCAAGCTTACCTGCTTTTAAATCAGTCGTTAATTCCATGCAACGAGCATAAGTTGGTTTTTGAAAGTCAAATTGATTCCGCTAGTTTTTATCAATGGATGGTTCGCTATGAATCGCTGATTGATCAAACGGACTATTGTGCTCAAAGCACCGCGCAGTGCCGTTTATTAGATGCGATGCGCAGCCAAAAAGATGCTCTGATTAGTGACGATAATCATTTTGATTTTTTACCTTCAGCCATTGCATTGGTGGGTTTTACTGCCCCTAATGCGTTGCAATCTGCAATCCTTAATGAAGTATCGGACGTGATGCATATTGCATTAACAGGTCGGCATAAGACTGCTGAAGCACGGCTCTATATTGACTTCTTGGGCGAATTGACTGCGGCTGCACAATGGGCTCAATCCATTCAGGCTGAGCAGCCACACGCCCGTATAGCGGTTGTGGTTCAAGATCTAGCAAAAAACAAATTATCCGTTGACCGTATTTTTTCTCAACAATTTCAGGTTGGCCGCCAGTCATCGTCTTCTCAATGGAACACTCATGGTTATAATGTCTCCGCTGGTGAAGCGTTAGCACAGGTCGACATCGTTAAGCAGGCATTGTTGTTATTAGCAACCGCCGCTAAACCCTTGTCGCTTGACGATTGGGTTTGTTTACTTCGTTCACCGTATATAGCCGGAGATGAAGAGCAGACCGGTACAAAAATAAAGTTGATTCAACGCTTGTATGAGACCGGTGAGTCACAATTCACTCTCGCTCAAATTACCACGATAATACGAACAGCTAATAACTTAAAGCCTATGAATGCAAGCGGTTGTTTTTTGTCTGCATTGCTTGCTGCGAATACTGAGAGAGTAGACGTGTACCGCCATAAGCCGCAATGTGCCTCTCAATGGTGTTTGGCGTTTGCTTCCTATTTATCTCTGTTTGAATGGCCAGGCTCGCGCTCATTGAGCAGCCATGAGTTTCAACAAATATCTGTATTTAAAGCTGCATTTAACAGTTTTTCGAATTCTGATGCTGTTTTGTCTTTGTTATCTTTTACTGATGCGCTTGGCTATTTTCAACGTTACTGCCAACAGCAAGTGTTTCAGGCAGAAACGGTCGTTGATCAAGCGCTTGCACCGGTGCAAGTTCTTGGTGGCCTTGAAGCCAGTGGTCAAGTTTTCGATTATTTGTGGCTAGTGGGCATGTCAGACGAACAATGGCCGAGTAAACCACATGCCCATCCATTGATTCCTATTAGTCTTCAGCTTGAATATAATATGCCAAATTCATCGGTCGCGCGTGAGTTCGAATACGCTCAGCGAATGACGAAGGCTTATCTTTCAAGCGCTCAGCATATTGTGCTTAGCTTACCGTCAACGATTGATGCTGTGGATGCGAAATTGTCACCGTTGTTTTTCTTGAGTGCGCAGCAGTTGTCTATCTCTATTGCTACGGTTGCTGTGTCTGAATCTACGTGTTTAACTGATAATAATAATGGCAACTCTGAATTTGAATTTCTTGTTGATGATGTTGGGCTGCCCATAACTCCAACGGTGTCCCATAATGGCCTGTTGGGTGGTTCTGCTTTACTCAAAGACCATCATGCTAACCCACTTAAGGCTTATTTTCGATGGCGATTAGGGGTTAAACCGCTTGAGCCATCCATTCAAGGGATCTCATTGCTTGAGAGGGGTAATGCGCTTCACTCTTCGCTCGAGAAAATATGGAATCAATTAGCAGGATCATTACAACTGCACAGTTCGACCAAACAGTTTGTTCATGCTCTGGTAGAAGAATCAGTTGACCGTGCGGTTAATCAAGTGCTTTCGCGGCGGTTTTTGTTGCCGTCACCTTCACTCGTTAAACTTGAAAAATTAAGAATAAGACAATCTCTACTGACGTGGTTAACGCTAGAAGCTAATAGGCCTAACTTTACTGTCAAAGAATGTGAATTTTCATTTTCATATTTTTATGGCCAGCATCAAATAAAATTACGTATTGATCGTATTGATCAATTAGAAGATGGGCAGCTTTTTTTAATTGATTACAAAAGTGGTCAGGCAACAGCGGTAGGCTGGTCTAATACTTACTTATCAGAACCTCAATTGCCGCTGTATGCTTGCGCCTTAGATGCGTTAGCCTCGGAGCCAGGTGTATCCAGTTCTGCTGTTGCTTTTGCTCGTGTTAAGGCGGGTGCGGAACAGACGTTTGTTGGTTTGGCAGCTGAAGATTCTGAGGCTGCATTATCTATCGAAGGAGTAAAGGAAAGTACCTTACCTTCTTGGCAAGCACAGCTTATTACATGGCAGTCTCAAATTGATCAATCTATTGAAGAATTAATTAATGGGCAAGTGTTATTAAATGTGAATGCCATTCATCAAATCGACGCAGTGTATGAATCCGCTATGCGATTATCCAGCTGTCACTTTACACGTGACAAAAATAATATAGACCCACTATCAACGCATGCTATTCGTTCGTCCTTTTCTGAGCAGGGTGACAATTGATGTCTGATCAAGCAGCACGATTGACGGCCTTAGATACCACGCAATCCATTTGCGTATCGGCACCGGCTGGCTCTGGAAAAACAGAGTTATTAAGCCAGCGAGTCTTAAAATTACTGGCTTCAGCAGAGCAACCTGAGCATATTCTAGCGGTAACCTTCACTCGCAAAGCTGCAGCAGAAATGCGTGAAAGGATTCTTGATTCTCTAAGGTACGCTGCCAAGAATTCTGAACCGCCAACTGAAGCGCACAAGCAATTGACTTGGTCTTTAGCTCGGCAGGCACTGCAGCAAAGTTCTGACATGGGTTGGCAATTAATTCATAACCCTAATCGGCTTCGAATTCAAACGATAGACAGCTTATGCCAAACTATTGCCTCTGACTTGCCTATATTGAGTCGCTTGGGCGGTCGATTGTCACCTGCAGATAATCCGACTCAACTGTATCATCAAGCGGTTTCTGATTTAATGCTCGAACTTGACGATAATAGTGTCATTGGTCAGTCATTGGCAGATCTATTACTGCACTTGGATAATAACCTCAGCCGTCTGTACGATTTATTTGTGTCTATGTTAGGACGCCGTGATCAGTGGCTCGATTTTGCGTTAGGCTATAACCATCAGTTGACAAATGATAACGATTTAGCAACGACCCTAAGCCGTTGGATTGAGGAGCAACTTGGTGATCTAAGAGAGCAATTATTACCGTTCGAATCTGATTTATGCCCTCTAGCACGATTTGCTGCTGAACAGGCGAAGCTTGGGTATGCAGAGAAGGGCAGTCATATTGAACACCTGTCTGATTTGTATAAGCTTCCTGATGCATCAAAAGAGGCAATACCACTCTGGTTGGGATTGTTTTCATTATTGTTAACAAAAGCCAGTCGATGTCGAAAAACGGTGAATAAAGGTCAGGGGTTTCCTGCTAAAGGGGCCGCTGTCGGTGAATCGCAAACCTCATCATTTGAATATCATAAAATGGCCATGGTCTCGCTTTTGTCAGAGATAGCCTCACAGCCAGGCGTTGAAGATGTTCTCGCGATAACGAGTAAATTGTCTTCCGCGACTTACGAACCTGGTCATCATCAAATTCTCAAGCCACTAACCCAATGCTTAATTCGACTTTATGGTCATCTAAGGCTGGTATTTGGCTTGTCGGGTGAATGCGATTATACCGAAATTACGATTGCTGCACTCGAGGCCTTATCAGGCTCTTACCTTGATAATGGTGGGCACACGCCAACGGCGATTGCTCATAAATGGAACCGAGATATTTGTCATATACTGGTTGACGAATTTCAAGACACCTCAGTGTCACAGTTTAATTTAATTCAGACACTTACTTCTGAATGGTATCAAGAGAATGCTTTACAGACCTCACCGCCGCGTACGTTATTTATTGTAGGTGACGGTATGCAATCAATTTATAGTTTTCGAGCAGCGAAAGTTGGTCTATTTGTTCGCGCCAAAGAAAATGGCATTGGTGATTTACCCCTCATTACTGTTGAATTAGTTAGCAATTTTAGATCGAGCGCCACTATTGTTGATTGGAATAATGAAGCTTATAGCAAGATTTTCCCCGCTGATGTTAATTATTCAACAGGTGCTGTGCCATACGCTTATTCTCAAAGTATTCCAGAAAATAATGATGATGCTAGCAAAGCAGAGATTATTTTTTACGCTAAAAAAAATAATCGATTCGATGAGGCTCTTAAGATTGTCGATGAGATTAAGCTTCAGCAATCCCAGCTTGCTTCAGCGACGATTGCAATATTGGTTCGCTCAAGATCGCATCTGACTGAAATAATACCGGCTTTAAATCGAGCAGACATTACTTGGTCTGGTGTCGATCTCGACCCATTGAAAGATCGGGAGGTGACGCTTGATTGCTTATCGTTAGTGAAAGCTTTGTTGAATCCAGCCGACACCTTATCCTGGCTTGCTATATTGCGGGCGCCTTGGTGCGGCCTAACGCTACCAGACATTCAAAGGTTGGCTGATGTTGACGCTGTGTCAGCGGAGACTTCCCACTCTGAGCCTGTGAACCATTCGATTGTTGATACGACAGGGGCGGTTAAGCCTTCACTGAATAAGGTGGTCAATTATTTATTAACTGGAATAGCTGATGCCCCGATGCTTTTAGCTATTGATGGCTTGACAGAGTCTGGCGTATTGAGACTACAGTTTATTGCTGAAATAATTCAGCACAGTTGGTTGATGCGTTCAAGGTTACCTTTGCGCCAATGGCTAGAGAACTTATGGACTCAATTGCACGGTGAAACCCTAGCTAGATACAGTTTTCATCAAGACGACCGTGACTCTGCTGTCGCGTTTTTTAATTTAATAGAAACGTTAGACCAAGCTGAAATTCTAGGTGGTAAAAAATTCACTATTTCGCTGCTCGAGGATGAATTGCAAAGACTGTTCGCTCTACCCGCTAAAAACATACAATCAGGGGCCGATGAATTAAATGCCGTACAAATAATGACAATTCATAAGGCAAAGGGGCTAGAGTTTGACAGTGTCATTTTGCCAGGTCTAGACAGGGGTGGAAGGAGTGACTCAAAACCTTTACTTTACTGGAATGAACATTTATTTAAAGATGATACAAAGGGCTTGGTGCTCTGTCCTATAGATGCTGTGGCTGATCTTAATGGTGAGAAAGAGCTACTAGAGCCGTTATCAATAGATGAGCTTTTTTGTCCTTCACCCATTAAAAAAGCTAAAAATAATAGTCCACTCTATCAGTTTTTGGCCGATGAGAATAAACGTATGCAGGCATACGAGGCAGCGCGTTTACTCTATGTTGCAACCACTCGTGCTAAATCAAAACTTTTATTAATAGCGGCATTAAACGTAAACGATGATGACTTACCTAATGAGCCGGCAACTAATTGTCTATTACATACTCTCTGGCCAGCCATTAATAAGACAACAATTACTTATTCAAAAGATTCAATCTCCGCTCTGCCCCGTTCAGAGCCTGCTTACCCGTTGTTAAAGCGGTTAAAATCACATTATTTTAACCGACCAGTTAAGGGCATAAATGATCAAAGCCGAATGCCAAGTGATTCTGACATAAGCAAGCAGTTTACACCAAACGTTATTTTTTCTGACCAGACCAGTGAACAGATTGCCCCACTAATTGGCACCTGTATACATGAAGTGTTTGAGATTGTGAATTCAGTTTCTCTTGATGGGTCTCTAAGGGTAATTAGTCGGCCTAATGCTTGGCGGGCTAGACTTTTGCAGCTTGGTGTCAGCACTTATCTGATCGATGAGGCACTTGCCGTTGTTGTCGATGCAGTTAATAAAATGAATCAAAGCTCAATTGCTAGCTGGCTTTTTTCTCCTGAGCATCAACAGGTTAAAAATGAGTGGTCGCTGTCATGCCAAGGCGTCAATGAAGAGTTGAAACATTTTGTTATCGACAGAAGTTTTATTGATGCAGATAAAACTCGATGGATTATTGACTATAAAATTGCTCGTCAAGGCGACGTTTCTGTCACACAATTTGTTGCGTTGCAAAAGCATCATTACAGCGCTCAATTGCATAATTATTATCATGCGATAAAAAAGTTTGACCACGATTTTAATAGCGTCGTAGAGAAAACACAGTGTGCTCTTTATTTGCCTTTAATAGATCAATTGATATTAATTGATTCACCCTCAGTTTAGTCTGTTTTAGTCGCACATATGACAGCGAACCGATGGTTCTTGAATAAGACCTTGTGGTTTGAAAAGACGTGTTGAAGCGCGCGTTCATAGTGTAAATGACTGTTCCCCACAATCCATAATTGCCCTTTACTGTTTAAATGTCGAAAGCTTTGGCTGAACATTTTTTTTGCGGTGTTAGTTTCAATGGTATTCCCCCGATGAAAGGGTGGGTTGCATACAATCCAATCGTATTGATTATCTGAATTGTCAAGCCCGTCTTCAACATAAAAACGGGCATTGCATTGCGCTGTATCACCAATTGCACGATTAAAATTCTCACGACTTGCAGCCACCGCCATAAAAGATTCATCAATAAAATCAACGGTCATCTCACTATTATTTTTGTGTATGATCGTTTTTGCAGCAGCGATTCCCAGTACACCATTTCCACAGCCAAGATCCAGTAGGTATTGTGATCTTGGGTGCTCATTTTTTTTAAAGGCATCTATCAAGATTCTAGCGCCGAGGTCTAAATTGTTTTTTGAAAAGCCATTGGCATAGCTAATAAGTTCGTTGCTTATTTCTTGACAGTAGTAATTAAATATACGAGGCGGTATGGTGGATTTTTCTTTTTGATTCGAGAGGGGTTCACAGAAAATTAATCGGGCTTTTTTTGTTGCTCGAGAGCTGCTGGTTGGTCCAAGGCATTGAGTGAAAAGCTTCATGGTGGAGCTATGAATATGCTTGCTCATGCCTGCGGCAATGATAATGCAATCTTTGTTTACTAGGTTTCTAATGGCCAGTAATTGCTGTTCAAGCAAGGCGCTAGTTTTTGGTATTTTAATTAATACAAATTCATAGTTATGGTCCGGCAGTGACATACTATTGACAAACGTTAGGTTATTTTTTTGTTGTAAATGATTATCTACAATGGCATTGTCAGTCTGATTATTGTTATTGTATTTCGCAGCTAACTGACTGATTTTTGAATCCCCCCAGCTACACCTTCCATATTGATTTAAGCACGTTGAGAGTGCGCCGAAGGCATCGTTTACGATGAGAATTCTTTGCCCCATTGCTTCAAGTTGTCGAAGTTTATCGCTGTGTTGCTCTGCAAGTTCTATTAAAATTAATTCGTCGCTTGCATCCCATGCTTGCAGTGCGTCGTTGTCAATTAACGGCCAGCGCCTTAAACGATGACTGCCAAAAGGGGTATTTAAAAGGTATTTATCTGGCTGGGTTGATGACACGGCGGTTACGTCTTTCATGTCATCACTCAATTCGAAAATACATTAGCGGTTAGTGAATAGGATGCTAACAATGTCTTACCGAGCAAGATTCTCAGCGACACGTTTTGCATAATAGCTAAGAATACCATCTGCTCCTGCTCTCTTAAATGCAATTAAGGATTCAAAAATGGCTTGATCGCCATTTAACCAGCCGTTTTGTTCAGCAGCGCAGAGCATGGCATATTCACCGCTGACTTGATAAGCAAAGGTTGGCACAGCAAACTGCTGTTTGATCCGGTATATTATGTCCAAATATGGCATGCCTGGTTTGATCATAACCATGTCAGCCCCCTCGGCTAAATCAAGTGCAATTTCATGGAGTGCTTCATGACTATTTGCAGGGTCCATCTGGTAGCTTTCCTTGCCATCACTTGCTAGGTTGACTGCAGAGCCAACAGCATCTCTAAATGGGCCATAAAAGCTTGATGCATATTTGGCTGAATAGGCCATGATCTTTGTATTAGGGTGATTAGCGGCTTCTAATGTGTCGCGTATTTTTCCAACGCGGTGATCCATCATGTCGGAAGGTGCAACGATATCAGCGCCTGCATCTGCATGGGAAAGGGCTTGCTTAACGAGTGCGGCAACTGTTACATCATTACTGACATAATTGTTTTCATCAAGAATGCCATCTTGACCATGAATCGTGTAGGGGTCGAGTGCTACGTCGGTCATTATTCCAAGGGTGGGTGAGCTATCCTTCAATGCTCTAATTGCTCGTTGAATTAATCCGTTTTGATTCCATGCTTCCTCTGCTTTAAGGCTTTTAAACGTTGCATCAATCACAGGGAATAGTGCGACCGCCTGAATGCCAATAGTGGTCAGATGTTTTGCTTCTGCGCACAGTAAGTCTATGCTTAGTCGTTCAATTCCTGGCATAGAGGCAATAGGCTGTCTTTTATTTTTTCCTTCTATCACGAACATAGGGTAAATAAAATCATTCGCCGATAAATGATTTTCTCGCATTAAATTTCGAGAGAAAACATCACTTCGCATTCGTCTCATGCGGGTTCGTTTTGATTGACTTCGAGCAAAGTTCCAATTCATATTACGCCATCGTAAATCGTATTAAATACATTATTGTCAGTTAATGTTAGCATAAGTTTGTCACAGAGCTTAATAATATTGTCACGGCTTTATAGGCCGCTGTGGTGCGGTTGGCGTTGCTATGATGTTGGTGAGAAGCCACTTATTTTTCTTAAAACGGTGTTTTTTTACCTTTTTTCTCTATTTTTGAACTTATTTCAGATGCTGAATGTCTACCCTTGTTCCAAGTGTTAGGTATTTAGCGCTTTTTCCAGTGGTTTAATTGTTTGGAACCTTTTTAAAATCCAGCAATATTTTTAATTATTTGCCTTTAAGGAGTATTTTCATGTTCTTATATTCGCTTCAGCGCGTGTGCCTATTGTGCATCGCGATGGCACTCAGTTCGGGTTGCTTTTCTGCACTGCCTATTTTTGATAGTCAAGGTGACACATTGCCGACGCTTGCACCGATGCTAGAAAAAGTGAATCCTGCAGTTGTCAATATTTCAACTTTCACAACACGAAACGTGACAAACCCTGTGCTAGATGACCCGTTATTTAGGCATTTTTTTGGTGGCCAAAATGGTCGTAAATTTAATTCTCAGCCACAAAGAAGGCGCACTCAGAGTGCCGGTTCTGGGGTCATTGTAGATGCCGATAACGGCACCGTTATTACAAATTATCATGTCGTTAAAGACGCTGATGAAATTCAAGTTAGCTTAAATGATAAGCGTACTTTTGAAGCTACGTTAGTTGGTAGCGACTCAGAAGTTGACATTGCGATTTTAAAAATTAAAGCAAAGAATTTAACTCAGCTGTCTTTAGCCGATTCAGACACACTAAGACAAGGTGATTTCGTTGTTGCTATAGGTAATCCATTTGGTTTGGAAAATACAGTGACTACCGGTGTGGTGAGTGCGTTAGGCCGTTCTGGTTTAGGTATTGAGGGCTATGAAAACTTCATTCAAACCGACGCATCGATAAACCCTGGAAACTCTGGAGGAGCATTAGTTAACCTGCGTGGAGAATTAATTGGAATTAACACGGCAATCATTGCGCCGAATGGTGGCAATGTTGGTATTGGTTTAGCAATACCTGTCAATATGGCTAAAAACAGCGCTGATCAATTGCTTGAATTTGGAGAGGTTAGGCGGGGGCAGTTAGGTATTGTCATTCAGGACGTGACGACGGACTTGGCCGAAGCTTTTGATTTAGATGGTCAGGAGCGGGGCGTACTCATTACTCAAATAAAAGAAGGCAGCTCTGCTTTTAAAGCATCATTAATGGCAGGCGATATTATTTTAAAAGTTGATGGAAAAAAAGTTGCTACTGCTGCTAAATTAAGAAATATAGTCGGTTCTTCAAGAATAGGTGACAGCCTAAAGCTTGAGCTCATACGCGACACGAAGCGTAAAAAAATCACCGTTATGGTTGGTGAATCGGTTACCATGACGTTAAAAGCATTTGATATACACCCCCGTTTAGACGGTGCGAATCTAAAAAATGCTAAAAATGATTCGGGTGTTGAGGTAGAAAAAATTATAGAAGGCTCTAAAGCATCACAGTCTGGATTAATGGTAGGAGATCGTATAGTTTCAATTAACCGAGTGTTAATTTCCAACTACAGGCAGTTATCTGAAGTAGCAAGGCGCAGTAATGGTAAGCTCCTATTCCGAGTACTTCGAGGTAACAGCGCTTTATTCATTGTTTTAAACTAATGGTGATCATATGCCGTATCAAAATGTATTGATTTATTTATCAGCTCGTTGGTTTTCGATCTTTACCTTATTAGCCTCGATTTTTTTTCAATCCGCTGTTTTCTGTCAGTCAGCGTTACCAGCGGCGATGGCACATGAATCAAATATTCTTGAGTTAAGTGGCGAGGCTACATTAACAGTCATTCCTGATCAGCTATCATTTACTATTATTGTTGTTTCCAATGACGACATCATGTCGGTAGCTTACCGTCAAGTTGAGCGGCAAGTCAGTAAAATACTAACTTTACTGACTGATTTTGATTTACCTGATGCCAATATACAGGCGGTAGATTATTCAATGACTACTTTGTTTGACTACCAACCTCAAACAAAAATTAGTGGGTATTCTGCTCAGCGAACCGTTTCTATTATATTAGAAGACATTTCAGATTACGGCAGTATCATTGAAGCACTTTCAACAGCGGGCAACTTTCGTTTTGAACAGGTCAAACTATCGTCAAGTAACTATTCTGATTTAGAGCAACAAGCACTCGTAGCCGCGTACCAAAATGCTGCTGATAAAGCGCAAGCCATAGCCAATGCTAGTGGAAATACGCTGTTAGGTTTGATTAACTTTCGAGAATCTAACGTTTCTATTTCGCGGCCATATAGAGCTAGAGCAGGTTCAATAAAGGCAAATACGGCAAATATTTCAGAGGGTAGTATTTCGATAACAAAAAATATTGTTGCTCAATTTGGATTTAAATAATGCTGATGCCTTTGTATTGATTATCGGGCGAGCGCGTTGATTGTCTGACAGAAGTAAAAAGACAATAATGACTACCTGCTTAGGAAAGTGGGTAATTCTTTTCGGTTATATCGTAATAATGTGTTTCACTCTCAGTATAACGGTGGCGTATGGGACATGCTTTGGCTGCCTATTTATTTCGACCTGTTGACCGACCACTTCGGATATTGATTCTTGGACTTGGTGCTGGAACAGTGGTTAAAAAAATCCAACACTATGCTTGCATTAGCAAACTTATCGCTATCGCTATTGATGCCACTCATATTTATATTGCAAAAACACTTATGGGTCTCAATAGCGCTGACTTTTCATTTTATCATGCTGATGCTGTGGAATGGTTGGCGAGCTATCAAGGTCAATGCTTTGATGTCATCATTGATGATTTATACTTTGAGCAGGAATGTGAGCCTTTAAGGGCGGTAGACTTTCAAGAAAATAACCGTTCATGGCTGCCTTTACTCAAGAGTCGTCTGTACGAAGGAGGACTCTTGATTGCCAATTGCGTTTCATCCGCGCAAGCCCGCACCTCAGTGTCGACATCTTCACCTGGTTTCAAGCACGGCATGCGGTTCACAAAGTCAGAATATGCCCATATTAGCGGTAGTGTCTGATCTTCCGTTAATGCGTAAGCAATGGCGTGAGAAGCATGTTGCCATTGTTGGCTTATCAAGCGCTAGTGAGGCTGAAGCTCGGCATACTATTCGAACACTGTAAGCTAAAGTGTTCAGCACTTTCCTTTTTTGTTATAAGCATAGAGCTTTA
>MDSY01060173.1_pt1 | contig 54552 bp, 50 predicted proteins | sample 811131 | NCBI WGS metagenome assembly MDSY01 (sample SAMN05326643, study PRJNA326480) | marine metagenome | isolation source: seawater | place: Atlantic Ocean: South West | collected 2010 | reverse complement strand
TTCACGCCTAAGCGTTTCGACTCTGAATCGCGACCGTTGCGAGTACTACCACCTGCTTTCTTATGAGCCATGGATTATCTCCTTACGATTAGGCACTAATGCCAGTAATCTTAACTTCGGTAAACCACTGACGATGACCCATCTGCTTCATGTGGTGCTTACGACGCTTGAACTTCATGATCCGAACTTTCTTACCACGACCGTGAGACACGATTTCGGCAGAAACCTTGGCGCCTTCAACAACAGGGGCTCCAATCTTCACATCTTCACCGTTAACTACTAAAAGCACACGGTCAAAGTCAACGCTAGCGCCGACTTCGATGTTCAATTTTTCTAGCTTAAGGGTTTCACCCTCTTCTACGCGGCGCTGCTTGCCACCGCTTACGATTACTGCGTACATATACTTCTCCAATATGTGCTGATCCGGCTACTAAAAAAAGGCCTGCTGCTAATAGCATTTTAAGGGCCAAACATGGTTCTTAAAAGTGCCATATGACAGGGAGCAAAGTGGACCAGTCACAGGGGGCGTAATTTTACGCTAACTTACCCCTATTCACAAGCATGCAAAGTCAGTATGTTAAGGGTTTTTAGCACAAGTACACAGTTTTTTAAACCCATGTAAAAAGCAAGTGAAATACTACACTTGCCGTTGGCACTTTCCTTGACACTTAGGCTCCAGCTCACTAGCATTGCGCACTTAACTTTCTAACAATCGATTCCGCATAGATTATGCAGGCTACCGACCTATACTATTCAGTAAAAGACGATTTTAAAGCCGTTGACGCTGCCATTATTGAGCACCTTAGCTCTCAAGTGCCGTTAGTGGAAAAAATTGGCCAATATATCATCGACAGTGGCGGCAAACGCCTACGACCATTATTGGTATTACTTGCTGCGCGGGCGTGTGGTTACCAAAAAAACCAACACATTACCCTCGCTGTTGTTGTTGAGTTCATCCACACCGCCACATTACTGCACGACGATGTGGTAGATACTTCTGACTTACGACGCGGCAAACCTACTGCCAATAACAAGTGGGGCAACTCCTCCAGCGTACTTGTGGGTGATTTTTTATATTCTCGTGCCTTTCAAATGCTAGTCTCAATTGGCCAGGTTGATGTCATGGACACCTTATCCAACGCCACTAACGTGATCGCAGAAGGCGAAGTACTGCAACTACTTAATGCAAAGAACCCAGATGTAAGTGAAGCTGACTACCTACACGTCATACTTGGCAAAACAGCCATGTTATTTGAGGCAGCAAGCCATACAGGGGCACAACTAGCCAAAGCGAACTTTGAACAAGCAGACGCCTTACGGCGTTTTGGCCGTCATTTAGGTATTGCATTTCAGCTCATAGATGACCTGATGGATTACACTGGCGACCAGATTACGATGGGCAAAAACGTGGGTGATGATTTATCTGAAGGAAAGCCAACCTTGCCACTTATTCATGCCATGACTCATGCCACAGCTGAAGAACGCCAGCTTATACGCAGGGCCATTAGACAGGCTAGCTGTGAACACATCGATGAAATTCAGGCGATTATCAGCCGCTGTGGCTCTTTAGACTATACCCGTGCGAGAGCCGCCCAAGAAACTCAAGACGCATTAGCCTGCCTTAACTTACTTAACGATTCACCCTATAAAACATCCTTAGCTGATTTATGCACCCTAGCCTTAGCTCGACAAAACTAATAATGCTACAATGTTTTATCAGCAAGTCATTAAACTTAGTTATGATGCAGTTACTATTCAGCTGCTTCCTAACTGCTACGCAGTATCCACTGCGTTATTACCTATACAGTTACCATACGGAAATATAATCATGAGCAGACCTTCTTCCTTTAACCGTGACGAGTTATTGTCCTGTGGCAATGGCGACATGTTCGGCCTAGGCAATGCGCGCCTGCCTGTGGGCAACATGCTTATGATGGACCGTATTACTCATATCTCTGAAACTGGCGGCAGTCACGATAAAGGCCAAATTATTGCAGAATTGGATATTCATCCAGAGCTCTGGTTCTTTGATTGCCACTTCCCAACCGACCCAGTAATGCCAGGCTGCCTTGGTGTAGACGCCATGTGGCAGATCGTTGGTTTTTACCTTGGTTGGAAAGGCAACAAAGGCCGTGGCCGCGCTTTAGGTTGTGGTGAAGTTAAATTTTTTGGCCAAGTTTTGCCCACTGCTAAAAAAGTAACCTACAAAATTGATATTACCCGCTGCATTGAGCGTAAGCTGGTGATGGGCATTGCCAACGCTAGCATGGAAGTAGATGGTAAAGAAATTTACACTGCCAAAGATTTACGTGTAGGGTTGTTTACCAGTACAGACGATTTTTAAGCTATTGAGAACGCCTATTTACAAGGCATAAAGCTCATTTTCTAACTGCACATTAACGAGGTCTATTATGCGACGAGTTGTCGTTACCGGATTAGGTATTGTATCTTGCATTGGCCACAATCAAGACGAAGTTTTAGCATCCCTGCAAGCAGGTAAATCAGGCATTAGTTTTCAGCCTGAATACCAGGAAATGGGATTCAAAAGCCATATCGCAGGCAGTGTCGATGTAGACTTTGCGAGCTTAATTGACCGCAAACTAATGCGCTTTATGGGTGATGCTGCTGCTTATGCCTATCTTTCCATGCAGCAAGCGATTGACGATTCTGGCTTAACAGAAGAGCAGGTATCTAACCCCCGCACAGGCTTAATAGCCGGCTCTGGTGGCGCTTCTAACGGCAATGTTGTAGAAGCTGCAGACGGTATGCGTGAAAAAGGGCTGCGTCGTGTAGGCCCTTACCGGGTTACTCGGACCATGGCCAGTACTGTATCCGCTTGTTTAGCGACACCCTTTAAAATTAAGGGTTGTAACTACTCCATCACTTCTGCTTGCTCTACCAGCGCCCACTGCATAGGAAACGCTATGGAACAGATCCAGCTCAACAAACAAGATGTGGTTTTTGCAGGTGGTGGTGAAGAGCTACACTGGAGTCAAAGTGTGCTGTTTGATGCGATGGGGGCACTGTCTAGTAAATACAACGAAACACCTACTAAGGCTTCTCGTGCTTACGATGCCAACCGTGACGGATTTGTTATCGCAGGTGGTGGCGGCATGTTAGTACTAGAAGAGCTAGAACATGCCAAAGCTCGCGGAGCAAAAATATACGCAGAGTTAGTGGGCTACGGTGCTACTTCAGATGGTTATGACATGGTTTCACCTTCTGGTGAAGGTGCTATGCGCTGTATGCAGCAAGCCATGAGCACTATTGACAAACCTATTGATTACATCAATGCCCATGGCACCAGCACACCAGCTGGTGACATCCAGGAACTTAAAGCTGTAAAGGCTGTATTTGGTGACCAGTGCCCGTCAATTACTTCTACCAAGTCACTCACAGGGCACTCTTTAGGCGCTGCAGGCGTACAAGAAGCGATCTATAGCTTATTAATGCAGGCCAATAACTTTATTGCTGCCTCTGCAAATATAGACCAATTGGACGAAGGCGCGGACGGCATGCCCGTTGTTACCAAAAAGAAAGACAATGTAGAACTCACTACAGTCATGTCTAATAGCTTTGGTTTTGGTGGCACCAACGCCAGCTTAGTGTTTACCAAATACGCTTAAGTTCGTTGCTAGCGGCCTGCGGTTGACTGACAATCGCAGGCTGCTAGGCACCCAGCCTACTCGCTAAGAAATCTCTGCTAAGTTTTGCGTCATCCAAGCTACCATCTTGGCGTGCATTTCTTTGGTTGGTGCGTCTGCACTAATCGGCTCACCTATTCTAACTTCTACTTTTCCTGCGTGTTTCAGCCACTTGTGTGCTGGAGACAAACGCCCGCTATTTTGAACGATAGGTAATATTGGCACACCAGCTTGGTGGGCCAACATTGCTGCCCCTTTGGTACAAGGGCCTAATGGGCCTGGGGGGCGACGAGTACCTTCAGGAAAAATAACCACAGAAATGCCCGCATTTAAACGCTCACAACCCTGCTGTGAAAGTTGTTTTAGTGCATTAGTTTTGCGCTTACGATCTATAGCAATGGGATTAAGCATAGCCAAAGCCCAACCAAAAAAAGGAATGAACAACAGCTCTCGTTTAAGCACAGTACTTACCGGCAAACCCATGGTCAATAGATAAAATGTTTCCCAATCTCCCTGATGGTTGCAAGCTACAATCACAGGCTGATTTTTAGGTATATTGTCTAGGCCTTTTATTTCGTAACTAATACCACACGTTAGTTTCATCCAATGCAGCACCGAACGGTTACAATAACTAACAAATTTAAACCGAAGACGACGTTTTACTAATGGAGAAGTTACGACTAATAGCGTTGAAGTCACTATGGAAATAGCGCTTAAGCCAATATAAAAGAGTACTGCTCTAACCACTAAAATAGCCCTAGCCTCCTGTCACTGGTGGAAAAAATGCGACCTCTGAAGACTCAGACACCATCGTATCTGCCTGAGCAATCATTTGATCTACCGCAACTAGCAAGGTTTCACTATTAAGCTCTTGAGCCCACTGGGGATAAACCTGTACCATATTGTCCAGTAGCTGTGACACTGTCATATCATGATCAATAGGGACCTCTATTCTATTAACGCCAAGCTGATCTTTAAGCTGTCCAAAAAAAAGCACCTTAATCATTCATTACCTTCCGGAGTGTCCACAACCCAATGGCCAGTTTTACCACCTTGTTTTTCCATCACTCGCAATCCTGTAATCGTCATATCACGGTCAACAGCTTTACACATGTCATAAAGTGTAAGGGCTGCAACAGAAGCTGCACACAACGCTTCCATTTCTACACCAGTGCGCCCATTAAGCTTACACATGGTATTTATACGAACGCGGTTCAGTGCTATTTGTGGTGTCAATTCTACACTTACTTTAGACAACATAAGCGGATGGCATAAAGGGATTAAGTCACTACATTTTTTTGCTGCTTGAATACCTGCTATACGTGATACAGCTAACACATCACCTTTTTGATGCTTACCCTCGGTGATTAATGACAGGGTTGCTGGCAGCATGTCCACGAAGGCTTCGGCTCTAGCTACGCGAGTAGTGATATCTTTGTCAGACACATCCACCATATGGGCATGGCCTTGGTTGTCTAGGTGAGTCAATTGTGACATAAAGAGGTTTGTCCTTAGCCTACATCTGTGGCATTAAATTTCTGTTGTCGCAGTACTGGGTTAGCATACATAGACAGCGCATACTCTTGCTGCTTGGCAGTGAGGCCTGCAAAGCGCTTTAGCAAAGTATTTATAGCTGGATGAGGTTGCCCAGTACTCATCGCATGGGCTGCCATATTAGTGTTATGCAACTGATAGTTCTTTGCGATGCTAGAATCTATGGCAGTGGCAATTTCTTCTGGCGTATCAAATTCTCCTTCTAAAGGCTCACCGAAGGCAACATGAACTTTACCTTTATGACCAATAATACCTTTAACAATACTTTTCATATCCTCAAATTGTGCTTTAACATATTCGCCACTCGTGTTCAAAGCAGCCAACTCACACGCTTTTACTTTGTCACAAGGGTCAAACTCATAAGCAATAGACACCGGGACTATGTGTAAACTGTTAATATAATCTGCGTAACTTTGGCCTGATTTCTTCTTGCTCATATAGAGCATTTTCATCACAGCTACATCAGTGGCATCAATGCCATCTTTAGCACGGCCTTCACGCTGAGCTATCCAAATGTTGTGTCCTGTATGCACAGACTGATCAATATAGGTCGACAGATCCATATAGGCTTTCATTTTTTCTCGCACTCCCGTAGCAGAGCGCTTAACCACAAAACTTTTATTTAAGCGCATGATGTCGCTCACATAAGGTTTTTGCAGCAAATTATCACCAATAGCAACACGGGCAGTTTCTAACCCTTGTTGATCCAAACCGTAGCTCACCAGAGCTGGGTCCATGGTAATATCACGATGGTTAGAGATAAATAAATAACCGCTGCCCGGATGTAACTTATCCAGCCCACTATAAGTTAATTCACATACCGTGCGCTTGAGCATTTTTTCCATATATTTGGAAATGATCTTTTGCCAAGAGGCAACGTCTGTAACCTGCTTAAATTCTCGTGTGAGCGCCCATTTTACGAGAGGGTTTAGCAATGATCCCGTTAAGGCTTTTAAACGCGGAAACTTAAAGCGCCCGAGGACATCCAAAAGCTCTTTGTTGTTAACCAGCGCATCTATCACCGGCCTAACTTCTGCGTCATTATAAGGCCTGATGTCGTGAAATTGATCAATATTGTTTGTCATTTTATATTATCCACCAGTGGCGCTCATAAATCGGAGTATTTGTGGTTGCTCGTTTAAATCAAAAAAATGCTTTTTTGGTTTCAATGCCATAGCTGCAACAATAGCCTGCTTTAATGGCTCTGCTTGGCCTGACTGGCCACGCAGTATGGGCATCAGATCAACGCTGTGCTCATTACCCAAACCGAATAACAAGCGCCCTTCTACGGTGACCCTCACACGATTACAGTGTGCAAAGAAATTATGACTATGGGGCGAAATAAAGCCAACCTGCATGCCATGGTTTGGCATGCTGTAATAGCGTGAAGGCCCCGCAGTTTTTTGAGGGTTATGGATTAATGGATAGCGCTGCTCAATAATTTTACGCACATCGTCACTGGAACAGAAAGTAAGGGATCGATCATGACTTTCAATGGTGCCTAGCGGCTTTACCTCTATAAAGGCAATATCAATACCTTTATCACGGGCAAACTCAACCAGGTCGAGCACTTCATCGTCATTCCTACCACGCATCACCACCACATTAATTTTGATACGTTCAAAGTCTTCCTCAATCGCTGCATTAATACCCAGCAACACCTGTGGTAATTTTCCAGTACAGGTCATGGCTTTAAACTTGGCTCCATTCAGAGAATCTAAACTCACATTTAGCCGTTTGACACCCACCTTTTTAAGCGTTCCTGCATGACGGACTAGTTGAGAGCCATTGGTAATGATTAATAATTCATCTACGCCTTGAAGATGGCCTATTTTATGTAAATTATCAACCAGACCTCTGCGTACTAGAGGCTCTCCTCCGGTGATGCAGATACGACTCACCCCAAGTTCCACAAACGCTCGGGCGACAAGCTCAATGTCTTCAAGACTCATAATGTTTTCGCGTGGCAAAAAAGTCATTTCTTCTGCCATGCGATACACACAGCGAAAGTCACAGCGATCAGTAACAGAAATACGCACGTAATCAACTTGGCGTCCAACATCATCTATTAGTTGATGTTGCATCGGTTCCCTCTTGGCCAAACTAAATGACTAGGTCAACATTTCATTACCGGGCATTATACCCACCCTAGACCATCTCTTCTAACTTAGCGACCAGTCTTTTTTGAATTATTTCTGACTGATATAGTGGTTAGTAGCAATTAGACATGGAATTAAGCTTATTCCGCAGCCTTAAATACCTGGTTAATTACCTTAACGAGCCCAGAGCGCCAAGGTCTTTGACGTATTCCAAAGGTAGACAGTATTTTTGTACAGTCAAGCACACTATAAACCGGCCGGGGCGCTTTAGCTGGCCACTCCAGACTAGTCACTGCATGAATAGTTTCCGCTTGGGTAACACCATGTTTTTTTGCTGCAGCCAGTATAGCTTCAGCAAAACCTTTCCATGTAGTCACTTCAGCGCCACTGTAATGGTAAGTCCCCCACACATTAATACTGCAGTCTAACTGCTTAATAATTGCAATAATTACCCGAGCTACATCATTGGCATAGGTAGGGCACCCTTGCTGGTCAGAAACAGCTTTTACATAATGGTGTTGTTGCAATTGCCGTAAGGTTCTTAATACAAAGTTATTACCTTGAGCACTAAATATCCAACCTACACGAACAATAATATGCTTAGGGCAGTGCTGCTTTATGGCTTGCTCTGCAGCTAGCTTTGCTTCACCAAAACGGTTGACTGGGGCCATATTGGCTTCTTCTTTGTAAGGTGCACGTTGTTCACCATCGAACACGTAATCGGTGGACAAGTGCAATAGTGGCAAGTCTAGCCCATTGCAAGCCTTAGCTAAAATCATCGCCACGTCATAATTAGCAGTCTGGTTTTTTTGAGGATTATTTTGTGCAACATCCACTACTGAATAACTAAAGGTGTTAATCACATAATCTGGCTTGTGACTTGAAATAGCAGCTTGGACAGACTCAAGCTGTAAACTGTTGAGTATACTGTCGTCAAACCAAACCGCACTCATCCCTTCTTTCAATGCTCTTGCGCACAAGGCAGAGCCAACTTGGCTAGAGCATCCAGTCACCAAAAGTTTGATATTGCTCATGGTTTATTGGCTGTCCACATAAACTTGTAGGTGTTGACGTAATTCAAGTTTGCGTTCGATACTACAAAAACTAGCATCTATTGCATTGTGTGTGAACTTAGCTATTTCTTCAAAACTCAATTGATGAGCACTAGCTACAGCATTGAAATTATCATTCATGTAACCACCAAAATAAGCGGGGTCATCGGCATTAATACCCACACTAACGCCTTGGCGTAATAAATCTACAATCGTGTGCCGCTTCATAGACTCAAAAACTTTTAGCTTGGTATTGGATAATGGACAAATCGTTAAATGCACCTTTTGCTCAATAAGTCTCGCCACCAATTGAGGGTCATCCACGCAACGCACACCATGATCAATCCGACTCACCTTAAGGACATCTAAAGCGTCTATAATATTACTTGATGGCCCTTCTTCACCCGCATGAGCAACAGTCAAGTAGCCTTGTTCACGAGCAGCAGCAAACACTCTGGCAAATTTTTCTGGTAGGTGGCCTACTTCTGAAGAGTCTAAACCTACAGCAACAATACTTTCTTTCCACGGTGTGGCTTGTTGTAACGTTTCAAAAGCACTTGCTTCGTCTAAGTGGCGTAAAAAACACAAAATGAGCTGACTGCTAATACCCAACTCTACTTCAGCCTGAGCTAAAGCTTGCGTGATGCCCTTCATCACCGTGTCAAAACTAATACCTCTATCGGTATGAGTTTGTGGATCAAAGAACAACTCTGTATGCAGGACATTATCTGCCTTACAGCGCAGCATATAAGCCCAGGTTAAATCATAAAAGTCGCTTTGTTTAACGAGCACCTGCGCACCTTGGTAATAAATATCCAAAAACGACTGTAGGTTAGAAAAATCGTAAGCCGCTCTAACTTCATCCGGGTTAGTAAATGGAATGGCTATGTTATTATGCAGTGCTAGTGCAAACATAAGCTCAGGCTCTAAACTACCTTCAATATGCAAATGTAGTTCAACTTTAGGCAAGCCAGCAATAAATTGATACAAAATAGGATCCCAATTAAGCCAATATAATATTGGCGCAATCTTAGCATTAATTACTCACTGCAAGGAGTTTCGCTAAATATATGTTACTTTTAAGCTACATATGTATTGGTTAAACTAACCGAGCAAACAGCACGCCTAAAACTATAACAAATGGCAGAAGAAAAAATTTATGAACTCACCTAAATCACACTCAAGTAGCTACCCTAAAAATGGTGGTTGGAACAGGATGTATACCGCTGCCATTTTTTCCCTCAAAGGCATGGTTTATTGCTTTAAGCATGAAGCTGGCATGCGTGAATACACCTATATTTTCTTACTAAGTGTCCCTTGTGCTATCTACCTAAGTGAATCACCGGTAGAACGCATCCTTATGATCGGTGCAGGCTTATTGGTCATTTTAATGGAATACCTTAATTCAGCCATAGAAGCCACACTAGATCGTATTAGTACTGAACACCACGACCTTACTGGTGCAGCTAAGGATATGGGATCAGCCGCTGTATTTGTGGCTGCTTTGTTCTTTGTTTATGTTTGGGGTGAATTTATTTATCGTGGTTTTATTAACTAGCTAATGAGTGTGTAACAACGACTATAAAAAGCTCACTTATATGTGGGCCTTTTATAGCCTATATCGGTGTACGACAACCAATAACAACCAAAACACTAGAATCTAAAGTGCTCTTCATCCAACCCTTGTAAAGTGTCCGCACCTGCCAGCATGGTGGTAGCGTGAGTCTGAGTGCGAGGTAATAAACGCGTAAAGAAGAAACGTGCAGTAAACAATTTGGCGTTGTAGAAATCTGTTTCCAAAGAGTCTGCAGCCAAAGCAGCTTGAGCTACCTTTGCCGCTCGAGCAAAGAAGTAGGCTTGCGTCACATAACCTGAGTACATTAAATAATCTACCGAGGCGGCACCTACTTCATTGCGATCTTTCATGGCTGCCATACCCACTTTCATCGTGAGCTCGCCCCATTCTTTATTAGCGGCCATTAGTGGCTTGATAAATTCAGCCATGGTCTCGTTTTTATCTTCGGCCTTACAGAACTGATGGATTTTTTTAGTGAAGGTTTTGAGGCTTTCACCTTGAGTCATCAACACTTTACGCCCTAGAAGATCCAGTGCTTGAATACCCGTGGTCCCTTCATAAATAGTAGAAATTCGTGCATCACGCACAATTTGTTCCATACCGTACTCTCGAATATAACCGTGACCACCAAAACACTGCATCCCTAAGTTAGCTGACTCTACACCCGTTTCAGTCATAAATGCCTTGGCAATGGGAGTTAATAAAGAAAGCAATACTTCAGCTTCTTTAGCTTCATCGCTACCACCATTGCGGGCCACTGTGTCATTTAACTGAGACAAGTAATAGGCCAGCATACGGCCACCTTCGGCAAAAGATTTAGCCGTTAGTAGCATTCTACGAACATCTGGATGCACGATAATTGGGTCTGCAGGCTTTTCTGGAGCAACTGGCCCAGTAAGGGAGCGCATTTGCAAACGCTCTTTGGCATAATCTAAAGCGCCTTGAAACGCACCTTCAGCTGCGCACAGCCCTTGCACTGCTGTGCCAATACGGGCTGTATTCATAAAGGTGAACATACAGTTCAAACCTTTGTTAGCTGGGCCAATGAGGTAGCCTTTAGCGCTATCAAAATTCATCACACAGGTGGCATTACCATGGATACCCATCTTATGTTCTAGCGAACCACACTTTACTGGGTTGCGGTCACCAAGGCTGCCATCTTTATTAACATCAAATTTAGGTACTATAAACAGTGAAATACCTTTGGTTCCCATTGGCGCGTCTGGTAGCCGGGCGAGAACTATATGCACAATGTTATCCACCATGTCGTGCTCACCGGCGGATATAAATATTTTAGTACCACTAATAGAGTAACTTCCATCTGCTTGTGGCTGCGCTTTTGTGCGCAACAAACCTAAGTCTGTGCCACAGTGAGACTCAGTCAAACACATGGTACCAGTCCAGCGGCCTTCTACTAAAGGTAAGAGGTATTGTTGTTTCTGCTCATCGGTGCCATGGGCCTCTATGGTATTCATAGCACCATGGCTTAAACCTGGGTACATGCTCCAAGACCAGTTAGATGTGCCATTTAGCTCGCTAACCATAGTGCCTAACGATTCTGGCAAGCCCTGGCCACCAAGGTCCGGGCTATGGGATATCGATGGCCAGCCACCTTCTACATACTGCACATAGGCTTCTTTAAATCCCGAAGGTGTAGTTACCACACCATCATTCCAGCTGCATCCTTCTTCGTCTCCAGAAGCATTGATGGGCGCAAGCACGTTTTCAGAAAACTTGGAGGCTTCGTCTAGAATCGCATCAATCATTTGAGCATCGATGTCTTCACCGCCCGGTAAGGATTGATAATGATCGGCCATGGCTAATACTTCGTGCATTACAAATTGAATGTCTCGACGTGGGGCTCGATAATTAGGCATGATGACTCCGTTGTTTTATAGGGTGATAATGTATTTTTCAAACATCTGTTTGAAAAATACTCTGTTTGATAGCCATAGGTCAATTCCAAGACTTTAGAGTCATCGAATCAGGGCTTAAATAAGGCGAATGAATAACAGTTCTACTAAACCATTTATTGGCTATTTATTAGCCAATAAGCACGTTAATTAGTCAGCATTTCAAGGTCCAAATATGTTTGACATACTTCAACACGGTCAGAGGCTGCGCAAATACTTGATAGATTAGGCACCACACCTATGAGTCGAGCATTTATACGGTGCTGCAAGGTCGCAATATTAGCAGTGACTTCAGCCATATTAGGGTCGATACAGTTAGCCACCCAGCCTGCAAGTTCCAATCCGTCTTGAGCAATTGCCTCCACTGTAAGTAAAGCATGATTGATACAACCCAAACGCATACCTACCACCAACACAACGGGTATAGACAAGGCCACAGCCAAGTCTGCCAAAGTTTCACGCTCATTCACAGGCACTCGCCAACCACCGGCACCTTCCACTAGGGTGAAGTTTGCACCTTGCATCAGCACACCACTAGTGAAGCCTGTTAGGCGATCCACCTGCATGCGCTGGCCCAGTTTTTGAGCAGCTATATGAGGTGCAATAGGCTCTACAAAGGCTACTGGATTAACTTGCTCGTAATACAAAGATAAAGTGCACTGAGATAGTAGTTGTTCAGCGTCATCATTTCTTAAACCCTCTTGGGTCTCGATACACCCAGCGGCCACCGGTTTCACTGCAGCAGTGGTTAAACCTAGACTGCGGGCTTTTGCCAGCAAAGCACAGGCCACCATAGTTTTTCCAGCATCAGTATCTGTACCTGCTATAAAGTAACGTTTTTTCATGTGCCTTATGTACCATCCGTAGTTATGCTTGCGTTAGTTTTGGCCGTTATATAATAAACCTCGTAGGTAACAGGTAATTGGCCCTGGTCATCACGTAAAGATTCGTAAACCTGCACCATTTTGCGTAACCTCCCAACTCCCATCAGTCCTTGAGCAGCGTGAACATTCCGATTACTAGCACCCAGTTGTTTCAAATCTTTTGTGAGCTGGGGCACCGAAGGGTATTTAAGCTCAATAAGCTCGCACACAATTTCTACTTCTACAAAGTGGTTCGTAAGTGTATTTTTTAGGGTATCTAACGCCACAAATTCATTAACATGTTGATAATTATCAACTTGGCTCCAGGCCCATTTAAGTTGATGCAAGGTTTGAGGCCCAAGAATAGCACCATGGAAAACCCCGCCTTCGGTAAGGTAATGAGCCACACCAGAAAATACCGCATCTAGGTTTTTACACCATTGAATGGCTAAAGAAGAGATAATTAAATCATAACTTTTAGCGTTGCTTAACAAAGTTAATGGTAATTGCTGTGCATCACCTAAGTGCCAGTTTAGTTTGCTATTAAGGTGGTGAGACTTGGCATAGTTAAGCATCCCTTCAGCGATATCTAATCCCGTTACTGCAGTCACCTCTGCAACATCTGCCAATTGAGCACTCACATAGCCAGTGCCACTGCCAATATCCAACACTTTTCCTAAGTGAAAGTCAGCCCCTTTTTTTAACAACTGGTCAGCAACTATGCGCTGTAAACCGGCCACCTGATCATAGGTTGCTGCCGCTTGGCTAAAGGCTTGGGCCACTTGCTGCACATCGGGTAAAAAATTTGAGCCAGGCATCACTTATCCACTCCAACATTTATATAATTGGCCATCTGGGTGCTTATGCCGTCTTGCTCTAGTAAATAGCCATGACCTCCTACTAGATAGTGAATTTCTATATTATTAGTTAGTGGTAAATCGTTAACCCAGTCACTTGGAACTAATTCATCGTCTTGAGCCAACTCGATAAAGCAAGGCTGGGAAAGTTGGCAAAGGTGAGTTCGCTCGTCTAACTGTTGTAGCAATTTAAGGCCAAAAATTTTTTGAGGTTGCACTGCCATTAACTGAATCATTTGGGCTGTGGCAGTTTTAGTAGTTGCTGAACCCCGAGCCTGCAAGCTAGCAAACCGACGTAAGGTTTTATTGGCATGTGTCGGGTATCCTTGCTCAAACATCACCAAGAGCTCTGAAGACATTGCTGAAGGCCAATCATGGCTGGTTATAAATTTGGGGTTGACTGCCATCAACATTAGGCGCTGTACGCAGCTATCGTTGTAAGCCATCCGAATAGCTATCTGTGCACCTAAAGACCAGCCCATTAAATGATACTGGTTAGGTAATAATTCTTTGGTGGCAACTATCCATTCATCAAGTTGTTCTATACTGTTACGGCCATCTACCACCCAGTTATCTTGTCCGTGTGCAGGTAAATCCAACAGCACTAGATCGTAGCTCAATCCTAGCCACTTTAACATTGCTTTAGGCCAACAGGTGCTGTCATAGCCCCAACCATGGAGTAATACCAGCGTAGGCTTAACTTTAGCAGGCAACATTTATGGACCCACCCTTTTATCCACTGAGGCTAACAACCCTTGCTGCTGCAACTGAGCTAAAGCCTGTAATAACTGCTGCAACTGACTTTCTGAATGAGCCGCTGACAGCGTAATTCTTAACCGAGCAGTGTTTTTGGGTACCGTTGGAGGGCGAATAGCGGTCACCAAAAAACCCATGTCGTTAAGCGCTGCACTTAACTGTAACGCTACTGCAGAGGAACCTACCATAAGAGGCTGAATTGCAGTATTACTGGACATCAATGGTAAACCTAAGTGCTTAGCCTGTTGTTTAAATAGCTTAATTAAGTGGTTAAGGTGTTGCTGGCGCCAAGTCTCTTCCTTTAGCAGCTGCACGGCAGCAAGACTTGCCGCTGCTATGGAGGGAGGTAAGGCTGTGGTATAAATATAACTACGAGAAAACTGGATCAGGCTCTCTATCAATGCCTCACTACCAGCTACAAATGCACCATAGCTGCCTAAAGCTTTACCTAAGGTTGCCATATAAATAGGACACTCTTGCTCACTTAGTCCTTGAGCTAACGCACTACCACCCCCTTGAGGGCCCACCACACCAAAACCATGAGCATCATCGATCATTAACCATGCTTGTTGTTTATTGCACAGTTGACTCAGGGGTTTTAACGGTGCACTGTCTCCGTCCATACTAAATACGGCATCAGTAGCAACTAAATGTCGCCGAGCTTTAGTGTTTTTTAATTGGCGCTCTAAGTCGAGGGTATCATTATGGCGATAACGCTGGAACTTAGCCGCACTCAACAAACCACCATCCAGCAGTGAGGCATGGTTCAAACGGTCTTGATACACCGCATCCTGGCGATTTAAGAGGCCATTCATCACGCCCATATTAGCCATATAGCCACTACCAAATAATAAGGCTCTAGGGCGCTGTGTGACTTTAGCTAAGGCTTCTTCTAGCTCATGGTGAAGGTCTGTGTGCCCCACTACTAAGTGCGAGGCACCGCTACCAAAGCCATAGTCTACGCACGCTTTTTTTGCTGCACTGATGAGCTGAGGATGGTTAGCTAAACCTAAATAATCATTACTACAAAAGGCTAACAGTGCCTGGCCATTAATCTTAAGCTCTGGAGTTTGTGGCCCCGTATGCGAACTTCGGCTACGGTATAAATGGTCGAGCCGGCGCTGATTAAGGTCAACACTTAGCGTGTGTTCTATACTATTTTCTATACTATTTTCTAAACTACTGCTCAAACTTGGCATTAGCGGCTAGCGTCAACGAAAAGGTGCTCCGTTTTTGCGTTCTGTATGGCCTGCTCAATAGCACCACTATGGGCTTCGTCAGACACATCTTGACGTTTTTCTGGCCGAATACCTAGTTTCCCAAATAATGCTCTGTCCTTTTCTGCAGCTGGGTTGTCAGTAGTAAGTAGACGCTCGCCATAGAAAATAGAGTTAGCTCCAGCGAGGAAACACATGGCTTGCATCTGTTCGTTCATTTGCTCCCGTCCAGCAGACAAACGCACATGGGACTGCGGCATCAATATACGAGCTACAGCAATGGTTCGGATAAAATCAAAAGGTTCAAGGTCTTCAACTTGATCCATCGGAGTGCCCTCAACTTTTACCAGCATATTGATGGGCACACTTTCAGGATGCTTAGGCATATTGGCTAATTGCTGCAACAAACCCACTCTGTCACGCAATTTTTCTCCCATCCCCACGATGCCACCAGCACAGACTTTCATACCTGATTCACGCACATTGATTAGAGTATCTAAGCGATCTTGGTAGGTTCTGGTAGTGATAATCGAACCATAAAATTCTGGTGATGTATCGAGGTTATGATTGTAGTAATCCAAACCGGCATCAGCTAACTTATCTGCTTGATCTGGTGCCAACATGCCTAGGGTCATGCAGGTTTCAAGGCCTAGTGCCTTTACTTCTTTAACCATCTCCAATACGTAGGGCATGTCTTTGGCTCGGGGGTTTTTCCACGCAGCTCCCATGCAAAAACGGCTTGCTCCTGCTGATTTTGCTGCCACTGCCTCTTCAATTACTTCTTTTACTTTCATTAACCGCTCGACTTCTAAGCCAGTGTCATTGTGAACACTTTGGGGGCAATATTTACAGTTTTCAGGGCAAGCACCCGTCTTGATGGAAAGCAGAGTGCTCACCTGCACTTCATTGGGGTCAAAGTGGTTTCGATGAATAGTTTGTGCCTGAAATAAAAGGTCGTTCATTGGCAAAGCAAATAGTAGGGTTATTTCATCAACACCCCAGCTGTTGCGTAGGTCATTATCTAGATGTGGACTAGGCTTAGTGTATGTGTACATGGAAGGTGTCACGGCGGCAGTTGAAGTCATGGAATATCCAGCTTAAAAGTTCAACAGGCATAATAAAAGCTAGGCATATTTAGTCAACCAATTAACCCAAAGAGGTTTACATCTGGTCATTAATCAATCAATTAACACAAGCTATGCGACCATCATGTATGCTTTGTGGTGTCCAACCTCATCAACAGAACAACTTGTGTGCTGCATGTATGATCGATATACCATGGAGCAAAAACGCATGTAGGCAATGTGCTGAATATATCGAATCTATTACTTTGGATGGCAGCCTTCTATGTACCAACTGCCTAAAACAGTCTCCTCCCTATAGCAGAACCGTGTGTGCTTTTGACTACATCGGACCTATTAAAGGCTTAATGAACCAATTTAAACATCAACATAACCTTGCTGCTGGCAGCTTGCCTCAGCAAAACTATTTCCAAAGCCATAGCCCTAGGCCAAATTACTATTCCCCAGCTAGTAATCCCTGTTCCCTTGCATAGACGCAGATTAAGACAAAGAGGCTTTAACCAAGCACAATTTATTGCTACTGGCCTGGGCCAGTCATTGAATTTAAGCGTCAATAGCCAGTTATGCCATCGCAGTGGACACCAAGCACCACAGCAAGGCCAATCAAGACAGCACCGATTAGCACAAATGTCAGGGGTGTTTCAGATAACAGAAGCAGGTGTAGATGGCAGGATTAAAAGTATCGCTATAATTGATGATGTGATGACAACGGGAGCTACAGCCCAGGCGCTAAGCAAAACATTGATTAACGCCTGGGATGGGCCCTTAGACATTCAAGTTTGGTGTGTAGCGAGAGCACAACCACCTAATGTCTGGCTTGAGTGGTAAACAACTTATTCTTCGTTTAAGGTTTCACTTTCAGAAGATTTTTCGTCTTGAATACGTTGGTAAATCTCTTCTCGATGCACAGCTACGTCACGAGGAGCATTTACGCCAATACGAACTTGATTACCTTTTACACCTAATACAGTGACTGTTACTTCATCACCAACCATTAAAGTTTCACCGACGCGTCGAGTCAAAATTAACATATAAAACTCCATTTTATTGGGCCGATAAATTAACTGGCGTTAATTTTCGAACACCTTAATTATTCCTACACAATTTGCTTTGTAGCGATATAAAAAAATACTAATCGAAACCAGTGACACCCTTACCCAATAATGATAATTCTAAATGTATTATTCTTCAACTGTTTGCGGCTTATCCATGTCAAAAGTAGAATGTAAGGCACGTACCGCAAGTTCTAAATATTTCTCATCAATCACCACAGAGACTTTAATTTCTGACGTCGATATCATTTGGATGTTAATATTTTCGTTGGCTAAACTTGCAAACATACGGCTTGCAACACCTGCATGGGAGCGCATGCCTACACCAACAATGGACACTTTAGCGATTTTTTCGCTACCAGCAACACCCGTTGCATTTAGGTTTTTTGCTATACTTTTTAAGGTACTCAGGGCCTGATCATAGTCATTGCGATGAACAGTGAAGGTGAAGTCAGTTAGACCTTCAGCACTGACGTTTTGCAAGATCATGTCTACTTCAACATTGGCATCACTAATTGGACCCAATATTTTAGAGGCGACTCCTGGCACATCTGGCACGCCAGTAATGGTAAGCTTAGCCTCATCACGATTAAAGGCTATGCCAGAAATAACAGGTTGTTCCATAGTATTTTCACTCTCGGTTGTAATTAGCGTTCCTGGGCCTTCTTTAAAACTGTGCAATACTCGAAGTGGAACTTTGTATTTGCCAGCAAACTCTACGGCACGTATTTGTAATACCTTTGAACCTAGACTAGCCATTTCCAACATTTCTTCAAAGGTTATTTCCCTAAGGCGTTGAGCGGTATCCACTACTCTTGGATCAGTGGTATAAACACCATCCACGTCGGTATAAATCTGACATTCATCAGCTTTAAGAGCAGCTGCTAGTGCTACGCCAGTTGTATCCGAACCACCACGACCCAGGGTAGTGATGTTACCTTGGTCATCAACCCCTTGGAATCCTGCCACCACCACCACACAGCCTTTATTTAGGTCACTACGCATATTGTCTACATCAATATTTTGAATCCGCGCTTTGGTATGCGATGAGTCTGTCTGAATCTTAACTTGGCCGCCTGTATATGAGCGCGCAGGGCAATTTTCCTCTGCTAGCGCCATACATAATAAAGCGATAGTAACCTGCTCTCCAGTAGATACCAAGACATCCATTTCACGGAGCAATGGCTTATCCTGTATTTGATTGGCCATACCAATAAGGCGGTTCGTTTCTCCACTCATAGCAGAGACTACCACCACAATATCATGGCCTTTATCCCTAAAACCTTTAACTTTCTTCGCAACTTGCTGGATACGCTCTACTGAACCAACAGAAGTTCCACCATATTTTTGTACATACAACGCCATGTTAATTCCCTGATCGCAATCTATTAATTCTGCAGCTTGTTATTTTTTCACCTGCCTAACTTAGCAATCTTGTGTTAGACCAGTGAGTCTTGCAACCACGCTTCTGCGCTTACTAAAGCCGCTGCTAATTGGTCTGCTTGGCCACCACCTTGGGCCATGTCAGGCCGGCCGCCTCCTTTACCCGACATATTAGATGCCGTATGACGGATTAAGTCCCCAGCTTTTACTCTGCCAGTGAGGTCTTTTGTGACTCCTGCTACTATGCTGGCTTTATCATCTTGTGTGACTGCTAACATGACCACAGCAGAACCAAGTTTATTACGTAACTGGTCCATGGCATCACGCAATGATTTTGGCTCTACACCCTCAAGCTGACTAATCAACACCGTAACACCATTGATCACTTTCGCCTCAGACACTAGATCAGCACCTTGTGACGCAGCCATCTTGGCTTTAAGAAAGTCTAACTCACGTTCTAACTGTTTATTGGTTTCTATCAGATTGTGAACTTTATCTGCTACTTGCTCTCGGCCCGCTTTAACTAGGCTAGAAACTGCAGCGAGAGTTTTCCCAGTTACAGCCAACCAATTACTAGCAGCCGCACCTGTTAACGCCTCTACGCGTCTTACACCAGAAGCAACACCTGATTCTGAAGTAATAACAAAGGCTCCAATATCGCCCGTACGGTTAACATGGGTGCCGCCACAAAGCTCTAATGAAAACACTGTTGAAGCCTCTTTTGCGTCGACCTGAGCTGTAGTTCCCATAGTGACGACTCGGACCTCATCACCATATTTTTCACCAAATAAAGCCATCGCGCCAGCTGCTTTAGCATCATCAATCGCCATAGTTGCGACGCCAACGTTTGTGTTGTCTCGAATCTCTTGGTTCACCATTGACTCAATAACTGCCAACTGTTCGGTGGACACAGGTTCTGAGTGAGAAAAGTCAAACCTTAGCCGCTCTGGATTCACTAGTGAGCCTTTTTGAGTGACATGATCACCTAATACTCTTCGCATAGCCTCATGGAGTATGTGAGTGGCCGAGTGATTTTTTGCAGAATCGCTGCGCAAACTTCCATTGACGATGGTTTGAACCTCATCACCGACACTTAAACGACCTGAAACAAGCTCACAGTGATGAACAAAGTGCTGACCTTGCTTAACAGTATCAGTCACTTCAATAGAACCACCATTCCACTCAATAACCCCGTTGTCACCTGTCTGACCACCTGATTCAGCATAAAAAGAAGTGCTATCTAAAACTAGCTGAAGCTTACCTAATTGGCTTACGCTGCTACTTGGTTTGCCATCAATAATCAACGCCACAACCTTACCCATGTGGGATAGATTTTCGTAACCTTCAAAACTCGTTTGGCCTGCAAGATCTAATTTGTGGCTATAGTCCACAGCAAAGCTGCTTGCCGAACGCGCACGCAGACGTTGCTGCTCCATGGCGCTTTCAAAGCCAGTGATATCCATTTCTAAGTTTCGCTCACGAGCAATGTCACCCGTAAGATCTACCGGAAAACCATAGGTATCATATAACTTAAAAATAGTTTCGCCTGAAATTATATTACCGCTGAGCTTGTCTAGGTCCTGTTCAAGAATGCGCATTCCTTGATCCAAAGTTTTAACAAATTGAACTTCTTCTTTGGCAATAACACCTTCAATATTAGCTTGTGCAGATAAAAGGTCAGGATAGGCCTCACCCATTTCTACAACCAGGGGTGATACTAGCTTGTTAAAAAAGCTCCCTTGCGCACCCAACTTATTACCGTGACGAATTGCCCGGCGCATAATACGCCGTAGAACATATCCACGTCCTTCATTAGAAGGGGTAACACCGTCCAGAATCAAAAATGATACCGAGCGAATATGGTCAGCAATAACACGTAACGATTTGCTCTCCATATCTTTTGTACCGACCACTTCGGCAGTAGCCTTTAAAAGGTTTTGGAATAAATCAATTTCATAGTTGGAGTGTACGTTTTGGAGAATCGCCGCAATACGTTCCAAACCCATGCCAGTGTCAATTGACTGTTTTGGTAAAGCGGTCATTTCACCACTAGCATCACGGTTGTACTGCATGAACACCATATTCCAAATTTCTATGTAACGGTCACCATCTTCCTCTGCCGTCCCTGGTGGGCCACCCCAAATATCCTCACCATGGTCGTAGAATATTTCAGAGCAAGGTCCACAGGGGCCAGTGTTACCCATGGACCAAAAGTTATCTTCATCCAGGCGTGAGAAGCGCTGCTGATTGATGCCCATGTCTTCAAACCAAATTCTTTCAGCTTCGGTGTCACTGTGATGCACAGTAACCCACAATCTTTCTTCTGGAAGACCTAATTCTTTGGTTAAAAAATCCCAGGCAAACTTAATAGCGTCTTGCTTAAAATAATCACCAAAACTAAAGTTACCCAACATTTCGAAAAACGTGTGATGGCGGGCAGTATAGCCAACATTTTCTAAATCATTGTGCTTACCACCTGCACGAACACAACGCTGAGATGAAACGGCACGATTATATGGGCGGCCTTCGTCACCAAGGAACACGTCTTTAAACTGAACCATGCCGGCGTTGGTAAATAACAAGGTGGCGTCATTGCCAGGAACTAGAGAACTACTAGGCACAATTTCGTGGCCTAATTCTTGGTAATAATTAAGGAATGCCTGACGGATAGCCGCGATTTTCATGTTCAGTCCCGCTGTTAAGACAAAAGCGTAAGTATATACTGAACCACCAATAGCTTTCGACCGTTGCGGGTCATTTACGCTCTAAATCTGCTGATTATTAAACATTCTTTAGTATAAATGATCAGACTCAATGAGACTCTTCTGGCTGTGTGTTTAAGGCGTACTGAATTTGCTCTTGTGAAAAACCACGCTGATACAAATGTCGTGCTTGTTTAGATTTTTCTCGAAGGCTTGTAGCTAGGGCTTCACCACAGTGCTTGCGCTTTTGTTGGAGCGCTTTTTCAAACCAGTCATGCTGTTGCTGCACCATTTGGTCGTAAACTAACTCGCGTGCCAAATCGTACTTAACGCCCCACTGATAGAGACGTAATGGACCATATCCTGCATTTACTTTTGACCGAACAAGCACCTCTGAAAAACGTAGATCTGATTGTAGACCTTGGCGCTGAAGCTCATCAAGTAAGAATTCTAAGTCAACGTTCCAACCTTTTTCTACGGCTTTGAGGTACAGTTTTTGCCGCAGTTCACCACGGGATTGCTCACGTCGAGCCAATAAACCTATGGCTTTATAGCGTAAAGCTGACATTTGCTTTTCAGCATCTGCCAGCACAGAGCGCTCTTCCATAACCACGCTAAGTCAACGGTCTATCTATTACGCTGGAGACGCTGCCAGATTATTAGTGGCGTCTGCGGGTTTAGAAATACTCAAAAGCTCCTGCCTAATTTGCAACTCTATCTCTTCTGCAATCTCAGGGTGATCTAGCAGGTACTGAGATGCATTAGCTTTACCTTGGCCAATTTTGTCGCCTTTATAAGCATACCAAGCACCAGCCTTGTCTACCAGGTTTTGTTTGACACCTAGATCAATAATTTCACCCATACGGAAAATACCTTTACCATAAATAATTTGAAATTCCGCTTGCTTAAAAGGTGAAGCCACTTTGTTTTTTACAACTTTAACTCGAGTTTCGTTACCAATAATTTCGTCGCCACTTTTTACCGCACCAATACGACGAATATCTAACCGCACTGAAGAGTAAAATTTTAATGCATTGCCACCAGTAGTAGTTTCTGGGCTACCAAACATCACACCAATCTTCATCCGAATTTGGTTAATAAATATTACCAGACAATTGGCATTTTTTATATTTCCTGTAATTTTACGCATTGCTTGAGACAGCAATCGCGCCTGCAATCCCACATGGTGATCACCCATTTCACCTTCAATTTCTGCCTTTGGTGTTAACGCAGCCACAGAATCAATAATGATCACATCTACAGCGTTTGAACGCACCAACATATCAGTAATTTCAAGTGCTTGTTCACCAGTATCTGGCTGACTAACTAATAAATCATCAACATTAACACCCAGCTTTTCTGCATAGCTTGGATCTAATGCATGTTCCGCATCAACAAAAGCACAGGTTTTACCAATTTTTTGGGCTTCAGCTATTACCTGTAATGTGAGGGTAGTTTTACCAGACGATTCAGGCCCATAAATCTCACAAATGCGACCAAAGGGTAACCCACCTATGCCTAGAGCAATGTCTAGCCCAAGAGAACCTGTGGAAACCGAGGGAATGGCTTCTCTAGGTTGGTCGCCCATGCGCATTACTGCACCCTTACCAAATTGGCGTTCAATTTGAACTAGCGCAGCATCAAGCACTTTTTGTTTGTTTGCATCCATGGGGTTCACCTTGTTTTCGAGGCTCAGGGCCTGCGTTTTTAGTCTTGCCTATCACTGTAATTACATACAGTTACTGTGTATATGTACAGTATTAAACCATACCTGAAAAAAAGTGCAAGGCTTAATACGTTTATAGTAACTATAGCTTACTAATAAGAGCCATGAAGGTCTTTTGTAACAACGTATGTTAGCTTTTTTTGATGCAGGCGTGATTAAATAATTTGCTGCTAAACACCTTTTGATGAACACACCAGCAAATGAGTTTTCTGATGAGCAAAATTTAAAGCATCAAATTCTACTTTAAGATAAGTTTAAATTGCTCGTATTGGTGTGCTTCTAGTAACATGAGGACCCTAACGACAGTCTTTTTTTATCCACGGAATTACACCATGGCAGCCACTAGCCAGTTCAGCAACCACACGCCCATGATGCAGCAATACTTGGGGATCAAGCTCGAGCACCCCAATGATCTAGTATTTTACCGCATGGGTGACTTTTACGAAATGTTTTACGGCGATGCCAAAGACGCCTCGGAGTTGCTCGACATTTCCTTGACATCAAGAGGACAGTCGGCTGGCAAACCTTTACCTATGTGCGGTATTCCTTACCATGCAGCAGAAGGGTATATCGCTAAAATAGTTAATGCTGGTCGCTCTGTAGCTGTGGCCGAGCAAGTTGGAGACCCTGCAACAAGTAAAGGACCAGTAGACAGAAAGGTAGTTCGTGTAGTTACGCCTGGCACCCTTACTGATGAAGCATTAATGGACTCTAACCGCGACCACTTACTTGCTGCAGTTTATCAGTTAGATGAGACTTATGGCATCGCTAGTTTGGACATGAGCAGTGGCCGCTTTGCAGTAGTAGAAGCGAACACTAAGGAGCAACTATTAACCCAGTTGCAACGCTTAAGGCCTGTGGAGCTGCTTTTTGATGAAGCCAGTAATGTCATCACCCACATACAGGAGTGGCCTTGTCGTCGCCCGCAAGCCAGCTGGAATTTCGCTTACGATACTACCCAGCGGTTATTGTGCAGCCAATTTAAAACCCGTGATCTAAGTGGCTTTGGCTGTGATGCAATGAAGGCTGCTATTTGTGCTGCTGGTTGCCTATTGAATTATGCCAAGGAAACTCAAAGAGGAGACCTGCCACATTTACGTAACTTACAAGTCGAACTGCCACAAGAAACTCTTATTCTTGATGGCCCTAGCCGCAAGAACTTGGAGATAGATCATAATATTCAAGGTGGTGAACACTTCACTCTTGCAGCGACAATCGATACAACCTCTACGCCAATGGGTGGCCGGCTTTTACGCCGCTGGCTCAATAATCCATTACGAAACATTGATACACTTGAACAACGACAGGACTTTATCGCCCAGGTTGTAGCGTGTGATAACTCTGAAGAGCTACAGCAATGCTTAAAACCAATTGGCGACATAGAACGAATCCTGTCTCGTATCGCCTTGAGGTCCGCTCGTCCTCGTGACTTGTCACGGCTTTGTACAAGTCTCCACGCGCTACCAAGCATCCACATCGCATTAGCATTAGTGGAATCTAAAAGAGCCCAATCGTTGGCCACCAACATTGGTGAATTTCCGGCTATCGTAAGTTTACTCAATGAGGCTATTGTCGATAACCCACCTGTCGTTATCCGAGACGGTGGTGTAATCGCTAAGGGTTATGACGAAGAGCTCGATGAGCTACGTGGCCTGAGCGAGAATGCAGGCCAATTTTTACTTGATCTGGAAACCCAGGAGCGGGATCGGACGGGGCTATCTACTCTAAAAGTTGGCTATAACCGCGTACATGGCTATTACATTGAAATAAGCCGCTTACAATCTGCTCAAGCGCCTACTGAATATGTTCGGCGGCAGACGTTGAAGAATGCTGAGCGCTTTATCACCCCAGAACTTAAAGCCTTTGAAGACAAAGCGCTGAGCAGTAAAAGCCGCAGTTTAGCTAGAGAAAAGGTGCTTTATGAGGCCTTGGTTGAAAACTTGGCTGCTCATCTGCCTCAACTGCAATGCTCATCAGACGGCATTAGCGAGCTCGATGTTCTGTGCTGCCTAGCTGAACGCGCAATCAGTCTAGACCTTCGTCGGCCAATGTTAAAAGTAGAGCCTGGGATCACCATCACCCAGGGCCGCCACCTGGTGGTAGAGCAATTAATTACTGATCCGTTTGTGGCCAACAATACCAATCTTTCTGCTGACGCCAGCATGATGATGATTACTGGGCCCAACATGGGCGGCAAATCTACTTACATGCGCCAAGTCGCCTTAATCGTTATTATGGCCCAAATTGGGTCTTATGTGCCGGCACTAGACGCTATCATAGGAATTGTTGATCGAGTATTTACTCGAATGGGCAGCAGTGATGACCTCGCTGGTGGCCGCTCAACCTTTATGGTGGAAATGACCGAAACTGCTAACATCCTAAACAATGCAAGCGCTAAGAGCCTAGTTTTGATGGATGAGGTGGGCCGCGGCACCAGTACCTTTGACGGCTTATCATTAGCTTGGTCATGCGCCTTGAATCTGGCTCAGGACATTGGTGCACTTACCCTTTTTGCCACGCACTATTTTGAAATGACACAGTTAGCCGACCAGTTGTCACAAGTGGATAATGTCCATTTAGAGGCAACAGAACATGATGACAACATCATATTTATGCATAAAGTTCTCCCAGGTCCAGCTAGCCAAAGCTATGGCCTACAAGTAGCTAAGCTAGCTGGTGTGCCAACACACGTGATAGCCGAAGCCAGGAAAAAGTTGCAAAATTTAGAACAAAACGAAGGTATGAACACATTCCAAAAGCCTAGTATAAAGCCTATTCAATCAGACTTGTTTAGTAGCTTACCTCACCCAGTCGAATTGCTTTTAAAAGAGAAAAAACCAGACGAACTCACACCTCGACAGGCTCTAGATCTGATTTACCAAGTTGAGAAATTACTGAACAGCTAGCGTGCGTTGAAAAAAGTGCGTTTTAGTGCGAATAACATTACAGCTTAGCACCCAGCACATCGGTACTACTAAGGCCTTGGGTTTCTAAAATTTTTCGCAGGCTGCGTAATGCACCCACTTGGATTTGCCGCACTCTTTCTCGGGTAAGGCCAATTTCCTTACCCACTTGCTCAAGGGTACATACAGTGTGACCGCGCAAGCCAAAGCGTCGACAAATAACATCCCTTTGAAGATCAGTAAGTAGATCTAACCACTGCTCCATGTTACTCATTAGGTTACTATCTGCGACGGCATGTTCTGGGCCTTGGCTACTAATGTCTGCTATGGTTTCCAACAGTGTGGTATCACTATCAGGGCCCAGACAATTATCTACCGAACTTACTCGGTCATTTAGGCTCAACATCGCACTAACTTGCTTGACCGGTTTACCTAGATGATTAGCAATTTCTTCTGCAGTTGGATCATGATCTAACTTTTGCGTCAATTCTCTGGATACCCGCAGATAAACATTAATCTCCTTGACCACGTGGATCGGCAAGCGAATTGTGCGTGCTTGATTCATGATGGCACGCTCTATAGTTTGACGAATCCACCATGTGCCATAGGTTGAAAACCGAAACCCTGTTTCAGGGTCAAACTTCTCAACGGCGCGGATTAAGCCAAGATTACCTTCTTCAATAAGGTCGAGTAAAGTCAGTCCCCGGTTAACGTATCGCCGTGCAATTTTAACAACGAGTCTTAAATTACTTTCGATCATTCGGCTGTGAGCTTGCTCATCACCCTTCAACGCCAAACGCGAAAAATATTGTTCCTCCTCTGCCGTAAGCAAGGCCCGAAAACCAATCTCTCCCAAATAGATATGGGTAGCGTCCTTAGGATTGGCAACATCATTTGAATATTTTCCGGCAGATTTATATTTCGCATACAGTAATTCACTACGTTTTGAATGTAACTCTTCTACGGATAAATCTTGTGTCATTTACCTAACCTAATTCATCTTCTATTTGCATTGCAAAACGTCACAGCATTTGACTCAGAACACTTAAAGCTTGGGCAGGTAGCGCAGTGGGTTAACCGGCTTACCATCTTTGCGAATTTCAAAATGTAACCTTGGGTCCAATTGAGGACCTTTACCTACCTCTGCTATCACTTGGCCAGCTTTAACTTTTGTACCTTCCACTACTAAAATACGGCTATTGTAGGCATATGCACTAAGAAAGGTATTATTGTGTTTTACCACAACAAGTTTGCCGTATCCTTGAATACCACTACCAGCATATACTATCATTCCACTAGATGCAGCTTTTACCGGTTTGCCTAGGGTAGACGATAGATCAATACCATGAAAAGCCCCATTTTCATTAGAAAACCCTTGCATCAGCTTCCCCTTTAAAGGCCAGTTCCATTTGACAGAAGACGGCCCTTTATAAGCCTCTTTCTGCTTTATGTTAGATACCACTGGGGCTTTAGTAGTAGCAATAGAAGATGAAGGTCGCGTTTTTATGACCGTAATTTTAGAACTAACATCAGGCTTTTTGACTGACTGCTTGACGATATTAGAACCAATTAATTTATTACTATTTATATCATTAAAATAAATTTTCTGGCCAACATAAATAGTGTAGGGAGAAGCTATACCATTCGCTTTAGCTAGTTTTTTATAATCCCAACCAAAACGCCAAGCAATTGCAAACATGGTATCACCTGGCCTGACTTGATATGACGTCGGAGCACTTTGTACACTATTGCCCGCTGAAAGTTGAGCGTTACTGTAACCTAACTCCTGTACTGGTGCATATTGGCTGGCACCACACGACGCAAGTAAAAGAGCTACTACGCCAATGCTAAAACACCTAATTACTTGCATAGCTCCAGTGTTACACGTCATATCTACCCTGCCAAGTCTTGTAATTGAATACGACCAAACTTAGCCACTAAAAAGCCCGCCAATAAAAAGACTAACAGGCACCAAATAAGCTGATTGTCGACACCTGTCATTTGGCTATAGACCCAAGGCATAAGATTTTCTTGTTGCAATGGTACTTCTAATCCAGCGCTATTTAAGCGGTAACTGGTTGTATGCTTCCATGGCCATAACTTCACCACTGAACCCATCATTAAACCAGCTAAAAGGCTCATCACTGTTGCAGTATAACGCTTGAGTAAATAGCTAATGAGTCGGCTAAAGGCTAATAAGCCAAAACTACAGCCGATGGCAAAGATAGCAATAATTACAATATCAAAGGCCGCCAAACGAGCGATAAGAAAGGGGTATATGCCCAGCATGAGTAATATAAAACTTCCAGAAACACCAGGTAGTAGCATAGCACTAATCACCAAAGCGCCTGCTCCCACCAACCATAAGTAGCCCCAACCAGAAAAACTCTCCACCGGTTGTAGCAACGACACATTAGCTAGCGCTACGCTTGCGAGCACACCTAATAAAAGCCAGCTTCGACGCAACTGATTATGGGTAGATAGTTCCTTTAGCAGCATCAAACTTGCCACTATAATCAAACCCAAAAACAAACTCCACATGATCAAAGGCTGCACAAGTAAAAGCCAACTAATCAACTTGGATAATAACAACAGTGCAATTACGATACCAAGGGCAAGGTTCAACAGAAATAGGCCATCGATATAGTTCCAAGCTTTATTCATCTGCCGAGCAATAACTAGCTTTAAGAAATGTAGATTAAAATGGCCTATGGCGGCTAATAAACGGCCATAAATGCCGCTCAACAAAGCCACTGTGCCACCAGATATACCAGGCACTAAGTCTGCAGCACCCATGAGCATGCCAGTAATGAATGTTCGCCATTGTATCGCTGCAGTTCTTTTCGTCATCATATTAATCCATTAACTAGGGGTACAAAGTTAGCTGCTTCTACTTTCTGTTTACTAAAGTGGTTCCCACAGCGGGTAATTCTCAACAGGCATTGATCATCATCTCCCACAGGAATAATCATACATCCACCTTCAGCCAGTTGCCACTGCAGAGCTTGAGGCACCTGTGAAGGTGCTGCCGTTACCAAAATACCGTCAAAAGGCTCTCGTGCAGGCCATCCTTCGTAGCCATCACCATGTTTATAAACAACATTGTGGATGTCCATTTGCTGCAAGCGAAGTTTAGCTCGCGTTAGCAACGGTTCTATACGCTCCATGGTTAGCACTCTAGGTACTAATTGAGCCAAAATGCTAGTTTGGTAACCAGAGCCTGTGCCGATTTCTAATACTTTGTTAGCAGTGCACGAGGCTAATAAAAGCTCACTCATGCGCGCAACAGTATATGGTCGTGATAGCGTTTGGTTATGACCAATAGGAAGAGATTTGTCCTCGTAGGCTCGATGAGCCAAGGCCTCATCTAAAAACAAATGGCGAGGGGTGGAGCACATTACGTCCAACACCCTCGTATCTTGAACACCTAGCCCTCGTAACACATCAACCAACCGCTCTCTTGTCCGCTGAGACGTCATACCTATACCCTGCCTGTTGGCCATAGTTCGCTTCGGGTCAGTGATGATGTAGCGCATCAATAAGCGCTCCGTAACCAATCAGTTACTGTGCCAAAGGCACTATGGCACGCCATATCTGGCGACAAAGGCGTAACGGACACATAGCCATGTTCTATGGCATGGAAATCTGTGCCTGCACTAGCATCCTTAACTTGACCTACCGGCCCTATCCAGTAACATTTATGACCTCTAGGATCTTGAGCATCAATAGCAGCTCCCCCAAGTTCTCGGCTGCCTAGGCGGGTAACTTTAACACCTTTGATATGTTCATAAGGAACGTCTGGCACGTTTACATTAATAATGCAGCGCGGCGGTAAATTAAGTTGCTGTATGCTTGTTACTAGTTGCCTTGCCACTTTTGCAGCAGTCTCAAAGTGAACTTTACCCACCAAAGAAACAGCCATCGAATGATGAGCAAGGTAGCGCCCTTCCATCGCCGCTGCAACTGTGCCTGAATAAAGCACATCATCACCCAAATTAGCACCATGATTAATACCAGAAACCACCATGTCAGGCGTAATGTCTAGCGCCCCATTGATACCTAAGTGCACACAATCTGCAGGGGTACCATCGACGGCAAGAAAACCATTATTTTGTTCAATGAGTTTAACTGGACGAGATAAGGTTAATGAATTACTTGCACCACTCAAATCCCGATCGGGCGCAATGACCGTTACTTGATGATCTAGTACGAGCTGTTGTACTAAATGAAACAAGCCTAAAGCATGAACACCATCATCATTAGAAATCAGTAACTGCATGTGGTCATTCCTTATATTAATTTTTGTCAGTTATGATTTTGGTTGTTCTGCGTGAGCAATTTCTCGCACTAATGCGGTCGCATAACTCCCTCTCATCAAATGAAAATTTAGCTCCAATACATTACCTTTACACCATTGCCAGCTAAAGTCTTTAGGCCATAGGCGCAAACTACGTCTTTGGGCTGTGAGATCTTGCTCAACTAAAGCCTCTATCCATGGAAGCCATGGTGCTAAAACTTGTGCTTCATAGACACTAGCGGGAGTAACTAGTGGATTGCCAACACGGCCAGCCATCACTCCAGTTGGGGCTAAATCACCAGTATCAATACGCTGCTGAACACCCGCTAAAGCAGATGGCTCACAGGCCTCAAACTGACTAAATCCGTCACTAAAAATACAGCGCTCTCCAACAGCCGCCTTTAACCAAGAGCCATCACTAACTCGCTGGCTCAATAATTGGTTAAATAGATAAGAGCGTACTGAAGACAAGGCCATGCCGCGTTTAAAACGATCTTTGATACGTTTACCTTGCATCATAGACAATGCAAGGCTAAGGTTTCCGCCATGGTGCCCAAAGCGCTGATCACCAAAGTAGTTAGGTGCACCTTGCTGAGAAATGACCGCTAGCTTTTGCTCTAAAGCGTCACTGGCTTTGATATTACGTAACCGAATAGCAAAAAAATTGCCCTGATGCACTCCAGTTTTTAACTTACGCTGATGCCTTATCACTTGGTGCAGATGGACTTCTGGACTTTGCAAAAGCTGCCAATCAGGGTCTACTGATTCCGCCTTACCTGGCAGATGCACACCAAACCACTGCCTGGTGATCCCTCTTCGATCCTTTAGGCCTGAATAATTAACTTGCCGCGCAGGAACGCCTGCAAGTTTAGCAATATTACGTGCTAAGAAATCTGTGTTGGTATCAGTTTTGGTGATGTCCAGGTAAACATGCTCACCCTCACCACAAGGTTCGTAACCAAGATGTTCTGTGACTAAAAAGTCACTACAGTGGGTTTTGATGTGGGCTTCAGATTGAGGCATTCCAGAGGCATAAGCCCAGTCAACAGGCCACAGCAGAGGTTGTAATTCCAAACTGGTCATTAATCTTCCACGAGTTGGTAAAAGGTTTCATTAGGTTTGATCATGCCCAGATCATGGCGCGCACGTTCTTCGATTGCGGAGATTCCTTGCTTCAAGTCCAGTACTTCGGCATGCAGTTGTCGGTTACGCTTAGACAAGCCTGCATTCACTGCTTCTTGAGCCGTTATCCGTTCCTGCAAGAGTGCAACCTCAAGTAAACCAGATTGTCCCCACCAAAGGCTGTACTGCATAGCAACTAAGGCGAAAAAAATTAACCCAACTAACCATTTCATAAACATATCAACAAAAAAGGGAGCCAACCTTGGCCATACTTAACCAATGCAAGCTCCCTAGATGAGGTCAACAATTCTCATTGGCCTTTGATTTCCTGACGCCCTCGATAAGGAGCGTCAGCACCTAGTTCCTGCTCTATTCGTAATAAACGGTTATATTTTGCTACTCTATCCGAACGGCATAGTGACCCAGTTTTAATTTGGCCAGCAGCAGTGGCAACTGCCAAATCTGCAATAGTAGTGTCTTCTGTTTCGCCTGAACGATGAGAAATAACCACACTAAAACCAGCTTTTTGGGCCATACGTATGGCCGCCAAAGTTTCAGTAAGAGAACCAATTTGATTAAACTTAATCAAGATGGAATTACCAATACCTTGTTCAATACCACGGTTCAATATTTTAGTATTAGTAACGAATAAATCATCACCTACCAGCTGAATACGATCACCACATTTTTGGGTAAGGTCTTGCCACCCATCCCAATCACTCTCATCCATACCATCTTCAATAGACACTATAGGGTGGTTATAGGTGAGCTGGGTTAAATAATCAGCAAAGCCGGCTGCGTCGAAGGACTTACCTTCGCCGCTTAGGTTATAGGTACCATTGTCATAAAACTCAGATGCTGCACAGTCTAAAGCCAATGTCACATCAGTGCCAAGCTCATAGCCAGCATACGCTACTGCTTCAGCAATAACATCCAGCGCTGCTTCATTTGAAGGCAAATTTGGAGCAAAACCACCTTCATCACCCACAGCCGTACTTAAACCTCTTTGGCTGAGCACTTTTTTAAGGGCGTGGAATATTTCAGCACCACAGCGCAACGCTTCTGCAAAGGTAGGCGCATTTACTGGCTGCACCATAAACTCCTGAATATCCACGTTATTATCAGCATGCTCACCACCGTTGATGATATTCATCATTGGCACAGGCATACTGTATTGACCTGAAGTACCATTAAGGTCTGCTATATGGGCGTATAGCGGCACACCCTTATATATCGCTGCTGCTTTAGCTGCTGCTAGGGACACAGCAAGAATTGCGTTGGCACCAAGAACTTCTTTGTTTTCGGTGCCATCTAAATCGATCATAGCTGTGTCCAAAGCCTCTTGATCAGTTGCATCCATACCCCTTAAACGTTCTAAGATAGGCCCATGAATACCAGCAATAGCTTTAAGAACGCCTTTACCTAAATAACGTGACTTGTCACCATCGCGCAGCTCCAGCGCTTCACGAGAACCGGTAGATGCACCAGAAGGGGCACACGCAGTACCAAACGCACCACCAGCTAGCAACACGTCTGCTTCAATAGTAGGATTGCCCCGAGAGTCCAATACTTCTCTGGCCTGGATATCAGCAATTAATTGGTCCAAAAAATTCTCCTATTAGTCAATTATATTGAAATTATACTTACGTTCGTTTCTATTTTTCGGCCTGAACAACTGCAGCGCCAACAAACCCCTCAAACAAACCATGACCAGCGCGAGGTGTTGAAGTGAATTCAGGATGAAATTGGCAGGCTACAAACCAAGGATGATCAGCTATTTCCACCATTTCCACCAAACTACCGTCCATGGACCGGCCAGAAACTTTTAAGCCAGCCTCTTCCAACTGATCAATAAAACTATTATTCACTTCATAGCGATGGCGATGGCGCTCTGTAATCACTTCTTGCTTATAAGCTTGATGAGCTAAAGAGTCTTTTTCTAAGCGACATTGCTGCGCTCCCAAGCGCATCGTGCCACCTAAATCTGAGGACTCTGAGCGCTGCTCGATCTGGCCAGACTCATCCTTCCATTCAGTGATCAAACCTACAACACAATGCTGCGAGCTTGTGTCAAACTCACTACTGTTAGCATCACTCCAACCCGAAACATTACGGGCAAATTCAATCACCGCTACCTGCATACCAAGACAAATACCTAAATAGGGTATTTTATTCTCGCGGGCGTATTGAACGGCCTTTATTTTACCTTCTGTGCCTCGCTCTCCAAAACCACCAGGGACTAAAATGGCATCAACCCCTTCTAATAAAGCAACACCTTGAGTTTCAATATCTTCAGAATCAATATAGCGAGTATTAACTTTAGTATGAGATTTAATGCCTGCATGACTAATGGCTTCAATTAATGACTTATAAGCGTCTAGTAATTCCATGTACTTGCCAACCATGGCGATAGTCACTTCACGCTTAGGATTTAGCTTTGCTGCCGCCACTGCATCCCATTCTGACAAATCTGCTTCCTTACAGTCTAGGCCAAAACGCTCTGTGACAATATTATCTAAACCTTGAGATTTTAATAAACTTGGAATGGTGTAAATACTCTCAGCATCCGGTAAGGAAATAACTGCACGCTGTTCCACATTAGTAAACAAAGCAATTTTACTTCGCTCTGGTGCTTCGATAGCCACTTCGGAGCGACATACCAAGATGTCAGGTTGAATACCAATAGACCTCAATTCTTTGACTGAGTGCTGCGTTGGCTTAGTTTTAGTTTCACCTGCAGTAGCAATATAAGGCACCAATGTAAGGTGCATAAAGAGCGCACGATTGGACCCCAGTTCAAATTTCATCTGGCGAATAGCTTCTAAGAAAGGCTGAGATTCAATATCACCAACAGTGCCACCAATCTCAACCAATGCGATCTCTGCACCTTCAGAACCTTTGTATACTCGGCGTTTAATTTCATCAGTTATGTGCGGAATTATTTGAACCGTACCGCCTAGATAGTCACCACGGCGTTCTTTGCGTAATACATGCTCATACACTCGACCAGCAGTAAAGTTATTACTTTTGGACATTTTAGTATCAATAAAGCGCTCATAATGGCCGAGGTCTAAATCAGTTTCAGCACCATCTTCTGTTACAAATACTTCACCGTGCTGGAACGGGCTCATAGTGCCGGGGTCCACATTGATATACGGATCCAATTTCAACATAGTTACTTTGAGGCCACGAGCCTCTAATATGGCGGCTAAAGACGCCGAAGCTATGCCTTTACCCAAAGAAGATACAACACCGCCAGTAACGAAGATGAAACGAGTCATGAAAAGCCCTATGTCTTATGTGGCGTGCCATACGCCGATTTGAACTAAAACACGGCAGAGCAACCACACAAAAGCATCGCGACCATGGCGAATGCATGCCCACTATTAAGCAAGTGGATGGATGTCTCTAACGTTTATAAAATTTTGCCGCGTCAAATATAGCCTGCTTCACAGGTTTTATTTATCGACTTTAGATTGGAGCGTAGGATACCAGAATAGACTAATCGGAACAATCAAAAGCTTTATTTTTAGTGGCCTTTTGCCAGTACCAAGCAGGCTCACCCAAGACTGTTTCAAAGTCAGAATTTACCCACAAGTCAGCCACCATAGCGAGCTTTTCGTTAACATAAAACAACGGCAACAGATCACGTTCCCAAGCTGGCACCTTTGCTTCTTGAAGCAGCTTTTTAAGACTTTGACTATGAGCCCGACCCAAAGGTTTGCAACGCTCACCACCCACTCTAAAGCGGCGCTCTAAACAATCACCCTCTGCCAAAGCCAAACCCACTCCCGCACCTTTTTTGACACAAAGCACCCCATCAGGCAAGACTATTGAACCATGCAAAAAGATGTGGCGCTCCATATCACAGGTCCAATTCACCATCTTCGCGTCAGTCTGTTCTAATCTACGCATCAACAACAAATTACCCTGATCTCGTCGCAAGCACCAATCACCAAATTGCAGATAAGGTTGGCCATCTACTGCACTATAGAGAAACTCCCGGTCAATAACTTGCATCGCCAAACGATCTGGCATTGGTACATGATGGCCACCCAACCAATAACGCAAGAGGTTATGCCGACGAACCCGGCTTAGGGCTTTGAGCTTTTCACAAGACAAGCATTCACTAACGCCATCACTCTCAGTAGTGCCACGCATTAACATTAAGTCAGTGGCTGCTACTTCATCTAATAACACTTGGGCATCACCCATTAGGTCGGTAACTGTAGCGATTCTTTGGTCTAAGGACGGCCAACGCTGTCGCAGCAGCGGTATTACTTGATGCCTTAAGTAATTCCGGTCAAAACGGCTATTTTGATTACTAGGATCTTCACACCAGGTTAGGTAGTTAGTTTTTGCATAGTCGTTGAGATCAGTTTGACGAACGTACAACAATGGCCTGACCAACCAAGCCAAGCCTAGTGATCGCTGCTGCGGCATAGCCCGCAACCCCGCAACACCGGCACCACGTAATAGCCGTAAAAATAAGGTTTCTGTTTGGTCGTCAGCATGCTGCCCCAACAAAAGCACCTCGCCTGCCTGCACATACTGCTTAAAGACGTCATAGCGAGCATTACGAGCAGCAGCCTCTATGCCCAGCCGTTTCTGTTCTTTTGCACACAACACAACTTTATGGCTGAAACACTCTAAGCCATAGTCTTTGCACTGCTGCTCAACATCAAACTGCCATCGGTCTGCCTGTGCTTGCAGGCCGTGGTTTATGTGGATGACTCGCAGAGATGGACAAGGATAATTCAGTTGCAGCTGCACTAGGGCATGCAGCAGACACATGGAGTCTAACCCACCGCTTACCGCAACCACCCAAGTGGAGGCTTGAATATGCTCTTTCAAGCCTCCAGGGCCAGATACGAGTTGATGATATGAGAATGCCATGGGAGGGATTTTTATACCCTAATAAAAGGTCTAAGAACTTAGACCGTAAGACATTAAACGTTTATACCTACGATCAACTAGCGCTTGCGTTTCCATGGTCTCAAGCTCAGCTAATTGGCTGATTAGTGTTGCCTTAATGCTTGCCGCAATTAGTTCAGCATCTCGATGAGCACCACCTAAAGGCTCTTTGATCACATGATCAACTAGACCTAAATCATACAAACGACCAGACGTAATACCCATGGCGTTAGCTGCGTCAGACGCATAATCTGCACTTTTCCACAGGATGGAGGCACACCCTTCTGGCGAAATCACCGAGTAGGTGGAATATTGCAACATATTAAGCTGATCACATACACCAATAGCTAAAGCCCCACCAGAACCACCCTCACCTATAACAGTAGCTATAATAGGGGTTTTTAGGCCTGACATTTGGGCTAAATTGAAAGCTATTGCTTCACTTTGCCCACGCTCTTCTGCATCAATACCTGGGTAGGCTCCTGGGGTATCAATAAAGGTTAGAATTGGCATTTTGAAGCGCTCGGCCATCAGCATCATCCGTAGCGCTTTACGATACCCTTCTGGTCGAGGCATACCAAAGTTACGCGCCACTTTCTCCTTAGTAGAACGGCCTTTTTCCTGGCCCATAACCATCACAGACTTACCATCTAGGCGAGCAATACCGCACACCATTGCCTGATCATCACCAAAGTGGCGATCACCATGTAACTCATCAAATTCATCAAAAATACTGTTAATATAATCGATGGTATGGGGCCGTTGTTGGTGGCGAGAAACTTTGGATACCTGAGCTGCAGTCAAATTAGAAAAAATTGACTCAGTTAAGCTAACACTCTTATCAGAAAGCTTTGCTATTTCGTCACTGATATTAAGGTCATTATCGTTGCCCACAAGGCGCAAGGCTTCAATCTTGGCTTCCAAATCGGCGATAGGTTGTTCAAAGTCGAGGTAATTAGGATTCATAAGGCCTGGCTTTTAAGTGTGACTGACGAGTATTCGGTTGATTATAACCTATATTTACTCATTTTATAATTTACGATAGCGCATTTTAACTGCATTATCGCCCAACAGGTATGCTAACTCTTGCAACATGTCATCTTCTACTTCTAAACGCCATGGAGAGGCGCACCGTATTACTGCGCTTGCTAGGTTATTTTCATACTGCAACTCAAGCTTTGCCGCAGGCGCATCACCACGCACTTGGTGGGGCTCAAGAATACCTAATAGCTGCTGTAAACCCTTGCCTTGAGCGAAGTCTGGCGCTATAGATAACCGTAAACCCTTAGAGAATACAGTGCGTGCTTGTGGCATAGTGAGAATTTGCTGGACACTGACTTTTAGGCCACCAGAGTAATCGTCTTCTGACACCTCGCCCTCTACAATTAATAGCTGGTCATTTTGTAACAAATCACGATACTTTTCATAGCTCTCACCAAATAACGCCACATCCACCCTTGCCCTTCGATCATCAAGAGTTAAAAAGGCAATGGTTTTACCACGTTTGGTTTTCATAGTTCGACTTGCTACCACTAAACCTGCAATCCACTGCTTTTCTTTTTTCGCAATGAGCTGATCCAAGCGGCAGCGTAAAAAACGCCCAAGTTCATGGTCGTAGCTATCGATAGGGTGGCCAGTAACATACAAGCCTAACGTGTCTTTTTCGCCTTTTAAGCGCTGCTTAAGGGTAAGCGGCCTAGCAGCTATATGTCGTTCATACGTTTGCTCCAACGTTGCCACATCACTGGCCTCAGACGCCGTAATTTCACCAAATAAATCCATCATTCCTGCATCGGCATTACGTTCGCTTTGATCCGCTGACTGCACCGCGTCAGGGATGGCACTATAAAGCACAGAGCGCTCTTTATTGGGCACCAGATTGTCTAGCGCACCACTAGCCACCAGTGCGTCTAAAACTCGCTTGTTGATTTTTTTGCTACCGACTCGCTTGCAAAAATCATACAGGTCTAGAAAATCACCACCTTTTTCACGGGCCTCTATAATTGCCGCTACCGGGCCTTCACCAACACCTTTAACAGCTCCAAGGCCGTAAACAACTTCATTAGCACTATTCACAGTAAACTTGTAATGACTTGCGTTCACGTCAGGCAAATGCAGAGGCAACTCCATGCGCCGACACTCTTCTACAAAAATAACGATTTTTTCAATGTTTTGCATATCTGCGGAAAGCACAGCAGCCATAAATTCTGCTGGGTAGTGGTGTTTAAGCCAAGCTGTTTGATATGCCACAAGCGCATAGGCTGCAGAGTGAGATTTGTTAAAACCGTAGCCAGCAAACTTTTCTACCAGATCAAAAATATTGCCTGCCAGACCTTCATCGATACCATTAGAGACACTACCAGCTAAAAAACCAGCCCTTTGCTTAGCCATTTCTTCAGGCTTTTTCTTACCCATAGCACGGCGCAGCATGTCTGCCTCACCAAGACTATAACCTGCCATTACCTGAGCAATTTGCATCACTTGTTCTTGGTACAAGATAATACCATAAGTAGGCTCCAGCACTGGTTGCAGTGAATCCAGCTGATAATTCTCATGGGGCCATGCAAGCTTAGCCCGGCCATGTTTACGATTAATGAAATCATCCACCATGCCAGATTGCAATGGCCCAGGTCTAAACAGTGCCACAAGGGCAATAATATCTTCAAAACTACTAGGCAGTTGGCGCTTAATAAGGTCTTTCATACCACGAGATTCCAACTGGAACACACCCGTGGTCTGCGCACCTTGAAGTAGCTTATAAACAGGCTCATCGTCTAATGGGATACCCTCGATGGTAATGGCATCTTTACCTTTGGCGCTGCGTCTGTCGTTGATCATGCGCATGGCCCAATCAACTACTGTGAGGGTTTTTAAGCCTAAGAAGTCAAACTTCACCAAGCCTGCCTCTTCAACGTCATTCTTATCATACTGAGTTACTAAGCCAGAACCATCAACGTCACAATATAGCGGCGAAAAGTCTGTTAATTTAGTGGGTGCGATCACTACTCCACCTGCGTGTTTGCCCACATTACGAGTCAGTCCCTCTAACTGATAGGCCATATCCATAATTTCTTGAACTTCGTCATTGCTATCAATAAACTCACGCAGGGCGCCTTCTTGCTCTACTGCCTTACTTAAGGTGATACCCACTTCAAAAGGAATTAATTTGGATAATTTGTCAGCTAAGCCGAATGGCTTGCCTTGCACACGAGCTACATCGCGCACCACAGCTTTAGCAGCCATAGTACCAAAGGTAATAATTTGGGACACGGCATCTTTGCCATAGGTTTGCGACACATACTCAATCACACGGTCACGGTTATCCATACAGAAATCAATGTCAAAATCAGGCATCGATACCCGCTCTGGATTCAAAAACCGCTCAAATAATAAGTCGTATTTCAGTGGGTCTAAGTCAGTAATTTCCAACACGTAAGCCACTAAGGATCCCGCACCTGAACCACGCCCTGGGCCTACTGGAATGTCGTTATCCTTGGCCCAGCGAATAAAGTCCATAACGATAAGAAAGTAGCCTGGAAAACCCATTTGGCAAATAATGCCTAACTCAAAGTCTAACCGATCATCAAATTTCTTACGTTTTAGATGATAATCTGAGTCTGTTGGATCCAAAATAACTTGTAAACGCTTATCCAAACCGTCACGAGACACCTGCCCAAAGAACTCGTCTATGGTCATGCCTTCTGGCACTGGAAAATTTGGCAAAAAGCACTTGCCTAGCTCAATGTCTAAATTACAGCGTTTAGCAATCTGTACGCTATTAGCCAGCGCAGAAGGTAAGTCTGCAAACAACGTCTGCATCTCTTGGGTACTGCGCAAGTACTGCTGATTAGAGTACGCCTTCGCCCTTCGGGGGTCGTCCAAGGTCATACTTTGGTTAATACACACCCGCGTTTCATGGGCTTCAAAGTCTTCTGCTGACACAAACATCACGTCGTTAGTTGCCACAATAGGCACCTGTGTAAGCTGCGCAAGCTCAACCGAAAGATGCAGACAATCCTCATCGTACTGACGGCCAGTGCGCTGAACCTCTAAATAAAATCGGTCACCAAAAATAGTCGTCCAGTTGTTCAAAAGCTCTTTAGCATCGTCCAAACCACGGTTTATTAATGCTTTACCCACTTCGCCTTCAGCTGCGCCAGATAGAACGATCAGCCCTTCATTTTTATCATTCAACCATTGCTTTTGGACAATGGCTCTGCCGTCAGCCTGACCTTCTTGATAAGAGCGCGAAACAAGCTCTGTAAGATTTAGGTAGCCTTGAGCATTCATCGCTAACAACGTCATGCGGCTGACACTAACATCGGGGGCATAGCCTGCAGCAAGAAAAACATCACAACCACAGATAGGTTTAATGCCAGCACTTTGTGCCGCTTTATAAAACTTTATCATGCCACACATGTTGGATTGGTCAGTTAAAGCGATCGCAGGCATTTGTTCGGCCTGCAGGGTTTTCATTAACGGTTTGATCCGAATCATACTATCAATCAATGAAAACTCGGAGTGCATGCGCAAATGCACAAAGGGTACATCTTGGGTCATATTAAGTTCCAATTAAACGTCGTACAGGTGCAAAACTGCGCCGATGTTGTGGGCTTACGCCATACTCTTGCAAGGCCTTCACATGGGCCTGAGTAGGGTAGCCTTTATGTTTATCTAAGCCATAGCAAGGGTATTGATTGTGCCATTCTAGCATCTCCCTATCGCGGGTAACTTTAGCAATAATTGACGCAGCACCAATGGTGATTTCTTTAGCATCTCCTTTGATCATAGCTTCGCTTGCACAGACTAACGAAGGGCAGCGATTACCATCAATTAATGCTAGATCTGGCACTACATTCAAGTTCTCTACGGCACGTTGCATGGCGATCATAGTGGCTTGTAATATATTTAGCTGGTCAATTTCTTCGACGCTAGCCCTACCAACACCGACGCTAATAGCATGCTGATAAATTTGCGTGTAAAGCATTTCTCTAACTTTTTCAGTAAGCTTTTTGGAATCCCCTAAACCTACGATAGGTTTAGCCGGATCTAGGATGACAGCCGCCGCTACCACATCTCCGAATAACGGCCCTCGGCCTGCCTCATCAACACCACAAATTACCCCGACTCTGGGCACCAGTACAACGGCATCTAATGCCTGGCTCATGCCTTGTCTCCTTGGAAGACATCTGCACCATGCCGGGCAATAACGTCCATTACCGCCTCAGCCGCACTGGCATCTGCACCACAAGCTAACTGTTGATGTATATCAGCAAACTGGCTGCGTTGTTTTTGAGCTGCATCTTGGTTAAATAATAACGTCGTTAAATGGTCTGCCATAACCTTTGGCTGAACTTCGTTTTGCAGTAATTCTTCAACTATTTTTTTGCCCGCCAGCAAATTAGGCAGACTTACAAAAGACACCTTAAGTTTACGCTTAAACAAGCGGTAGCTGATCGGACTTAAGCGATAACAAACTAGCATAGGTTTTTCAAACAACAGCGCTTCTAAAGTAGCCGTACCGGAAGCCACCAATACTGCGTCTGCAGCAGCCAAAACTAAGTGAGACTTACCCAGTACAAGTGTCACTTTGAGATCAGGGAAGCCAAGCAGCAGAGTTTCAAGCTGTTTTTTTCGTTGCAGATTCGCTGCGGCCAAAACTAACTGCAATTGTGGATGTTGGACTTGCAATAGTGACGCTGCAGATAAAAAATCTGCCGCCAACTGTTTCACTTCCATTGCCCTGCTACCCGGCAATAACGCCAACACCTTGCTGTGTTTTAACTTAAGGTGGTTTCTAGCACGTGATTGATTGAGATTTCCAGGTATCACATCTGCTAATGGATGACCAACAAAGGTGGCAGGGATTTGATGGCGCTCGTAATAAGGCAGCTCGAAGGGCAATAATGCTAATACCCGATGACATGCTTTAGCTACTGTAAACACCCGCTCCTCACGCCACGCCCATACAGAAGGGCTGACATAATGAACTGTAGGTACTTTGTTGGCTTTAAGGTGAGTTTCTAATACTAGATTAAAATCTGGTGCGTCAATACCAACCAAAGCCAAAGGAGGATGTTGAGTATAGCGTCTGATTAGGCGCCGCCTAAGTAATAGCAGTTCTGGTAGACGGCCCAAAACTTCTACTAATCCCATGATAGATAAGCGCTCCATAGGCACTAATGTTTTGAAACCAAGGGCAATCATTAGTGGCCCACCAATGCCTTCAAAATTAAGCTTTGGCTGCTTTTCCAATAAGGCTCGCATCAAGCCAGCCCCCAATATGTCTCCTGAGGCTTCACCAGCAACAATGACAATGGTATTTTTAGACATGGCAAACCTACTAGCGAATAATGCCGCGGCTAGAATTTTTCAAAGAAGCAATTAATACTGCTAGTTCATCACCATCTACAGACATTTCATGTAAACGTGCGATAGCGGCGTCTAGAGTCAACCCTTGGCGAAATACAATCTTGTAAGCTTGGCGCAAAACCTTAATAGTGTGCTCACTAAAGCCCCACCGTTTTAAACCTTCAGTATTCATGCCGTGGGGTGAAACAGAATTACCGTTAGCCATAACAAAGGCAGGAATGTCTTTTAGTACCACACTGCCAGCTCCAGTCATACAATGGGTACCAATATGGCAAAATTGATGGACTGCTGTAAAGCCACCCAAAATGGCATAATCACCAACGTTTACATGGCCAGCTAAGGCCACGTTATTGGCTACAATAATATGGTCACCCAAAACACAATCATGGGCCACATGGACATTGGCCATAAACAAGTTATGACTACCAATTTTGGTCACGCCAGCATCTTGAATAGTGCCACGGTGCAAAGTACAACCTTCGCGTATAACGTTGTTGTCTCCAATTTCCAAACGGGTAGGTTCACCGTTGTATTTCATATCTTGGCAGGCTTCGCCTACTGAACTAAATTGGAAAATATGATTGTTGCTGCCAATGCGCGTTGGCCCTTTAACTACCACATGAGATTCAAGCTTGGTGCCAGACCCTAATTCAACGTCAGCACCCACGATGCTATATGGACCAATCTCCACATCTGCTGCTATAACGGCGCTGGGATCGACAATTGCAGTCCCATGAATCAATGGTTGGGGCACTAAACTTTCCTATCTGCACATAAAATTGTTGCTGAAGCAACCAATTGGTCATCAACACTTGCACGGCATTCAAACTTCCAGATACCACGCTTTTCAGACATGATTGCAGCTTCTAGTTGCAGCTTATCCCCAGGCACTACTGGACGTTTAAAGCGCAATTTGTCAGAACCCACAAAATAATATATTGATCCATCTTGAGGTGTTTTGTCCATGGTTTTAAAACCAAGGATGCCGGCAGCTTGGGCCATCGCTTCAAGAATTAAAACACCTGGCATTACGGGGTGGTCTGGAAAGTGGCCATTAAAAAAGGGTTCATTGACCGTCACATTCTTGTACGCCACAATAGATTTCCCCAGATTGAGCTCTATCACTCTATCAACCAATAAAAACGGGTATCGATGTGGTAAGTACTCACGAATCTCTTTAACATCCATAACCATATTGCTACTTTCCTTATGTAATACTTTCGATATAAATCAGTTTTGAAGCTGTGACATTTCTAATTCTAATTGTTTAAGGCGTTTCGCCATTTGGTCAAGCTGCTTAAAGCGTGTGGCATTGCGACGCCATTTCTGATTCGTGTCTAAGCCAGTACCCGAAGAGTAAGCCCCAGGCTCATTAATAGAGTGGGTTACTAAAGACATGGCCGTAACATGCACCCCATCAACCAATGTTAAATGCCCTGTAATGCCGCAAGCCCCTGCAATAGTGCAGTGTTTACCCAGCTTAGTACTACCCGCTATGGCCGTGCATCCTGCAATAGCTGTATAATCGCCGAGCTCTACATTATGAGCAATCTGAACTTGATTATCTAGCTTAACACCATAGCCTATAATAGTGTTATCTAAAGCCCCTCGGTCAATACTAGTGCCGGCACCTACTTCAACATAATCGCCAATAATAACGCCACCTAACTGAGCTATTTTAACCCAATCTGGGCCATCTTTTGCAAATCCAAAACCATCTGCACCGATAACAGCCCCACTATGGATGGTACAACAAGAACCCACTTGAACATCATGGTATAAGGTGACATTGGCAGCAAGGTTACTACCGTCTCCAATACTAGAGCTGGCTCCCACGACACTGTTAGCACCAATAGATACAGCATTACCAAGTCTGGCGAATGGGCCAATGACTGTGCCCACTGCTAGATTAACTGCGTTGCCAATAGTCGCAGTTGGGTGAATTTGGGCACTTTTATCAATGCCATTAAAACCAGATGCAGGAACAAATTGCTGTGATAGTTTGGCATAACCTAGATAAGGGTTATCCATTACTAGGCAGTGGCCAGCAAACAGCTTAGCCTGATCAGCATTTAATATCACTGCACCTGCTTGGCAGGCTTCTAGCTGATTGGCATATTTCATATTTGCCAAAAAGCTTACCTGATGAGGTAGTGCCGACCCCAGTGTAGCGATACCAGTGACAATATAATCAGCGTCACCTGCTAGCTTTGCGCCAATAAGTTCAGCGATGGTACCTAGGTTTAAATGACGCAATTACGGTTCCAAATTCAACAGTTCAACCACCTTATCAGTTATATCTATTTCAACAGTGTTATAAATCACAGATTGGCCATTAATAATTAAAGAAATATTATTTTCTTCAATTAACTGGCGCAGCACCTTATCCAAAACTGGGCGCATATTAGCCAAAAACTCCTGTTCTGTCTGGAGTTTGGCATTGGATAGGTATTGCTGAAGCTGTTGGAATTCAACATTTAGGGCCTGGATTTCTGTCTGTAGCTTCTGTACTTCATCACTACTCATGATGTCTTTATCAGCTTCAAGTCGCTGTTGCAGAGCTTGTAACTGCTGGCCCATATTGTCAAAGCGCTTAGTTTGAGGCTTAAGCTTTTCAGACAACTGTTGTCCTAGCGCGACCGCTTTGTCCGTAGCAAACAGTGCCTGCTCAGCTTTAAGAACAACAATGGCGTTTGCTGCTGACCATTGTGGCACCCCTAAAGTGACGATGAAGGCGGCACACGCGATAATGTTTTTCACTTTGTTCATGATAATTCCTTGTGAATTTGTGCTAGAAAGAGCGGCCTAAGGTAATGTGTGTTGATTGCGTTTGATCACCAGTTGTTTGTTTTAACGGGTTAGCTAAAACTAATGTTAAAGGCCCCACTGGTGTCAACCAAGCCAAATTAAGTCCGCCAGACACCCTTAACTCAGCTGCAGAAAACTCGCCAGCTGTGAACACGTTACCTGTATCAATAAATAGTGCGGTACGAACCGATGGCATATCACCAAACAGTGGGAAGATTAATTCGGCAGAAGCTGTAGTCACTAATTGGCCACCCAATGGTTCGCTATTGGAATTTTTAGGGCCCAACGAATTGAAAGCAAAACCTCGCACGCTGCCAAAGCCACCGCCGTAATAGTTGGCAAAAAATGGAGTGGCACTAGTGAAACCGTAAGAACCTACTACTCCAACTCGCGCTCCAGCAGATAAGACTAAAGACTCACTGTAGTTAAGTGGCATAAAGCTACGGTAGCTATAACCTAATTGATAAAAATTCAGGTCACTATTAGGTAACGCTAAATCTAAATTAACCCCATGAGAGCTGCCCTGGGTTGGATACCAAAAGTCATTTAGGGTATTAGTATTCCAGTTGATCGAGGTTTTGAACTGCTTGTAGTTCTGCCCTTCTGCAGCCACAAAAATTGCAGCTTCTGTGGCAGGAGAAGAACCTAACTCTAGGTCAATGCGCTCGTAACCCACTTTAAAGTCTAACCGAGTACTGTCATTAATCGGATACCCAAACCGCATATCCACGCCTATTGTATCAGTGGCAAAGTTACTCACATCAACCTTAGAATAATCGCGCTTGGTGTAATACAAATCAACGCCTCGACTCACGCCATCAACCGTGTAATAGGGATTAAGGTAACTAAATTTATATTCATCTGTACTGCTACTGGAAGAGAACGACGCTTCCATTTTATTACCCGTACCTAAGAAGTTATTTTGATTGACTGCCCCCCCCAAAAAAGGGCCTTCGCCATCATTGTAACCCAACATTATAGACCAATCTGCAGTAAGCCCTTCTTCTACTGCAAACTCCACGTCCAACTGATCATCAGTGCCAGCTACTGGCGTAGTTTCTACTGCTACATCTTTGAAGAAACCCAAACGTTGAAGACGTAACTTTGATGCCGTGATATCTGCCATAGACGCTAAAGCACCTTCCATCTGGCGCATCTCACGTCTTAATACGTCGTCACTTGTGCGGGTGTTACCACGAAAGTCTATGCGACGAACATAGGTTCGTTTACCAGATCTAATTTGGTACTGCACATCTACCGTTTTGTCCATTTCGTTAACTAAAGGCACCGGCTGCACTTCTGCAAAGGCAAAACCATTATCTCCAAACAGCTCACGCACGTCTGAAGCAGCACTGACAAGGCTTTTCCGAGAAAACACTTGACCGGAAGATGTATTAATAAGGGCCCATATATCAGCCTCTTCTAAGTCATATTGGCCAGCAATACTTAGCTTACCTATTTGAAACTGACCACCTTCAACCACGTTGATGGTAATAAATACCTCTGTTTTATCAGCAGAAATAGCCACTTGTGTTGATTCAATATTAAACAGCACATAGCCTTTGTTTAAATAGTGGGAACGGATATTTTCTAGGTCTGCTGTGAGTTTTACTCTAGAATACTGGTCGTCCTTAGTGAACAATGTCCAAAACCCAGGGGTTTGCAAACTCATCAAGTCCAAAAGTTCTGTATCACTGTAACCTTTATTACCAATAATGTTTATTTGACTAATAGACGAAGTGACGCCCTCATTAACGTTCACAGCAATAGAAACACGATTTTCACCCAAGTCATTGACTACAGATTCTACTAACACGGCATATCGCCCTTGGCGATTATATTCTCGCTCAAGCTCTAGCTCTATTTGAGCCAAGGTAGCGCGTCTGAAGATCTCTCCTTCCTTTAAGCCTGCAAGTTCTAAGGCAGCACGGAGCTGTTCTGTCTTAAGGATTTTATTACCCTCTAAGCTAATAAAACCGATGGCTGGGCGCTCTTGCACTGTAATCAATAGCAGGTTGCCTTCTTGTGCCAGCTGAATGTCTTCAAAGTAGCCACTTTTAAACATACTTCGAGTGGCATAAGCTAAACTCCGCTCGTCGGCAGTGTCACCTATTTTTAACGGCAACTGATCAAAAGCCTGAGTGGATGTAAGTCGCTGCAGCCCTTCTATTTGAATTTCTTTAATAATGAAACTGGCAGCCACAACCATCTGCGACACTAACAATGTGCAACTTAACAGCACACCTAAAATAATTTTTTTCATATTTGACTAACCTAAAATGAGATTAAAGACGCATCAAGTCATTAGCTACAGCGATAATCATTACACTAAACACTACTGCCATACCAATACGCAAACCGATGGCCTGGATACGTTCTGGCACTTTGCGCCCCGTGATTACTTCTACCAGGTAATATAACAAATGCCCACCATCCAGCATAGGAATGGGTAATAGATTTAACACTCCAAGACTGACACTTAAGTACGCCATAAAGCTAATGTATGCGATCACACCAGACTGTGCCGAGGCACCAGCGATTTTGGCAATACTAATGGGGCCACTTAAATGCTCAATAGATACTAAGCCTTGCACCATTCGTCCCAGAAAGCTTAATGTCAGACCCGCCATTTCCAAGGCCTGTTGACCACCCGCCATCAAACCAGCAAACATACCTAGCTGCTGCTGAAACTGTATCGATTGAGGCCATGAAATAGATGCCACACCCACGCCAATAACACCTGTCTGATTGCCCGATTCATTAGCATATGAGCCTAACCGAACTGGAATTTTTACACTTTGAGACTGCCGTTCAAGGGTAACAATAACCTTTGTATCGGCATGGCTTTGAACAAAGGCGACAAATTCATTGTAGCCTTTCATAGGTTGCTGGTTAATAGCCACTATTTTATCACCAAGCTGCAACCCAGCAACTTGTGCCGACCCTTGAGGGACAATGTGATCGAGCACAATAGGCACATTGGGTCGCCATGGCTGTAAGCCAAGCTGAGTCATAGGGCTTGCTGGAACAGACGCTGACATCCATTGCGTCACCGGGAAACTGCGTTCCACTGGGGCACCTAAAACTGGTAAATCATCCAGCTGATTGGGTGATACTGCCTGACCTTGTAACAAAGGCTCATCAAGCCCTTGTAACAAAAAGCTTATGGTTGTCGTTTCCCCAATACGTTTTGCTAGGGCTATATTAACTGCTTCCCAAGTAGGCGTTTTATTACCATCTATGGCCAAAATTTGCTGTGGCGATTCGAACCCAAAAGCACCTTTATCTGCCGCAACAGCTACGGGAATAAGCTGAGGTGTACCTGATATCTGCACCACAGCATAAAGTAGTCCGGCAAACAGTAAGTTAACCACCGGGCCTGCAATAACAATAGCAATTCGTTGCCAAGGCGTTTTTTGATCAAAAGCGGCACTAAGCTTACTCGTGCCCATGTCATCGTTACGCGAGTCCAACATGCGAACATAGCCACCTAAAGGTATCCAAGCAAACACATATTCCGTACCAGTTTTACCTAATTTTCTAAAAATAGGACGGCCAAAACCCACAGAAAAACGCAATACTTTTACACCACACCATCGCGCGACAAAGTAGTGCCCAGCTTCATGTACCGTAACAAGAACGGCTAAGGCAAACACAGTGGTTAAGATGGTCATTATCATTAAACTATTAAATCCTCATTAACCAAGTACAATAAGACACAGTGCAAATACAGGAGCAGCAGCTGTTAAGCTATCTATACGGTCCATGATACCACCGTGTCCTGGTAATATTGAGCCACTATCTTTTATGCCACATTGACGCTTGAACATACTTTCTGTTAAGTCTCCTATAACAGAAACAAATAACAACACTAGGGCTAATATATAGATACCAAAGGAAAGGTTTTGGGAAAAATTCAAATATGGCTGGATAATCATCGACACTAACAACACAGTAACTGATGCACCACCGATGCCCGCCCAAGACTTGGCCGGACTTACACGCGGCATAAGCTTGCGCTTACCAAATTGTTTACCAGCAAAGTATGCTCCAGTGTCTGCTCCCCACACGATCAGAAACATATACACGATTAACCAAGGCCCCTGATCTAATTCGCGGATATAGACCATCGCAGCCCATGTAGGTACCAGTACCAAAAATCCGACCACCCCTTTACTGAGCCGCCCACACCATAAGGCACAAGCTCGAGGATACAACACCACCAGCGCCGTTGCCACTAACCACCACAAGGACGCTACAGCAAATATAACATTGTCATAGTAAGGTAGGGCCTTTTGAGCAACTACAATGGCAAAGAGTACTGCCAAGATGTAAACCGTACGCTGACTGCGGCTCACTATGCGCATCATCGACGTCCACTCCCATGCAGCCATAAGCACGATAAGAGCCATGAACAAAGCAAAGGCTTGTGGCGGTAAAAAGAACACCGCCGCTAACGCAGTTGGCGCAACTACCAAAGCTGTAGCAATTCTAGATTTCAACATATTATTATTTTACATTGTATCAAAGAGGCCAACCACTCCTTGGTTAAACATTTGATTCGTATTCTATTAACTGCGCACCAGTTTGGCCAAATCTCCTTTGTCTTTGACCAAATTGAACTAATGTATCCACCATTTTTTGGTGTTTAAATTCTGGCCAGAGCGTATCTACAAATACAAATTCCGCATAGGCCATCTGCCATAATAAAAAATTACTGATACGCTGCTCTCCACTAGTGCGTATACATAAGTCTACTGCAGGCAAGTCACCTAAACACAGATACCTGCCAAAATCATCTTCACTAACAGATTCGATAGAGCTGCCACTCTCTTTGAGCTCTACAGCCATCTTTTTGGCCGCTTCTAATATATCCCACCGTCCGCCATAGTTGGCCGCAATACTCAACTGCAAACCAGTATTACAAAGTGTTTTTTGTTCTGCAGCCATAATAAGCTTTTGCAGCTCAAGGCTTAACTCTGCTGTATTACCAACAATACGCACACGAATATTATTATCATGAAGCTTATTCACTTCACGCTTTAATACATAAACAAAGAGATCCATCAACGCTTTAACTTCAAGCGGTGGCCTACGCCAATTTTCACTACTAAAGGCAAATAGAGTAAGCGCTGGAATTTTATAATGCACAGCAGTTTCAATCACTGCCTTTACTGCTTCGACGCCAGCCTTGTGGCCAGCCACACCTGTTAGGCTGTGACTTTTGGCCCAACGATTATTACCGTCCATGATAATGGCAACATGCTCAGGCAGCTCTTCTAACTTATGCGACAGAATGGCTTGGCGCGGGTCAATCATGCATTAATCCTTAATGTGGGCCTTATCAGAAATAGTGATGCAGGTTAAACCTCCATCAGATCCTTTTCTTTGGCCATTAGAGCCGCTTCGATGGTTGCAACGTGCGCGTCAGTTACTTTTTGCACCATGTCTTCTCCACGCCGAGCATCATCTTCTGAAATATCTTTATCTTTCAAAAGTTCTTTGATGTCACCATTAGCATCACGACGAATGCTACGGACAGACACACGAGCTTTTTCTGCTTCTTCACGGGCACCGCGAATAAAACTCTTACGAGTTTCTTCCGTAAGCGCTGGCATAGGCACACGAATTAAATCACCAGAAGTCGATGGATTAAGACCCAAATTAGCCTTCATGATAGCTTTTTCTATCTCAGGTATCATTGGCTTCTCCCAGGGAGATACCGCTAAACAGCGCCCATCTTCAACGGAGATGTTGGCTAACTGATTAAGGGGAGTGTCACTACCATAATAGGACACCATTACACTGTCTAAAATACTTGGGTGAGCCCGGCCAGTTCGGATACGCTTGAAAGCTTCGCTTAAGGCCATAATACTCTTGTCCATACGCCCATCGGCATCTTGCTGGATATCATTAATCATTTTATTCTCCACCCTCAGGCAAGGTCACATTCACCAAGGTACCTTCATGGCCACCGACCACTAGATTAACCAAAGCCCCTGATTTATTCATATTAAATACACGCACTGGCATTTCTTGATCACGACACAAACACATGGCAGTAGGATCCATAATACCTAATTGCTTTTCTATGGCTTCATCAAAGGTGATGTATTCGTACTTTACTGCATTTGGATTTTTAATGGGGTCTGAATCGTAAACACCATCCACTTTAGTAGCCTTTAGCACCACGTCTGCTTCAATTTCTATGCCACGTAATGAAGCCGCCGAATCCGTTGTGAAAAATGGGTTGCCAGTACCCGCCGAAAAAATAACTACATTACCTTGCGACAAATACAACATGGCATTACGACGATCATAATGATCTACTACGCCACTCATTGGAATCGCCGACATGACTCGAGTAGTAATGTTTGAGCGCTCTAGGGCGTCTCGCATAGCTAAAGCATTCATTACCGTTGCTAACATGCCCATATGGTCACCAGTGACTCGATCCATGCCTGCCTCACTAAGTGCAGCACCACGAAACAAGTTACCACCGCCAATTACTAAGCCCACCTGTACACCAATACCCACCAATTGGCCAATCTCTAGGGCCATTCGGTCCAACACCTTAGGGTCAATACCAAAATTCTCGCTCCCCATTAATGCTTCGCCGCTGAGCTTGAGCAAAATCCGCTTATAGCGAGGTTGACGCTTATCAGACATTGGCATTCATTTTCTCCAAAAATTTAGTGTGCAACAGTCATATTATTAATAGCAATATATAGCGCTGCCAAAACAATAAGATAGTGACGTATTAACAGCCTAAGGGCAAGTTATGCGCCTGGCTTAAATCAAAAAAAAAGCGCCGTCATAGTGGACTAATCCACCATGACGGCGCTTCATACAAGCTAATAGGGGTTAACCCTTTAGCTGCTGTGCTACTTCAGTAGCAAAGTCTACTTTTTCTATTTCAATGCCTTCACCTACTTCTAAACGATTAAAAGCAGTAACACTAGCATCTGCAGCTTTGAGCAAGTCGCTGATTTTCTGATCAGGATTTTTAACAAATGGCTGCTCAGTTAGGCTATTTTCAGCTAAGAACTTGTTAATGCGACCCATCATCATCTTGTCTACAATTGCATCTGGCTTGCCGGCCATATCTGGCTGAGCCTTAATGATGTCCTTTTCTTTTTCCACTTCTTCGGCAGTCATGTCATCACGGCCGATTACACGTGGGTTAACGGCTGTTACATGCATGGCTATGTCTTTTGCTAATTCGCTGTCACCAGCGGTCAAAGCGATCAAAGTACCTATCTTGCTGTTGCTGTGCACATAGGCTGCAACGTTAGCAGCTTCAAGCATAACGATGCGACGAGGAGTGATGTTTTCACCAATCTTTTGAACTAACGCTTCACGAGCTTCAGTCAATTCGCCCACCATTACGGCTGCAATATCGTCTTGCTTAGCAGCAAAGGCCGCATCGGTCACTTTAGAAACAAAGGCTAAGAAACCTTCATCGCGGGCAGCAAAGTCTGTTTCCGAGTTCACTTCAACCAACACCCCAAAAGAACCATCGGCGGCAACTTTTGCACACACAACACCTTCAGCAGCAATGCGACCAGCTTTCTTAGCAGCTTTCATGCCACTAGACTTACGCAAGTCTTCGATTGCCTGCTCAATATTGCCTTCAGCAGCTACAAGAGCTTTTTTACAATCCATCATGCCCAAGCTTGTACGCTCGCGCAGTTCTTTAACCATAGATGCAGTGATTGCAGCCATTAGAAAATCCTCAAATTGGGTTCCAACGTCACACAGGACGTCGTTAAAAAAAGGGAGCAAGCTCCCTTTTGTATATTCGCCTACCTAAACCAAAGGTTTAGACTTGCTCAGCGGCTACTACTTCTTCTTCTGCAACTTCTACGAATTCACCAGCAACAGAGGTGCCGTCGTCTTTGCCAGATGCACAAGCATCTGCCATAGCAGAAACGTAGATTTCGATGGCGCGTAAAGCGTCGTCGTTAGCAGGGATTACGTAATCAATGCCATCTGGGTTGCTGTTAGTATCAACAATACCGATAACAGGGATGCCCAACTTGTTAGCTTCGTTAATAGCAATACGCTCATGCTCAACATCTACCACGAACAATGCGTCTGGCAAGCCGCCCATGTCCTTGATGCCGCCAATTGCGCGCTCAAGCTTTTCCATTTCACGTTGACGCATCAACGCTTCTTTCTTAGTTAGCTGCTCAAAAGTACCATCACCGAACTGCGTTTCTAAGGTGCGGAAACGACTGATTGACTGACGAATAGTCTTGTAGTTGGTCAACATACCACCTAACCAGCGATGGTTAACGTAAGGCATGCCAACACGGCTAGCGTGTTCTTTAATCAACTTACCTGCCGCACGCTTAGTACCAACGAACAATACCTTGTTCTTGTTGGCAGCCATGTTTTCAACCATAGCAAGAGCTTCGTTCAAAGCCGGCAAAGTTTGGTCTAGGTTGATGATATGAATCTTGTTACGGGCACCGAAAATGTACTGACCCATTTTTGGGTTCCAGTAACGTGTCTGGTGGCCGAAGTGGGCGCCGGCTTTAAGCAGGTCGCGCATACTTACTTTAGTCATTTTAATTTCCTTTGTATGGGTTAGGCCTCCATAAACCCTCGTCTTACTTACACTTTAACAAAAGAAAAGTAAGAACCATGGTTCGATC
>MDSY01146244.1_pt1 | contig 54694 bp, 37 predicted proteins | sample 811131 | NCBI WGS metagenome assembly MDSY01 (sample SAMN05326643, study PRJNA326480) | marine metagenome | isolation source: seawater | place: Atlantic Ocean: South West | collected 2010 | reverse complement strand
CGCGCTTGGTTGCCCATGCACAGCGAGCACCCCGGCATCTCGGTCCTGGCGCCTACCGACCCGAACGTTGCGTAGTACCCCTCCGCGGTGAGCTGCGCTTCGTCCATCTTCGTGGGCGGCGCGACCCACAGCCGGGTCGGGAGCTGCGTGCCGTCCGCGTGCGACTTTAACAATTTACCCGCAGCGCGGAAGTGCCCGATGTTGGTCATGCAGCTCCCGATGAACACCTCGTCGACTTTGTCTCCCATGACTTCTGACAGCTTCCGCGCGTCGTCCGGGTCGTTCGGCGCGCACAACACGGGTTCCTTGATATCGTCCATGTTGATGTTGATTTCGCACGCGTACTCGGCGTCGGGGTCGGCTTTTAGGAGTTTGGGCTCTGCTAACCACGCTTCCATGCCCGCGATTCTTCTTTCAATCGTCCGCCTGTCGCCATAACCCGCGTCGATCATCCACTTCAGCATCACGATGTTGGATTCCAGGTATTCCCGGATTGGGGCTTCATCCAACGCGATGGTGCATCCCGCGGCTGATCGCTCCGCAGACGCGTCACTCAACTCGAACGCTTGCTCGCACTTCAAGTGCTCGAGGCCCTCGATTTCCAAAATCCGCCCGCTGAAGATGTTCTTTTTGTTCTGCTTGTCCACGGTGAGGTGGCCCTCCTGGATGGCGTAGTACGGGATGGCGTGCACCAGGTCTCGCAGGGTGATCCCTGGCTGCATCGTGCCTGAGAATTTGACCTTGACGGACTCAGGCATGTCCAGGGGAATCACACCAGTGGCGGCGCCGAACGCGACCAGCCCAGAGCCGGCGGGGAAGGAAATGCCGATGGGGAACCGGGTGTGCGAATCGCCCCCGGTGCCCACGGTGTCAGGGAGCAACATGCGGTTCAGCCAGCTGTGAATCACGCCATCGCCAGGTCGCAGTGATACGCCGCCTCTGTTCCTAATGAAGTCAGGTAAGGTGTGGTGCGTCACCACGTCCACGGGCTTGGGGTACGCTGCGGTGTGGCAGAACGACTGCATGACTAGGTCGGATGAGAAACCTAAACAAGCTAGGTCCTTCAACTCGTCCCTGGTCATCGGCCCGGTGGTGTCCTGCGACCCCACCGTGGTCATCTTCGGCTCACAGTACGTCCCGGGGAGAATGCCCCCGTCAACGCCGCACGCCTTGCCCACCATCTTCTGCGCGAGCGTGAACCCCTTTGAACTTCCGGGCGGGTTGGACGGAAGACGGAACACCTCTGATTGGGAAAGTCCCAGGGATTCACGAGCGCGGCTTGTCAACCCTCTTCCAATAATCAAATTGATCCGCCCCCCCGCCCTGACTTCGTCTAACAAAACGTCAGTTTTCAACGAAAAGTTCGTGATAACCTCGTCGGTGCCGTGTTTTTTCGCCACGCCTTCGTACGGATACACGTCAACCACGTCGCCCATGTGCATGTTCGAGACGTCCATCTCGATGGGCAGTGCCCCTGAGTCTTCCATGGTGTTGAAGAAGATGGGGGCTATCTTACTCCCAATGCACACACCCCCCGTGCGCTTGTTCGGCACGTTCGGGATGTCGTCCCCCATGAACCACAAAACGGAGTTGGTGGCGGACTTGCGTGACGAGCCCGTGCCGACGACGTCGCCTACGTACGCAATCTGATGTCCCTTCTTTTTCAGCTCTTCAATTTGGGCGGGGGCGTCCGTGATGCCCTCGCGAGGGATCTTCAGCATCGCGAGCGCGTGCAGGGGAATATCAGGTCTACTCCAGGCATCCGGCGCGGGTGACAAGTCATCCGTGTTCGTCTCGCCCATGACTTTAAACGTAGTAAACGTGATCTTTTTAGGCACTTCCGGCTTGGACGTGAACCACTCGGCGTTTGCCCAACTTTGCATCACGCGCTCGGCGTGTTTGTTCCCCGCTCTTGCTTTCGCTTCGACATCATGAAACGCGTCGAACATCAACAGTGTGTGTGAGAGCTTGTCCGCGGCGGTTTCTGCGAGCTCTGGCACATCCAACGATTTAATCAAAGGCGCAATGTTGTACCCGCCTTGCATGGTGCCCAGAATCTCGCACGCCTTCTTTTTGGAAACCAGCGGCGACGTGATGCTTCCATCCACGATGGCAGCCAACCAACTGGCCTTGACGTACGCGGCTTCGTCCACGCCAGGTGGGACCCTGTTTTCGAATAGGTCCATCAACACCTGTTCATCGCCAGCGGTGGGGGACTCAAGCTGTTTCACCAAGTCCGCAACCTGCTTCGCATCCAACGGCTTAGGGACGATGCCCTCCTCCCTTCGCTCCGCGACGTGCGCATCGTACTCGGTAAGGAACGTGGAGGCGGCTCTTGACGAAAGCGCAGCGCAGGGGGGGAGAAGCGATGAGAGGATCAGCGTTCTGGCGCCGAGACCACGTCTGGTGGCGGCGAGCATAGACCTGCGTGCGGAGTTCGCGACGGGCGCGACCAAGGTTGCGACCCCGCGTGAAGTCGAGGAGACCGCGTTCGGGGCCGAGCCACAGGGGCGCGCCAACAAGCGGCGCACCGCGCGGCCGTTGCGAAACATGCTGGCTGCGGGGGATGGAACGGACAATGTGAGGGTTAGAATAAACTCCTCGATCTGTGATCGCACAGCGCAACACAACGGGCGATGTGAGACGAGCGGTCGGGTTGGATGTATAGGGCAAAGATGCAAAAGCGGCCAATCGGGGCGGAGAGAAATATCTCGATTCGCGAAGCGTCGTCGTGCACGCGCTGGATCTCGATCGTTCCACGAAACGTACCCCGACGGTCTTCAAAATAAACACGAGCCTTGAAGGGACGGGACGTGGGAGTGCCACGTGCGTCCGGTTCTGGCAACACGCGGGGCGATACTGTTACTTCGATCGTCTGCGCTTTTTGAGCCCCGTTTGTCACGAGATTTTTCACAGACTGAACGCTCGCGCCAAATCGAAAATCGACCGAAAAGCTTCATTTGACGGTCTATCGACGAGTTATTTCGTCACGAGATTCCAGGATCTTGGACTGGAGATCGAGTCGCTGTTCGCTCTCGACACCCACGTCACGACGTTCTCAACTCGTCCGCGTACTCGCACCGACGCGGTACCTTCTCCGCCGGTGTGCCGGAGTTTCGGAGCCACACTCACCGCACTCGACATGTTCGCCGCGGGTGCTGTGTCTCGCCCCGCGGGGCTGGCGTTCAGGGCTGCCTCTCCTGTCCCGGCGAGGATAACAAGATGCGCACCATCGGTGTCTCCCTCGCGACGCACTTCCGGTGTCATTGTATACGCGGGCAAGAAACAGAAAGTGAAGAAGATGAAGGCGAGCCAGATGAACAAAAAGCGCCAGGAGTTCATCGAGATGGATGACGAGAAGGATGCGTTGGCGGCGCAGATGAGGAAAGCAGCAGCGGCGGCGAGTAGAATCGATCGCAGTGTCGACGACGACGAGGAAATAAATCAGTCCCCGCAATCGTTCGAAGACAAACTCGCGGCGGTGCGGGAGCAGGGCAAGGTAGGACGAGAAGCTAAAGCCGCCGCCGCCCCGACTGTGATGGACGAGATCATTGCGGGCGGGCAGGGGGGTAGGAAATTAGGCTCGATCTACGACAAGGCACCTGAAACGCCGAGCGGGCTGACGTTTTCGCAAGTCGGCGCAAAGACGGATGAGGACGAGGGGCTGAACACGCTGGTGCGGGTCGGTAGTGGGATTCTCGCAATCGGGTTGTTGTTGGTGTTTCTGCCCAGTGACCTAACCGCTCAGGCGCCTATTCCCCAGAAGGACCTGTCACCTGAGGTTCTGGAACAAGTCAGAGACCGAGCGGCAGAGTACGAAAAACAATTACTCACGAGTGACAATTCTGAAGACGTCATCGCGGGATTGAAAGGCGCCGCCGAGAGCTACGTAGTTTTAGAGGACTACGCCGCCGCCGCGCCCTTACTCCAACGTTTAAACGAACTCCAACCGTCTATCGAAAACACGGGAAACCTGGCGGACGTGTGGAATGCGGCGGGGAAGCCGAGCAAGGCGAGTGAGGCGTACCGCATCGCCGTGAACGCAGACTGGAGCGGAGACAAGCCGAGCCCGACGCTTTTGAAAGGCCTTGTGGATTCTTTGAGTAAAGATGGTAGGTATGGTCTCGCGTTGAGCTATGTGAACGACTGGCGTGAGAAGCAGGTTTCTGACGATGTCGACGCCACGCTGTTAACGGCTCGAATATACTCCGGCTGGAAAGGCCACGGCAAAGACGCGGAAGAAAACTACACGAAAGTAATCGCCGAGCACCCGGATGATTTCCGCGGGTACCTAGCGAAGGGGGTTTTCTTTCGCGAAATCGGGAAGCCGCAAGAGGCGGAGAATTTGTTCAGGCAAGCCAAAGTGCTGGCGCCGAAAGGCGAGACGCTGGATTTGGTTAATGTCGTGGTGTCGCAGGCGAAGATGCAGAACTAATAGGAGTGATTTAATACACTATACTACATTGAATACTACTCGTATGCGTTGAAATCTTTTGAGTCATTCATCATTTTTCAGTCTCTCTGCATCCAGATTTCCCGTTGCCCAGTTTGCCCACCCTGGCACTCGCGTTTTTTTGTTTTTCCGCGTCTTGATTGTCCCCCGCATCTATCACTTCGACGCACACAGAACTTGTGCATCGACACGATGGCTGCGGTTCAGTACTTCGGCAACGGTACGTACGCGAATCCCAAATCGCGGCGTTTTAGATTTCAATCGGAACCCAACGTACAGGGCGTGTACCGGAAACCCTACGCGGAATTAGTTTTCGAGTTAATAGAACGCGACCCATCGACTGACCAATCCCCCTCATCCAACAGCCGCGAAGGTGTACGTGGCCACGGAGGCTGCTATCGGCATGGGCCTCGGCCTCGTCGCCGGGGCTGTCTGGAAGGTAAGAAGAGAACGCGCGATTTCCTCCTAGCACCCGCTTCGCGCAGGCGTCACGGCTCTCCATGACCCATGGAGTTTTTGACCCCTCCTCGTACCGAAAAAACAAATATCCACGAAATCTCAAACCCGACTGACCTCACCTCCCCTTCCCCACAGAACTGGCACTGGCAAACTAAATCAAAGGTCGAAGCCTACTACTCCGCGAACGGCGGCAAGTAAGGAGAGAGCGATGTGTGATCACAAAATGATTTAGCTCTGGAGAATACCAGTCATGTTTCATGTTCAGTCATGTTCAAAACAGAACATAAAACTCTCTACTCGCTGAACAGTTTCCGTATGTCCTCGACTCGCGCAGACAGCAGGGTTACAGGGCACGTTTTGTGTTTCAGCACGTGCTTTTGCAGACACTCGAAGCAGAACACGTACCCGGAGCACGCGGGCGCCGCGGGTTTGTTCGCGGGCGATGATTTACATATTGGGCACTGTCCGGTTTCTTTCGCCACCTTGACCCCATCAGGGTGCGCTTTCGGCACCGGCGGCGGATCCGGCACCGGCAATAAATTCGACCCCCTGAACACCTTCTCTTCCGCGGTGCCGTACCACCACTCCATCAGCTTGAACCCCACTACCGCGGCCATTAGCCCTCCTTGTGCGTAGTCGGTTACGAAGTTTTGTAACCGCAAAGTCGGCGGTCCTATATTTCTCACTAATATCGCCGGGACCAGCAAACTGAACGGGAAGGGAACCCCGAAGTCGCGTCGGGCGGATCTCACAGATTGTATTCGTTGTATCCGCGCCTGCCGCCTAGTTTCGACCTCCACTCTTCTCTGCATCGCCTCGGAAATGCTCGCTCTTGTTACTTTTAAGCCTAGTAAGTGTAAAACAGGGTCGTGCGTCTCGCCACCGCCTAGCAAAAATTTCACCCAGCATGCCAACGTCGCCGCTTCCCATACAGAGTGCGCGTACGGGTAAACAGTCACGAACAGATCCTCCAGGGTGTTACGAAGCGCTGCGGATGTGACACACCCACGCAAGCCTCCGCCTCGTCGCACAAGCGCGTTGAGCAAGCCATGGCGCGTCGCGTGCGCTGAACGCATCTCCGCAATTGCGTCTCCGCTTTGAAAAGTTGACAAAGTTTCGCGTTGTGCATTCGCGCGTCGAGCGTCGGGGTCGTTTTCATTATCCTCAGACTGAGTACCCCCCACTCCTCCCAGTATCGCCCCCGCAATACTCGCTTCGCCTGATGTGTGTTCCAGCCCTCGCGCTGTTGCTAACTTTTCGTAAAGCTTGTCCAGCTTGGCGCGCGCATAGGGGACGCCAACGAGCGTAACCACGGAGGAGATTTTTTGCGCTTTAGTGATGTGGCGGGATCCACGGCGGGTGCGCGGTTTCTTTCCACTGGGTTCCGGTGTGTGACGCGACGAAGTTGTCGCACTCGTCCTTCGTGACCTTTGTAGCCCATAAAGCCCCTCCGCCATGGACCCGTCACTGGTGGCGAAGCTGTGCCACTCCACTAGTGCCATGAACAACGCGAATGCCTCGTCTTCGTGGTCCAGTAACCGCGCGAGGGACGGCCGGCGGGTGACCAAAACGCCCACGGAATACACCAAAGCCGCGCGGAGCGACGGCACCAGCTTGTCCGCGGCGACCAACTCGAAGAAAGTGGGGCGGTCATCGCCCCCCTCCAGAGGGGAGGGGACCTGCATCACGGCGCCCCGGCTAGTGAGGACAAGACAATATAATTGTTCGTTTTATTTCAAGGTTTTCTTGGAGTGCCTACTACACTTTCTGGCGCACCGATGTATGGTGGCGGTCGCAGTAGGGGTGGCCGAGGCCGAGGCCGCGGCCGGGGCGGTGGCAGAGGTGGCGACTTCGACGGGCGCGGCGGCGGCGGCAGAGGCGGTGGTGGTGGGCAGAGATGGTGGGACCCTGAATGGAGAAACCAGAAGCTCCAATCCATGCGCGAAGAAAGCGGCCGAAGCAAGGTAGATCTGGATGAGGGCGCGACCCTCGACTCTTTTCGCTCGCTTTTGACCGACGACTCGCGTTCAGAGATTGTGATTCGCGAGAACGTGGGTAGGGAAGGAGGTGATTTAGTGGAGAGCCTGGCACGTTCGCTCCGGCTGCACTTCAAGCCGTATGGCAAAGGGACTAATACGGTGTTATGTGTCAGCAAAGTGGCGCTTCCCGATTACCGCGCCGACCTGGACGCCCGGCGAAACGCACGGGCTGAGGTGGAGATGTCGGAAAACGCACGACGAGTAGTTGAGGCTGCTCTAAACGATAACACGATGTTAGCACAATCAGTTCAGCAGGAAGACAAACATAAAAACATGAACGACGTGCCCCAGACGAAACACACAAGGTCCGACACGGAAATGGAGGAAGTACCTCCCGTCGGCGCATCATCCGCTAACCTCGATGCCGAGTTCGCAGTAAGAGAACGCACACGATCCGCATCCAGCTCAAGCGCGTTGCGTACAATCACGGCAACGCGATCCAAACTTCCCGCGTTTCACAAGCGCGCTGCGTTTCTGAAAGCAGTCTCCGAAAATATAATAACAATCGTGTCCGGCGAAACCGGATGCGGGAAAACCACGCAGTTGCCGCAGTTCATTTTGGAACAAGCGCTTCTTGAGGGTAAATACTCATACACGAAGATCGTATGTACGCAGCCGAGACGTATCTCAGCTGTGAGTGTGGCACAACGAGTAGCAGAAGAGAGGGACGAGAATTTGGGCAACTTAGTCGGGTACAAGATTCGCGGCGAGAGTAAAGTTTCCCAAAACACAAAACTCACGTTCTGCACCACCGGCGTTTTGTTGAGGCAATTGATCGAGAACAGACATTTAACCGGGATAACCCACATCTTCGTGGACGAGATCCACGAAAGAGGGATATACGAGGACTTTCTGTTGATCGTGCTGAAACAGCTGTGCAAAGTGCGTACGGATTTGAAGATTGTGCTGATGTCCGCAACTTTGGACGCTGCAATATTTTCCGAGTACTTTTCGGTTGAAAAAGAAAACGAGTTCCACGTTCCGGGGTTCACGCACCCGGTCAATGAACTGTTCCTGGAGGACGTTCTGTCGTCAGGGTTTGGAAGTGACAATATTCCTACCAGCGCAATCGTGGTGCCGGACCGCACTCGGCCGGAACGGTCAAGGTTCGGCCGCGGCGGCCGCGGCCAGCGCGACAACTCAAACAGGGGGTACGCCCCTGACGAGGGCGATGACGAGACAGATAACTTTCCAGGCACTACTGATAGAGTTACTACTGATACGAGTAATACCCCTGCTACTGATCCAGACGAGTGGTCCTCCTACCCACCCGACGTGATTACCTCACTGCACAATTGGTTAACGAACTGTGCAAACGACGATGCGGTGGACACGGAGCTGGTGAAAGACGCTTTGGTGAAAGTCGTTCAGTTCGCAGACGAAACAGAAAGGAAAGAAAAAGTGACTAACAAAAACTCGAGTAACTCAATTGGTGCGGTTTTGGTGTTCCTCACAGGCTGGGACGATATTTGCAAGGTGAAGGATTTGTGCGCCTCTTGCCCAGTTCTCGGCGACACTAAAAAAACCCTAGTCCTGCCCCTTCACGGCTCGATGCCGACTTCGAACCAGCGCGAGATTTTCGACCGACCAAGACCCGGGGTTCGGAAAATCATCCTGAGCACGAACATCGCGGAGACGTCCATTACGATTGAAGACGTGGTGTACGTCATCGACTGCGGGAAAAGCAAAGAAAAAAGCTACGACGCCCTGAACGACATGGCGTGCCTGTCCCCGAACTGGATATCGAGAGCTTCGGCGCAACAAAGAAGAGGACGTGCGGGTCGCGTACGACCTGGGTTTTGCGTCCGCATATACACACGTCAAAAGTTTGCGAAGATGAAAACGCACGCGTTGCCTGAAATGTTGCGCACGCCGCTTGAAGAGCTCGTGCTTTCCGTGAAGAGCTTAAAGCTGGGCACGGCACGTGATTTCGTGGCCCAAGCGATTAACCCGCCACCTCCAAAAGCGGTGATCAACGCGGTTGAGCTGCTTTGCGCAATTGGCGCGATTAGGAAAGAAAATGAATCCCTCACCGCACTCGGTACGCACCTCATAAACCTGCCCGTGACCCCGCGGGTGGGGAAAATGCTCATCGTGGCATGCGCGTTGGGTTGTGTTGAGCCCGCGCTTACGGTCGCCGCGGCAACCGCAACCAGGGACCCGTTCGTGCTGCCCATGGACAAGAAACAGGAAGCGGATTTGTCGCGGCGGGAGTTTTCAAGAAAGACACACTCCGACCACGTGGCGATCGCCGTCGCGTTTCACGAGTGGCAGTACGTGAAAAACATGAGAGGGAACGGGGCGGCCCGGACGTTCGCAAAACACCGGTTCCTGTCGCACGAAACCATGGAGCGAATGGTGACCACGCGGAAACAGTTTGCGGGGCTTTTGGAGGCGGCTGGGTTTAAGGTTGGGGGGAGTGGGATTGGCGGTGATCGTGGTACTACTGCTCATCATCGCAGTCACGGTCACGTTTCGTCTCACGCATACGACTGTAATCAAGCCCCCTTCGACATCGACATCTTCCGCGCCGTTCTGTGCGCCGGTTTGTTCCCCAAGCTCGCTTGTGTAAAAAAGAAAGGCAGGAGGAACAAACTGAAAACGCACGAAGACGGTTCGGTGGACATTCACCCAAGTTCCGTCAACTCCGAGTTCAGCACTACGTTTCCGTTCAAGTGGCTGGTGTACGGCGAAAAGGTCAAAACCCAAAAAGTGTTCCTGCGAGACAGCACCTGCGTCCCGACCTACGCCGTTTTGTTACTAGGAGGGTCGCTGGACGTAGTGCAGGATGACGATACGGAAGATTCTTATAGTGTGACTGTTCTTGATGGCGCGTACACATTCGCCGCGCCTTCGCATACGGTTTCCTTAATTAGACAGCTTCGTGACACGATCGACAGATTGCTCACCTTGAAAGCGCGCGATCCTGGGTTTGAATTTAATAATTCAAACAGTCACGGGGTGATTGGCGCGGTCAAGGCGCTGATGGCGGAAGAGGAGGCGGCGAGTAACGGCGGCAGATTCGGCGGTGGCGATAAATACAGAGGGAGTCGCGACGGCTCTTTTTTTTACAATCAACAAAGAAACCCTCCCAATGTCAATCCAAACGGTCAACCAGGGGACTGGTCGTGTCCAAGAGGGTGCGGGGTGGTGTTCGCATCGAAAGTAAAATGCTTCCGCTGCGGAGTGGATAAGCCGGAGTGAGTAGCTTTTTGTGTTTTTAAAAGTCTGAAAATTTGGCAGATTGATCCGATATTACAGTTCGTCTTTGAATGCGGGGACTCTCTCGATCCATCCCTCGCGTCCCCTAGCTAGCTTACTCTCCCTCCGTCTTTTCCGCGGGGGACGTTTCTTCCTTTGGTTTAGGAGGAGGCTGCACCTTTTTCTTCCTTGGTTTCTTCCCGATGCCGATCTGTGAAGGGGAGGGGGGCGAGGTCAATACGTGATTGGGTCCGGCGGGAAAACGCCGGTGACTTGTCGCTGTCAGAAAACCCAGGGACGAAAGTCGGGTGCGACGAGGAGACGCGGTGCGTGCGACGTCGGGTGTGGCGCGATCGCCGGGCGGGAGAGAAGAGACGGCAGCGTGCGTGTCCAGTCGGTGTTCGTTTGTGGATGTGATTCAGGCTTTCGCGACAAATCCACGGACGCACCTCGTGTTCTATGTGTCCGATGTCGTCGTCAATGTCCGACTGCTTCAGCAGCGGCTGGAACGCCTCCCCCTTGGGTCCGCGCGCGCGAGCCATGGGCGCGCACGACCCGTCTTCGTTCCACCGCGCCATCGGGCGCCGGTAGAACCCGGGGTAGATGGCCAGGTCATATTCGTCCAAAGCCGCGGCTGCCATCCTGGTGTGCGCTCGAAAGTGGACGCGGCTCGAAAACGACTTGAAATAAGCGGCAGGCCGGCAGCCGGCAAAATCCTGAGTGCGCAAAAAATGACTTGTTTCCGAGACATCGACAGAAGCTGTGGCCACAACATGGCCGCACAGCGCGCCTGCGATTTGCCTTTCACCCACCGCGCGCTTCCGCGTTTCTCTCAAACCAAGGCTTCTACGTCACGCGCGATGTCGTCCCCCTCCGCCTCATCCACCCCCCAAACCACGGTGGTTTCCCCCACGTGGCTCTCTGAAAACTTACGGGAGGTCAAGCTGTTGGATTGCTCGTGGTACCTCCCCACGATGGAGAGCAACGGCATCGAGGAACACTGTATGACGCGCATTCCAGGCGCGCAGTACTTCGACGTCGATAGAATATCCGACCCGAGCTCTAACTTGCCGCACATGTTACCGTCTGAAGACCAATTCGCGGCCGCGTGCGATGCGCTGGGCATCGAAAATGACGATCAAGTCGTGGTGTACGACGGCGCGGGATTGTTCAGCGCCGCCCGGGCGTGGTGGATGTTCAAAGCGTTCGGACACGAGAACGTCGCCGTGCTGGATGGAGGCGCACCGGGCTGGAAAAGAGAAGGCATGGAAATGGACACGAATCCCGTGGAGCTTGAAACTGTGAATGCCGCTAGTGAAGCGAGTCGCCAAATCAATGAAAATGACACCGACGCTTTGCAGACAAAGTTCCACGCGACGCTAGATTCATCATTGGTTCGGTCGAAGCAAAACGTGATAGACCGGTGTTCCGGTAATACAAAAGCAGAACGGTTAGTAGACGCAAGGCCTTTGCTGCGATGGCAAGGCACCGCGCCTGAGCCAAGGAAAGGTGTGAGGAGTGGACGCGTTCCTGGATCGAGTTGCGTGCCGTTTTTCTCGCTGCTCGATGAGACGAAGCGAGTGAAGAATAAAGCCGAAATTCTTGAAACCTTTTCGTCGGCGGGTATCGACTTGACTGATTTGACAACGCCTCTTGTCGCTTCGTGCGGCACGGGGGTCACCGCGTGCGTCCTGTCACTAGCCGCTGCGTGTGCGGACCCGGTTTCGAGACCGAAAGGCTTACCGGTGTACGACGGGAGCTGGACGGAGTGGGGAGCGGAGGACAGCGGATGTCCCGTGGAAACAGACTAGAATTTTATAGATTTATTGATTAATCTTGCTACCATAATACTATTACTTCTTCTTCACGCAAAGCAGCACGGTCCGGTCAAACTCCGAGGCACCTTCCATATCCGCATCTCGCAGCGTTTCGACGGTATCAAACCCGATTTCGTTTTGAAGCACGTCGGCGTACATGGCTGGTTTAATCTTGATGGATTTGAAATGAACGCGACACTCTTCGGGCATCGCTTGCTTTTTGAACGCTTGTTTATAAGATTTCCACGGCTGGGGTTCCACGAGGAAAATGCCACCAGGAGATAGTGAGCTATATATATTCCGAAACAGCTTCTTCAAACCCTCGTCGCCCCAGTTCAGCTGGATCCACTTCGTTACAGATAAACAAAGAACGGCGTCTAATGAATCATTTCCAAAATCCTCATCCAAAACGTTGCAGTGCTTGAAGGTGACGTTTTTCAACGCCGGCAACGCGTTCGCGAGTGAGACGTCTTCAGGAGTAACGGCTGTAACGGTTTTTTCTTCGTCTTCCGCTGAACGCGCTTTTGAATCATTGTCACCCCCATTCGTTTCTTTTTCTTTCTTCTTTGCCTCCCTTCCCTGCGCCTTCCCCGCGTTGATCAATCGAATCAGTTTGTCCTTGGCTTTCTTCACTAAAAAGTGATCGATGTCGATTCCGGTCAACGAGGTCGGCGCGCACCGCACCGCCAGCGACAAACCGACAAGACCCTCGTTACACCCGATGTCTAAAATTCTTTTATTTGTGAACCACTCATCCTTGAAATGGGTAACCCGGTGGTCTTCAAGCGTCTCACCCACCCGGTACCCGTAGTACCGGTGGTAGTTGCCGTACCGGAAACACTGGCGCTTTTGTTTTTTTGATTTTGATGGAGTAAGTGTCGTGTGTGTGCCATTGGTTTGGGGGGGTACTTGTTTGTCATGAGTGCCTATTGATTGACCTACATGGACAGCAACACCCACCGGCATGCTAGTGGATGGTTTACCTGGGTCGTGGGGGGCGTTTGAACTGGTGACGTGCCGAGATTCATGGGCGCCCGATTCCAACGCACTTTCGTCGGCGGTACCCACCACCGGGTCACCACTCTGTGCCGCAAACGCCTCTAACCCCGATTCCACCCTTTGGCCCGTTGGCTCCGAAACCGCACCGTCCCTCTGTCGCTTCGTACCCACCGCCACCGCGGGGACCGCCTCACCCACGGGCGGAGGTACGTCCATTGCGCCCTCCCAACAATGCGAATCTCAACGCAGTCGGCGGTGGAGAAATTTGCCGGGAAATTCAGGGGTGTAAAGGGGTCACTAATTGGGACGAATTACTCGTCATCGACTCGTCACGGCCCGTGAGATTCGCTCGTGTAACATTCGGTCGTGTTTAGTCACTACTTTTGCGTGTACTCAACGGAGAAGTGGCGCGTGAGTCACGACTCGCTACGCCCCGCCACTTCGCGTGGCACGTGGACCTCGCCCCCTCTACACCCTCGCGCCTTGGCACCGAAACCAAGGCGTACCGGGTCTGACAACTTACGGGTCTTGCTACTAGCCGCCGGCCACCATGAGCATCAGAAAGGGTATCAGAGAAGCATGGGACGATTTGATGAGCTACCGTACGCTGAAGGTTGTGAAGATCTCGGACCAGCGCCTCGCATATGTCCACAAAACCCTGATGGCTTCCATTCTGGTATACAGCGTGATTTCTATGATAGGTTCACACACGTACATGTTAAAGGAGAAGCCCGTGATGTACGTCAGTACAACACTGGACGACTCGTTGCGGCTAAGTAATTTCAGTATAGCAGACACGGCGTACTGCAAAGCGGCGAACATGGACTTCGCGGGCGACACCTTCGTCGCGGAGGGTGCGTACTTGAACAACCAGTGCGCGGAGCACTTCGCTACCTCGCAGGTCACTAGGCTCACGGAGAGCGGCGCGTTCGTGGCTACCTTTTTGCAGCAGCAGGACTGGACGCGGAGTTGCGAAGATGAGGCCGCGTTGACCGGGTGCGTCCTCAACGACGACGGCGACGTGAAGAACTACCTCCCCGCTGATGTGGACAACATCGCGCTTCAGTTCCGCCCCACGTACGTCACGTCCTGGGGCGTCTCCGAACCCCCCACAACGATCTTCGCCAACGACATCGACGGGAACGAAGTGGACTACTTTTACGTGTACGACGACGATCCGGAAAAACGGGCGCCAAAGTTTTTGGTGAGCGAGCTGTTGGCGCTGGGGAACACTTCGTTAGCGGCGTTCAACCCGGTGTACGTATCGAGCAACTTCACGGGCAACTTGCCCACTTACAGGCTGTCTGGTATTCGAGTCAACCTTGACTTCACCTTCAGTAACTTCCGCCCCATGTCCGAAGCGCGTCCGTTTCACTTCGAGCCGCAGGCCAAGATGAGCGTATCCGTAACCTCCGAGGGATCGTTCGTCTCCGCGGGCACTGATATGTACTACACCGCGCAGCACGGCACTTTCGACGCGAGCGGCACGAAGGTTGAGATGCGAGGGGTGAAGGTTGAGTTTCAATCAAAAGGGTTGATAGGAGTAGCGGATGGGTACACCGCGATGATGGCGCTCATGTCATGTTTGGTGATGGTTGGGGTAGCCACCGCAATCGTCGACGTGCTCGGCGCGTTCATCTACGACTCGTTCAAGGATGACAAGATCGAGGACGACGGCGAGCGCCAACACTTGGAGCACATGATTCTGAACATAGAAACTTCAGGCGTGCCCTTCAAGCACGACGACCTGCAGGTGATGCCCAACGTGAGCGTCAAGGACTTTCTGCAGATGCTGCAGAAGGACATTTTGAAGTTGTCAACCTTGGCGCACCACATGAGCCGCGATTTGAGCCAAGCCGGGTTGAACAGGCACACCATGGACATCGCGAGCATGGACACCTCGGCGAATCAAGCTGCAAGGTTCCATTGTGCTTTAGTGGGTCCTGACAGGTCAGAAGTATACCTCACCGGCGGTCCGCAAACCATTGGCAGAGGGCACGGCGGATCCACAAGTAAAAGAATCAGTCACAAGCAGCTGAGCGTCGTAGCGAACACACATACTGGCGTCGCCATCGTCAGAGGCATGCACACCAAGAACTGCAGTGGCGTGGCGCTGGGCGGGGGTCCTTGGCAAACCTTAGGGATGGACGACGAGGTGGAGCTGATGAACGGGGACATGGTCGCGCTCCTAATGGACGAAGGCGCGGATGAAGACGAAACGACGGTGGAGGGGGTTTTTATTTACCGAGTCACCGTGCTGGAGAATAAAAAACCAGCCACGGCCGGATGGTTCTGGTGAGCGTCTTTTAGTCTTCTTTTAGCAGTTCAGAGTTGTTCATATGTAGAAAAGTTAGTCATACACACAAACACACGGCTCTCGCGTTCGTACAGCTGTGTCTTGTCTTGTCTTGCACAAGCTATCTCATGAAATGTTCAAAATGACAAAAATTTACAGCTGAGACTGCCGCACCTCCTGATTCTTGCAGATTTTTTGCCTCCATCAACGTCAGAGTCACCCAAGGGTCGCCACACGATCGCGCGCCTCCCTGGGTGTCGTCCGCGTTGCGTGTCGCCGCACACTCATGAGCGGGTTCGAGCAGCCTCCCGCGGGGCACTTGAGCGCGGACGAGCAGCCCGCGAACCGCCCGAGGTGTGTGAGGGTGCTTGTCACGCGCGTGTTGATCCCGGAAATTCTACATCGCGTCTTTCCTGGTCTTTTCCTTCCGACTCGCAATCTCTCGTGTTTACCTGTCCCTTCTATCGTCCCTTCTCTTCCGTAACTTGCAGGTCCCGCGGCGGCAACGAGTGGAGCTGGGGAGGTGATGGAACCACTTCCGATGGAGGTCGTGGCCGACCCGGTTTGGGTTCCGCGAGAGTTGGCGCAACCGGCGGGCTGGAGAGTCTCGGCGGGTTGTCCATCACCGGCTCCAGTCATCCCGGTGACTCAGGGCGCCAAGCCGGCGGTTCGTTCAAAGGAAGAGGAACCATCATCCGAGGCCCCGCGGTGGGGGCAAGAACACGACCTGCGAGCTTTTCGTCAATCACCGGTAATGGACCAGGTGGCGGTACACCGGTAAACACAGTAGCGAACACCACTGCCGACACGCAAACGCAAAATCTTCCGTGCACGATGCACGTCCGTTCACTATCTCTCGACGGCGGCGAACACTACCTTTCCGAGGACGAGGACACGTTGGTTGATACGGACGACGACACGGACGACGGGTTCGTGCCCCAAACGCACGACGTCATTATAAGCGAAATCGAAGAGATCAACCTGCAAGACTACATGGCGAAGTTAGAGGCGCCTGTGTTTGACGAACAAGCCGCTTTGGCGGATGAGTTTTTCGGGTTCGGAGCGGGGGCGTTTATCAGGGCGGCGGGGGGGGACGACGAGCAAGGCGGTGAAGAATCTGTCAATCCATCCATGTCAGACACGGAGATGTCTGGGCCGGAAAGTGACTCGGAACGGGGCGCGTCGGGTGTTTCGCAAGTCTCCTCACCAACTCATGTCGGGTCGCTGGAGGACTTTCCGATTTTGCAAATGGCATCTGATGTCGCGCCCAAACCTGAGACTGCCGGGCGGGCCGGGCGAAGGGGGTGGTCGAGGCAAGGCTCTAGGGGTGGTATGGGTGTTGCAGGTGTGTCATCAGATGCATCAAGTAACCTAGAAGAGCGTCCTTCCATGGCCGGGCTTGATGACGTGGATTGCGCGCCCGGGGGTGCGGATGCCGACGACCCGCACGAGTTCGCGGGCATCAACGCCGACATATACGACGACAGCGACGACGACTCGTGGGGCGAGGAGAGGCACGCGTTGTCCCTGGTGCACGGCGGGCCGGGGGAGATGAGCGACGACGGTGACGACGCCGAGGGGATCACGGACGCGAACAGAGGCGGCGAGAATCGCACTGACGCGGACGCGGGGGAGTTTGGAGAATCGGGGCCGGGCGGTGCGCACGTATCGAACGGCGTGGCCTCGGAACGGTTCGGGTTTGGCGAGCACGATTTGGGCATCGACGCCACGGAAATCGAGTCTGTCCCGTCGCCGTCGCGCGTGCGCCGCCGGCCCGTGGACGACGATTTCGTGGTGATGTCCACGCCCAAGGGGTTGCGCCGGGTGCCTTCGGCGAGGAAGATACGAAGCTCGCAAGGCGCGCGTCCTGCGGTAAATGGCCACAGATCAAACAGTCACCAAAGTGCCAACGCCCCGATTAACGGTATTGGGTCTAATCGTGACGCGACGGTTGTAGCAGCGGGGGGTCGACGCCAAAAACCGATTCGCGCGTCCTCCGCATCCGGCGCGCGCGCGTCGTCGGAAACCACCAGGCGTCTGGAAATGCTGCAAAGGCCGCCGTCGCGGCAAAGGCCGCCTCCCGAAGCCGTTGACTTATTCGCCAGGGGCAGGGCCGCCGCCGCAGCAGCCGCGGCGGCCCCAGCAGTTCCGGGGCTGAACAAAGTATCGCGGCCGCCCGGGATGGCGGCGTCCATGTTGCGAACGTGAAGGAGGTGTATGAGTAAAAATAGAAAGTCGAAAGTGTTGAAAGATCGCACTCGTTGTAGTAACACTGGAGTATTGAGAGTACGTTGATAAGTATTCGGGGGTCTATGAAATCATGACAACCCTAAACCCTAGGCCCGGCGCCCCCGGCCATCTCCACGTTGCTCACATCTTGCTCCGGCGCCTTGACGAAAAGCGGTTTCCCTTGTTTCTCCTTTCGTACCATGTAGGCCATGAAGCCGAACGCGCACGTCAACACCAAAACAAACGGCACCGCGACGGCGGCAGCGACATTCACGGCGTCGGCGTCGCTACCCCCCTTGTCATTGAGCGCGGCGTAATTAACCTCGCCGCACGTCGTCCCCATGAAGTACTGCGCGCACACACACCCTGTGTTCGCACTGTTGCACCGGCCGTCGTTTTGGCAATACACCTCTCCGTCGTCGTCGCACTTCACCACGTCTGTAATCTCACAATTCTTACCCGCGTGGTTGTATCTGCAGTCGCACGGCTTTGTTCGTTCGATACCAACACACGTACCACCGTGCAAACACACCTCGTCTGAAAGCGCAACGCTGGTACACGTCTCAGCAACGTCCACGGTGTCGCACCTGATACCTGAGTACCCGAGAGGGCAATCGCACCCTGGGGTCCCGGACGTTTTGCACGTGCCGCCGTTGTCGCAGAAGAACCCTCCGCCGCACCGGTTCACTTCCTTGGCACAATCAGACCCGGTGTAATCTGAAGTGCACTGGCACACGCGGTGGGACTTCTCGCCAACAGCGCCGGTGCTACAGGCGCCGCCGTTCAGACACTAAAGGGGTGTAGGAGTGGGGTTGGTGAGTTGAGTTTTTCGCGGATGGGAGAGGGGACGGTGCATTGAAAAAGGCGTGTGTTCCTGGGTCCCGGCGGCTGCGGCTCATACAAAAAAGCGAACAAGAACTCCCCATGAACTCGAGGCATTCGCCTCGGAGGGATGTAAGAGGTATATTGGTTGTTGAATCATAGCAGCGCCGCCGGGCAGGGCAAGGGTAGGGCATGGGAGGATCAGGTTTACGCAAAAGTAAGTAAAAAGTGAGTTGACGTGTGGGGACGCACCCAGTGTCCCGTGTAGTTGCCGGTGCAGTCGACGCAATTGGATTCGCTCAAGCAGCTCGACGCGTGGGTCGCGGCGAGCAACGACGCGAGCAGCGTCGCGAGCAACGTGAGTCGACGCATCATGTTGGAACGCGCGGATTGATCTGAGCCGCCGACACTGTCAAGAGTCGTTTTGGCACACGCCTTATTTTTGTGACCCTAAACTCGCCGCCCCCACACTTCGTCGCGTGGCTCGCACGCATCGTGACGGTTCCGCCCTGGTACGGAGCACCGTGCGATAGTCGATTCCCGAACGCGGTCGGTCGGTTGGATCGACGTTTAGAGGTGGGAACGGCGTGGTCGTCGATTACGCGCGTCATCGGTGACGGCGTCAGGATCGTGATTCACGGCATTAGGGTGAGGATTCACGAAGACAGCGAACGATAGACCAATAGACTACCCAATTTCCCACAATGAAGCACGGCAAGACGTTCCGCAAGCTCGGTCGTGACAGCGCACATAGATGGGCGATGATGCGCACCATGGTCACGCAGCTCATCGAACATGAACGCCTTAAAACGACCGTGGCCGAAGCCAAGGAGCTTAGAAAAATCGCTGATCGCGTGGTGACTTATGCGAAGCGGGGGACGTTGAGTGCGCGACGACGGGCTGGCGCAGTGGTGCGAACCGACGCGGCGGTGCAGAAGCTGTTCACGGAGCTGGCGGAGCGATATCAAGGGCGCGCGGGGGGGTTCACGCGAGTGCTTCAAACCGGGCAAAGGAAAAGCGACAGCGCGCAGATGGCGTACATCGAGTACGTGGACCGCGAAGGCGAGCTGCGGCCGGCGCGACCAGCGTCCGGCCTCGGCCTATCATGGGCCGCCAAGGAGTTCGTGGAGAGGCAGATCGTGGATGAGAGGAGTAAGAGGGTCTCGAAAGCGGTAGGAGAGGGAGGGGACGCAGGTGAAGGTGCAACCCCCGCACCGTGATAGTGAAACATCAATCAGTGAGAAATAATAAAAACAAAACTCACGCGACTTTCTTCTTCTTTTTCTTGGCCAACAATCCCGGTAGCACGATTCCAATGTTGAACACACACAGCATGACTTGCGACACCATGACCATGTAGTGCTCTTGGAACGTGTACCCTCCTTCTCTGTCCGTGGATTCCATGTGAGTGATTATCCGGAAGTGGTAGATCAGATACGGCTGCCAGAAGAAACGGATCGATAGCGTTAAATGGTAAAATAAATCGCACGCTAGATTCAGAATCGACCCTCTGACAGTGTTCCTCCTGACGATTAAAAAGAACGTGTTGACTTCGACGATGCCGTCTCTACACGTCTCAATCGCGTGCTCCGGGTACCGCAACGGGTGTAACAGAATGAAAAAAGTCAACACGTGGTGTAAAATGATCGCCCACGCGTGTTTGGGAACGGCGCTCGGGGAGATGCTGATCCAGAGACAATCAACCGCAATATAAGTGATGAACACTTTGGTGATCAGGTGGGGGTCCATCACTCCGAGCAAACCGAGAATGCACATGATACTCAAACCGCCAACCAGCGGGACGTTAAGGGCATCGTGTACGCGGTAGGAGAGGGAACGTTGCGACTTTTCAGGGGAAGCGCTCATGATGCCGAGCGGGTGATTACTCTCGTGCAAATCGATTTAAGCTTCGTGCGCGTTCGAATCCACCACCGATGGAGATAACTATGCGTTGAACCGAAGTGAGCTATGTGTTTTAGCGTGCGGCGTTACGTTTCACACAGGCCACGTCCTGTATCGCAACTCGTGCGATCGCGGATCGATCGCCCTACGTGCGCGATCGACTGCGGGGCTGCGGAGACATGACGGGTTTTTCGGTGCTTACGCGATTTCAGTTTTCGGTCAGCGAAAAAGAAACTTTTCGGCGGACCTCTCGAGACGACAGTTTCGGTGACGCGACAGCAGGTGGAACTCCCTTCGTGCCGCACTTGAGTTGTGCGCGCGGCCATACGCCAGGCACCAACACCCCCTTCTAGACGGCGATGGAACATGCCGTGCACGGCGAGGTCCTCCCCGGCCCCGGAGCGAAGGGCGACGTTGGCAAAGCGGTTCCCGAAGACGTCAACTCAAAAACGAAAGTCACAGCAAAAAAAGCTGAGTCTTTGGAACAAGGCTTCGGTTTATCCTTCATGAAGCGCGGGTTGTTCCCTACGAACTTGTACGACGACACCGACCGCGCGCCTGTGGGAACCACCTTCCCCACCTCCAAAGCCGTTGCGACATCGACGTTCGTTGAAAGGCCTGACTTCCAGAAGCTGCACGATGAGGTTGATCAAGAAGATGAACAACTCGAAAAAAATAAAACGTTCGGCAAGGCGGCCGAGAAGGGCGCCGCGTTCCGCAGGCTCACCGCCGGCGCCACGACACACCCGTGGGACCGAGACGGTAAAATTCAAGAGAGGGAAGTGGAGGAACACGCCATGCGGGAGATGGAAGATGACGCGCGGAGACGGAACAAGGAGGAACATGAAGCGCGCGCAAAGAGTCTCGAGAGAAAACGAATTACGATTCGAGAAGCTCTGTTGGGTGTGGATTGATTTCGTTGTGATCTTCTGTTGCCTTTTCATTGTTCGGTCCGACGCTTTGCTCTCTCGGAACACTCGACTGGTTCCTGTTGGACGACGTGACCTGTGTCTCTTGGTGCGAACGACGACGCCCGCGGGTGTGGCTCGCGAGCGCGTCGTGGTGTCGATGCCATCGACGGTGCCCTCACCCGGCAGTTCTGTTGCGAAACGCTTAGCGAAAACGCTCGCGACGCAAGTGCGAACTGAACCGAGCGGAGTGCAACCGACGTTGGTGTTGCCGGGGTTGCCCACCGCGTCGCGGCTCGAAACCTTTACTTGTCGTCCTTCTCGTCGATTTTCTTCTTGATAAAGAGCCCGGCCGCGCACGCCGCGACGGCCAAGCCGGCGCCTATGATGCCCGGCTCGAGCTTGTCACGGTGCTTCCACCACTTAGTCTTGTCGTCACCTTCAGCCATGGTCGTGGAGTTTTCGGTCGCGAGGGGCACGGTGAGGTTTGCACGGAAGGAACGTGCGCGGGGTTGTGGACTCGTGGCCGCGAAACGTGAAAGTTATCTCTCCACGACCTCGGTGAGTCCGAGGCCCGCCTTTCGGCGTTTCCCAGAAGCCACGTCGGACGCGTGTGTCAGGCTTTCGGTCAAGTCAAAGCTGCTTGACTTCTTTTTCGGGATTTCGGGATTCTGAAAACCAGCCTTTCACGAAAGGGCTCGTCTCCACTGTGCGCGGCACCATGGAGCCCTCGCGGGGCTACCAGACCACCATTGATTCGGACACATTCCACCCTACGGAACCAGAATCTAATGATACCGCGCGTGAAGCGGTGGGAGGCGAAGGGTTACCCGCACCTGAGGCGAACGGAAATGCATCGATACCGAAACTCACGGTAGATGGTGACACGATTAAGTTAGACGGGATGGGCCCCGTGGTGGTCAACGAAGACGGAAGTTTATCCCGAATCACGAACTGGCCTCAACTCACGGAACGGGAACAGGAAGTCGCGCAAAGGCGGATCGCCAAGAGGAACGCGAAACGCTTAGAGCGGCTACGGAAGAAGGAACAGGAAGAGACGAAAGAGAATGAATAGAGATGAGAAATATTAGGGTAGCAAAACAATGTACGTGTCGTATATACAATCAGTCAATCGATCAAGACCCACTGCACCTTCTCACTCAAGCACGACACCCTTCTACGCCTCGTCCGATTTCGGAGAACTAGCATGCGTGTGTCTTCTTTCGTGCCTCGGCGGCAGCGCCGCTCGACCTGCGACGGGCTCGGAAATGGAGTGCGAACGGCGACGAGTATTCGTCGGCGCGAAAAAGAGAGACGCGTATGGGTTTTGGTTCTCTGTGGGGCGGGGGGAGGGTGATTCGAAACTCGCTCCAGGACTCAGCCGGCCTGACGGGGACCTCGCACCAGGCAGCGAGGGAACCAGATCTAGGTCTTCCACTAGCGGTAAATCAGCCGCGCTGCCGGCTTCCAGGTGGCGGTTGAACCGGCGCGCGCTACCGGCGGCGCCGCCCGCCAGTAAACCCCCGCGGTCGGAGACATCGTTGGAATCCCGGTCCGTGTCGTTATCGGAGTTATCATTCGCATTAGTCGCGCACCGCGTGCTTCGCCTTGTGCTGAACGTGACTCTTTTGTTTTTCCGTGAGGCTAGGGTTAAACCAACACAGGCGACTAGACAGAACACCCCGGCGCCGCCCACGAAGCCGACAAGAATACTGGACGGGCGAGATTTCGAATCAGATGAACTCCCGTCGTCGGCGATGATTTCGATATCTGAATATGAAATCTCCCCAACCCGCGCGCCAGTGGTGTTCACCATGCCCATGTGCGAGGCTCTGGAAGTGGAAGAAGAGGTCGTTGAGGGTGTGACTGATCCAGTGGCATCTACTGAAGAGACCTCACTCACGCACCCTCCTTCCTCCAACTCAACTTTAAATTTCGAAATAGCTTTAACTAACTTGCCTGTCGCGCTGTACCCGTACCGCCCTACGCGGTGCCCTAGAAATACACCCTCAAGTTTAGATAGGAAGGACAGGGTAGAGTCGAGTAAAGTGCGATCGACTTTGATCCAAGGACTTGTCCAATTGCGGCTCCGGTCCACCGTACACGCCTTCGCAGCGATGGCTACTTCGTCAATGGATGACTCGAACCCAGCAGAGCCGGCGTTTTGTTGCGTCATGTGTAGCCACTGAAGCAACGCATTCAGCGCACCGGACTCAACCGCTTCTTGCGCCACGATGTCGATCACAGGCGATGAAAAGAACGTACCGGGAGGGGCATCCAAGGACCTGGAGCATGCTTCGGAAGATGATACAATATCCAACGCCGCCGCTACCAAAAAAGTAAACACGCTCGTTGACGTCGCGAGCTTCGCGTTTCCGTTCGCATTCCAGTTTGGGTCTAACGGTTGCGCTAAGTCGCCGAGGCACGACTTGAATTTCGTAACAGTATCGGAAACATTCAAAGCAATTTCAAGCGTTACGTCGAACCCCCGGGACTCGGCGTGCAGCACGTCCCGCAGCGCCAAGTCGCTTGCGGTGACGCGCGTTTGGACGTCGGATAGTCTCGCGGACAAAGAGTCACCTGTGACGTTGGAAGCGCCTTCCATCCGACACGCGCTGGCTCTTTTAGCAGCTTCCTCCACCACCTTCCACGCGCCTTCCGATTGTGTATCAAGAGAGAATGCTGAAAGGCCGCAACCAGTAAGCTCAGTGACTGACTTCTCGTGGAACAAGTCAACCAACTCATCGAACGGAAGTCCAATCGCGTTTGAAGCTCGGATCGTTCGATGAATAATTCCGCCAGCGCCCGCGAAACACGAGACAGTTTTGTTTGTCTGACTATTTGCTCTGTGCGCGGCGACCCGGGAAAGGCTCGCTTGCGCCTCGTCGAGCTCGTCCACGATAAACCGGATGCTGGGGTTGTTCGTGTTTGTATTTGCGGAGATGTCGTACTGTTCGTACGGATCTTGCGAGGTCAATAGGTCTTGCGGCGATAACTTTGTGGAATACGCACGTAACTCGAGCTCGTGTGTCAGGCCTGCGAAAACAGCCCTTAAGGTACCGGCTCGTTGCGCCGCGTCCGCGGCGCTGGTGTGGCCGGCAATGGCCTTCTCACCGCCCGCGCCACACGCGGCGGTCGCCGCGGCGAGAACCAGCGCGAGGTCGCGCGCCACCTGGAGCGTGGAGAAGGACAAAAGGGGGGAAGCGTGAGTTTAGACGAAGAAGGACGCGTACAGCTGTGTTTATGGCTGGAGACGTACCTCGTCTGTACCGCCGTATCGCGCAATCGCGTCCACGGCGCGTGGCCCTAAACCTGCTTCAGCCAGGGAGGCGGACGCTGTGGTCACGGGAAGCCGCAGTTCGCGAGGGAGCGCTGGGTGCGCGCCCAACGCCGCCAGGGGCTCGAGGGTTTCGTCCGGCTGGGGGGTCGTGCGTGCCGCGTCCAGGACGCGCGCGAAGAGCGCGAGCGACGCGACGAAGACGAGCAACAACCGAGAGAATGATGACACGCGAGGCATAACAAAAGACAAAGACGCGGGGTACCGGGTCGGAGGACGTCGAACGTGCGGCGTGAATAGACACTCCCGCGCGTTTGAGCCAGGTTGTTTATTCTTTCTATTGGGCGATCCGAGAAAAAGCAACAGAAAAAGGGAAAGGAGTGACGGATCGTGTCGTGTCGTGAATATTGTGTATTGTGAATTGTATTATTTATTTCAAGGGTCAATGTCAACCCTATGTACAGCCGTATGTCTTCAACTCCCCATTTACTTCGCCAAGCACGCCCTGAACCCTTCCTCCAGTTCTGTTCTGTTAAGGTTCCTCCCAATAAAAACCATGCGGTTCACAACCTTTTCATCCTTCCCCCACTCCACGTTGGACGGGCCAAAGTTGATTTGCTCATGCACACCCTGGAACACAAACTTAACATTACCCTGGTCCTTGAACTTCATCACACCCTTGGATCGGTAGATGTTCAGCGCGTTCTCTTGAAGAAGGTTCATCATGAACGTGTTGACCAACGCAAAGTCGAGTTCACCCTCGGCTAAGATGCCTACGGAGGAGACACCGGTAAGGTCGTGCCTTTTCTTCCTGGGCTTCTTCGCAGGAGGAGGTGACCCAGACCCGTGGCCGTGTCCATGGTCATGATTCCCGTGGTCATCATGGCACTCCGTTTTGCCTCCGTCGTGCGAGTGTCCGTGTGAGTCATCCCCCGCCGCCGCCTTCTCGTGCACCTTCTCCGCTTCTAAATGCCCCTCTTCGTCTTCGAGGAAATCAGGGTCCACTTCCAGGGTCTTTTCGATGGAGAAGCTGTTGACACCAAGCACTCTGTTAAGGTCAATCACACTGTTCGTGGTCTTGATCACCTCCGCCACGGCGTTGATACTTTTGACCGTGTCGACGACTTCGCTCAGCTCGGCTTCGGAAACCAAATCAATCTTGTTGAGCAAGATGCGATCGGCGAACGCGACTTGCGAAACTGCTTCGTTCACCGCGCCGTCCGGTTTCTCCTCCTCCAAGTGGATCCCGATGTGTTTCGCGTCGGCGAGGCATAGAATGCTGTCAATTCTATAAGCATCCGCGATTTCGGGGTTGATGAAGAACGTAAACGCAACGGGCGCGGGATCTGCTAATCCAGTCGTCTCAATAATGACGTGATCGAATTTCTTCGGCCGATCCTTCAACGTGAGGAGGGCTCGGACTAAATCCCCTCGGACCGTACAGCACACACACCCGTTGTCCATGGTGATGATGTCCTCCTTCTCTTTCATGTTCTCACCCACCAACGCGTCGTCGATGGAAACCGCGCCGAACTCGTTTTCGATGACCGCGATGAGCTTGCCGTGATCGCCTTTCAGAATGTGGTTCACTAAAGTGGTCTTGCCCGCACCGAGGAAGCCGGTGATGATCGTGACGGGGAGCTTCTCCGCATCCATGACGTCCGCCATCGTGGGAGTTGGGAGGTTGAGAAGGGACTGTTTGTGAAGGCCGGGGCACACGAGCGCGCGGTCGAATCTGACGAAGATCGTCGAAAGCCGCCGACAAAAAGGGAGCCGACGCGTGCCATTCGCGTGCCGTGGGTGCCTTCTCGTTTTGGGTCTATTGAACCCAGAGATCCCCCATATAAAACTCGCGAGAAAAATTACCACGACTTCAACATCCTGCCGCTGCTCCTCCACAGCGCTGCGCACGGCACGTGCACAAGAAGCTATCGGCGTGTTTCTTGAGACGCTCGTGCGGTTCGCGACTTTGCACGGATCGACCCGCGCCAGTCTCACGGCGGTAGGTCACGCTCGTTTCCCAGTCTCAGGCGCGTAACACCTCGGTGCCCAATATACTCACGATGGCGGTCGGCGATGAGCGCGCGGAGCTTCTCGGGCCTATGTCAGAAACCACCGAGCGAGGGCACAACCGCGTGAGGCGCGAACGCGTCGCCGTCGCCCTCGTAGTTTTGGTTTTGACCTTAGCCGGTGTGTTTTCCGTGCTCGCCGGGTACTCGGTGGGTGCGTCTCCAATGGAATCAAAACTCGGCAATCGGAACAGCGTGCACAGAGTGGATGATGCGCCGAAAGTAATGCACGCCTCGTCCACGAAGACCCTCGAGGCACCGCATAAAACCCTGCGCAAGAGTAAACAGGTGACAGCCACGCATGTGGAGAGCAAAAAAGCCAAAAGCGCAAACGCAGTACCAGCTACCTATGCTACGGTCGCAACCCTGGGCGAGCAGCCCGAGTCGATGCACATTGAAATTCCAACGACGTTCGTACACACGGCGGTTGCTGATTTGCGAAAGCGCGAGGCGGACGCGGCGAAGGTCGCGGGCGAAGCCGTAGGGGGTCTTGGCGACGGTGCTGTGACTGACACGAGCGGTACTGTGACTGACCAAAGCGACGTACAAGCGGGCACCGACACTCTCAACACTGATGTGTACGCCATCATGCTGGGCGGCGCGGATCCGGAACAGCTGGACACGAAAGACGCCGACCATAAAGTGGACGTCGTGGGTCATCTCGGTTCCGTGTTTTCCGTCGACAGCGTCGCGAACAACGCGAAACTCACACCAGGTGTCGTCGCTGCGGAGTGGCCTACAGATGAGAGTTATCCGGAGTACGCGCTGAAGGACGTTCGGAAGCTAGTTGAGGAACGGGTGCGGAAGGAGATGGCAGAGGATGACGATAGTACTACAGAAATCAGCGACGAAGATTTGTCCGCGAAGGTGGACGACACGATGGAGAAACTCCCGTGGATCGACCACTTCACCAAACGCAACGCGGATGGAACGTTACTATGAGACGATCACTGGCCCGAGAACTTCGACCACCACGTAGGGTGTTTGTTTGCGCACATGGTGGTGTGGCAGCTCGCGAAGGATAAGCAAGCGGCGTTAGGTGATTCACCAGTAACTCCTACTTCAGTCGTGTTTGAATCAGACGGCGCGGCGGCCGCGAACCTAGCTGTTCCGTTCGAGAGCCTCCAGTTCGCCATCGAGCAGGCGCCTACGGATTTCGACATTTTGTTCGTGAACAAGCTTGAGGACCCCGAGCTTGATACGCGGTTTCCGTGGAGATCCGACAGGGTCTCCACGCAAGTCGACCCGAACAATCAAAAGACGATTGATTTCTTCCGGTACCGTAATCCGTACGCCGCTGGGATTTCGGGGTACGTCATCGGAAATAAGTTTCTGGAGAAGATTCAGCAAAGAATCGCGGACCAAGGTGCGGATATGGTGGACGCGTGGCTGTACAAGCTTTGCGGGGACGAGGTGGATTCAAATGAAAAAGATAAAACGTTCTTGCGGTGCTACACTGCGATTGACCGCAAAATCTTGGACAGAGTTAGGGAAGAGCACCCGGAGGGGCCGTAGTTAGGTAAAATTGTTAGGTAAAATTTTGTGTGTTTTCGTATCATAGGGGGGGACTCTTCTCACATTTCTTGTCGGAGGCTGAATCGGAAAGATCGAAGTCGTCGTCCTCCTCATCGGATTCATCGGGTACGCCGTTCGCAACCGCCCACTCCAGTACCTTCCCTTTCGCGTGTCTGCGCGTGTTTACGTCCCACGGGTAGCCGTTCGCGCGCGCCCACTGCAGTATATCGAGTTCCCGCCCCATCCTGCCGCAGAACACGTCCGCTCGTCCCACGGGCAACCGTTGGCGCATGCCCACTGCAGCACCTCGAGGTTCCCGCCCATTGCCGCGTGCGCGCACGTATCTGCGTCCCACGGACAGCCGTTCGCCCGTGCCCACTGCAGGACGTCGAGGCGTCCGCCCCTCGCCGCCATCGCGCACGTCCACCTGTCCCACGGGCAGCCGCTCGCGCGCAACGCCTTCAACTCTCGAAATGTCCACCCCTCGCCGCTGCCGCACAAAGGTATTCTCGATGCGACAGAAGACCACGACGTTGCAGGCGCTGCATCGCGCTTGAACATCCACGGTACATGGCACCCCATTCATCAAGCTCCTTAAACTGAAGCCCCGTCGCTGCCACCGCGTCCCGCATCGCGCGGCTCACCGCTGGGAGCCTTGCGAGATCTGTGGGGTCGTCAAAGTACTCATATCTGAGTATAAATAAAGTACTCAGATCTGGATATATGCGCGACGACCAGGTGGTTGGGAAGGCCGGGGAAGGCCTCGCCGACGGGAGCATCGCGCTCGCGTTCTCGTTTTTGAGCGCGAGTTTCCACACCGAGTGTCGCGTCGGAGGACATAGCGATACGCGTGGGTGTCGTGCGCGCGTGGTTATGCGTCGAGGCTTCCGAGAAAAGCGTTACCACGACCCAACTCCGAAATCATCTATGAGTCATCCGAGTCACACTCGTGGAATTGAGGATATTTCGCCCCCTCATCACCAGGCGGCTCGCCCCGCGCTCAGTTCAAGCCGCGCACACGTCGTGAACCGACGGAGACTTTCCTTCGCTCGTTCGTCACCCCGTACCCGGTGACGCACGCGCGGCCCTCAGGCCCCAAGCCTTCCCTCGCACGCACCGCGGAACGGAAAAAGTGCAATGCCCGTCGCGTTGGCAGCCCCGATGCTCCCCCTCCGCGGGTCCCGGGGGTCCGCTAAACACACAGCGCCTCTGCGCAAACCCCGAGTCGGCGTGCGGTGCCACGCCGAGCCCGAGCGATACGGCAAGCGCGAAGATGACGTTTTACAAGTCTCAGGTGACTGGCGGCAGTTCCGGTACGTCGGAAGGTCCGATGCATGGGCGATGCATGCGACGGGACAAAAAGCGCACGAAAGCACTTTCTGAAAATCGACAACTCAAGATTCTTGAGTTATCGAGATGAGCTAGTTCGAAGAGTCAACAACGAATCGATGTAATTCTTTAGTCTGCTCGTCACTAACCTTCCCCCTACCCCCCCCTAAACAGCGCCGCCCTTGTGAACCAGGAGCACATCCACAAGATGACTGGTGCGCAAACGTCAAATGTCGTGTCCGCGTTCGACCGACGACAGCGACGGAACAAGTCAAACTACGGCGCCGATCAAACGGATTGGGCGCACGTGCTGCCGACCGCCGAGACGGGATGTTTGTTGTTAGCGCCGAGCACGGAGGAGGGGTGGTGGAGGCACAGCGTGGTGCTGGTGTTGAACCATGATGAAGAGGGAAGCACCGGGGTTATATTGAACCGACCTACCAACGCGCTTCTGCACAGAGTCGTCCCGGAAATCGACTACGACGCGCCGCACCACAAGGTGCTGAGTGACCGGCGAGTATCGATGGGGGGGCCGATGGGAACGGAGAAGGGGAGTAGATGTCTCGTCGCGCTAAGCAGACAACCTCTTGAGGGCGCCACGTCTGAGGTGTTCCCTGGGCTGTGGCATGTCTCGGACTTCGCTGCGGTTACTCAAGAACATGAAAAACATCTGTCGGTGTTCGTGGGCTACTGCGGCTGGGTCGAGGGGCAACTCGATGCGGAGGTGAAAAACGGGGGGTGGCTCGTCGCGGCGGCGAGCGCGAGCAACACGCTGGGGTTGGTTTCCACGGCGCCGGGCGCGGATCTGATGGGCGAAAATGCGTGGGAAACCCTGCGCACGCGGCTTGGGGAAACCTCAGGGGACGCGCCGCATCACAAGTGAACGGAAATAAATATGTGAGGAGGAGGAAAGACACGTAAAACTACTACCAAAGACGTGTACTGATGAGTGGTGAGTGACCGAGCGTGTACGATGTAAAACAATCGTAATAACAAAGTGATGAAGCGTTCTCGCGTCATCTCTCGTCATCCCTTGTCTTCCTTTCTTTTCTTCTTTTTCTTGTCCTTCTTGGACTTTTTGGGTTTCTTGGCCTTGTCTTCAGTCGAATTGAACTGTGGTAACTCTGGTATGAACGCGTATCCTGCTGGTTCGCAGGAGACGGCGTTTCCGCGTCCTTTTTTGTTTCGGGGCTTTGCCAGAAACGCCCTCATCATGTCATCGTCATCACTGTCCGACTGTGCTCGGGAGCGTTTCGTTTCTACACGTACATCACTACACGAAACGTGCTCTTCATTCCTTTCGATAGCTTCGCTGGCCTCAAGTTTACACTCATCGCCTGTTTGTACTCCCCCAACTCGTTCCTGACGTCGCGCCTCGCGTTCGTTCCCCGAAATTACGCCTCGCAACGTGTTCGCCAGGAAACGCTCGTTCACCTTCTCGCGAACGCGCGGCAATTGCACCACGTCCCCCGCCCCCGACGCGGTTTCACCTCGCGAAATGCCCAGCGAATGATCCCCAGAACGCCGCATCGCGCGAGGAGACACGCGGTGGCGCCACCGCGTGTCTCCGCGACGAGGGGGACAGCGAAGACGTGTGATATCGGGAGTTTCTGGAACCTCCTGTCTGAGTCACAGATATTCACACCGCCCCCGACCTCCCGGTTCCATTGTCGAACGCCCCTACGGCACGATGATGCTCGCGGCGATGTCGACCTCTACGTTGCCCGTGTTCACAGGGCGCTCCCGAGCCACACGCGTCGTATCCTCCCCCGCCGGTAACGCACGCACCGTCCGAACCCCCAGAGCGACACCGTCATCAGATACTTCACCTGAAACGAAGGACGCCGACTCATCAAGCCCGTTGCTCGTGATCGTGGAGTGCGACGGCGTGCTGTGTGACGTGCACCTTGACGGGCACCGGGAGGCGTTCAATGAAACCTTCGTCATGCTGGGGATGGAAGGCATGAGCTGGAGCACGGATGAGTACTTGAGTTTGTTACGGTCAGGGGGAGGTAGCGCGTACGGCATGTTGGAGCGGTACTTCTCCTTCTACGGGTACCCATTTAAAGAGCTCCGCGAACCTGGAAGCGAAGTCCCAGACGAAGAGTACGTTGCAAATTTGGGCAATTTGGGAATCGTCCCGGAGGGGTACGAAGACGCGAGTTTAGCGAGCCGAGCCGCGGCAGCACAAGCAGCGGCAGCGCAAGACCCGGTGAACAAAGAAGTCCTCGCCGCGCGACGAGCGGCGTTTATTGAAAAAGTCATCGACTTGAAAGATGAAACGTTCACGGCTATGGTAGCTGAGGGCAGGTTGAAGCTACGGAAAGGCGCCTTGGGTTTTCTCGATGAGTGCTTGTTGGAGGACAACACGCAGATCATCATCATCGGCGCCACCGCGTCCGCACCAGAGGAAGGCGTGTTACCCGCGGTTATGCGCGCGATGGGTCCGTTAAGAGCCGCCGCCATCTCGGTTAGCAACGCGAACGAAATCATCGACGGAGGCGAGTTGGCGAAAGAATCAGAAAATACACCTACTACGTTGAAGCCAAGCGCAACAGACGACATTGACAACGACTCCCTGGAAGGCTTCGGGGACCACACCGGGTCCCACGACGCGTCGTGGGAAGCCGCGAAGAAGGAGATGCAAATGGCGATGAAGGCGAAGAAAGGCGAATTGTTGAGCGTTGAGGTTGGCGGCGATTTACAAAGGCAATCGTTCAATTCAAACGTGATTGTCGACGCGTCAGTGTTCTGCACCAGTACGCGATCGGTGATCAACGCAACGAGTTTACAGAGCATATTAGACAAGAAAGGGGTGGCTACGAACAACGCTATCTTCATCGGTGCGTCTCGAACCACCGCCACGGAAGCCAACGCAGCGAACATTTTCAACGTCGTGTGCCGCACCGCGAACCAAGCGGATTCGCAAATCGTTGGGGTCGCGATGGTCGTTGACGACTTCGGGGGGGGAGGAGGTCTGACGCTGCGGTACGTCAAGGCCAGGATGCAAACATGGACGGGGGAGACTGTGGGGGGGAAGGAGATTTAATGTGGAGGTGTGAGGTGGAAGTTGTACTTGTATTGTAGTCTATCACGGTTTGCTTTAAGTTGTACCTTGATGAGTTATACCTTATAGTCACACTACCTCCCCCTATCAACCAGCAACCCGTAGAACTCAATCGAGCACAGATGAAACCGTCCTTGTGTGTTTTCCTCCTCTGCGCCGGCCGTGGTGTTTCCCGTCGACAATACTCTCAGGTACCGCATCGGGGGAATCGTGTTCCTCGTCTCCACCGGCCACGACCCCCACGCCCCGGGTTTGTGGATGGAGCAATCGTTCACGTGCGAACGAAGCGTGAGCCATCCGACGGAGGTATCATCCACATCATCCACATCACCTCCATCAACGCACCCCTGTAACTCCCAGTTCTGGGGAAAGCAAACTGTGTCGTCCATGCGCATTGCGTAATAATCACACCGAAGCGCCCTGTGTTGGCCGAGGTCGAAACGCCACCACGCGCCGTTCTGTTTTGATTTGTTATTTTGGACATCGGAATGCAAACTCGTTTCGTTCGCCGACACGCGCCGCGGCGGCCCCGCGAAGTTGACGCGTTGGAAGGCACCGCTGACCGTGACCGGCGGGTTGGTGTGCGGACAGTTGGGCGATGAGGCTTTGACGTCGACTCCGTAGGTCATGGGGTTACGGAAATGAGCCTTCCCGCCGTTGCAGCCGATGTGACGGAACACGCCGCTGGAGTCGCCGGGACGCACGAAGGTACACGACGCGCCAAAACTTTTCCGGGGCGTCGAGGTCTTCAGTGAGTATTTAGTCATACCTTTAACGCCCTTTGAAAGGGAAACGGAGGCGCCGTCCGTTGACACCGCGAGCGGCGCCATGTCCACCTCTCCACTTGAAACGTTGTAAGCGCCTTTGAATGTTTCCAACGTGCACTGCGCCGCAGCGGAAGACACGAAAGGCCACCGCACTTTGGCGGCGATGGTTTCGGTTTCCTCAAAAGTTCGAACTTTAGATTGAACCCATTGCGCGGCGTATCCAACCACGGTGTCTTCATCAGGCACGCAAAGGTCATCCCTGGCTAACACCGCGCTTAATACTGCTACAGGTAAACCTGAAAACGCGGCGTTGTCGCGTTGCACGAATTGAAACCCATCCCGCGCTAATATCGAAATGCATTTTGAAAATAACTTTGAAACACACTCGCGAGCGTCCGGCGTTAAATCGAAAGTGTCGTCATTTTTATCTTCAGTCTCATCTATGTCATTCTCTTCGTCATAGTCCACTGCACCGAACTCGGGGGCAAGCGCCAGGAGCAGTGCTGCGTCCAACGGGTCTCTGTGAGCGGCAATGGCCAACGCCTTGGTGACCCCGCGCGTCGCCGATCCGGCGCGCCACTGCAGCGTAAGCGAAAGGGTCTCCGCCGCCGGGGCGTCCGCCGGGAAAACCCCCGAGTACGCGAAACAAAGAAAAGCACTAAGTGCGCTCGGATCGACGCTTTCGTACTCGCCCATCGAAAAGTCCACCTTACGCGTTTTCGTTTCAAGCATCTCGCTTAAAAACAAATCGCGGAAAAAACACGAGCGCGCGGCAAGAACCACGCGGTGCGCGTGGAACTCGACTACGTATTCGGAGATGTTTTTTTGATCTCTGACTAATTGCTCACTAGTAGCATCGCAATCAGACACTACTCTTGCGACCACTCCAGCTGCTTTCACCACGGACTGCGCTTCCTCAAGAGTGCCGCAACGCACGGCGAGTACCACGTCTGTGAAGGTTTCGTGCACGGCGTTGAGTAGTCGTGGCGCCGCTAAACGTTTTTGGAGATTGGTTTCGTTTCTTTGTGCGTCTCTCGACGCGAATTGGTCCAGGGTTTCAACAATCTCAGTAGTCTCTTCTGAGAAGATTTCAGTCGCGCAACCTTGCTCGGCATCACTACCTTCATCCACCGTGACTGTGAACTGTAGGGACCGTTTGTTGGTTTCTGGAACAGCCAACTGCGTCACCCCGAGCGCGGCGGCGATATCCGCCGAGGCTGATCTTTTGTGGCTTCGATTTGGGGTCGCCAAAACCCTCAACGCCTGTTCCAGCCTCATGCGAAGCGCTGGCGATGCCGCGGCGAGTACCGCGGCGTGCGATTTCACGACGCAACAGTCTTCACGTACCTCAGGTTGGTCAAAGGATGCGCACACGGAGACGCATGTTGAGTTTGATTCGTTTCCGCGTATTTTGTTGATTCTCAGCACGTAAACGTCCGCCAGGTCGGTGAGGTTCGTTCGGCGCTCATCGTCCCTCGCCGCAGTCGCGGCAGCCACCGCGGCGGCAGGCGCGACTCGTTTAAATGCGCTCTGATTGCAATTCGAGTTACGGGTAAGGGTTTCACGTGTCCGTCCGTGCATGGGCGAATTAGTCACGCGACGTTCACACTCATTATCCAATTCAACGTCGTTGCAAACACGTCCCTCATGTATTTCAATGTTTCGGAACCGGTTCCAGTCGTCCCAGGTGGACAAGCCGACGCAAAGCACGTTTCGCAGCGGGTGCGGGTCTTGCCAGCGGTGTACCAGTCTGGGTCTCGTACCCGCGCCTCCTATTCCGACGGAAATCGTCCCGTCGTCGCTCCAGCCGATCCAGTACTTGGCGAATGAAACCTCCGCGCCGGGGAGAATGAATTCTCCTTTTGCGACGTGCGCCACGACTCCGTTGCGTTCGATGCACAACCGCGAGTTACGGTGGCTGCCTATGATGATGACGTAGGTTTCATTTTGCGAGGAATCGGAAACGTGGTCGTCCACAGCGAGCCTGCCGGACCAGTGGTCCAAACGTCGGCCCCGACGGGTCGTACCCAGCACGCACGTAATGTCGCTCCGCGCCACTGCCTCAAAGGAAATCTCAAATCCTCCGTGACATCCCGCACCCGCACTCGAGGGGCTATTCAGCCACGCGCACTCGAAGGGAGGCACGACGAGCACCTCCCCGGCGACCCGCACGCCCCGTGCCTCCCCGACGGTGGCCACCGGCGGCATCGCGCTCGAGCTAGTGACGCGTTGGGCTCATGCCAATCTCACTTTCTCGTTGAATCCTTGTCAGCACCAAGAAAAGTTTCGGGGACTTTTTCGTTTTTACATTTCTATGCTCACCCTGCTACCTCCCCACGAACACCTCACTCAGCCGTGTCTTTTTCTTCTTCCCCTTTTGGAGTGACGTGTTTTCCTTCCCCGAGGGTTCCTCATCTGCTCGATTCCTCACCTGCTCGAATCCAGGATCGGCTCTGGCCACCGCCCTGGCCCGCGCCGCCTCCGCCCCATTCATAACGCGCGTCGCTGCCGTTTCAAAGTCCATTCCCAAATGCCCGGCCGCCAAACTCAGCGCCCCCAGGAAGATTCGGTACGGCACCGCGCGTCCTTTGCCTTGATGTCTTGCACGTGCGCGCGCGAACATCACGTCTACCCCAGTTTCCGTCAACTTCAAATCGTCCGTCATCTGCGCCGCCCTTAACAAACAACCGAACAACTCGCCGTTGATTTCGAAATTGGAATCAGCGAGTTCGTTGAATAAAATTAGAAATTTGTGCGTAGGGTCGAACACATACTCCTTCGCGACGGGAACAGGGTTGGTGGATGCGGTAGATGCAGCTCCTTCCGTATGACGTGTGCTCACGTCCTCCAGCGCTTTCGCGAATCGGCAAAAGGCTGCGAAATCAAGGCATACTTGATCCGTGTTGCTCTCGTCGACATCCGCGCAACTTTCGTTGTTCTTTTCAGCGAGGAACGTCGATAAGTACGCCTCCAGCGTCAGCGCCGCTACGGACACGCTGATGTTTTCCAACAACCGAAGCTTCGCCAACGAGAACGTACAGAGCTCTAAATCGAGGTAATCAGTGGAGCCGTACCGACGTAGCTGCTGGTCAAACTCGGCGCGCCAAACGCGGAGTTTAGTCTCGAGTTTTTCGGTTTCGGTTTCGGCGAGTGACTCTGTTTCTTTTTCTGAAACTGTCACTGGTGGTATCTCCATCGGTATCCCTGGTACATCCACTGGTACCTCTAGTTCGTCACGATTCCGGGAAACCTCAAAGGTGGCCTCCTGCGTCTCATTGAAGACATCCTGTTCTGGATCCAAGACCTCTTCTGAAAGGTCATCGAATACTGCTTCTGGAAAACATGTATCTTCCTCTTCCTCTCGCTCCGCGAATCGTTCCACCGACGCCGGCGCCGCGCTCGCTGGCCTCAAAACTCTCGTCGCGGGACCCAAGGCGTTGGTAACTCCGGAAGGTACAGCGCACCGAGCCGTTGCAGGTCGAGCGAATGCATTATTTTGACGAGTCGGTTCCATCGTCGTACGTGTATTTAGTCTTGACGACTTTGTGTCGACTGTAAAAGTCGAAAACGTCCGCCGTCTCAACACTCGTTTCGCCTTTTTGCAAAACGCGGTGAACTCGTCAAAACACACGCGCCCGTCTTTGTCAAGGTCAACGTCCTTGAAAAGTTTACTCACCAAGTCGACCGCATCGCCCTCGTCGCATCCACCTTTCAAAACTAACACTCCTATCAACTCATTGGGTGTCAACAGACCGTCGTTGTCGGCGTCGCTCGCGTCGAAATCGGATTCGCGCGGAGACGAGAGGAAGGTTTCGAAAGAGCTGGCGCTGTCGTCGGGTGCTTTTGTGATTTTCTGTTCGCAGCTGGCTGTCACTTTTCCTTTACCCGCCCCAACACTGTTGCGGCGTGTGGGTTGCTTGTTTATTGACCGAGAGACCGTCTGTTTCAAACCTCCGGAACTTCTTCCCACCGCCTCAGCGCTCCGCGCGACGCGCTCGCCTTGCTCCAAAGTACCTCCAACCACTCGCTCAAAATTTTCACTCCTTCCGCCTCCGCTTTTAGTATCAGAGCACTTCGCACACGCGTCCACCACTGACTCCAACGTCTTGCCTGTTTCGAGTGCCACCCATGCGAGGGCTTTTGGGAAGTCTTTAGATTTCATGGTGGTTTCTCCCAAGGTTCGCGTCTTGGCGAAGACCAGATCCACGGAGTTTGAAGTGAAGCGCCGGCTTACAAATCCAGATGCGATACACAAACGGCGCCACTGCGGAAGGGTCAAGGTCTCGGTGTTGCGCACATGTACACCTGGGATGCTCTCGAAGTCCACACATGCGCTTGCGAAGGTGTCCCTCAGAGGTTTCGCGGGTACCCTGGCAGGCGGAACCGCCGGGCCGCGCGCTTCGCCGCTCGCGACTCGCCCTACACGCGCGGCGACTGCTTTGGCGAAGGTGCCTACGAAATCGTCAAAACAAATCGCAGAGACGCTCTCGTCATCGGTCAGGCCGACTACCGACGCCACGGTAGACGAAGGCAAGTCGTCCAGAATGCCGGAGTCTATAAGATCATATAGTGAGGTTCGTAATTCCAAGGAAAGAGGGTCAGACGAAGGAGTATATTCATAGGCGATGCGCTCAGGTCCTCACGAAAAGGAAATGAAACATTTGCGCGAACAACGGAAACAACCCCGTGTTTCGGATGTTCCGATGAGGGTGCCCACGGGGGAACGGACCTGCGAGGGCGAACAGCGCGTGCTCATTGGTGGTCGTGCCATCCGCATCCGCGAGGGAGAGGTACACGTCCTGTGAGATGGGGTGGGGGTTGGGGTGAGACAGGAGTGGCGTGTTGGGGATGGACGGATTAGTGGATGTCTCCGAGGAAAGAGACGTTTTTCGGGATGCCTCGCAACCCTGCACTCGTACCTTCAGCGGGTCGAGAAGCGCTGCCGTGGATGCAGGGCTGGCAGCAGGCTCCATGTCGGCCATGACACGCGCCGAGCGAGAAACGCTGTCGTCTGCCCGCGTGCTTCTGGCGGGCGGAGTTTGGCAAGGCACAACGATAACGGACGGCTTTCGCCGGCTCGCTAAGCACGGTCGAGGTTTCTTCAGCACAATTCTGGAGATCTCATCTCTTCCCTCCTCCATCGCGGCACAACGATCGACGCGCTCGCCGCCGCGGGACGCCCTCGGTTAGGGCTTCGGTTATAGGCGCGCCTAGGCGTAGGTTCGTCACCGGAGTTTAGGGTTAGGGTTAGGGTTAATCCGTGTTCCTTGCGACGGAAGGGGCGCATCATCACGAACAAAATATAATGCAGCGCCCCCGTTCCTCCGCCTCAACCCCCGCGGTGTGCAGCGCTTTGTACATCTTGGATTCCAACTTCAAGCGTTTGTTGCACCGTGACTGGCGGGGTGATAGTACTCCTGCCCACGTCGATGCCTTCGCCGCACACCTGAACGAAGCGGAAACAGAAGGCGAGTTGAAACCGGTTTTCCACGACGGCGACTTGAACGTCACTTACGTGTACGTGCAGGTCTCGAATTTGTACTTCCTCGCAGTGACAAAACAGAACGCGAACGCCGCGGCGTTGGTGAGCTTTTTGCATGCGTTAATCAAAGTCCTGACGCACTACTTCACCACCCTGGAGGAGGAATCCATCCGGGACAATTTCGTGATCATTTACGAACTTCTCGACGAGGTGTGCGACAACGGGTACCCGCAATTCACGGAGGCGAAAATTCTAAGCGAGTTTATAAAAACTGACGCGCACGCTTTGGAGAAAGCGCCGACCGCGCCGATGGCGGTGACGAACGCGGTGAGCTGGCGGAGCGAGGGGATTAGGTATCCCAAGAACGAGGTGTTTCTTGATGTGCTGGAGAATGTTAACTTGGTGGTGAACGCGGATGGGCGGATCGTGCGAAGCGAAGTCGCGGGGGCGTTGAATCTGAAAGCGCATCTATCGGGAATGCCTGAGTGTAAGTTAGGTCTGAACGACAAGGTTATGCTGCAAGCACAGCGGAAGCAAGGAAGGGGAAAGTCCGTGGAGCTAGAGGACATAAAGTTCCACCAGTGTGTTAGGTTGGCTCGGTTCGAAACCGACAGAACTATAAGTTTCATTCCCCCTGACGGTCAGTTCGACCTGATGAATTACAGAATCACCACGCCGACTAAACCTTTGCTGTGGGTGGAAGCGGTTGTGGAGCGCCCGAGCCGTTCAAGAGTAGAATACACCGTCAAGTTAAAAACGCAATTCAAACAACGGCTGAATGCTACTGGAGTGGAAATCAAGCTGCCGGTGCCGCCAGACGCGGTGAGCCCGGAAGTTAAGGCCGCCCTAGGAAGCGTTACCTACGCTCCGGAACAGGAAGCGATGCTTTGGAAAATAAAAACTGTGCCTGGGGGGAAGGAGATTCTGATGAGGGCGAAATTCAACTTACCCTCGGTGAGCGCGGCGGAGGACGATGGCGCGGCGCGGAAACCGCCAATCACGGTCAAGTACGAGATTCCTTACTACACAGTGTCAGGGGTCCAAGTGAGGTACCTGAAGGTTATTGAAAAGAGCGGGTACCAGGCGCTGCCGTGGGTGCGGTACATCACCAGAAGCGGCAACTACGAGTTCCGGATCGACCACGGCGAGGTGAAGAAGTGAGACCGTGTCTTTAGGGTTTCTAGGGTTTAGGGTTTACGAAAGTAGTTGTAGAGTCAATCCTATCAAGCAAAGGTCTTTCATGTATCACAAGCGTATCTAGCTGTATTAGTCTCTCTAGTCGCTTTTATTATTCGAATCGTCGCGCGCTTTTCGTCTGTAGGGTAAAAACAAAAAAACAGAAGTATCGCGCTTAGGGTTGCGGTTCTTCTTCGCCTTCGGGCATCGCGGGTTCGGACATTTCTTCGCCTTCTTCGGGCATTTCTTCGCCTTCTTCGGGAATTTCCTCCGCCGCGTCTGCGGTGGGCACGAAATCCACGATGACACCTTCCATGCCGTGGATGATTCCGTTCGCGGCTTCGATGTCGGGGGAGACGACCTTGACGCCTCCGACGAGCAGGTCGCCTTCGACGGTCTTGTCGATCTTGATGGAGTTCTCGCCGTCTAAAGTGGGGACTTCAACGGGAAGGTCCATGGCCAACGCATCCGCAGCGGTGACTTTGCCCGCAATCACGTGTCGGCGCAAAATATCACCGAGCTCGGGGCTGGCGAGAAGTTCAGCCGGCTGGTTCTCGGGGTTCTCGGAAGCCGCGAAGAACGCCTTGAAAGCTTCGTTGTTGGGGGCGAAGACGGTGAAGGGGCCGGCGCCCTCCAGGTCCGCGAGCACCTTGCCGCTCTCCGCCGCTTGCACGGCGGCGAGAAGGGTGGCGTACTCCAGGTCGTTCTCCACCAGGACGGCGGACAACTTGGGCTTCTCTTCAGAGGTGGCGGCGGCGTCCGTCGCGACGCCACGCGCCCTAGGGTCCATGGGGTCAGTGGGCTGAACGAGGTTGCCCTGCAGCATCTCGTCGTCGTTGCACTCGGCGAAGGCGCACGTGGCGAGCGCGGCGACGAGGAGCACAGTAAGCGTGGGGCGGAAGAAGCGGGGCATGGTTGAGGAAGCGTCGGAGGGAGCGACGTGCGGTGAGAAATGGCGGCGCAAGGCGTGGAGACCGCAGGAAATGGCGTGTGCTCATATGAAATGGAATAAAACACGTGGTCGGTATCACCTAGGACGACGCGACAGAGCCGTCCAAGACTACCCTCGGAGAAACGAAGAAGCTTCCAAGAAAACTTATTTTCAAAAAACAAGAGACGTTTCAGTTTCATAATTGTATATGTTTTACATCCTGCTACTTAAGCCTCGCTTCCAGCGCGGCTATCTTCCCCTCCAGGGCAGATTGCATCCGGTTCATGGCTTGTATGACCTGCGTGGACCCGCTGTCCCCCATTGCTACGTTATTACCTTCCGGCGGCATCATCGGCCGCTCCGTTCGTCCCGCGCTGGCGGCCAAAAACGCCCCCCCCACGTCCTTCGGAAACCGCGGCCGGTCCGCCCTCCCCCCGTCGCTCAAACTCACCGTAAAATTGAAAATCACATCCGTGTGGTGCTTCATGGCGACGTCTTCCACGCTAGCGTCTTCGTGAAGCGTTTGGGGGACGTCGGGTGAGACCTTATGGCCCCGCAACACTTGCCGCCATGCGTGCTCCACCGCGAGAATCGCGTCCTTCATCATCCCTCGGCACCCGGCGGTTCGCAGCCGTCGCCGCATCACCGGAAACTTACTAGAAATCAAATCAATCTCATACCCGTCCAGGCCGAACACATCACAATAGGTCATCGCGCGTGCGGTGAACGCAGTAGGGGCGTTCCCGCCGTTCAAAACCTCCTCCCCAAACGTCTTCCCTGAGGTAAATACCCTCCCCTTGCCGCCAACCACGCCTCTTTCCACGATGTACAACCTCGCGCTCCTCGCCCCCGCCCGCACTATCTCCTCCCCTTGAGGAAACGTAAAGCTTTTTAATTTAAGCGCAATGTCCACGACGAACAGATCCGGGGCGCCCTTGAAGAACAGCACGTTGTTGATCCACCGGCCGCACTGTCTCATGGCGACTTCGCCCCGCAACGAGGGACTCATCTTCTCCAACATCACGTGCCACTCGTCCATGTTCGTCGACGTGTGTTTGTACCTGAAGTAATCCCTTAGGCGCATTTGAAGGTCGTCGCCCAGTTTTAGCTCGCGTGACATGGAATTCAGCGTGTCCATCAGGTCGTGGTGCTCCGCGCTCTTTTTGTCCATGCTCGCGACGATGCCGCACACCGAACCCACGACGTACGCGAAAACAGACGTGCCGATGAGCATGGCGAAGATTATATAAAATCGTTCAGACGTCGTCGTCGGTACGATGTCTCCGTACCCTATCGTTGACATCGTAACGATCGCCCAGTACAGCGCGGATACGTACATGTCGTACGGCCCCAACTCAAGACAGGCTAGGAAATCGTTCCGCAATTCGCTACTCGCATGACACTCCGCGTATGTTTCTGTTTCCACAAAATTGGCGTAGTAGTGCCCAACCCAGTCATCTTTCAGCGCGTTTGTCCGCGCGACGAGCTGCCACATGCACGCCAGCCAGTGCGCGATCATCAATGTGCCAGTGATGAACTTCCAAAGCGTTAGCACGTTGTAATCAATCGCGACCGAGTCTTCTAATCGTTTTAAGATGCGTCCGGATCTTAAAATTCTTAACAATTTAAATAAACGCAAAAGCCTCAACAACTTGAGCGCTTTCAAACCGCCCATCTCCATCTCGTGGTACGGGATGACTGATAACAGGTCGATGATGAAAAAACCTTTCAAATACTTGCGTGCGATTCGCTTCCTGTCGGTCACGAACAAACCCACCGCGCTCCCGTCCGGGTACATCAGGTTGAAGTTGAAACACAGGTCGGTGAAGAAAATAATGTCAATCAGGAGATTGATGATGTATATTGGGAACGTTTGAGAATCCGTGGTCATCCGCGCGCTGGATTTCGTATCTAGAAACGCCACTTCGTACGGGGTGATCGTCGCGGTGTACACCAGCGCGATCGCGATCAGCACGTCCCACCTGCGCATGTTTTTCGAACGCGGATCTAAAAGGTACGGACTCGCGTCGTACTTCGCCAGGATGCCGTTCAGCTTTTGCTGCCCCTCTTCAAACGCCTTTCGCTCTCTGTCATCCGCGAAGTGAAGCTCGCCGTCGCTGTCGCTGTCCTCCCACGCCCCGTCAGGGGGGGGTGGGTGGGGAGGACGGGCCTGTGTTTGGGGAGTGATGAAGGGTCGGAAGAGGGTCAGACCGTTGAAGAGTGTCAGTATCAATCTCAGAATCAATCTCGGAAAAGTGACAACGAACAACAATCGCGTTTGAGGTTGTCTGGTCTTTCGACTGGGTTCTGACGGCTTGGATCCAGGTTACGTAGGTTCTTCCGTGCTGTTGTCTTATAGAGACACCACACATGAAGTACGCTCCCCTCGGTGGCTTTGAAAACGGTCGCCAAACCATCGTAACTCTCCATCCCGGTCGCGTTCGTGCGGGAAAGTTCTGTGCGACAGAAATCGCGAGTCAACATCGATGTCTCCATCGTCGGAGAGAGAGGGGTCGTACCGGCTCCACCTTGGCCATCTTTTCCCGCTAATCCAGTGTTCCGATCCACACCTATGGGCTTCGTCGAACTCGCGCCCTTCCCTCGGCGAGCGACGCTCGCCGCGCCCTGCAGTGCCAGTCGCCGTCGCCCGCAAACCGACTTTACGCGGTTCAGTGTCAACAAACGGAAGGCAAACTCAAACTCACCGCAGGCGCGAAACTGACTTGGAGAATGCAAGTGACCAAGACCGTCGCGTTCGTCCGGCGTTGGCACACGAGGCGCGCGCGGCACGCACGCGACCACCGGCCTTGTTCGTCTCTACCAGCGAGGCGCTCCGGGATTGCCCTGCGATAGGTGTGTTCCCACGCAACTGATGCGACCGATCGAAGTACCGATCCCGTCCGTCGGCTGCCCTCCTCTTTCTGCCAGCGCGGAAATTTGATCCTGTCCGCTGCAGTTGGTGCATCGGATCTGTTCCGCGGATCGGGCGAAACACGCGTTTGGTTCGTCCGTACCGTGAACGCGTATTGCCGTCGTGATCTTTCAAACGATGTTTGAGAGCTTTGCGTGTGCCCCTACCCTTCCAACACCGCCGCTCCCAAGCCACGTCCGCTCACCGTCTCCATTCTCGTTTTCCTCGTCAACAGACGTGTTTGTCGTGGCTCCCTCAGCCGTCCGTACACGATGGCGGGCAAGCAGAAGATCTCGTACTTTTACGACCCCGATGTGGGCAACTTCTACTACGGCCAGGGACACCCCATGAAGCCGCACCGCGTGCGCATGACCCACAACCTTTTACTGCACTACGGCATATACAAGGAGATGGAGGTAGGATAACCCTTGTTTTGTGCTGCTGAAAACCCGCCAAAATCGAGTCACACTGTTTGCCTGTTGCGAAGGACTTTTTTTGTGTTTTATGCATTCAATCAGATCAACCCAATCCGCTAACCTCTCGCTACCCCTTGTCAACCTCCCTCCCCTAAAATAGTTGTTCCGCCCCGCCCTAGCGTCCGCGGAGGATATGACCCAGTTCCACAGCGACGAGTACGTCGAGTTTTTGCGGTTGATCACGCCCGATAACCAGCACGAACACATGAGGCAGCTGAAGCGATTCAACTGCGCGGAGGATTGCCCCGTGTTCGACGGGCTGTTCAACTTCTGCCAGATTTACACTGGGGGCAGTGTCGGAGGCGCGGTGCGGTTGAACCACAAGCAGACAGACACGGTGATCAACTGGGCGGGAGGGCTTCACCACGCTAAGAAGAACGAAGCGTCTGGGTTCTGTTACGTCAACGACATCGTGTTGGCGATTCTTGAACTGTTAAAAGTCCACCAGCGCGTGCTGTACATCGACATCGACATCCACCACGGCGACGGCGTTGAGGAGGCTTTCTACACCACTGACCGAGTGATGACGGTGAGCTTCCACAAGTTCGGCGAGTACTTTCCCGGTACCGGGCACTTGCAAGACGTGGGGCAGCACAAGGGTAAGTACTACTCTGTCAACGTCCCGCTGAAGGACGGGATCGACGACGAATCCTACAACCTGTTGTTCAAGCCCATCATGGCGAAAGTCATGGAGATGTACGCGCCGGATGCGGTGGTGTTCCAATCGGGGGCGGATTCTTTGACTGGCGATCGTCTGGGGTGCTTCAACCTATCAATCAGGGGTCACGCGGAATGTCTGAAGTACATGACCACGTTCCAGGTCCCTCTTCTTGTGTTAGGGGGCGGGGGGTACACCATTCGTAACGTCGCGCGGTGCTGGACGTACGAAACCGGGTGCCTGTTGGGGCACGAGCTCGAGGACAAGATGCCCGTGAACGACTACTCCGAGTACTTCGGGCCGACGCACACGTTACAGATCCAACCCTCGAACATGGAGAACCAAAACACCCCTGAGTACTTGGAAGGCGTGCGGAATCGTATTTTGGAAAACCTGTCTAAGATCCCGCCCAAGCCGTCCGTACCGTTTCACGACGTCCCCCCTGATGCCATAACGCAAGATGCGATGGAAATCAAAGAAGACCCGGATGCGAAAGGGGGGGGGGCTGAAGCGGAGGCGGCGAGAAGGGCGCACCCCGATGGGATCGAACCCGATGAAGGCGACAAAGACGACAAACCCTCCAGGCAGGACGAAGCCGCGGTCGCGGAGGACAAACCGGAGACGAAGGAAGAGGCGAAGGAAGAAGCGAAGGCCGCGGCTGTGGACGGCGCTAATGATGCGGAGGCGGAACTGGGCGAAGCCGCGGTCGCGCAAGCGCCCGAGGACGGCGCCGTGGGGGGTGCCGCTGAGGGCGCTGACGCCGGCGCCGCGCCCGCGGGCAACGCCATGGACGTCGACGGCGCCGCTGAAGGCGTCGTCTCAGAGCTCCCGCCGCGCTCACCCCCGGGGCCGGGAATCATGGCCAGCGACCACGGCGACGAACAGTGAGTTGAGCAATTTGCGTTGAGTAGGACAGGGTGAGACTGTTTCTGTTGTGAAAGAAAAGTGTCTTCGTTTCCCAGACCAATTTTTTTTCCTCTTCTCGAGTCTCCACTTGGCGCGATAAAGCTGATAACGCTCGGCACCCTCCGAGGGTGCCTTCTCCTCACACACCCATCACTCCCCCGTCGCGCTGGCCTTACGCGCGCGGTTGCCACGATGTCGTCGCTCGCGTTCGAGTCGGCGATGCGGCACGCTGTGGCTTCTTTCTCTGGCCGCGACCTCGGGTCTAAACGCGCTGTCGGGTCGTCGCACGTCGTGTCGCAGGTCACCGTAGATAGGCGTCGATGGCAAAAGTCGGCTCGATTTCTCCGCAATCGCCGAAGACACGCTTCGTGCACGCCTTGCGCCGAGCGGTACGCCGTGTCCACCGAAGACGCGCAGGCGATGTTCAATGAGCGCTTCTCTCCCGGTTCGGTGCCTGTCGAGTTACGGGAAACGGACTGCGGAAGAGGTTTAGTCGCGTTACACCCAATCAAGGAAGGCGATTTACTGTTATCGATGGATTGGAAACACACCGTGCACGTTTTCGAGGACGGGTACGACGACCCGGACGATTTGAGGCTAGCGCTGGAGCTGCTGAGAGTGTTGAATCATGAGAGGGATGAACAAGAAGATAAAGACGGAAACACAGATTCAGGGTATCTCGAAAAGGTTGAGGTCTGGGCTAGATACCGGCCTATGTTGCCGTCGAGTACCGGGGCGGCTGCCTTCTGGCGATCTGAAAACATCAAAGAGCTGCAGCATGATGACGCGGTGGAGGAGACGACTCGCTTAGCGATGGGGTTCGAAGCGCACGCGATTAGACACGCCGATTCATCTTATGAAAGCGGATACCAAAAGTCCGACATTCTGTGGGCCCTGTCCCTGGTGCACAGCCGTTCTTTCAGCGTTGTTACGCCAACCGGCACCGCCCGCGCGCTCGTTCCGTTCGCGGATCTGTTCAACCACCACCCCGAGTCGCCGGCGCAGGCCAGGGAAACGGACCGCATTCTTCAGAAAGCGCTGCGAGACACGTCAGAAAGTAACGGAGAGAATAACTCAGAAGTTTGTATGAGCACTTCGAATGGCAGCGAGCCGTGGTGTGTTAATTGGGACGCATCCACGAATCAAGGCACGTTCGAGATGCGAAGTATTTGGGCATACAAAACGGACGAAGAGGTGTTCATCACGTACGGGCATGAGACGTCAGCTGAATTACTAGCATCTTATGGATTCTTCCCTTCGCCCAACGCCGGGGACTTCGTGCGTCTATACACCGACGTCCAGGACGTGCTTGACGATGACCGGTACGTGCAGCGGGACTCGGCGGGGTTGGCCATGCAGAGAGAAGCTGTTATGTGGAGCGCCTTAGCAGTGGAAGCGCCGTTAGCGGTCCGACCTGGTGGGATATCTAATGCGGCGCATTTATTGGGGTGTTTACGGTTGATGCACGCGCACGGATCAACCCTAGGCACCCTGCGCGACGAAGACGTGCCGCACATCGGACACAGCACGTTCGTGTGGACCGGGGATGAACCGTGTGGGTTGTGGGGGGAGGTGAAGGAGTCTGAAAAAGTTGACGAGTTGGCTGCTGACAAGAAAACAGCGGTTGCTATTGCGGAGCGCCTTGAGGAGAGCGGATTGGAGTCAGAGAGAGTCGCCGTCGACCGTGCAGCGCTGGGGCAAGCCTCCGCGCGGTGCGTCGAGATACTCGCGGAGTTTCCGACGTCTTTGGAGGAGGACTTGGGGATTCTGGAGGAGCTTAATGAGAAAAAAGAAATAAAAGACGACGACGATGAAGAATCCGAAATCAGTCTCGAGCAATACCAAGTCGCCGTGTCGTACCGCGCCACGGTGAAGCGAATGCTGCACGATTTCGTGCAGGAGTGTACGGCGATGGGAGTGGAGCCTAGTGAGTGGTAGAGTGGTGAGTGGAAGCACAAATAAAAGGGGGATGAAAGCAATCATCCTGATAGATTGTTGAAAGACGACTTAAAGAATCATAGTTTTATTACCTCACAAACGCTTGTCCTACTTGGTTCACCGCGGATAGGCCCGCGCCGACGACTCCGTACACGGCCATGGCTCGCGGGCCCTGCATGCTTTTGTACATTGACCCCGCGCCTGCGCCCGCGGCGATCGCAGTAACTACGGGGTACTCCTGGTCTAAATAGTACCCGGCTAAACTCTCAATAGCGGCGTAGTACAAACCGATGCATCCCCAGGTGTTCCCCAGCGCTGCGCCTTTGGTGCCGCCCGCATTCAACACTCGGTTTAATAGGAGTCGTCGTGATTCGTTCATAGGGGCGGTTGAACCTGCTGACCCAGTTTTTCCTATCAACCCCTGGTACGCCCCCATCCCCCCGCCCGCCACCGTGCCGCCCAAGTACCCCACCCCGGTGAGGAACGTGAGATTTTCGCTCCACGATCTTCGCTTCATCGACCGCTCCTCGTCGAACAGAAACTCTGGAGAATCGGATAGGGAGTATAAGGCTTTTGACATGTTGGGATCAAACGGACCGCCTAAACCCGTGTACGGGTTGTACGGCTGGTTCGCGACCGCGCCCCGGGGGGGGGGCGCAGCGCGCAGGTCGCCCACCATCCCCGCGGGCGTGGCGAATCCCGAGCTCACCGGTCCTCCGTCCATCCCGCTGCTCATCGGCGCCTCATCGTTCAGCACGTTCACCCCTTTCGTCGCCTCCGCGGCTTTCCCGGACTCGCCCCGCTTGCCGATCCCGAGCAAATCGCGAAGACCCATGTTGTTACGTCTAATACCGCGTAGGGAGCAGCGACACGTAGGGTCTATGCGTCGGTTCACAAACGTGCGATCCAGACAATGTTTCTTGCCACCGTCTCCACCTCAACGTCGGTTTAGCGTTAGGTTCCGAAAACAACACGCCGCGTCCCGGAGCGTGTGGTGTCTACAAAGGCGTTGTCCCAACACGGACCCGCGCCGCGGTGCGTACGAAGTGCCCGGAGGATTGCGACGTCGCGACACAATTCCATCTGCGACGAGATCGTGTCCTGTTGGAAAAATCAGTGGCGGCGAGCGAGTGTGTGATCTGGTGTTGTCTCTCTTTTTGACTCTATGTTGACGGTCTATGGACTAGTTCCGCCACCGCTGCACTCACCAAGCCGCGGAGTTGTCGTGCTCTCGAAAACCACGGCACTACGACTCAACTCCACCTCTGCTGCCACTCTCACCGGGCGCACGCCCAATACGTGCATGTCTCAGCGCCAAGGCATGTCATCTCGCGGCGGCCAGCGCATGGGCGGCCAGGAGATCCTCGTGGAGCTCCTGGCGGGCACCATCGCGGCATCGCTCGCGGGGCTGGCTTTACATTTTTCGTTCAAGCTCCTAGATCCCAACCGGGCGTCTCGAGAATCCGCGGCGGCGCGAAAAAAAGAGATCGCCCGCCGTCTCGGTCGCCCCAACATCGTCACGAACCAGTACGAGGACATAATCGCGGGTGACGTGGCGAACCCGCACGAAATCACCACGACGTTTGACCAGATTGGCGGGCTAGGGGAAACCAAAAGAGCGCTTCAAGAGATTGTCATTTTGCCGCTGTTGCGACCGGAGCTGTTCGCGTCTGGGAATTTATTGAGACCGGTCAAGGGGTGTATGTTATACGGCCCGCCAGGCACTGGTAAGACCTTACTCGCGAAAGCTTTGGCGAAAGAGTGCCGCGCGTGTTTCATCAACGTCAGATGTTCAACGCTTCAATCAAAGTGGTTCGGGGACGCGAACAAATTGGTCGCGGCGGTTTTCTCATTAGCCTGGAAACTGCAGCCGTCAATCATCTTCATCGACGAGGTGGATTCGTTCCTGGGCTCCCGAAAAACCTCCGAACACGAGGCCAACACTTCCATGAAAACGGAGTTCATGACCATGTGGGACGGGTTCCAGACGAACGAGCATGCGCGGGTTATGGTGCTCGCGGCGACAAACCGGCCGTGGGAAGTGGACGACGCTATTTTGCGCAGGTTGCCGCGATCGTTTGAAGTCGGGTTGCCGTCGTTCGAACAGCGAGTGGACATCTTATCCGTGATACTGAAGAACGAGAATTTAGAACCAGGATTCCTTTCGCAATCGGCCAACTCACCGGTCAACCAGATCGCGAAGGCCACCGAGCGGTACAGCGGTTCGGACTTGAAGGAACTTTGCAAGGAAGCCGCGTACGGGCCTATCCGGGATTTGCTGCGAGAGGAACAGAGGGCGGAGATTGAAAGGCACGTGGCTAGGGTGGAGAAAGCGGTTGTGAAGGGGCTGGGGGGGTCTGGGGTGGGTAAGGGCCCTACCGTTGGGCCTGGTGTGGATGACTTGGACGGAGAGGATGATATCTTTTTCGAAGCCGATAGCGGCAAAAAGCAAAAACGACCGATGACGCTCGGGGATTTCGCGTCGGTTTTGGCCAAAAGCGGCACATCAGCTGACATGGCTGCGAAGTACAGACACCAAGACCACTCGCGCAGAGTGGACCGGGACCAAAGGGCGCATTCGCAGTTCAACGGAATTGGAGGTGCGGGCGACGGGCGGGTGCAGCTCGACCCCGAGATTCTGAAAATGGTCCAGGCGATGATGGGAGCGCAGGGCGGTGGTACTCCGAACCAAAACGAACTCCAAGTAACCCCGGAGATGCTCCAGAAGATGATGGAGCAGTTTATGGTGCAAAGGGCGGGGGGGGCGGAAGGAGGAGGTGGAGGTAGTAAAGGAGAGTAGATGATAGTAGGGAGGTAAATGAGTGAGATGTTTTTGTCTAGACGTGAATACCTTCCAATAAAACAAAATCCCCAACTACACCTTATTCAACCTCGTGACAATCACCACCCGAATGCTCTGATCGAACGACCCACACACCGCCAGGCCTTCCTTGTCCGGGGACCAGTCCCACGACGAAATGGGTTGGGTACTGACGTTCCGCTTGTTCAATAGATCCATCGTCCCGGCGACCCCGACCGCGACGCCGTCCGCGTCCTTCACCGCCCTTTGGTCCGGGTACCGGTACTTGTACAGCATCAAGGTCCCGTCGCCTCCTAGAACCATGCTAATTTCCCGGTTCTGAGGCAAATGCTTCGCGCCCCAAACAGTAGCACCTACCGGTACCTTCTCCGTAACGGAGGCGAACCCGGAAGTGGGGTGTTGCGTCCGCGCGTCGTACACGCTGAATTGCGATTCCAAACAAGTCACGACGAACTTGTTCATGGCGATTTCTTTCCGGTCAAACTCCACTCCACATACGCCGTTCCCGACGTTTGATTCTAACCTCACCGTGCCTGTTCGCAGGTCGAACAGTTTCACGTCGCCATTGTCATACCCAGCGAGAACACACCGCTCGTCGTCGTTGTACGAGTTCCCGAACGCCACGCTCCAGCAATCCCTAGCGCTCGTGCCTTCCTTCGGTTCAAAGCTCGCGACCGGCGCGTCTTTTTGGCGCACGTCCCACACACGCACGGCGCCGTCCCTGCCGCAGGTTACTAGCTCTGGTGCGCCGTAGCCCTTATTGCTGCCTCCAACGCCATCAATTGCGTTGACAATCGAGGTGTGCGCCTTCATTTCCATCACCGGTGTGTCGCTTCGTTCTAAATCCCACATCTGGAGGTACCCTTCAAAGTTGCCGGTGGCGAGATGTCGTTCAGCTAACCCACTCGCGCCAAACGTCCCGCACTTGATGCTCGCTTTCGTCTCAAGCTCCTTGTTCAGCTTCAACTCGGTGCCATCAAGCTCGTACGCTTGAAGGCAACCCGTGGCACGAGCATAAGCCCCCATCACCACGAACCGCGCGCTCGACGGGATCCATTTCACATCGTAACTCGTGATCTGCACGCTCTTGCTGATGTGCTCCAGGATCTGCGGCCCGACCGAGGTGTCCATGGCGGGTGGAGTCTCCTACGGGTAAGACTGGCGATGGCTCAAACGAGGCAGAGCGCTGCTACAGGTACCTGCCGAGCTCCCGACACAGGGAAACACAGCTGGGCGCCCTCCACACGCGCCACCGCGTTGACCGCGACGATCGCAATGAAGAGGCAACAGAAGGACGGAAGAACTTTTCGTACTTTTTGAGAGTGATTTTTTGTCATGAAATTCATGCGTTCGTATCTACAATATGCTCTACCCTTTTTATTTCTTACTCTCCTCGTCAGGCATATTCAGCCCGAAGGACGTGGCTTCCTGCTTGAGCGTCTCCAGCATCATGCGTTGCTCTTCAGTCATGCTCGCGATGATTTCGGGCGACAACTCGCCCGACAGATTCGGAGCAGATTGATTCCCAGACGGATCGATCGCCCCGAGGTATTTACTCCACGCCGAGCCAAACTCGAGCCACTGCTCCTGGGTGGTTTTCGCCTCGAGGTGCCGTCTGAATTCTTCCCGGGCGTACCCGTCACCCAAAACGCGCATGGGCGGAGGTAACTGCTTTATGTGCGCTCGCAAGATTTGGCGGTACAGCGAAAGAACCGACTTCAAACCCGATTGAGACGCCATCTTGAGATGATGTAAGGGAGTATTTAGTCTTCGCGGTGGAGTTCCTTCGGTCAAGGATATCTGTCGAGGATGTTCTCAACGGTGTCGCTCGAAGGTGCCACGGACACGTGGAAATATTCCTTGTGTTTCTATTCTAATCTATGTTCGTTGGTCGATTTAGGGTTGGCTTTGGCAATTTCTTGTGAAGTTTATCGTGCCCCTTGTGTTGCAAGGCTTCCCTTCACGCGAGTTCGTGCGCGCTTGATTCAAAAGACGTTACGTTTACTTCGTCTCTCCTTCAGATGCGGCCCCACCACTGTTCAACACGCTGAGCTGTTCCTGCTCCAAGGCCATCATCTGTTCCTCACGGTGAAGCTGGATGATCAGAGGCACGACTAGTAGTAAAAAGCTCGTACCGAACGTCCACGCCGCCTTGCCAGTGTGCCACGTGAGCTTCTTCGCAACCCGGGTGGTGTCCGCGACGCTGAACGTGAAGGGCTTGTCCGAAGAAGCAGCCTCCGCTGCGGGGGTGATCTCCATGAAGGTTGGGGGAGAGGCGCGATGCGCGGGGAATAATGCATCAAAACCGATCACGAGAGGGAGCTCTGTTTTCGAAGCTCGTCGACGACTCTCCCCACGCTCCGGATGAAGACGTGTATGTCAAGACAGTCCGATACAATGGTAAATGCACGCGCTCACGCGTTTTTCCAAGACTACCGCGCTGTGCAGAGGTGGACACAGTCACCATCGCCAAATAGGCTCAGCTTTTTTCGTTTCAGACAAAACCTTCCATCTCGCGTAAACGCGTCTTCTTGTTCGCCGTTCTCCCTCCCTCCCACACCAGCTCGCGCGTTCGTGACCCGTCACGTCCGTCGCCACACACGCGTCAAGGGAATCCTTTCCCTTCTCGGTACTTCCGAAGCTCGCGTGCTTTTCGGTCGCCTTAAGACCGCCTTCCTTTCGTGGAAGAAAAAGTGCTCTCGGAACGGGACTGCATCGCGCGGTTGCTTCGTCCGGCACTCAGCACCGACGTGGGGCTGTGTAGCACTAGGGTCTTTACGCCTATAACGGCTAAGCAACGTCTTTAGGAAGCCCTAAGTCGCTCCCCGAACGCATCAAAGCACGTTCACCATGGCTTTCTCCGGCGCCAACATGTTCGCTCTCCTCGACGATGAGGATGGGCCCAAGCCCGTGGCTCGCGCGCCCGCGGCGAAGCCCGCGCCCGCGGCCAAGCCCGCGGCCAAGCAAGCGGACAAGTCCGGTAAGTGTGTTCTCCACTCCCTGCTCGTATCGACGCCATCGACGGCACTGGATTTAATCAATCATGTGCTACACATGGAACCTACTCCGAGAGGCAATGCGGCAACAATCAATGCCAAAACGCAACGCGACGGATAACATCGATTTACCGTGATCATCACCCAAACCCTTGTTCGTGTCTGACCCGCCATCCCCATCCCGCTCTCCATTCACAGGCAATGCTGGCGGTGCTAAGCGCAGCGGTGGTGCCCGCGTCCCACGCGCGCCTCGCGAGTTCGAAGGTGAAGTCGTGGGAACCGAGGGCCGCCCCGCGCGTCCCCGCAACGCCGATCGCAACCGCAAGCCCAAAGACGGCGAAGGCGGTGGACGCCGTAACGACCGCGCGGACCGCAGCGGCAGAGGGTGCGTTTTACCTCCACACTTGGCCGCTTTCCAAGGGATTGACTTGTTTTCAACGCCGCGTGCGACACAACAACAACACGTATACGCTACCGGGCGTGTCATCCACTGACGCGCATCGACAGCGGCGCCGCGACGCGCGTACGGCGCGCGCTACCCGGCGTTTTAACCGTCTCGTAACTTTGCGTTTCAGATGTTTAACAAGAAACATTTGTGCGCAACGACGCGTTGGATCGACGCGTTGGACACGGTATCGCGTTGGACGCACCCTCGTCGACACGGTTCATCACAACTCATCGCAACTCAACACGTAATGCTGACCTTCTTCCCTTCTCCTTTCAATCACAGCCACGAGGGTGCTCACCGCGGCGGCGCCGGCAAGGGCGGCTGGGGCAAGCCCGGCGACGAAGCGAGCGCGCCCAAGGAGGGCGTCGGCGACGACGCCAACGCTCCCGAGCCCGAGCCCGAGGAGCCCATCAACGAGATCTCCATCGAGGACTACGAGGCTGCGAAGGCTGAGAAGAAAGCCGCGGCTGCGGCGATGTTCAAGAAAGGGGACACCACCGCGAAGGTTGTGGACGACTCTGAGTTCGCGAACCTGAAGCTGGGCGAGGGCAAGGCGGACAAGAATGAGTTCTCCATTTCCGACGGCTTCGCCGCCAAGGCCAAGCGCGAACGTGCGGCGAAGACCAAGACCGTCGTCTCGACCGGGTTCAAGACCGCGCCTGCCGCGACGGACGACCGCGACGACCGCGGCGGACGAGGCGGCCGCGGCGGCAGAGGCGGCCGCGGTGACCGCGACGGCGGCCGCGGACGCGGCGGCCGCGGCCGCGGCGACGGCCCCCGCCCCTCGGGCGGCAGAGGCGGT